>Ga0209806_1000814_pt1 | contig 21185 bp, 26 predicted proteins | sample GraSoiAngelo_152_FD_186166 | JGI IMG/M metagenome (GOLD analysis project Ga0209806, IMG submission 186166) | Grasslands soil microbial communities from the Angelo Coastal Reserve, California, USA - 14_1009_12_30cm (SPAdes) (version 2) | ecosystem: Environmental > Terrestrial > Soil > Grasslands ... | reverse complement strand
AGATTTCCCAGGGCGACCACAGCGTGACCCGCCACAGCCGGGTCGCTGAGGAGGCTGACGAGCAGGTCGAACGCCGCTGGATCGTTCGAATGACCAAGGGCAAGGACGAGCATTTGTCGTGCGTCTCCGTACTGAGGATCCGCCGCCCAACGTGCGATCTGATCAAAGGCGGAGTCGTCAGCGACAACGTCCAGCGCATTCGCGATGGCCCACCGAAGAAGGTCGTCCTCTGCCCGTTCGAACTCCTGGAGCAGGACTGGAATGGCAGCAGGCTTCGCCCACTTGACCGAGAGCGCCCGCGCGACGTCTGCTTTCAGGTCAGGATTTGAGATTCGCGGCAGCCACTCGATCAACGTGGGTATGGCAGACCGGTAATTCATCCTCTTGTTGAAGAGGTCGGCGGGCGTGTGGACTTCAAAACCGCGCCCGGCAAGTTGCGCCAGGAGTGGTTGAGCATCCTGGAGATTCCGTTCGACCAGCGCGAGGCGCCTTCTCTCAATTTCAGCTATGCGTGTCTGGTACTCGGGGTCGCGCTCAAGCTGCCTGACTAGTTCGTCGGCGCTGGTCCACTTGCGGTCGTTACGTTTCGAAGCCATGTCTTGATCCTACTGAGGACAATTGCGCTGTCAGGGACAAGGAGGTAACGGTGCACAACATCAGATGCTCCTTCTGCGGCAAACGTCAGGATCAGGTGAAGAAGCTCATCGGTGGACCTGCTCACATCTTCATATGCGACGAGTGCGTGGCGCTTTGCCGCGAGATCATCGACGAGGAGTTCTCCGGAATGCCTCGACCGGAACCAACGCCACGGCGCAGCAGCTGGCTCGATCGGCTCCGCCGGATGGCGATCGCGCTCCCGCGATAGTCGTCGCTAGAGCGGCGCGAACCCAGGACGTAGCGATTCGGCGATCCGGAAGAGGTCCTCGTAGCTTAGAGGCGCCTCGATGGAGACCGACACTCGCCCAATCGTCGCCCTCAGCGCGTTGGCGCGTCCGCCGAGAGCGGTCCCTTCCTTCCACTTGGCTCGCGTATGAAAGGCCGCGATCAGCTCGTCGTGGCTCAGCCCTCCGCCAAAGAGGATCGCGTACGGCGGGATGTCTTCCGATATGTGGACCGCACCGCCATTCGTCAGTGGCCAGTCCTGTTCAAAGTGGTGCGCATCGGCGCGGATCGTCATGTTCCCTGACGGACTGAGGTCGCCCGGAAATCCACCAAGGAAAAACTGCGTGTCCGTCAGCGTCGAGACCCGATCGTCAACGGTGTAGCCGATCGGCGCGCCCATCACGCCGATCCAGAGCCAGGTCTGTGCGAGGAGCGCGGCGGCGACGGCGATAGCGCCAACCGTCCGAAGAGGCGGATTCACGGGCCGCTCGGTTACCGTCCGGGTGAAGGCTGCGGCGATCTTCCGTGCAGGAACGGGATGTCGAACGAGGGCTTTGGGATCGTGATCGTCGGGAACTGGAAGCGCGGGGACTGTGACGGTGTCACCCCGACGTCCGAGGTCGGCACCGGCAGACCCTCGTCCGGATAGGTGCGCGGTCCAGCGATCTCGACCGTCGCGGTCACGGGCTCGCTCACCGAGACAGCTCCGTCCCGCAGCTCGTACGTGAGCTTGTACGTGCCGAGCGCATTCGGTGCCACGAACGGCGCGAAGAACGTCCCGGTCACCCCCGCTTTGAACGCGCCGATCGGACTCGACCCCTGCTGCACGGTCCGGTTGGTGCGCGGATCGACGATGCGCCACCCGACCGAAAGCGACCGATCGGTCTCCCCCGCGAGCGCGCCGTAGTTCACGACGAGGAGCGAGGCCTCGCTCCGGTGAAGCGTGCGCGGCATGGCGATCTGTGCCGTTATGAGATACGGCTGATGGGCCCGGATGCTGAACGTCGCCGTCGCGGCACCCGCGGTGGCGAGCGCGGTGCCATTCGCGTCCGTCAGGCCGATGGAAACGGTGTACGTCCCCGGCTGCCCCGGCACGGCGATGGCGATCGCGACGTTCTGGGTCTGGTTCGGCTGGAGTGCGGGAAGCGCCTGCGGCTTAGATGCCTTCGTGAGAACGGTGCCCTGCGCGTTGCGAAGCTCCCAGACGAGACCGACCGCCCCTCCGCCCGTCGACGTCCACGCGCGCGTGCCGATGTTCGTGATCGGAACGGTGACCTGAGTCTCGGTCCCGATATCCGCCGCGATCGCGGTCTTCGGGACCTGGTAGCGGGCGTTCGCGGCGGGCTCGAGCTGCGCGCTGTAGACGAGCGAGCCGAGCGAGGAGATGAAGTTCAGCGCGTCCTCGTCCGGGGCGTCCCAGGTCATCGCGACGACGACGCGCGGGCCGGTCTTCGTGTAGACGATGCCCGCATCGTGCATGACGCCGCCGAGGTTTCCGGTCTTGTGAGCGATGACGACGCCGGGTGGCAGCTGCGCGGGAAGGCGATCGTTGATCTGCTGGCGCTCGAGTCGCGAGAGCATCCGATCGGATGCTCCGGCCGAGATGAGCTGGCGCTTCGCGAGGAGAGTGAAGAACGTGCCGATCGCGTGCGGGGTCGCCCAGTTGTCCTCGGTGTCGTCGAAGGCGACATGGAAGTTGTTGACGCCCGCCTTCTGGAGGGTCGAGTCGATGTTGGCGCCGCCGAGGATGTGCCAGAGCGCGAGTGCCGTTCCGTTGTCCGAGACCGTGATCATTACCTCGAGCGCCTGATCGAGCGTGAGCTGCGTACCGGCGTCCTCGAACGATCCGTCGGCCGTGATGTCCTCCGGCTCGATGGTGATGATGTCGTTGTAGTGGAGCTCTCCCGTATCCACGCGGCGCTCCGCCTCGGCGAGGACGCCGAGCTTGTACAGCGATGCGGCGATCACCTGTTCCTCAGGGTCGTGCGCGTAAAGCGGTGTCGCGATGTTGGGGTCGGCGACCCAGATCCCCGCGCCGCCGGGGAACGATCCGATCAGGCCGTCGAGCTGCCGGACGAGCTCCGCCGTGCTGGCTCGTGCCGGGGCGGCCGACGATAGGGCCATGACGAGGCAGACAGCGAGAGCGAGCCCGACCCTGCGCACCCAGCACTGATAACGGTCGTCCCCTGCGGTTGTTTCACCGTTTAACGGACTTTTGACGCGCCGCATCGTGCCCCAGCCGCAGCATCTCGCGGTAGCCAGCGGGTGTCTCGTCCTCATACCCAAGAAGGTGGAGCGCCCCGTGGGCCGCCAGGAACGCGACCTCCTCCACGACGGGCCTTTTGCGGCGGCCGGCTTGTCTCTCCGCCTGCTCCGGGCTGATCACGATCTCCCCCAGATCAAAGCGCCCCCCGCTCCGTGCCCTCAACTTCTCGATATGCGCCAGGGCGCCGGCGCCGCGGTCGCGGGCCGGGATGGCCTCCCCGAAGGAGAGCACATCGGTCGTCTTGTCGATCCGACGGAACCGCTTGTTGAGCGCGCGCATCTCGTCATCAGATACGAATGCAACCTGCACTTCGGCATCGGCCGGCAGCCGGTACGGGCGGACGGCGCGGCGAATCGCCCGACGGATCGGAGCGAGCTCGAAAGGCGCCTCGCCGGCGATGGCGATGCGCATCCGGCCTAGCCGCTCGCGGCGGGCTTGATGCGGGTGATGCGATCCTCGGGATACGGGATCCGCTCGTGGTACACGCCGAGCAGAAGCTCACAGAACGCGTCCTTGATGCGCTCGACGTCGCGGAAGGTCAGGTCGCACTCGTCGAGCTGCCCGTCGGCGACGCGCTCGTCGATGATGCGGTCGACCATGCCACGGATCGACTCGGGATTCTTCTCGGAGAGCGAGCGGACCGATGCCTCGGTGCCGTCGGCCAGCATCACGATGCCGGCCTCCTTGCTGTGCGGGCGCGGCCCCGGGTAGCGGAACGAGCGCTCGTCGGGCGCCTGGCCGCGCTGCTGCGCGATCTGGAAGAAGTACCTCACCACGCTCGTCCCGTGATGGCCGGGAATCATCTCCCTGATCCGCTCGGGAAGCCGGTAACGGTCAGCGAGGGCAAGGCCGTCCTTGATGTGGGCGGCGACGATGCCCGCGGACACGAGCGGGTCGAGCTCGTCGTGCGGGTTCTGGCCGGTCTGGTTCTCGATGAACGCGGTCGGGTTCCGCATCTTTCCGATGTCGTGGTAGTAAGCGCCGACCCGCGCGACCAAGGGGTCCGCGCCGATAACCTCGGCGGCGCGCTCGGCCAGGTTCCCGACGAGCAGCGAGTGGTGATAGGTGCCCGGCGTTCGTAGCAAGAGCTGTCGCAGCAGCGGGTGGTTCGGATCGCCGAGCTCGCGGAGCTCGAAGACGGTCGAGATACCGAAGACGTGGCCGAGGATCGCCATGCCGGCGAACGCCAGCAGCCCAGAGCCGAAGCCGCTCACCAGCGCTCCCGAGAGAAGCTGCGCGATGCCGAGCGGATCAGCCGCGCGATTCACGAGGACGAACGACAGGATCACGCCGACCGCGCCGGCCGCCACCGCAACAGCCCCGATCGCGAATTCCCGCGCTGTCGTGGCGCGCCGAAGCGCGGCCATCCCGAGCAACGCGGGCACGAGCACGTAGGCGACGAGCTCGACCTGACTGGACATGATCCCGACGTGGAGCGCACCGGCGATCTGCGTGGCGAGTGCGGTGCGGCCGCCGACGAGAACGGTGAGCATCATCGCGATGGCGGCGAACGGCGCGAAGTAGACGGCAATGGTGTGTCCCGGAGCCAGGGAACGGCCGGCCGCGGTCAGCGCGACGAGCGACAGGATGACGAGGATCATCTTGCGGTCCTCGAGCCAGGCCTCCGGCGCGTAGCGCTCGAGGAAGAGCGCGAGCACTCCGGCGATGAGCCCAGCCCAGATAAGAAGTCCGATCGCGCCGCGCCAGTCGTTTCCCTCATTCGCGAGACCGAGCGCGCGCAGCTTCTCGACCTGGAGGGTGGTCACGACGTCGCCGTCGCGGACGACGACCTCGCCCGCGGTCACCTGTACCTGAACCGGGGTCACGCCGTTTCGCGCGTCCTGCTGCGCGAGGCTCGTGGAGAGCTGATCGACTTTCATGTTCACGTTCAGGTTCTGCTTGAGGATCTCCGTCCCCGCGCGCTTCTGCCGGTCGGTCCAACCCGCCGGCAGGGACTTCAGCGCGTCCGCCCGTACCGCGTCAAGCTGTTCGGCACGAATCCCTTGGGCATAGAGCGTCCGCAGGGGGCCTTCGAGGCCAGCCGCCACTTGATCCCACTCCGGCTGCGTCATGTCCACGATGTCGGTGGCAATCGCTGGCGTGAGCGCGACCTCCGGAACCCGGGTGAGGGCCGTGATCTTCTGATCGCGGGCCTCCGCCGCGTCGGCGCGGATCCGTCCGATCGCGCTCGTCGCGCTCGCGATCCGCGTGCTCGCATTCGCGATGATGGTCGCGTCCGTCGTGAATTGCTTCGGCACCGCGGCCTCAGCCTTGTTTCGCTCTGCCTCGGTCAGCGACTCCGAGATGAACGAGACGCTGCGGGGTGCGCGGATCGCACGGTCCGCGACAGCACCGACGCTGTACGTGACGGTCGCCGGCGGCGCGATCAGCAGGGCGATGGCCGTCAGCACGCCGGCGATCACGACGAAGACGCCGACTCGCGCGCGTGGCTCGGTCCGGATGGACGCTCGCAGCCGCGCGAACCGTGGGTCGCTCACCTGAAGCCGGCGGATCATTTCGGGGCGTTCCCCTTTTCGAAGCGATCGTACGCCCGGACGATCCGCGCTACGAGTTCGTGGCGGATGACATCGCGATCGTTGAAGTCGACCATGGCGATGCCCTCGACCCCTTGGAGGATCTCGCGCGCAAGCACGAGGCCGCTGCGATCCCCGGCAAGGTCGATCTGCGTTACATCGCCGGTGACCACCGCCTGAGATCCAAAGCCGAGACGCGTGAGGAACATCTTCATCTGCGGGGCCGTCGTGTTCTGAGCCTCGTCGAGGATGATGAAGGCCTCGTTAAGACTTCTGCCACGCATGTACGCCAGCGGCGCGACCTCGATCTCGCCACGCTCTTGCGCGCGCGCGAACCGCTCCGGCGGCATGAGCTCGTAAAGCGCGTCGTACAGCGGCCGCAGATACGGGTCGATCTTTTCCTGCAGATCGCCGGGAAGGAATCCGAGCCGCTCCCCCGCTTCGACCGCGGGTCGCGTGAGGATGAGCCGGCTCACTTTTCGATCGCGCAATGCCGCGACCCCCATTGCGACGGCCAAAAACGACTTCCCAGTGCCGGCTGGGCCTACCGCGAAAACGAGATCGTGCTTGCGGATCGCTTCGACGTACGCCCGCTGGTTCTCCGACTGCGGCGCGATACGTTTGCCCCGCGTTGTCGTCGCGACGACGTCGCGCATTTCGGCCGGCGCCGCGACCGGTGCATCCTTGGCGTCGCCGATGAGCCGCTCGAGCGCCGGCTTGCGTAGCGACTGGTCGCGGCCGGACAGAGTGCGCATCGCGCCCACGAGATCGCCGACCCGCGCCACCGCCGGAGCCTCGCCACTGATGCGCAGCTCCGCACCGCGCGAGACGATCTTCACGCCGAACTCGCGCTCGATGCGGTCGATGTTTGCTTCGTTGTCGCCCGCGACGAACATCATCTCGTCGGGGTCCGGTATGAGGATGGTGATCTGCGAGTTCGTCATCGTCACGAAGCGCGCTCCTTCAAGAGCGCGCCGACGACACCGGACACGACCTTGCCGTCGGCACGGCCCTTGGTCTCCGCGATCACCTTCGGCATGACGACCTTGGTGTCCTGCGGACCCTTCGCGCCAGTCTCGCTGATGACACGGTTTGCGATCTCGCGGATCTTCGCCTCGTCGAGCTGTTCGGGTAGATACGCGCTGATGAATGCCAGCTCCTTCTCCTCTTTCTGCACGAGATCGGGCCGTTCGCCCTTGCGGAATGCCTCGATCGAGTCGCGGCGCATCTTCGCCTGCTTCGTGAGGACCTCGGTGACCGCGGCGTCGTCGAGGTCGCCGGGCTTGTGCTGCGCGAGCCAGGCTTGGCGCGCCGTCTCGTCCTTGCCCTCCGCGACAAGCTTGTCGACCGCCGCTCCGAGACGGGCCTTCTCCTCGGTCTGGATCGCGGCGAGGAGAAAGCGCACGGTGTCGCGACGGAGGGTTTCGCCCGAGCGCATGGCGGTCTTGAGATCGGTCTCAAGCCGCTGCTTCAGTTGCGCGCCTATGCGCCTAGCTCCGGGTCAGCGCTTGCGGCGCTTCGCTTCCTTGCGCTTGCGACGCGCGGCAGGCCGCTCGTAGAACTCGCGACGGCGGGCTTCGGCGAGGATCCCGGCCTGCTGGATCTTCTTGTTGAATCGGCGAAGCGCTGCCTCAAAAGATTCGCCTTCACCAATGATCACTTCCGACAACGGTTGCTGGTCACCCCGCCTTCTTTTCAAAAGGAAACCGGCCCCGCAGAGGCCGGACATCCGAATGATAGATGGAAGCGGACCCCGGTAAAGATGCGCATGTTTACCGGATTCGCCTCGGCTATCCCGGCGGCCATGTGAACTGACGGCCGCCCATGACGTGAAAGTGAAGATGCGACACCGACTGCCCGGCCCCGGCGCCGTTGTTGGCGACGAGGCGAAAGTTGTCGGCGTGGCCGGCCTGCCGGGCGACGGCTCGCGCGGCCTGGATCAGCTTGCCGCCGAGCGCCTCGTCGTCGAGGTCCGCGAGCTTTGCCACGTGGCGACGCGGAACGACCAGGACGTGAAGCGGCGCGCACGGGTGCAGGTCCTCGAACGCGATGACATCTGCGTCCTCATACACGATCGACGAAGGAATCTCCTTTGCGGCGATCTTGCAGAAGACACAGTCGGCCACGTCCGTACTCTACCGGCGTGATCGACGCGCTGGCCGTCGCTGTCTCGTACGTTCTGGCATCGATCTCCTTCCCCTACTGGATCGCCCGTGTGAAGGGGATCGACCTCCGCGCGTTCGGATCGCGCAAGCTCGGCGGATCCAATCTCGCGAAGGCGGTGACGCCGTGGCACGGTGTCGCGGGTGGCCTGCTCGACGGGGCCAAGGGCTTCGCCGCAGTGGTCGTGACGCGCGCGCTCGGCCTTCCGCTCGAGACCCAGCTTTTGTGCGGCCTTGCCGCGATCGCGGGGCAGATGTGGCCGATCTTCCACGGGTTCGACGGCGGCAGGGCCAACGCGACCACATGGGGTTTTCAGCTTGCCGCCGACTTCATCGCGTTCTTCATCGGGTGGATCCCCGTGATCGTCGCGGCGGTGCTCCGGATCACGGTGCGCCCGCGACCGAAGCGCCTTCTTCCGCTCGCGAACCTTCTCTCCTACGCGGTCTTCCCCGCGGTCATATGGGAGCAGGAGGGCACGACCCCCACGGTGCTCGCGGGAATCGCGGCTCTCCTTCTCATCGTGGTTCGCCGTCTGACGGCGGGGATCGCCGAGGACCTCGCAACCGGCGCGCCAACAGCGAGGGTGATCCTGAACCGAGCGCTGTTCGACCGAAGCGAGCTGCAGGAGCGCGGTCTGGTCGCGATCACATGAATCGCCTCCACGCCCTCACCGACGGGGTTTACGCCATCGCGATGACCCTGCTCGTCCTCGAGCTGCACGTGCCCGACGCGCGATCGTCATCCGAGCTTGTCGCCGGTCTGGCCACGCTCGCGCCGAGCCTCTTCGGCTTCGCGCTCTCCTTCGCCGTGCTGGGCACGTACTGGATCGGCAACGCGGTGAACCTCGGCCACCTCGCGCGCGTCGATCGAGCCACGCTCTTCTTGAACGTTCTGCAGCTCTACCTGATCACGCTCATCCCGTTCACGACGGCGATCGTGGGGCGCTATCCCGACCAGGCCGCCGCGGTGATCCTTTACGGCGTGCACCTCGAGGCTCTCGGGCTGGCGCAGTACGCCGGCTGGGCGTATCTGCTTCGCAACCAGCATCTTGCGCACACGCCCATCGACTCGCGGACCGCCCGATCCGTCACGCGCCGGATCCTCATCGGCCCGGTCGCATGGCTGGTCGCGATCCTCCTTGCGTTCGTCAGCCCGCTCCTCGGGTACGCGGTGTACTTCGCCGTCCTCATCGGCTACGTCTACTCCGCCGTCCGGGATCGCACCGTCCTCCGCTAGCGGTCGAGGATCGACATGACCTGCGCGACCGCGGCGACCGCCGCCGTTTCACTCCGCAAGTTGCGCGGGCCGAGCGAAACGGTGACGGCATCGTGTGTTTGCGCGAGTGCGATCTCGTCCATCGACAGGCCGCCCTCGGGACCGATCACCAGCGAGAGTTGCTGCGTCGCGGGGAGCGCGTCCGCGAGCTTGGTGAGCGCCTCGCCCTCCCATGCCACCAGAACGGGCGTCTCGAGCGCCTCGAAAAGGCGCCCCCACTCCCGCGGCTCGTCGATCGCGGGGATGCGTCCGCGACGAGCCGTCTCGGCGGCTTCGCGAGCCACACGCGTCCACCGCTCACGCTTGGCGTCGGCCAGCGCGCGAACCACGGAACGCGACGAGACGAACGGAACGATCCGCGACACACCGAGCTGCGTGACCGCTTCGATGACCTCCTCCGTTCGATCGCCGCGGAGGATCGGAAGGGCGAGCGTCAAACGAACCCGCGGCTCAGCGTCCACCCGCCGCTTGGCGAGGCAACGGCCGCGCGCCTCGGCCGTGTCGACTGTCTCCAGGACGACGTCCGTCTCCACACCGTTCCTGACCAACGTGATGTGGGCGCCCGGCTGAAGCCGCAACACGCTGGCGATCTGGTGTGCTTGGTCGCCGCGCAGGGTGAAGCGCTCGCCCACCTCGTCATCGACGAAGAATCGGTGGGTCACCCCGTCAGGACGAGCCGCACCCAATCGGCGCGTTCATCGCGGTCGACCACGCCGAGTCCTTCCGCGACAAATGCGCTGAGCACGTCGCGCTCCGCCTGCGTCGTGATGCCGGCGGCCACGAGTGAGCCGGAGGTCCGCAGACGCGCGCGAAGGTTCGGCGCGATTTGGACGAGCACCGACCCGACAAGGTTCGCGAGCACCACGTCGAATTTCCCGTCGACATCGGCGGCCGAGCCCAATCGTCCCTCGACCGAGACGCCATTTGCCACGGCATTCTCGTTCGCGGCGCGCACCGCGAGGGGGTCGGTGTCGACGCCGACGACTTCTCGGGCGCCCCGCTTGGCGGCGGCGATCGCGAGGATGCCCGACCCCGTACCGACGTCGAGCACGCGGAGCCCCTCCAGGTCGAGATACGAGACCGCCTCGAGGCACTGCTGTGTCGTGGGATGGAGACCGGTGCCGAACGCCATGCCGGGATCGAGCGCGATGGTGATGGCATCGGGCGCGGTCACATCAGACCAGGTCGGGCGCACGAGGAATCTGCCGACGCGGATCGGCGTGACCGTCGACTTCCAAGCCTCGAGCCAGTCCTCGTCCTCGACTTCGCGAACAGCGAGCTCGCCGATCGGCCCCAAACCGAAGGCCTGGAGGTGCCCGAGCGCATCGCGTGCGTCGGCGACTTTCGCGACGGCATCGACATCCTCGACGAGGTACGCCTTCACCGTGTGATCGGCGCCGCCACGTGGCGCGACGGGCACGTCGACCGCGATGCCGTTGTGACCGTAGCGACTCAGAATCTCGCTCACCGCTTCGACCGCCTCTGCGTGGGCGGGAACGGCGATCTCGAGCCAGCGCGGTCGGGCCGTGCTAGTTGCCACCCATCGCGTCTTTGATGCGGCCGAAGAGATCCGGGTTGTCGCCGTCCTGTGACGTCGGGCCCTCGAGATCTCTGAGCTGACCATACAGACGGCGCTGGTCCTTCGTCAGGCTGCGCGGCACGACGACATCCAGATACACGAGCTGATCGCCTCGTCCGGAGCCTCCGAGGTGCGGCACCCCCTTGCCCCGCACGCGGACCATCTGGCCGTGCTGGGCTCCGGCGGGAACGCGCAGGTTCGCCTCGGGCCCTTCGATCGTCGGAACGGTGATCTCGTCGCCGAGGGCGGCCTGCGCCGGCGACACGCGCGCGAGGTGGACCAGGTCGTCGCCCTCCCGCCGAAAGAGCGGGTGCTCCTTGAGACGGATGAGGACATATAGGTCCCCGGTGGGTCCGCCACGCATCCCGGCCTCGCCCTCACCGGCTACGCGCAATTGCTGGCCATCATCAATCCCTGCGGGGATGGTCAGTCCGATCTCGCGGTCCTTGCGCTCGCGGCCCTCCCCGCGGCAGCGGGTGCACTGCTTGTCGACGGTCTTCCCCGCTCCGCCGCAGCGCGGGCACGTGGAGACGTTCACGAAGCGCCCGAACACCGACTGCTGCACCTGACGGACCTCGCCGCGCCCATTGCAGGTCGAGCACGTCGAGATCGAGGTCCCTGGCTCGGCGCCGTTCCCCTGGCACCGCTCGCAGGTCTCGAGGCGCGGCACCGTGATCACGCGCTCGCGGCCCTGGACGGCGTCGAGGAGGTCGACCTCGATCTCCATGCGCAGGTCGGCGCCGCGCATCGGACCGCGGGCCTCCCGACGGCGCAGATCTCCGCCGAAGAACGTCTCGAAGAGATCGCCGATCCCGAAGTCGCCGAGGCCCCCGGTGGTCGAGCCGAACATGTCGTAGCGCTGCCGGCGCTGGGGATCGGTCAGCACCTCGTACGCCTCGGTGATCGCCTTGAAGCGCTCCGAGGCGTCCGACGCGCTGTTGACGTCCGGGTGGTACTGCCGGGCGAGCTTCCGGTAGGCGCTTCGGATCTGCTCGTCCGACGCCGAGCGCGGGACGCCGAGGAGAACGTAGTAGTCGGTCTGCGTGGCCATCACCTGTCATTATCGAGGTCGATGGATGCCGTCTTCCGTATCGGAGTGCAGTGGCTGCACATAACAGCCGGTGTTCTCTGGATTGGCGGCGGCTTCTACACGATCCTGGTACAGCTTCCGGCCCTTCTCGCCAGCCCGCCGGCGGCCCGGGGCGCGATCATGCCGAACCTCGTCCCGAGACAGTTCAACTACATCTTCCGCGTCGCCGAGTTCACGATCCTGACTGGTGTTCTCAATTTGTTCGTCTCCGGACGCGCGCAGGAGCTCACGCGACTCGACACGCGCTGGTCGTGGGCCATCCTCGCCGGGATCATCCTCGCGGTCGGGGTCTACGCGCTGACGCGCGCGACGATCGCGCGGTGGGCGTATCGATTGGTGGAGATCGGACCGCTAGCCGCGAGCGGTGACGCGGCGGCTGCCGCGCAGATGCCGGAATTGGGTGCACGCATTCGCCGGTTCGGGTACATCCAGCTCACGATCGGCGCATTGATTCTCTTAGCGATGGTGACCGCCAGATTCAGCTGAGCTCAGGGTTAGGTCGCCGGGTCGACCGAGGGCCCCCGCGACGCGGGGAGCCGGCCGAGGCGTCCGAGGCCGGGGGGACCCCGCGGCGTAGAGAGGGTTTCGGTCGACCCTGGCGACAGAGCTCGCGGGAACCGTCAGCCGGCCCCGGCGTCTTAGGAGCATTCCCGGCCCAGGCCGGAGAGGAGGCTGGTATGCGACGGTTCCTCGCGGGTCTCGCCGCGGTCGCCGCGGCGCTCATCGCCACGACGCAGCCGGCCGCGGCCTGCGCGGGCCTCATCGGCCCAAACGGCGCGGTCAATTTGCTCCGCACGACGACGTTTGCCGGCTACCACGACGGCGTCGAGCACTACGTCACCTCGTTCCAGTTCGCCGGAGGCTCAGGCCAGTTCGGGTCGCTCATCCCGCTGCCGGGCGTTCCGGACAAGGTCGAAAAGGGTGGCGCCTGGACGCTCCAGCGACTCATCCGCGAGACCACCCCCGTTCGTCTCGACGCCGCGTTCCGTTCGGCGCAAGCCGCCGGTGCCGCAGACAAAGCCGTCGTGCTCATGGAAGTCCGGATCGACGCGCTCGACATCACCGTCCTGAAGGGCGGCGGCGCCGAGGTGGGCCAGTGGGCGACCGAGCACGGCTTCCGCCTTCCGCCGGCCGCGCCCGAGGTCCTCGACTTTTACGCGAATCGCAGTCCGATCTTCCTCGCCGCGGTCTTCGACGCTGACGCGGCGAAGGCTCGCGGCCAGCGCATCGGCGACGGTACGCCGGTGCACGTCACGATCCCCACGGCGAACCCGTGGGTGCCACTCCGCATCCTCGGCCTCGGCAAGAACGCCGACGACCGCATCGACGCGGACGTGTATCTCCTTACCGACCAGCGGCCCGCGCTCCTGCCCTACCCGTTCGCGAACGGCATGCGTCTCGACCACAGCGCCCTTGCGACAGCCTCGCTTCTGGACGACCTCCGGTCGGACAAGGGCATGGGCTGGATCCCGCAGTCGGGATGGCTTTCCAAGATCGCGATCGACGCGTCAGCGAGCCAGCTCACGTACGACCTCGCCGTCGACACAAAGGGCGCGAGCCCGTCGCGCGTTGCGGCCGGCCTCGAGGCGCCTGCCAGCGTGAAGAGCTCGTCGGGTCAGCCCTCGAGCGATCAGATCACGCTCATCGGCCTCGCGCTCGCCGCCTTCGGCGCGATCTTCCTTCTTCGCAAGGGACAGCCGGTGATCGGGTGATCATCCGCACCCTCGTCGCATTGGCGCTCGCCGCACTTGCGGCGAGCGCCTGCACGACCGCGAGCGCGGCGCAGCTCCCGACGCACATCGGCATCCGCATCCACTACTCGCACTTCGACCAGACGAAGATCGACGTCCCGATGGGCGTGCCGGTCACGTTCACGCTGATCAACGACGATCCCATCGACCACGAGTGGCTCATCGGTGACGAGGCGTTTCACGCGCGTCACCGCGCGGGCACCGAGGCGGTTCACGGCGACCGACCGAACGAGGTCTCGCTCCCGCCTTTGAGTGTGAAGACGACCACGCTCACGTTCGACAAGGCGGGTCCGCTCACGTTCATCTGCCACTTCCCGCAGCACGAGGCCTACGGGATGGTCGGCGTGGTGATGGTCAAGCCCTAGCTTCGCGTGTCCTCGGCGCGCCTTCGCGCGGGCGAACGATGATTTCGATGAGCTTGAGGTCGGTGAGACTGACCGGCTCGATCGCCTCCCACAAGTGCTCCGTGCGCGCTCCCATGGGACAGTAAGCCCACGCACCTTCGTAGATCGTGACCGGGCTATCGGCGGCCATATCGCGATTCCGCGGGTTCAAATGGACCGTCGCGCGGCACGCGTACCGGACGAGACCGCTATTCATCCCACTCGCGCTCCCAAATCCCGCACCAGTGCTTGCTGGTCGAGGATACGTCCAGGCGCCCGAAAGACAATCTAGGTTTGGTAAAAACGTAAAGACGGCGCGGCTTTCGCCGCGCCGTCGTCACGGAACGCGCTTCGTTAGCTCTGCTCTTTGAACTCGCCTTCGATGGTGTCGCCGTCGCGCTTCGCGCCGGCACCGGCGGGCTCACCTTCGGGCTGCTCGGCGCCGGGCTGCGCTTGCTGCTCGCCGGCTTGCTGCTTCGCCTGCTCCTGCTGGTACATGACCTCGCCGATCTTCGTCGAGGCTGCCCGGAGCGCTTCGGTGGCCGACTTGATCCGTTCCACGTCGTCCGTCTTGAGGGCGTCGCGTAGCGCCGCGATCTTTTCCTCGACGTCCTTCTTCGTGTCCGCGGGAACCTTGTCGCCGAGGTCGGTGAGCGTCTTCTCGATGGAGTAGGCCATCGTGTCGCCCTGGTTCCGGGCCTCGATCTTGTCGCGGTTGCGGCGGTCCTCCTCGGCGTGCATCTCGGCGTCCTTGACCAGACGCTGGACCTCGTCCTTGGAAAGGCCGCTCGATGCGGTGATCGTGACGTGCTGCTCGCGGCCGGTCGCCTTGTCGCGCGCCTTGACGTTCACGATGCCGTTCGCGTCGATGTCGAACGTCACCTCGATCTGCGGAATACCCCGCGGCGCGGGAGCGATCCCATCGAGGATGAAGCGCGCGAGGCTCTTGTTGTCACCCGCGAGCTCGCGTTCGCCCTGCGTGACGTGGATCTCCACCTGGGTCTGCGCGTCGGACGCCGTGGTGAAGACCTGCGACTTGGAGGTCGGGATGGTGGTGTTCCGCTCGATCAGCTTGGTGGCGACGCCACCGAGCGTCTCGATGCCGAGCGAGAGCGGCGTGACGTCCAGGAGAAGGACGTCCTTCACCTCTCCCTTGAGCACCCCGGCCTGGATCGCCGCGCCAACGGCCACGACCTCGTCCGGGTTCACGCTCTGGTTCGGCTGCTTGCCGTTGAAGAGCTTCTTCACGGTCTCGACCACGAGCGGCATGCGCGTCTGACCACCGACGAGGACGACCTCGTTGACCTGATCCGGCGTGACGCCGGCGTCCTTCAGCGCCTGCTTCACCGGCCCCGTGGTCTTCTCGACCAGATCTCCGACGAGCTGCTCGAGCTTCGACCGCGTGAGCGTGATCACGAGGTGCTTCGGGCCGGCCTGGTCCGCGGTGATGAACGGGAGGTTGATTTCCGTCTGCTGAGTCGAGCTGAGCTCGATCTTGGCCTTCTCCGCCGCCTCCTTGAGACGCTGGAGGGCCATGCGGTCGTTCTTCAGATCGATGCCCTGATCCTTTTTGAACTCCTCGACGAGCCAATCCATGATCCGCGCGTCGAAATCGTCTCCACCGAGGTGCGTGTCGCCGTTCGTGGCCTTCACCTCGAAGACGCCTTCACCGAGTTGCAGGACCGAGATGTCGAACGTGCCGCCGCCGAGGTCGTAGACCGCGACGAGCTCGTCCTTCTTTTTGTCGAGACCGTACGCGAGCGCCGCCGCGGTCGGCTCGTTGATGATCCGTAGGACCTCGAGACCTGCGATCTGCCCCGCGTCCTTGGTGGCCTGCCGCTGCTGGTCGTCGAAGTACGCCGGGACGGTGATGACCGCCTGGGTCACCTTCTCTCCGAGATATGCCTCGGAGTCGGTCTTGAGCTTCTGAAGGATCATCGCCGAGACCTCGGGCGGCGTGAGCTTCTGCCCGTTGCCGAGGACGATGAGAACGCCGCCGTTCGGAGCGGGTTCGATCTTGTACGAGACCATCTTCATGGTCCGCTGGACCTCGGGGTCGGTGAAGCGTCGCCCCATAAGGCGCTTGACCGAGTAGATGGTGTTGTCGGGGTTCGTGATCGCCTGCCGCTTCGCGACCTGGCCGACCAGGCGCTCCCCGTTCTTGGTGAACGCGACGACCGACGGTGTGATGCGCCCGCCTTCCGCGTTCGGAATGATCGTCGGCTCCCCGCCTTCCATGTAGGCGACGGCCGAGTTCGTCGTTCCGAGATCGATGCCGATGACTTTTGCCATTTCAGTTCTTCTCCTTGCCTTCGCTCCCACTGGATACCGTCACCAAAGCGGGGCGGATGACCTTGTCGTGTAGTCGATATGCCTTTTGATGCTCCTCGATGACCGTGCCCTCGGGCTGGTCCGATGGGATGTGCGCGACCGCCTCGTGCTGATACGGATCGAACGGCATTCCGAGCGATTCGACCGGCCTCAGGCCCTCGGCTTCGAGGATTCCCCGCAGTTTTCGCTCGAGGAGCCACATCCCCTCGACCCACGGCGTCCCCTTGAGCTCGTCGGGGATCGTCGCGAGCGCGCGGTCGAATCCGTCGAGAACGTCGAGTATTTTCGAGATGAGATCGGACTTCGCGAACTTGGCGAACTCCGTGCGCTCGGCTTCGTTGCGCTTGCGGTAGTTCGCGAAGTCCGCGGCCATGCGCTTCAGATCGTTGGTCAGCTCCTCCGCTCGCTGGTCCAGAGGTGCCTCGGCCGGTGGCTGCTCCGCCGCCGGGGCCTCGGTCTCCACATTCGCGTGCCCGTTGCCACCACGCTCGCGCGAGCGCTGTTCGAGCAGCTCCTCCGCGCGGCGAATCTTGTCGTCCATTACCGACCCTCCATGACTCGAACGAGATCGCTCATCAGCGACCCCACATAGCGGACCGCGCCGATAGACCGCGCGTAGTCCATTCGCGTCGGCCCGACCACGCCCACAAACCCGATGACGTCGCCGCTCTCGCCGTAGCGGCCGATGACGAGGCTGCAGTCCTGAAGCGACTCGTGCCGATGTTCGCGACCGATGGTGATGTGAACCTCGCCGTCGCCGAGACCCTGCGGCAGGATCTCCGACAACCGGGTGTGGTCTTCGAAGAGACTGAGCATCGCCCGGCTTCGATCGCTCTCTGCGAACTCGGGCTTCGCCAGGATGTTCTGAAACCCGTCCACGTACACCTCGCGCGAGAGAGACGTGTCGTACTCCTCGAGGATGCGAGCCAACGCTCGGATGATGTCGGCCTCAGCGCCGTTCTCGGCGACGACTGCGGCGTGCACTTTCGTGGCCGTCGCACCGCCGAGCGACTCGGTCAGCCTGGATGAGAGCCTCCGCAGCTGCTCGGCTGTCGTGGAGGTCCCGAGCTCCAGGACCTGCTGGCGCACCGCGCCTCCGTCGACGACCGCGACGAGCAGGACCCGCCGCTCGTGGATCGGCACAACTTCGACGTGGCGCAGCGTCGTCCGTTTGCTGGCCGGAGGGGTGACGATCGCGGCTTCGGCCGTGAGGCGCGCGAGGCTCGAGGCCGCGACGCGAAGCCACGCCGCGGTGTCCTGGAGCGCCTGCTGGAACTGATGCGAGACGGTCACCTGTTCGTCGGCCCCCAGCGACGGCCGGGGCATGAGCGCCTCGATGAAGTACCGGTAGCCGAGATCGGTCGGAACGCGACCCGACGACGTGTGGGGGTGCGTCAGGAGCCCCGCTTCCTCGAGCGCGGCGAGCTCGTTGCGGACGGTGGCCGGCGAGACATCGAGCCGGTACCCGCGGACGAGCTGAGTTGAGGCCACCGGCTCGGCGGTCGCGATGTACTCGCGTATGACCGCCGCCAGGACCTGTCGGGCGCGCGGATCGAGCTCCGGGAAGTCGGCTGAATCGGGTTTGGTAGTCAATTAGCACTCTCCTGTTGAGAGTGCTAAGAGCCTAGCAGGGCCCCTCGGCGCGAGTCAAGGTTCGCGACCGGCCGCCTGCCTGGTGAGGAGGCTGGCACGGGCTCTGCGGTCACCGAGCTTCATAACGGCGCACGGGGGTGTCTTCGATGGGGTCTGAGTTCAAACAGTTCTTGCTCAAGACAAACGTTCTCGCTCTCGCTCTGGCGTTCATCATCGGCGTGGCGCTGGCGGCCGTCGTCAACTCGCTCGTCAAGGACATCATCATGCCGCCGGTCGGGCTGCTCCTCGGTGGGGTCGACTTCAACAACCTCTTCATCGACCTCTCGGGCAAGCACCCCGCGAGCCTCAAGGCCGCGCAGGACGCGGGCCTGGCGACGATCAATTACGGCGTGTTCATCATCACCGTAATCACGTTCATCATCGTCGCCTTCGTCGTCTTCCTCATCGCTCGGTCGTTCATACCGAAGGGTGCGCCGACGAAGGCCTGCCCGTTCTGCGGGGAGGAGATCCTGGCATCCGCGCAGCGTTGCAAGTACTGCACGAGCCAGCTCTCGGCGGCGCGGGCGTAGCTACGCGGCGGTCGGCGAGAGAAGCGCCCGCACGCGCGAAACGAGGTCGTCGAGCTCGAAAGGCTTGGTGACGTAGTCCGCCGCGCCCAGCTCGGTCGCGTAAAGGCGCTCGGACATGCCGAAAATCGCGGTGACGACGATTACCGGAATGTGGGAAATCCGGCCATCCGCGCGGAGCTCGCGAAGGACGGAAAAGCCGTCGCGCTTGGGCATCATGAGGTCGAGCACCATCACCGCCGGCGATAGATCGTCGACGTCGCGCATGGCTTCGTCGCCGTCGTGGGCGAGCTTCGCGTCGAGGCCATCGTCCTTCAGCGCGGTCAGCATCACGTCCCCCAACGCGGGGTCGTCCTCCACCACGAGCACAAGCGGACGCTTCCGCGGAACTGCCACCTAGAAGCGGACCTCCTTCGCGAGACGGTCGGCGTCCTTGATCGCGATACGCCGGCGGCGGATCGAAATGATCTCGCGGCGTTCGAGGTCGCCGAGCACGCGGTTCACCGAGACCCTCGACGCTCCGATGAACGCGGCGAGCTCGTCCTGCGTTAGGGTCAGCTCGTTCCCGTCCCCGCTCGAGCGGACCAGGTCGAGCAGGTACTTGGCGACCCGGCTTGGCACGTCGAGGAAGATGAGGTCCTCGACCCGGTCGGAGAGTCGGCGGATGGTGCGGGCAAGCGTCTCCAGGACAACGCGAAACGAGGCCGGGTGTGATTCCAAGTACGCGAGGAAGTCATCGCCCGCGAGGAGCGCGGCCCGTGTGTCCTCGAGCGCTGTCGCACTCGCTGAGCGGGGACTCCGATCGAAGAGCGCCAACTCGCCGAAGAACTCGCCCGGCCGCATGATCGCAACGAGCGCCTCCTGGCCAAACTCGCCGGGCAGGGCGATCTTCACCCCGCCCTCGAGGACCATATACAAGTGGGTGCCCGGATCGTCCTTACGGAAGATCATCTCGCCGCGCCGGAAGCTTTTCGTGCGGACGCGGTCGGCAAGCTCGGCGAGCTCGCTGTCCGGAAGTCGTGAGAAGAGCGGAAGCCGCCGGAGGTGTTCGGCCACGCGCTGCTCTGGCATCGGCCGGATTCTACGTGCGTAACTTGACGCCCCGAGCATCATGAGCGCCCCATGGACGAAGCGAGGGAGAAGACACCGATCGCCCTAGGCGAGGCGTACATATCGGGCGCGCTGACGGCGCTCGAAGACGCCCCGCGCACCAAGCTGTTCTACGAAGTCCTCGCCGAGATCGCCGAGGGCGCGGGCCTGCGTGCCTATCTCCCGCACCGCGTCACGGATCCGGTCGCAGCCGCGAATCTCGATCCGCGCGCGGTGTACGAGATCGACCGGGGCCACGTCACCAGCGCGGTCGTCCTCATCGCGTATGCGGGCATCCCGTCGTTCGGCGTCGGCATCGAGGTCGAGCTCGCGCGCGAGCACGGCGTCCCCGTCGTCATCGTCGTCGAACGCGACCGGCCGATCTCGCGTCTCTTGCTCGGGAATCCAGCGGTCGTCGAGGTCGTGAAGTTCGCGGATCTCGATGGTCTGCGGCGCGCGCTCGGCGCCGCGCTCGCGGCGGTCGGGTCCGTGACACGCGAAGGCGCACGCCCGATCGTGGCCGACGACGTCGTGGTGCAGCGGTTCATCGCGAGCCTCGAACAGGCACGCCGGCTCCCCATCGCGGAGGTCACCGCGCTCCTCCGGGTCGGCGAGGTCGACGGCGAGACGGCCAGCGCCATCCGCGACGCTGTCGAGAGAGGACGGCTCTTCGGTGCGGGCCTCCGCGACCTCGTCGGCCGGTACGCGTTGCGCGGGGCGGACCTCGGTGCCTTCGTGCTGCGCGACGTGCTGGAGCGATCGCTCACAGAAGCGGCGGCGGCGCTCGGTGTTGACCCGCGCACGGTACGTCGTCACGTCGCGACCGCGCGCGTCCGCGTGGGTCTTGCGGAGGACGCGGCGCCGGATTCGGTCGCACAATGGCTGGTGACCGAGCTCATCGCGCCGCCGACGCGCGCGCTGCAGCTCCATCTCTTTGGCGTGACGAAAGCTCGGGGTAGGTAGGAATGGGCAAAGGACAGAAGAAACAGAAGACCAGCGGGAAGCTGGGTTGGCGCAGCAAGAAGGCAAACCACGGGCGGAAGCCCGGGATGGGCCGCGGCAAGCGCAACTAGAGAGGGCCCGCCACATGGCGTGCCCTCCCTTGCGAGTACTCCGGTCTAACCTAGCGGCGCTTCTTGCGGGTCGAGCTGCGGCGCGTCGTGCGCTTCGCGGTCGATCGCCCGACGCTCTTCCGCCGAGCCGTCGTCTTCCGGCCGCCGCGCTTCGCGGTGCTCCGTTTTGCGGTGCCGCGCTTCGCGGTGGTGCGCTTGGCGGTGCCACGCTTCGCCGTCTTGCGTCGGGCCGTTGCGCGCTTCGCCGTCGTCTTCCGTCGGCCTGCGCTCGTCCCCGCACGGCGCCGCGTCGTCTTGCGACCGCCGCCGCTGGACGATGAGCCGCTCATCGGCGAGGGCGGAGGTGGCGTGGGGCTCGCTGGCAGCGGTGTCGGCCATACCGAGCCGGGCTCCTTCTGTGCGGACCAATCGGTGCCTTGGTCTTCCTGCATGGTTCCTCCCCAAAATCGGTGGAACGTTCGCGTGATGCATATCGAATTCCGTCTGGCATAGCAAGCGCAGGAACCACCCATTGGGCGTTTTGTATGGATGACGTGAAGATCGTCGAGTCCGGCACATCGGCGGAATGGCGTCCGTGGGAGCCGCCGATGTGGCTCATCGCGCTCGGTCT
>Ga0209806_1000812_pt1 | contig 21200 bp, 23 predicted proteins | sample GraSoiAngelo_152_FD_186166 | JGI IMG/M metagenome (GOLD analysis project Ga0209806, IMG submission 186166) | Grasslands soil microbial communities from the Angelo Coastal Reserve, California, USA - 14_1009_12_30cm (SPAdes) (version 2) | ecosystem: Environmental > Terrestrial > Soil > Grasslands ... | reverse complement strand
ACACCCGGAAACGTATCGCGCTCGTTGAGCTGCGGCTCGTGGCCCGTCAACCGGCGCAGGTATCGCTGCTCCGCTGCCAGCAGGTGCATCAGTGTCGCCCCGACGGTTCCATAAGTCCCGGGCGTGGTCAGCTGCATCTGTTCCTCGCTCAACCTCTCGCATACGTCAAGGATGTGGAGGTTGGCCCACTTGTTGTAACGGAACGCTTCGACCAGAAGTGACTCATCCACGCCGCTGATTCTAATCTTGGTAAGCTGTCAAGGCATGGCCCTTGACAGACTCCAGGCCCGCGGCCGAGCCCTCGCGCTGTACGAGCGCTACGGACCGCTCCTGACGCAGCATCAGCGCGACGTGATCGACCTCTACCTGCGCAGCGATTGGTCGCTGGCCGAGATCGCGGCGCACCAGGGCACCTCACGCGCGGCCGTGCACGACATCGTGCGGCGCTCGACCCAGGCCCTGCAGGAGTACGAGAAGCGCCTCGGTCTCCTCGCCGAGGCGGCGCGACGGCGCCGCGCGGTGGAGAGGATGGAACGCGACCTGAATGGGCTGAGGCGGCGCATCGCCGGCCTGGAGGGAACGGTCTAGCGGATGTTCGAAGCACTCGGAGAAAGACTCGCCGCCGCCCTCAAGAAAATCACGGGGCGCGGCGTGCTGCGCCCCGAAGACGTCGAGGCGGGCCTGCGTGAGGTGCGGCTGGCCCTGCTCGAAGCCGACGTCAACTTCAAGGTCGTCAAGGAGTTCGTCGAGCGCGTCCGGACTCGAATCACCGGCGTCGAGATCTCGCCGGGACTGACCGCGCCGCAGACCGTGGTCAAAGCCGTCAACGACGAGCTGGTCGACCTCCTGGGCGGCAACGCCGAAGGCCTTCGCTACTCCTCGCAGCCGCCCACGGTCGTGATGCTGGTCGGCCTGCAGGGTTCGGGCAAGACGACCACAGCCGTGAAGCTGGCGCTGCTGGCGAGAAAGGACGGCCACCGGCCACTCGTCGCAGCTCTGGACTTCAGAAGGCCCGCGGCGCTCGAGCAGCTGAAGACGCTCGCCCAGCGCGAGAACATCGCGTTCGGCAAGGGTGAAGAAAGCGTGGCAGAGGCGGCGAGGCTCAACTGCGACGTCGTGATCCTCGACACCGCGGGCAGGCTGCACGTGGACGCCGATCTCATGGACGAGCTCACGCAGCTCAAGGCGCGGATCCGCGTGACCGAGACGCTTCTGGTCGCCGACTCCATGACAGGCCAAGAAGCAGTGAGAATGGGTGAGGCCTTCGGCCAGGCCATCGGGCTCGACGGGGTGATCCTCACCAAGCTCGACGGCGATGCGCGCGGAGGCGCCGCGCTGTCGCTGCGGGTGGCCACGGGACAGGTCATCCGGTTCGCCGGGATCGGCGAGAAGCCGCAGGACCTCGAGGTGTTCCGCGCCGAGCGGATGGCGTCACGAATCCTTGGCATGGGCGACGTGCTGTCCCTGATCGAGAAGGCGGAAAGGACGCTGGACACCGAGAAGGCTGCGGAGGTGGAGCGCCACCTGCGCGCAGGCCAGCTGAGCTTCGACGACTTCCTGGCCCAGATCCGCCAGCTGCGCGGCATGGGCTCGCTTGAAGGCATGCTGGAGATGGTCCCGGGCGGCGGCGCGCTGAAGGGCCAGCTCGCCGGCGCCGACACGGAGAAAGAGATGAAACGGATGGAGGCGATCATCCTGTCGATGACCCCCAGAGAGCGGGCGCATCCCGACATCATCGACGGCAAGCGGAAGCGCAGGATCGCCAAAGGCAGCGGTGTGCGGCCCGCCGACATCAACCGGCTGCTCAAGGCCAGGGACGCGATGCAGCAGATGGCCAGGCAGTTCGGCCGCCAGGGCGGGAAACGAGCAGTCGGAATTCCCCGAATCTATGGACAAGGAGGCGCAGGTTGGTAAAGATCAGGCTGAGGCGGATGGGGGCGAAGAAACACCCCTTCTACCGTCTCGTGGTGGCGGACGCGCGATCGCCGCGCGACGGCCGCTTTATCGAGCATCTCGGGTACTACGACCCGATGACGGAACCCGTGAAGGTCAAGATCGACGTGGACAAAGTTATGAAGTGGCTGCAACAGGGCGCGCAGCCCAGCGAAGCGGCGCGCAGCTTGTTGAAGCGGGAGGGAATCCTTGAGCGACGTGCAGAGAAGCCAACCCCCACGGCGTGACTTTCGGCGCGGCGGCAGCGGCGGTGGATTCAATCGCGGCGGCGGTGGTTTCCGGCGCGACAGGCCGTCGCCGAGCGGCGGACCCGGTACCGACTACCGCGCGATGGTGGAGTTTGTGGCGAAGTCGCTGGCCGAGAAGCCGGAAGAGGTCTTGGTCGAGGTCTTCGAGCGCGGCGGAGGAACGGTTGCGATCAAGGTCAAGCTGGCGGACGAAGACGTCGGCCGTTTCATCGGCAAAGCCGGGCGCAACATCGAAGCCCTGCGCACGCTGGTGCGGGTCGCTTCGTCGCGGGACCGCAAGCGAGTGTTCGTCGACCTGGCGAACGCGCCGATCACCGGTCAGCAGTACTCGCCGCGAGGAGGCGGAAGGCGGCCGACGGGCGAGGTGACGGCGTGATCCGAGTGGGGCAGGTGATGGGTGCGTTTGGACTTGATGGAGCTGTCAAGGTGTTGCCCTTGACAGATTTTCAGGATCGCTTCGACACCGGAGCGAGCCTGCTGCTCGACGGCTGCGCTCACCATGTGGAGTGGAGCCGCGAAGGCCAACCGGGCCTCGTGGTCAAGTTCCGGGGCATCGACAACCGGACCATGGCGGAGCTCTTCCGAGGCCGCTACCTCGAGGTTCCGGATGGCGAGATGCGCGCGCCGGAGCCCGGTCACTTCTACCACCACCAGGTGGTGGGCCTTGCGGTGCTGTCGAGCTCGGGCGAGCGTCTGGGGGTGATCGAGGAGGTCCTGGAGCGGCCGGCCAACGACGTGTGGGTCAGCCGGGAAGGCACGATCGAGCACCTCATCCCGGCCACGAAGGATGCGGTCGTCGAGGTCGACGTCGAGGCCGGCCGGGTTGTCGTCGCCGACTGGCTATTGCGGGTCGAGGACGCCAAAGAGAGCGGCTGAGATGAGATTCGACGTCGTCACGATCTTCCCGGCCATGTTCGGCCCCGCGTTTCAGCAGGGCGTGATCGGCCGCGCCATCGAGCGAGGGTTGATCGAGCTGCAGGCTCACGACCTCCGGGAACACACGCACGACCGCCACCGCCAGGTCGATGACATGCCGTTCGGCGGCGGTCCTGGGATGGTGCTGAAGCCCGAGCCGGTGATCGAGGCGGTCGAGTCCATCAGGACCAAGAACGCTGGTCCCGTGATCCTGATGGAGCCCTGGGGCGAGCGCCTCGACCAGAACCTGGCGGCCGAGCTCGCCGCCGAGCCGGGCCTGGTCATCGTGTGCGGGCGCTACGAAGGCATCGACGATCGGGTTCGGGCGGCGCTGCAGGCGCGAGAGATCTCGATCGGCGACTACGTTCTCACCGGCGGCGAGATCCCCGCGATGGTCCTGGTCGACGCGGTGGCCAGGCTCATCCCGGGGGTGGTCGGCGACCCCGGCTCGTTGGCGCAGGACAGTTTCGCCGACGAGCTCACCGGCTGGCCGCAGTTCACGCGCCCGGCCGAGTATCGAGGCATGACCGTCCCTGATGTCCTTCTGTCCGGCGACCACGCGCGGATCAAGCAGTGGCGCCGGCAGCAAGCGGCACAGAGACGCGTTCCACGCGGTAAGGAGTTGAAGAAGACATGAACGTGATCCAGCAGCTCGAAAAGGAGCAGCAGAAAAAGAAGGTCCCTGCTCTGCGTGCCGGCGACACCGTGCGTGTCCACGCGAAGGTCGTCGAGGGCACGCGCGAACGCATCCAGGTGTTCGAGGGCACGGTGATCAGGGTTACCGGCGGTGGCCTGCGCCAGAACTTCACCGTCCGGCGCGTGACCCATGGGGTCGGTGTGGAGAGGACGTTCATGATCCACTCGCCGCGCATCGACAAGATCGACGTCCTGCGCCACGGCGACGTCCGCCAGGGCCGCCTGTACTACCTGCGAGGCAAGGTGGGCCGCGAAGCCCGCATCCGCGAGCGCCGTCAGCTCGTCACGAACGAGCCAGAGGAAGCGGAGGCCGAAGAGCCGGCGGAGGAAACGGGAAAGGAAGAGGCGACAGAAGAGTCGTAGGCCTTGCTGCAGCACGACGACGGATGACTCGATCAAGCGTGTTGGCGGAGATCGAGCACCTCGACCCAAAGCGCGATTTCGAGCGAATCTCTTTCCTGAGCACCAACTACGACTTTCCCTGGGACGTCGAGCAGTCGTTGAGCCTGGCTTTCTTCAGGACCTATGGCATCCCGACGATAAGCGTCCTTCTCGACGAGACCGGCGAGTTCCGCCAACGACCCCAGAAGCGTTATGACGACACCAAGCTGATCCTGGCCGAGATGCTGGACTCAGGCCTCGATAGTGAGCGCGGTCGCGAGGCAAACCGGCGCATGAATCGGATGCACGCCCGGTATTCGATCAAAAACGAGGACTATCTGTACGTCCTGTCGACCATCGTGCTGGAGCCGATTCGCTGGAACCGACGATGGGGCTGGCGCCTTTACACAGATCGGGAATTGGAAGCCTCACTCGAGTACATGAGGCACCTGGCGAGTCGGATGCGCATCCGGGACGTTCCCGCGAGCCTGGAAGAGCTCGAACGATGGAGCCGTGGTTACGAGGCGACACGATTTCGCCACACCGAGAGCAACCGCCGGGTTGCCGATTACACATTGAACCTGTACCTGTCCTGGTTTCCGCGCGCGTTGCGACCGTTGGTGAGGCAAGCGATATTCGCTATGTTCGACGATCCCCTGCTCGACGCTTTTGGCTACCAGCACCCACCTCGATGGCTGCGCGGGATGCTTGATCTCGCCATGCGAGTGAGAGCGCACGCCGTACGGCTGTTGCCCCGGCGCCGGACTCCGCGCCTGATCAGCCAGTCAAGGACACGCACGTACCCGGGTGGTCACGCGCTGACAGATCTCGGGGTTCCAGGAGCAGAGCCGCCCATGGAGGGCAGGCTCAGCGTCTGACGCCATCGAATCCGCGCGGCCTGCCGTTGGAACCGCGAAGCGGTACTGGTGCGCGCTGCCTGGTGATCCGCATTACCGGCCCGGCTTCTTTCCGTTCGTCATGCCGCAGTATTTCTGCGCCGAGGACGAGGCGAGGACGCATGGCTACCATCACGAACCGTGCTCGATGCTGGACAGTCGGTCGCGCCCGAGTTGTGTTACGGTCCTGCCGTTCGTAGAGGGGAGTAGCCTCGCGCCGGTCCGACTGGCACCCAGCTCGATTGGGGTTTAACCCGGGCCCGGCGGCGTCGGTCACGACGCAGCAAGACCTCTGCCTTACCGGTTTGGGCGGAGGTGGCCATGCGCTTGTTCAAGCTTTTCGCTGTGCTCGGGGTGCTGACAAGCGTGACAATCGCGGGCGCCGTGGCCGCTCAAGCCGACTCGGTCGGCCCGCCATGGGGTCCGGCGACGCCCAACTTCAACCTGCAAGTCATCCTGCGACCGGTCGCGGGCGGACCGGACAACGGCTTCGGATTGGTGAAGTTCCGCCAACCAAAAGACGCCGATACGATTGTTTACCTCGACGTCTGGGTGCGGGACCTGGCCCCGAACCACAGCTATTCCCTCCAGCGGGCGGTGGATACGAACGTGAACGATGAGTGCACCGGAACGATGTGGCTGACGCTAGGCCAGGGACTCGCTCCCCAGCCGATCACGACGGACGCAACTGGAACCGGCCGGGCGAATCTTTTCCGCGGCCTGCCCGCCTCTCTGCTTGGCACGACGTTCGACATCCAGTTCCGGGTGATCGACGCGGTGACAGGGGCTGTGGTGCTGGAGAGCACCTGCTACCAGTACACCGTCAGCCAGTGACCGAATGGGCGGGCCGCCTCGCGGCACCGCCCCCTTGCTCCAAGCTTGTTAAGCAGATGGCGATCTGACCCGTCGGCGGCTACTCTCGAATAGATGCGCCCCAAGCTCTGGAAGTTCGAGCGGATGGCTGCCGACATGGGCTACCAGGTCGTGGCCGGAGTCGACGAGGTGGGCATGGGCCCTCTCGCCGGACCGGTCGTCGGCGGAGCCGTAGTGCTGCGCATCGGCGACCGGATCCCCGGCCTCAACGACTCAAAGCAGATGACCGCGGACGAGCGAGAACAGGCCGACAGGATCATCCGGCGCCGCGCCGTCGCGGTCTCGGTGTGCGCCGTCGATCACACCCACGTCGACCGGCTCGGACTCTACAAGGCGCGCATCCTCGCCCACGCGGGGGCCGTCGCCGGTCTCAGCGTGAAGGCCGAGTACCTGCTCATCGATGCCTTCGACATTCCGGATACGCCGCTGCCCCAGATGGCGGTCGTGAGGGGCGACAAGGTCTGCGCTTCGATCATGGCGGCCAGCATCGTGGCCAAGGTGGCGCGCGACGCGACGATGATCGAGTACGACCGTCTCTACCCCGGCTGGGGATTCGCCGACCACAAGGGATACGCCACCCCGTCGCATCGCGCCGCGATCCGACGACTCGGCCCAAGCCCGATTCACAGGACGAGTTGGGCGCCCTTTCGCGTCTCCGAGCTGGCAGCCGGCATCTAGCCCTGGGCCGCGCCGGCGAAAAAGCCGCGGCGGAATTGCTCAGGACGCGCGGCTACGAGGTAATCGGCGCCGGGTTCCTGGCCCGGCGGGGCGAGCTCGATCTCGTGTGCAGGCGCGGCAACACCCTGGTCCTCGTGGAGGTGAAAACGCGCACGACCGATGCTTTCGGGACGCCGCTCGAGGCGGTCGGCACCCGCAAGCGCCGCGCCCTGAAGAACGCCGCGGCCGAGTACCGCGCCCTGGCGGAGTGGCGCGGCTCGATCCGCTACGCGGTGGTGGGTATCACAGTCACGTCCGATGGCGGCTTCGACGCGGAGCTGGTTGAAGACCCCTTCGACTAAGCCGCCGTGATCGACCCCTCGAACGAGCCCAGGCGCGAGTTCGCGGTCCACAACATCAGCGCGACCACGCCTGCACCCCCAGCCGCCAGCAACACCGCCACCACGCTGACCACGGCCGCGATCAACGGTGTAGCCGGCAGGTATCCAAAACCCCCGGTGCCCGAGGCGAGCTGCTGCGCCAGCTGCAGGAGGGCGAACGCGCCGATCGAAAGCAGCCCGAAACCGAGCTCCCCGCCCATCGCGGCAAAGGTTCCAAGGACGCCGACCGCCCGACGGTCATCCGTGGACTCGAACACAGGATCGATGGCGCCCGCGGACACGCCGATGCAGACGCACCCCAGTCCCATCCACAGGGCCAGCACAGCGACCTGGGCCGTCCTCGCCAGGCCGTTGCCTCCGATCACGGAGCTCGCCAGCGTGATCCCCAAGGTCAACACGAGCACCGGTACAACGGTGAAAAGGACCTTGGTCCGGATCAGCTGCCACGAGGTGATCGGCGCCAGCCGCAACAGCTGGAAGCCTCGACGCTCGGAAGGAATCGATGTGGTAGCAAAAAGCATCGAGACGAAAAACGACACGAAGGCGACGATGAAGACGCTGCTCCAAAAGACGTCGATGCCATTAGATGGCCGGACGAGGACAAACGCATACGCGACCAGGAAGATCATCGCGGGCAGAAACCGGCTCAGCCGCCGGATGTCGCGGCGATAGACGATCCAGTCCTTGCGGGCGATGGCAAACCCCGCAGACGCGGAGCCGGTGCGAGCCACGCCGAGCTGAGCCGCGCTGCGATTCCTCACCCTCGAAGGAACACCACCGAGCAGACCCAGCCCGGCCAGGAGTGTTCTTTCATAGAGGAACGCGGCCGACAACGACAGGACGGCCGCGAGGACGAAAGTGAGGGCGGTCCACGCGAGCGCCAGTCCGGCATCCCCGTTGATCACCCCGGTCAACGCATGGCCGGGCCACGCCGACGGCAGCCAGTCGAGACGCTGCAGGGTCGAGACCAGGTTCGAGAAGTCCGGGCGGTGCTTGATCGCGGTGAAGGACTGCCGGATGGTGAGGTTCCACGCGAGGTACAGCCCCGCGCCCGTGGCGCTCGCCACCGCCAGCGCGACGTCGCGCGCGATCCGCGCGGGCACCCAACGGAGCACCGCGACCATGAAGTTGACCTGGAGCGCGGAGATCAGCAAAACCTGGACGACCACCAGGACGAGGGCGAGCAGGTAGTAGAGCGGCGACGCCCCCGAGCCCGCGCCGAGACCCACGATGAAGGTCAGAAAAAGCGTGCCGACGAGGATGTTCGCGCTCATCGCGAAGAGGGAGCGGGCGAGGAAGATTTCCGACGTCCGGACCGGGGCGAGGATGAGCTGCATAAGGTCACGACCAGCAAAGTAGCTCCCGATGACGCTCGGAAAACCGACCACGAGCATCATCACCGACAGCGCGGTGAACGCGCCGGCGAGTATCGCGTCGCGAGCCGATGGCAGCGCCTCGCCAGCCGCGAAGGCGATTCCGAACAGCGACCCGCCGAACACGATGCCTGCGAACAATGCGAACAGCGCAAGCCCGACGACACGCACAGGATTGCCCTTGGTGATCCGATTGCGCCACGCTCGCAGCTCCGCCCGAAGGATGATCGCGACCGCGTAGCGGTTCATCGCTGGGGTTCGAGCAGCCGGTCGATCAGCTCGCGGGACTCAGGCCCAGCGGTCAGCCTCAGGAACAGGTCCTCGAGCGTCGCCTGCGCGCTCCCCGTCTGCGCCCGAAGCTCGTCCACGGTGCCCGTCGCGACCAGACGTCCCCGGTCGATGATCGTGATCCTGTGGCACAGCGCCTGGGCGACCTCGAGGATGTGGGTCGACAGGAGCACGGTCGTGCCGCGTGCGGCAAGCTCCTCGAGCAGGTCCTTGACCAGGCGGGCGGAGCGCGGGTCAAGCCCGTTGGTGGGTTCGTCGAGCAGCAGCACCGATGGTTCGCGGATCAGCAGCGAGGCCAGGCCGATCTTCTGCTTCATACCGTGGCTGTACGCGCCGATCAGCTCACCACGGTCGGCCAGCTCGAACAGGCCCAGCAGCCTTTCCATCCGCTGTTGCCGCTCGGGCCCGCGAGGCATGCGATAGAGGTCAGCGATGTAATCGAGGAACTCACGGCCTGTGAGGTGCGGATGGATGAACGGTTCCTCATCCAGGTAGCCGAGCCTCGCCTTCGCCTCGAGGGGTTGTCTGAACACGTCGAATTCATCGATGAGCGCAGTCCCAGACGTCGGCAGGATGAGGCCGCACAGCATGCGCAGCGTGGTCGTCTTGCCTGCGCCGTTGGCGCCGAGAAAACCGAAGATCTCACCTCGCCGCACCTGGAAGCTCACGCCATCGACCGCCTGGACCATGCCGTAGCGCTTGACGAGGCTCCGCGCTTCGACTCCGATGGAACCTGATGCCATGGTCATCTCCAGTGCCGGTCCAGCTCGGACGCGTAGGTCTTGCCGACGCTGTCCGCGTTGGTGAGCAGCCAGTTGTCGAGCCGCCGCGTGCCGCGAGGTCTCTCGCGCGACACGAGCAGCTCCTGCATCAGGCCTTCCAGCTCCGGTTCGTTGAGCATCACATCCTTCATGAACCTGCCGATGACCCTGCTGGCCCGGATCGTGTTTTTCGGCGAGAGGTACACGAAGCGAGGATGCCGGCCCACTGCGATCGCGATCGATTCGACCATCTCGCTGTAATAGATGATGTCGGGCCCCGCCGCATCGACCGTCACGCTGTCGACCTGCTCTGCTGCCCAAGTCGCGATCTCCGCCACGTCTTCTCCTGCCACGGGCTGAAGGCGGTAGTCGCCTCGGCCGGGGATTCCAAAAGCGGGGAGCCTTCTCAGGAGCCAGGCGATGTTGTTGATCAAGATGTCTCCCTGGCCGAAGATCAGGGTCGGCCTGATGATCGCCCAGGCGAGGCCGGACTCCCGGACCGCCCGCTCCGCGCGCGCCTTGCCCGCGTAGTAGTCGAGCCGCGATTCCTCCGCGGGATTGCTGACCGAGATATGGACGACCTTCCGCACGCCGGCGTCGCGTGCCGCGCCCAGCAGGATGCGGGTGTTGGCCACCGCGTCGCCGAATCGGACGCGGCCGTGACGGAAGCGCACCCAGTACGTGTTGTAGAGGACGTCGGCGCCGCGAAGGCTCTCGACCAGCGCCGGGCGATCGGTGAACTGCAGCGGCGCCACCTGGGCCTTGATGTCCTGCTGAATTTCTTGAGCGCCCGCGCGCTGCGGGTGGTTGGTCAGCGTCTTGATCGGCCGCTCGAGGACGGCGAGCCTGCGGGCGATGAACCTGCCTGTGAAGCTGAACGCGCCGGTGACGACGTCGAAGGCCCGCTGCTCCATCAGAACGGGAAGCGCGTGAGGTCGTACGCCGCCGAGCCAGGCCGCACGTGGCCTGTGATGACGACGCGGGGACGGTGACGAACAGCCTCCGCCGGGTGCACCTCCGGCCGGAGGCCGTTGAAGATGGGAAAGCGGAGCGTGCCGTCCGGTGACCATTCGGAGTAACGGATGCTCACCACGAGCTCCGGCCTCACCCAGTTCACCGGCCGCACCATGATCGGTGGCGGGTCCAGCGGCGACTGGTCGGTTGCCATATCCGCCAATCGCTCCTGCACGACACGCATCGCGTCCGAGTCGTAGCCGCCGCCGATCGTTCCGCACGGCAGCAGCCGCCCGTCCTCGTGGTACCCGACGACCAGCGCATCGAACGGCCTCTCCCCGGTCCAGCCGATGACGACGAAGTCGTCCGACTTGACCGCCTTGACCTTGAGCCAGAAGGGGCTGCGCTGCCCGGGCACGTATGGGCTCTGGCGGTGCTTGGCGACCACGCCCTCCAGCCCACGTTCGAGGCACGCCTCGAACAGCTCGACGCCGTCCTCCTCGATGTGGTCCGGAACGAAGATGTGGCCTCCGGCCTCGACCGCTTTGGCCAGCCGGGCGCGTCTTCGCACCACGGGCTGCCGCTGCAGGGGCCGGCCTTCCAGGTACAGGGCGTCGAAGGCAAGGTAGGCGGTGGGAATCTCATCCTTCATCCGCGCGCCCGCGGCCAGACGCTGGCGAAGGCGCGGATAGTCGGGGCGGCCGTCGATGTCGGTCGCGACCAGCTCGCCGTCGATGACGCTGCCCGGCGGCACGCGTTTGGCCGCGGCCACGACCTCGGGAACGTCGGCCGTGAGGTCGGTCAGCCCGCGGTCCTGGAGGCGGACGCTGCCGTCCGCATCGCGGAAGAGGATGCAGCGCAGGCCGTCCCACTTCACCTCGAAGAGGTACTCGGCCGAGCTGAACGGAGCTTCGGCTGAGGCCGCCTGCATGGGCCGCACCTCGCCCGGGAAGTTCTCGAGCTCGATCTGGAGCTGGTCGGATTCCTGCACCTCGCCCAGATTAGGCGAGTCGACCCTACGAGGCTTTACGCCGTCTCCTGGTCTCGGCGGCGGGCTTCTCGCGCCCGGCGCGCTGCTTCTTGGCCTGCTCGACCGATTGCCGCAGCGCTTCCATGAGGTCCATGACCTTGGCCGGCTGCGGAGCCTCGGGGGCTTCGATGACCTCGCCCTCCATCTTGGCCTGCACGACCTTCATGACCGCCTCGCGGTAGTTGTCCTTGTAGCGGCTGGCGTCGAAGTTGTCGGCGAGGCTCTCGATCAAGGCCTTGGCCATCTCGAGCTCCTTCGGGTTGATCTTCACCTCGCCCTCCAGCCCTTTGAGGCCTTCCATCGAGCGAATCTCGTCGGGCCAGTGCAGCGTGTTCATGATCAGGCCCTTGCCGTTGGGGTGCAGGGCGGCGAGGTGCTCCTTGTCGCGCAGCGCGATCTTGGCGATCGCCATCCGGCCGGTCGCCTCGAGCGCCTTGCGGAGCAGCTGATAGGGCTTCTTGCCCAGCTCTTCCGGCTCGACGTAGTAGGCGCTGTCGTAGTAGAGGCCTGGTTCGATGTCATCCACCGGGACGAACTCCTCGATGTCGATGGCGTGCGCGGTGGGCAGAGGGAGGTTGTCCAGGTCCTTGTCGTCGATGAGGACATACCGGTCTTTGCCGACCTCGTAGCCGCGCTTGATCTCGCTGTACTGGACCTCGTGGTCCCCCTCGGCGCACCAGCGCTTGTACGAGATGGGGGAGTTGTGCTCCGGGCAGAGCTGCCGGAACGAGACCTTGGAGGTCGACTCGGTCGCGTTGTAGAGACGGATCGGGATCGACACCATCCCGAACGAGACCACGCCCTTCCACATCGATCTCGGCATGGCGACGCAGTTTACCTCCTAAATCCGTGCTTGGCTACCTTTCGTAGGCGCGTCAGGCGCCTACGTCCCGCCGCTGCATCACAAGTATCGAGCTTCCGAGTCCGGCGAGCGCGAGCAGGAGCATCAGCGCCAGGCTCCTGCCGTCGACCCCGTTCAGCAGCGGCGTCCCGACCAACTTGAATGCGGAAAGGCTCTGCACCCAGGCCGGGAGCTTGTAGATCGGCGCGAGCTCGTTGTCCAGATAGCTCGCGAAGGCAAAAGCCCCCAGGAGTCCGACGGCGGCGCGTGGGTTCCAGGCCGCGAGGAGGGAGCCGGCGCCGGCGAAGACGAGCACGAAGGGGACCAACAGCAGGCAGGCCTCAACCAGGCGTCGCGCATCGAGGTCGATCCCGGCGGCGTGGGAGGCGTTGAAAAGGACGACCCCGCTGACCGCGGCGACCAGCAAAGATGCCGCGATGAGGACCGCCATTCGTTCCAGCACGATCGCGGCACGTGACTGCGGGGTGCTCAGAAGCATCTCCAACCGGCCGTCGGTGTCTTCGCTCGACCACCGAGCGACATAGGTGATCGCCAACGCCGCGAACATCAGCTGCGCGACGTCAAACCACGTGTAGCCGAGCACGGCGGGATAGAGCTTTTGATGCACGAAGACCGAGAGATACGGGACGAACGTGGGGATGGAGAGCAGCACCTGCACGATGGTCCTGGTCAGGGCGACGAAAACCCACGCGAGCACGGCCATCGCGATGCTCCATGCGAGCAGTCCCAGCTTGCGCTCGTAAAGGCCGCGCGCCACCGGAACGTTCCAGAACGGCACGCTCGACGCACCGAAGCCGGGCCGGTGCCGGGGCGACGGAACGCGCACGAGTGGGGCGCCGAGGTCGCGCAGCATGAAGGCCGCCGCGGCCGCGGCCGTCGCAACGATGGCGATCGCGAGCAAGACAAGAAGCCCGCGCACGTCGAAGTAGCCGCCTGGTGGAAGCGGCTGGCTCAGCTCGTAGTAGCGAAAAGGTGAAAGCCACCGCCACGTCGACAGCGACGACATCACGCGGCTCAAGCTGTTGACGAGAAAGAGCGCGAGGAGAAACGCGCCCGCGAGTGCGGTCGCGGCGCGCGCGCTCGCAAGCTGTGCGACCAGAAGCGAGATCGCATAAGCCGACAGGCCGACCGCGGCGAGAAGGGCGCACGCCTCGATGAGTCCTCGAGCGGGAACCGATTCGCCGCCGGACTCCACGCCGAAGACAAATCCCGCGCCGGCCGCCGCCGACGCGACGAGGACCCCGATGGCGAAAGCGCCCGCTCGCGCCGCGACCAATGCGGGCCTGGTCGTTCCGGTGGCCAGCTCCGATTCGACGATGCCGCGCTCTTCGTCGCCGCGCGCAAACCCGGTCGCCGATGCCAGCGCCCACACCGCGAAGATGATCGCGAGCGGGTTGAAGCCGCGGAACTGCACATAGCCCTCGACGGTGTCCGGCCGCAGCGGCGTGGGGAAGAGGGCGACGAATTGAGACGACAGGGTGATCATCGACGCGCCGAACGCGGCGTGTTCGGCGGGTGTGTGGCCCGCGATCTGGTAGAAGCCGACCGCCTGGATGAAGGTCGAGATCAGAGCCGCGAGCGAAAAACCGAGAATGCCCCAACGGCTGAGCCGCAGCCCAAACAGGAGTGAGCTCACGGGGGAAGTGCTTTGGGTCGCGGCTCGGCGAAGAAGCTGAGAAACACTTCCTCGAGGCTGGGTTCGGTTTCGGCCATGTCGACCGCATGGACGTGGACCAGCCTGCCGGACCGCAGGATCCCGACGCGATCGCAGACATGCTCGACCTCGGACAGCACATGAGAAGAAAGGAATATGGTGGCCCCGGCTTTCTGCCTCTCGCGCAGCAGGTTGTAGAACTCTTGCTGATTCAAGGGGTCGAGCCCGCTCGTGGGCTCGTCGAGGATCAACAGGTCGGGCTGGTGCATGAACGCGAGCAGGATCGCGAGCTTCTGCTTGTTGCCGCTCGAGTATTCGCGAAATGGGCGGTTCAGGTCGAGGTCGAAACGTTCGGCGATCGCGCGCACGTGGCGCTGGTCGACGCCGCCGCGCATTCCGCCCAGGTAGGCGACGATCTCGCCCCCGTGAAGGCTGCCGAACTGCGGCACGTCACCGGGCAGATAGCCGACCCGGCGCTTCACCTGCGCGGAATCGCGGATGCAGTCGAGGCCGAAGACGTAGGCCGATCCGCGCGTGGGCCGGATCATGCCCATGAGGAGGCGGATGGTGGTCGTCTTGCCCGACCCGTTGGGCCCGAGGTAACCGAAGGCCTCCTGCGACGAGACCTGCAGGTCGAGGTCGAACAGGCCCCGCCCGGCCCTGTAGTCCTTGGTGAGGGCCGAGGTCCTTATCGCGGCAAGCGCCATTTCGACGAGCATATAAGGCGCAGTGCAGCTGGGCGACCTCGAGCTTCACCTTCTGCTCACCGACCACTGGAAGGCGGACGGCGGCCTGATGTTCGGCGTCGTGCCCAAAGTCTTGTGGGAGAAACAGAAGCCCGCCGACGGCAAGAACATGATCGACTGCTCCTGCGTGTGCCTGATCGCGCGCAAGGACGGGCGCGTCATCGTCTGCGAGACCGGCATCGGGAGCAAGCTGAGCGAGAAGCGTGCGCAGCAGGTGGCATTGCGCGAGCCAGAGGGCATGCTGCACGCGCTCAAGCGACTCGGCATCCGCCCCGACGAGGTCGACGCGGTCGTGACCACGCATCTGCACTGGGACCACGCGGGCGGCCTCACGCGGCGCGATGAGCTTGGCGCCCTCGAGCTTACGTTTCCCCGGGCCCGTCACTTCATCCAGAAAAGCGAGTGGGACTTTGCGGTGCATCCCGACGTGCGCAGCAAGTCGAGCTACGTCCTGGATGACTTCACTCCCCTGCTCGACGGAAACAGGGCGGTCGAGTTTCTGGACGGCGACGCTGAGGTGTTGCCCGGTGTCCATCTGCGCCATGTCGGCGGCCACACGCCGGGCAGCCAGGTGTTGATCCTGCAGTCGGGCGAGCTCGCCTGCGCCGTGACGGGCGACCTTGTCTGCCAGACCCCGCACCTGCGCGTGCCGTGGAACATGTCGGCGGACCTCGAGCCGCTGCGCGTGTTCCAGCAGAAGTCGCGCCTGTTCGAGGAGGCGGAGAAGCACCGGTGGCTCCTCGTCTTGAGCCATGAGCCCGACCAGCCGGCCGGCTACCTGGAGGACGGCGGGCAGTGGCGCCCTGAACCGCGCCTGACATGAGCTTCACCGCGGCAGACGGCCGCAAGCTGACGTACCGCAAGCTCGGCCACGGGCCCCTGCTCGTGTGCCACCCGGGCGGGCCTGGATTCTCGGCCGACTACTTTGGAGACCTGGCCGCGCTGTGGGAGCAGTACACGCTGATCATGCTCAACCCGCGTGGGACAGGGGCCTCCGCGAGGCCGGCCGATCGTAAGGCTTACGACATCGATGACTACGTCGCCGACCTTGAGGATTTGCGGCAGCACCTCGGCCTCGACAAGATGCTCTTGCTCGGACACTCGCACGGTGGGGTGGTTGCGCAGGCGTACGCCGCGAAATATCCAGGGCACGTGCGTCGGCTCGTGCTCGCATCCACGCTGGCGCGATTCGGTCCCGACCAGGAACAGGCGATGCGCCAGGGGATGGAGAAACGGAGCAGCCAGCCATGGGCCGCGGACGCCGCCGCCGCGCTCGAAGAAGAGCAGGCGGGCCGTTTCACGTCGGACCAGGAGCTGAGCGAGCTGGTCTTTCGCGAGCTGCCGCTCTACTTCGCGCACTACGGCGGGGTCGAGGCCGGCTACGTCGACTCCCTGAGGACCGAGGTCATCAACGCGGACGCGCTGAAGCTTTTCAACGAAGAGATCTTCACGACGTTCGACCTCCGCGGCCGCCTACCCGCGATCACGTGCCCGACCCTTGTGATCACCGGGGACGAAGACTTCATCTGCGGCCCGCTATGCGCTAAAGAAATCTGCGCGGGCATTTCAGGCGCACGGCTGGTCATGGTGGGCGACTCCGGCCACATGACGTTCGTCGAACAACCGCAAACCTTCCACGACGAAGTAGCCGACTTCCTAAGCGGATAGTAGGATTCGGTGCCTTTTGCACAAAATGCACCTTTCGCATGAATTCAAAGGTTCGCTTTGCGCAAAACGTACGGAATCGATCCCTTAACAACCTGGGCTGACTCGCGCTCGCCCGCCCGATAAATTCAGCCGGTGCTCGGAAGCGTCGACTCTTGCGTGCTCGTCGGCCTCGACGCTCGCCCGATCCACGTCGAAGCCGACATCGGACGCGGTGAGGTCGCGTTCATGCTCGTCGGCCTCGCCGCCACGACCGTCAAGGAAGCAAGAGAACGCGTTCGCTCCGCGATCCGAAACAGCGGCCTGGAATTTCCAACCACGCGTCTCACGGTCAACCTGGCGCCGGCCGAGATGCGCAAGCAAGGCACCGCCCTCGACTTGCCGATGGCGGTCGCCATAGCGCTGGCACGGGCCGGAAAAGCGGCGCCGCCGCACAGCGCATTCCTGGGCGAGCTTGCGCTCGACGGCTCAGTCCGTCACGTCGACGGAGTGCTGGTCGCGGCCCGCGGCCTGTCGACTCTCGGCTACGAGCGCGTCTTCGTGCCGGCCGCCGATGCCGCGGAAGCCACACTGGTCGACGGACTCGAGGTGATCCCATGCGCCTCGCTGATCGGCGTCGTGAACCACCTCCTTGGCGCCGAAGCCATCGCCCCCGCGCCGCGCGGTGCTTTCGTCTGCGTTGCAGCAACTGACATCGAGCACGACCTGACCGAGGTCCACGGCCAGGAAGAGGCCAAGCGCGCCCTCGAGGTCGCGGCGGCGGGCGGCCACCACCTGCTGATGAGCGGCCCGCCCGGCGCCGGCAAGACGATGCTGGCCCGCTGCCTGCCCGGCATCCTTCCGCCGCTGGAGCTCGCCGAGGCGCTCGAGGTGGCGCAGGTCCGCAGCCTGCTGGGCGACCTGCCCCGGGAAGGGCCGCTGGATTGGGCGCGCCCGTTTCGATCGCCGCATCACGGCGTCTCCATGGCCGGCCTGATCGGCGGTGGGAGCGGCCTCGCGCAGCCCGGCGAGATCAGCAGGGCCCACCACGGCGTCCTGTTCCTGGACGAGCTCGCCGAGTTCCAGACACCCGTCCTGCAGGCGCTGCGCCAACCCCTGGAATCGGGACGGGTCAACATCACGAGGTCAGGCGGCTCGGTGACGTACCCGGCACGCTTCACGCTGGTGGCCGCGACGAATCCATGCCCCTGCGGGTGGGCCGGCGACGGGGTGCGCGGCTGCCGGTGCACGCCCGGGGCGGTCGACACCTATCAGCGCCGGCTGTCCGGCCCGCTCCTGGACCGGATCGACCTCCAGGTGGCGGTCCGGCGCGTCCAGCTCGAGCTGCTCGCGTCGGAAGCCCGAGGCGAGTCGTCGGCGACGGTGCGGGAGCGGGTGGTCGCCGCCCGGCGCCTGCAGCAGGAACGTCAAGGCTGCCTCAACGCCCAGCTGAAGCCGGCCCGACTCCGCCAGCTCGCCGGCCTGGCGCCCGAGTCAAGACGCGCGCTCGAGCGCTGGGGCGCCCATCGAGGCATCACGGCCCGCGGCTTCCATCGGGCCTGGCGAGTCGCTCGCACCTCGGCGGACCTCGACGGCTCGGCGCAGATCGAAGAGCACCACATCCTCGAAGCCCTTGGCTTTCGCCTCCAAGATGTCGCCGCCTGACTTAAGGACGCGAGGCAGGTGGCCGCCCCCCGAAGGCCCGCGCGCAGCCATCGTCGGCTCGAGGCGCCCGTCGCCCTACGGCGAAGCCGTGGCCGAGCAGCTCGGCCTCGAGCTCGCCCGGGCCGGGGTCATCGTGGTCAGCGGCCTGGCGCTCGGGATCGACGCGGCGGCGCACCGCGGGGCGGTCAACGGGGGCGGGGTCACCGTGGCGGTGATGGGGACGGGAGTTGACGTCATCTACCCCGCGGCGCACGGCGTCCTGGCCGAGGCGATCCTCGCCGCCGGAGGCGCCCTCGTCAGCCAGTTCCCCGACGGCACCGCGCCGCGGCGCCACAACTTCCCGGCGAGGAACTACACGATGGCCGCGCTCGCCGACGTGGTGGTCGTCGTGGAGGCCGCCGAGGGCTCGGGCGCGCTCATCACGGCCGAGGCCGCGCTCGACCTACATAAAGAGGTAATGGCCGTTCCGGGCAGCATCTTCTCGCCGCTGTCGGTGGGGACCCACTCGCTGCTCCGAGATGGCGCCGGCCTGGTCCAGAACGCCCGGGACGTCCTGGCCGCCCTGAGGCTCGGCGGCGAGGTGCTGGACGACCCCTTGGCCACGCCCAAAAACCTCGGTTTCAAGCTTCCGGGCGAGCGGGACGGCATCCTTTCCCACCTCTCGGACGTTCTCGCTTTGAACGCCGCCGAGGTCGCCCGGAAGCTGCAGCTTCCGATCGCCGAAGTGCTCGGTCGCCTGACCGCCCTGGAGCTCGACGGCGCGGTTAGAAGACACCAGGGTGGGTATGTAAGGGCATTGCGTCGCGGGAAAGAACGGGCGTAGGATGCCCGCCACTCGCTAGAACGTCAGCCCGGTCGGAACAAATGTCCGGGTTTGGGAATAAAGAGAAAGCTGTGCCAGAAGGATTGATCATCGTCGAGTCGCCGGCCAAGGCGAAGACGCTGAAGCGGTTTTTGGGAGACCGTTTCGACGTCAGGGCCTCGATGGGCCACGTCCGCGACCTCCCTGAAAAGGAGATGGGGGTCGAGGTCGACGACGGCTTCAAGCCTCACTACGAGGTCGTGGAGAGCCGGCGCAAGACGATCAACGAGCTGCGCTCGGCGGCCAAGGGTGACCCCGAGGTCATCCTCGCCTCGGACCCAGATCGCGAGGGCGAGGCAATCGCCTGGCACCTTGCAGAGGTCCTGAAGCTCAGAAACCCCAAGCGCATCGAGTTTCACGAGATCACGGCCGACGCGGTACGCCGAGCGCTCGAGTCCCCGCGTGACATCGACATGCGGCTCGTCAACGCTCAGCAGGCCCGGCGTGTGGTCGACCGCCTGGTCGGCTTCCGGCTGAGCCCGTTCCTGTGGGCGAAGGTCCAGAAGGGCATCGGCGCGGGCCGCGTGTCGTCCGTCGCGCTGCGCCTGGTCGTCGACCGCGAGGAAGAGATTCGCAAGTTCGTCCCGGTCGAGTCGTGGACGATCGACGCGGAGCTCTCCCAGAAGGGAGCCGAGCGCCACTTCATGGCTCGCCTCAACCGCCCGGCCGGGACGGAGGCCGACACGAAGGCCGACGCGAAGTTCGAGGTTCACAACGAAGCCGAAGCCCAGGAGATCGTCCGCAAGCTGGAGGGCGCCGCGTACCGCGTCATCGGCGTGGAGCAGAAGCGCCGCACCAAGAGCTCGAATCCTCCGTACATCACGTCGACGCTGCAGCAGGACGCGTCTAGCCGGCTGCGGATGCGCCCATTTGCCGCGATGCGCATCGCCCAACAGCTGTACGAAGGCGTGGAGCTTGGGTCGGAAGGGGCCACCGGATTGATCACGTACATGCGCACGGACTCGACCCGGATCTCGGCCGACGCCGATGCCAAGGTCAAGGGCTTCGTCACGCAGTCCTACGGCGAGAAGTATCTCGGCGCCTCGCGGACCGCCAAGGCCACCCCAGGCGCGCAGGACGCGCACGAGGCGATCCGGCCAACCGACGTCAGCCGGACCCCGGAGTCGATCCGCGGACACCTCACCCCGGACCAGTACAAGCTTTACGACCTCATCTGGCGCAGGTTCGTGGCCAGCCGCATGGCGCCTGCCGTGTACGACCAGACCCAGGTCGAGATCGAGGGTGGTGATTACGTCTTCCGCGCCAACGGTTCGGTCCTGACGTTCGACGGCTTCTACAAAGTCTGGGGACGCGATGAAAACGGCGAGAACGAGCTGCCGGTCCTCACTCAGGGTGACGATCTCGACTACCACGGCCTCAAGCCGGAGCAGCACTTCACTCAGCCGCCCCCGCGGTACACGGAAGCGACGCTGATCAAAGAGCTCGAGCAGCGCGGCATCGGCCGGCCGTCAACCTATGCGCCGACCGTGCAGACCATCACCAAGGCGCACGGTTACGTCGAGATCAAGGACCGCAGGCTGTATCCGACGCGGGTCGGCGAGGCGGTCAACACCTTGATGGTCGAGCACTTCAAGACCATCTCCGACGACGACTACACGTCGAAGCTGGAGAAGCGACTCGACGATGTCGAGAGCGGAAGCCAGGAATGGGTGCCGGTGGTCAAGGACTTCTACGGTCCTCTGCAGCGCATGCTCAGCGCCGCCGAGGAGGCGACGCCGGCCGACACGAACGAGGTCTGCCCGCTCTGCAACGAGGGCCACCTCGTCCGGAAGGCGAGCCGGTTCGGTCCCTTCATGGGCTGCTCGCGGTACCCGAAGTGCAAGTTCCGCCGGGCGCTGACGCCCGAGGGGGAAGCTCCCGAGCCGAAGCTGCTGGACGAGCCTTGCCCCAACTGTGGGAAGCCGCTGCAGCTTCGCACCGGCCGGTACGGAGAGTTCATCGGCTGCTCGGGGTATCCGGAATGCAAGTACATCAAGCGCGACGCCCAGGCCGAGTCCAAGCCGACGGGCCAGAAATGCCCGCAGTGTGGGGAGGGGGACCTGGTCGAGCGCACGGGTCGGTACGGCCCGTTTGTCGCCTGCTCCCGATACCCCGATTGCAACTACCGGGCGAACATGGGCAAGGACGGCAAGCCCGGCCAGGGGCCGAAGGTGCTGGACGAGCCATGCCCCATCTGCGGCAAGCCGCTGGTCGAGCGCCGAGGCCGTTACGGGCTCTTCAAGTCGTGCTCCGACTACCCGAAGTGCCCAGGCCCGAAGGGCGTCAAGAAAGCCGAAAAGGCCGACGTCGCTTAGCTCTTCTCGGTCTGGGTATACTCCCT
>Ga0209806_1000800_pt1 | contig 21375 bp, 13 predicted proteins | sample GraSoiAngelo_152_FD_186166 | JGI IMG/M metagenome (GOLD analysis project Ga0209806, IMG submission 186166) | Grasslands soil microbial communities from the Angelo Coastal Reserve, California, USA - 14_1009_12_30cm (SPAdes) (version 2) | ecosystem: Environmental > Terrestrial > Soil > Grasslands ... | reverse complement strand
CCGCTCGATCAGGCGTTTGCGCTCGGCGTTGGTAAATCCGAGCTTGCGGACCGCGATCGAAGTAGCGACGATCGCGCGCGCCAGCTTGCGCCGGGTGCGGCGATGATCGCGCGGATTTTTCTTCTGCGAAACTTCCTTGAACTTTTCTTCGAGCACTCCGGCCTTTTTGTACAGCTTGGCCATGTCGTCGATCTTGCCGGTGAACTCGTTGAGGCGGTTTTGCAGGATCTCGTCGGTGATCTCTTCTTCGTCGAAGGTGACCACTTCCTTGATGGAGCGCACGCCCTTTTTCAGGTCGTCGCCCATCGCGAGAAGTTCGTGAATGACGATCGGAGAGCGCGAGAGAGCTTTGAGCACGCGCAACTGCCCCCGCTCAATGCGCTTGGCGATTTCAACTTCGCCTTCGCGCGTAAGCAGAGGCACAGTCCCCATTTCCCGCAAATACATGCGGACGGGGTCGTTGGTTTTTTCCAGTGCGCCGGGGGTTAGGTCGAGTTCGACGTCCTCGGCGCCTTCTTCTGCTTCTTCGAATTTTTTATCGAGTGCGGACGAAGGCATTTTCGGGCCTTCGAGCACATCGATGCCTTGCGTACCGATCGTGGTCAGCAGGTCGTCGAGATCTTCGGGACTGTGCACATCGTGCGGGATGAGGTCATTGACCTGATCGTATGTGAGATATCCCTTCTCTTTGCCTGTGTCGATCAGCTTTTTAATGTCGTCGTACTTGTCGTCTAGAGCCAAGACGGATTATCCTCAAAGCGTCCTTGTGGGGACGCGCTACCTTTCCAGTGGTGGGAACGTGGCACTGCGGGATTGTGCCGGTGGCACAAACTTTCAGATTATAGCAGACAGGGAAGTGTCTGCGCCATCCGCAAGTTATCTGATCTCCGCGCGCGTGCGTGTCCGCATCTCTTGCAAGCTTAATCATTTAGATGCTATTCGCAGGACCTTTGGACCAGAGATTTCGGGGACCTTTCCCCATGCATTACACCTAAATCAGGGCAATCCTCAGGCGGGGCGCTGGCGGGAGTTCCCCGAATTTTCCTCGGCCAGGCTGGGATCGCGGAGGGCGTGTTTAAGCCGAACCTTTTCCTGCAAAAGGGCTTGCATCTCCGTCGGATCTTTCCGCCCGGGCGCCTCCACCTTGCGCTGCACCTCGTCAAGTCGACGGCGCAGGTGAATGCGCCGCAAGGCGCGAACTGCGCCCTCCACTCGCTCGGCGCTAAGTTCCTCCTCATCCTTGAGCAAGATCGACGCTAGCCGCGCCCGGTCAGAGTCGGAGAGGGGCAATTCCATGACATCCGTCACTTCCAGGCCGCCCGTTATTAGGGTCTCCATCAACGATTCCGTGGCCAATCCTTCGTAGAGGCGCTCGCTCTGCAGGGCGAAACGCGCTTGGCGCGCCGGATCGAACTCTTCTTCGGCCCCATCGCGGGCGGAAAGATGCTGTTCGGAGGTTTGGATCTCACTGGCGGAAGCCAGCGCTCGAATCAGGATGCGCTCCGCATCGGTGACCTGTGCCTCGGGCGCGGCTTTGATGGTGGCCGCGGAACGGCTGGCGGCCACGTGCTTCAGTTCCTGGCGCAGAACGGCCGAGTCGATACCCAGTTTCTGCGCGATCTCGTGGGCCAACTCATCGCGCACAATGCGGCTGGGCACGCGCTGAATATGAGGCAGCAGGTAGTTGACGGCTTTCACCTTGCCTTCGGGAGTACGGGTCGGGAACTGCCCCTGGGCGCGTCCGATCAAGTAATCGAAATAACGCTGGGACTGGTGTTTCAGCGCCTCGGCATAGGCGTCCTTGCCTTTCCGGCGAATGTAGAGGTCGGGATCGAAGCCGGCCTCAAGCGTCAGCACCTTAATCTGGAAATCTTCTTCGACGAGAAGGCCGAGAGTGCGCTCGGTAGCCTTGGCGCCGGCGGTGTCGGGATCGAAGTTGACGACGACGTTCTTGCTGAAGCGGCCGAGAAGGCGCGCCTGCATTTCGGTGAAGGCCGTTCCCGAGCTGGCCAGTACGTTTTGAAAACCCGCCGCGAAGACCGAGATGCAATCCATCTGCCCCTCGACCAGGATTGCGTAATCCAGCTTGCGGATGGCTTCTTTGGCATGATCGAGGTTGAAGAGCACGCGCGACTTGGAGTAGATCGCAGTTTCCGGTGAGTTCAGATATTTCGGTCCGGCCTTCTCATCGGTGGAGAGCGTGCGTCCCGTGAAAGCAATAATTCGCCCGGACTCGTTCGCGATCGGGAACATGACCCGGTTGCGGAATTTCGAGTAGAAGGCTGCGAGCTTCGAGCTTCGAGCTTCGAGCGAATCAGCAGCTCTTAGCTCCTGGCTCTTAGCTTTTAGCTCGGCCCCATTCCCTCCATTCGTCGCGCCCGCATCCGTTCTATTATCCTCAACACTCTTGTTATCCTGAGCGGAACGAAGGACCTGCTGTTCCGGACGATTGTTCTTAGCCTGCCCTGAGTCGAGCGAAGGGACTGAAGACTGACGACGGCCTTCCTCTTTCCACGAAAACAGACCGCTCTCGCGCAGCGATTCCTCATCGAACTCGCGCCGCAAAGCATCACGAAGCAGGAAACCGGAATCGGGAGCATAGCCGATGCGGAAGCGAGCGATGGTCGCGTCATCGAGGCCTCGCCCGGCGAGATAGGCACGGGCCGCTGCACCTTCAGGGCGCTTGAGATAATCCTGCAAAAACGTGGCAGCGCGCTCGTGGATATCGAGTAACACCATGCGCAGCTTGGCTTCGCGCGCCTCCTGCGGGCTGCTGAACTCCACCTTGGGCAGGGCGATGCCGAGTTTTTGCGCAACCAGCCGAACAGATTCCGGGAAAGTAATGTTCTCGACTCGCATAATGAAAGCGAAGACATCGCCTGAGACGCCGCAGCCGAAGCAGTGAAAGAACTGCCGGGTGGCGTGCACTGAGAACGATGGCGTCTTCTCGTTGTGAAAGGGACAGAAGCCGGAGAAATTCTGGGCACCTGCCTTCTTCAGCTTGACGTAGCCGTCCACGATGCGGACGATGTCGGCTTGCTGCTTGACGGTTTCCTTGAAGTCAGTGGTGGGCATACGGCTTCGGATTCTAAATGGGGGAAATGGCAGGTTCGAACAGACAGCAGCCCGAAACAATAGCTTTATCGTTAACCATCTTGGAATTGTTGTTGGAAACGGATTTTATTTGTGGATTGTTGTGCAAAATCGTCCTGAGCACACAAAATAAGGTGCTTCCATTTCAGGAAATAATGCCGCATCACGACCCTCGCCCATGTTCAGCGGTCACAGATGGGATCGTCCTCCAAGTCTAGCTTTCAAATATGGGCGCTCGCCCTGCGGCGTCTTCGGGTCTCTACGTTCCCAGCCTGGACGGCATGCGGGCAATCGCATTCTTCTTTGTTTTCGTTGCCCATGCCCAGCCATTCAAAGCGTTGCCGGGCGGCTTCGGCGTTACCGTTTTCTTTTTCCTGAGCGGATATCTGATTACGAGCCTGTTGCGCGATGAGGCCCGCAAGACGGGCACGATCTCGCTGAAGGGCTTCTACTTTCGGCGGGTGCTGCGCATTTTTCCGCCGTGCTATTTGACCGTGATTCTTGTCTCCACCCTGGCAGCAGCGGGAATCCTGTACAACCGTGAAAGTTACGCGTCACTGGTTTCTGCGTTTCTCTACTTCTCGAATTACTGGAACATTCTGGGCTGGGGAAACCTGCCGGCGGGGCTCGGAGTATTGTGGTCGCTCGCGGTCGAAGAACACTACTACCTGCTGTTTCCTCTTCTGTACTGGTGGTTCATTCGACGGCAGATGGACAGGCAGCATCAGGCCACGGTGCTCATCGTCCTGTGTTTGGGGGCGCTGGCGTGGCGCTGCTATCGAGTGTTGATATGGCATTCTTCGTGGGAGGACATCTACGAAGGAACGGATACTCGCTTCGACTCGATTCTGGCGGGATGCGTGCTCGCGATTGTAGCGAATTCGCGGCTCGGCGATCGTGTGCCATGGGCGACCAAGCACGCCGCCACTCTCGCCGGGAGCGGCGCGATGCTTATCGGCGCTTGTTTTGTTTATCGGAATGCAATTTTTCGCGATACCGTTCGCTACACTTTGCTGGAGATCGGGCTGATGCCGATTTTCTTCTTCGTGACCTTGCCGAGGGCGAGCTTCATTACACGATGCCTGGAATGGCGAGGGTTGCGGCACCTGGGGCAGCTTTCGTACAGCATGTATCTGATCCACCACACGCTCTTTCATCATTTCTATCACTACTACCGGCCAAGTGTGCTGCTGGCAGCAGAGATCCTGTTGCTGACGATCGCCTATGCGCAGGCCATGCGAATCTGTGTGGAACTTCCGATCCAGAGGATGCGCAGCCGGTGGTCGCGGCGAGCGGTGGTTGTGCCCATTGGACCTGCGAACAAATCGGGCGAGAAAGTGCTCGCAAGTTAATGGCATTTCACGGGACGCGCATGGCAGCAGTATTCCCTCCCCACACGCGGCAACGAATTTTTCTAGTTCTGCGGAACGAAAAATGCGTTGTGACCCTTCACATAACAATCCAACAGGCTAGCTAGCGACTCCCGCGACCCCTGGTCACAACCAGACCCGCATCTCCGCGAATGCAAATTGGAATTTTTGCTGTATGCTGTGAGGCTTCACATGATGACGAGCCCTGTCTGCAGTACGCACTGAGGCGGGTGGAACGTTGGCAAGCGCGTGAAGTTAGTCGCATCGACTCTACCGTCGATGCCAAGCGATTTCTGACTATGAGGGGGCGTGATGTTCAAAAAGGAAATTTCGCGTGTTGTGGTGGTGTGTCTGTTCAGTTGGCTCGCATTTGCGCAATCACAGAACGGTCGCATTCTCGGGACAGTGACCGATCCGAGTGGGGCGCTGGTGGTGGGCGCCAAGGTGGTAATCACCGACTCGGAGCGCGGGATCTCGCAGACGTACACATCGAATGCGTCCGGAGATTATGTGGCGCCCACGTTGCGCCCGGGGCTGTACACGATTACCGCCGAAGCGGCGGGTTTTAAGAAGCTTGAACGGCCATCGATCCGGGTGGAAGTCGGACAGGACCTGCGCATCGATTTCCAGTTGAAGACAGGATCGGCGTCGGAAGTTGTGACGGTCATGGATGAGGCGCCGCTGGTGAATGCGACCACGGACGTGCTAGGCGGCACGTTCACCAACAAGGCGATCAACGAGCTTCCGCTCAACGGCCGCGATTTTCAGAATCTGGTGACCTTGCGTCCCGGGGTACAGCGGTATCCGGGCGGCGGATTCCTCTCCATCAGCTCCAACGGCAACCGGCCCGAGGACAACAACTTCATCGTCGACGGCACGGATAACAATGATCCGTACTATGCGACCACCGTCATCAACGCCGAAGGCGTGCAGGGAACGCCGGCGACTCACCTGCCGATTGACGCAATCCAGGAATTCAACGCAGAGGAACAGCCTCCGGCAGAGTACGGGTGGAAGCCGGGAGCGATCGTGAATGTGGGGTTGAAGTCGGGAACGAACAGTCTGCATGGCGATCTATATGACTTCGAGCGCAACAGCGGGCTGGATGCGCGGAATTTCTTCAATCCGGTGCCGGGCAAGCACAGGCCGCTACGCATGCATCAGTTTGGCGCGACCGTCGGCGGGCCGATCGTGAAAGACAAGTTCTTCTTCTTCACAGCCTACGAGGGGACACGAGACCTGGTGGGAAATTCGGAGACGCTGAATAGTCCCAACACTGTGCATCTGCCGACGCCAGCATCGGCTCCGAATTGCAGCTTCATCGCAGCAGGGGATTGCGCGAACAGCCTGACGGATGCGCTAGCCGATGTGACTGCGGCATCGCAGGTGGTTCCGGGCGTCAGTGTGAGCCAGTTGAGTACGACCTTGGCCCCTCTGTTTCCGACGAACGACGTAGTCAGCTCTGATGGACCAGGATTCCTGAACATTGGTTTTCCAAATCGCAACCGGGAGGACAACGGACTGATCAAGCTCGACTACGCGCTGAACCAACGGAATGCGATCACGGGACGATATTTCATTGGCGACAGCGTGCAGACCGAGCGCGATATTCCGGTGCTGCGGCCGGAGTGGCAGTCGCAGGCCGTGACGCGGGCGCAGGTATTGGGCGCGAACTGGATCTTCACGATCAGTCCCCGATGGATCAACGAAGCGAAGTTCGGGTTCAACCGCTTCAATCAATCGATCCTGACGGTGGATGCGAACGTACCGCCGACGAAGTATGGAATCAACACTGGAGTGACCGCGCCCATCAATTACGGAATGCCGGAGATCGCGGTATCGGGGTTCATCTCGCTCGGCGGGAATCATGGCTGGCCGCTGCTGACGACTCCGAACCAGACGTTCCAGTTTGCCGACAATATCTCGTACAACCGAGGGAAGCACGCGCTAAAGGTTGGAGGCGAATTCAGGCACGGGAGCACGGACAACATTCGCGACCGGTACGGAAAGAGCCGCATACGTTTCGAAGGCCAAGGCGCGTTTGCTACCAGTACTCCGCTGGAGGACTTTCTCGCCGGCGTTCCGGCCACCGGGCGCATCTTCGTCGGCGACAATCATCGATTGGTGAGCCTCAAATCATTTGGCGCGTTCGTGCAGGACGACTGGCGCGTGACTACCCACTTCACGGTAAATGCGGGAATGCGCTACGACCTGAGCTCGGTGATCAAGGAAAAGCACAACCTGCTGGGGAATTTCGATCCAAAGGTGGGGTTCGAACAAGTCGGGGCGCAGGTGAGCTCTCCTTATAATGGCGATCACAACAACTTCTCGCCCCGCGTGGGAGTGATCTGGGATCCTTCGGGGAATGGAAAAACTGTGATCCGGGCGGGAGCCGGAATCATTTATGAGATTCCGCACATTTCCGAGTTCATCGGGCAGAACGGGGTAAATAACGCTTCCACCGCGGGTCTAAACGCGATACCAACGGGGGCTCCTTCGGTTGGACTGCAAGGTGGAAAGATCGTTTCGGCTTCCGTGGACACGAGCGCATTAAACTGGTCGGTGGCGGGCCCCGTATTCAGCGCAACGGCCGACTGCACTTCATCGAGCCCGTGCAACATCCTGGGAGTGAACCGGAACTTACGCACTCCGTATGTAAGCAACTGGAATCTCAACATTCAACGCGCCATCACGAGCAATACCTCGCTGCAAGTTGGGTATGTTGGGAGTAAGGGAACCAAGCTGTACAGCGTGTATGACATCAACCAGGTGAACCCTGCACTCGATGATGGCAGCGAGCAGTTTGGGCGTCCGTTTACTTATAACTGTCCCGTGGCTCAAGGTGGAGCGGGAGTGGGTGGGCCGTGTTTTCCGTATCTGGCCGTAATCAATTACCTGACAAATGGCTACGAATCGAAATACGACGCCTTGCAGACGACGCTGACGCAACGCGCTTGGCGTGGGTTCTCGTTCGTTGCCGGTTACACGTGGTCGCACGCGCTGGACCAGGCCTCGTTCAACCGCGGGCAGAATCCACAGGACAGCACGAATCCGGCAGCTGAGTATGGAAGCAGCGACAACGATATCCGGCACCGGTTCACGTTCTCGATGACCTATGACATTCCGGGGCGGGAGGGCTTTGGGCAGATGCTGAAAGGCTGGCAGATCACATCGATTGTCACCCTGCAAAGCGGGTTGCCGTGGAATGTGGTGGACGGGTACGCCAATGGCAATGACATCAGCGCCACTGGCGAGTTCAGCGATCGATGGAACTTCAGCGGAAATCCCTTGGACTTTAAGGCTCTACCAACGGGAATACCCTTCGTAGACCCATCGAATTTTTCGTTTGACTCGGGAACGAATACGACCACAGTAATAGGCGCCGATCCCGCAGCTCCGCGCTGCCTGACTGCCGCGGGAAATCAGGCAGCACAGGCATCTCTCGCCAGCTTCGGCTGCTATGTCGACGGCAGCGGCATCATGACCCCACCCTCGGCCGGAACCTTCGGCACCATGAAGCGCAACATCTTCCGCGGCCCTGGCTATCACAACTGGGACTTCTCGGTGACCAAGGTGTGGAACTTCCACGAGCGGGTATCGGTGCAGCTGCGAGGAGAGTTCTTCAATATTCTGAACCATCCGAACTTCACCAATCCGAATGGGGTGGGAGGGCAGTTGGGGAATGTGGATCCATCCGTGCCGGGATCATTCGGCGGCGATGGGCTTACACCCGACGTTGCCGCCGCGAACCCCGTCATCGGCAGCGGTGGTCCGCGGGCGATTCAGCTTGGGTTGAAGGTGAAGTTCTAGCGGTTGACGCTCCGGATAGATTCGGGGCTGGGTTCCAATCGAGGGCGCAGGAGATTCGGCCTGCGCCCTTTCTTCTTATCTGTTCTGTCCTCGCGCCCTTGCCGGTGAACGACCAGTGCTTGTACGTTGCTGATTTTCCTGATCCATGGCCTATCCATTCGGATAATGACCAGCTTATTGGCTAGCCAATCGCATGGTTCCGCGCGGTGTCTCTGGCAAGGAAGCTCTCCCGGTTTTGCACTGCACACGATTGAACTGTAGGCAGTTAGCGAGTAAGCGGTGCGCAAATGGATCCGCGCCTCGCAGTTGGCAGAGCGATTGCCTAATGCCTATGCGTGGGACGCGCATTGGCCGCAGGACGGCTGCGCAAAGGAGGATGGTTATGACGCCCTCAAAAGGAACTTTGCTGAAGGCCGTGCTGTTGGGAACCATGGCGTTGCCAATGCTGACAATCCCGGCCCTGGCGCAGCAGGAAGTCGATCCGACCTGGTACGATCCGTGGGCCGCCGCTCCCAAAGCAGCCACTCAGTCTACCCAGGCGAAGGCAACGGAAACCAAGCAGCAGCACAAAATGTCTACGGCTACGGCAGCGGCTGCGCGCCCGAAGACCAAGAAGCAGATTCAGGCGAAGGCGCAGACCAACAACTCGGGCCGCTCCGAGCGCACACAGGCGATGGCCACTGCTCCCGAGCTCCGTTAACCAGAATATTTACCCAGAGTATGAAGTACCTCACTATTGTGTTCTGACTTGCGATCCCGTTTGGATACGCAACCGGTCGGTAATCAAGAGCGATGCGGACGAAGCTTTCCCGTATTAGTGGACGCGCAAAATAGTTTTGCTACAGAACTGGTCCGCATCGCTGCCTGCGTTGCTGGTCTCACTGTTTCCTCACTGCATACCCGGAACGCTCAGCCTGATCGGCACGGGGCGGTTTTTCGGATTGCTCAACGACGCACCCTTCGACTCCGCTCGGAGCTAGGGCTTTTACGGCTCCTGAGGCGAAGCTCTCAAAGCTAGAGATAAGTTTTAGGAGTTTTTCAGCAACCTGAGCACGCATATCTCACATGAACCCTTGACAATTTGATTCACCGATAAGTTCCATCCTGTTGGGCGCATGAAAGCGAATGTAGGACTCCTTACGAAACCCATTCTGCTTGCCTCAGGCGTAAGTCCGGCTATCTTTTGGTTCCGGCGTGTTGTAGACTCTTCGATATTCCTTCATATCCGGCCGGCTCCTGGAACTACGTAAAACTCCGTATTTCAGACCGTACTCTCCTGCAGATACGCTGGATTGCTGAAGAAAGCTGTGCACCACAGCGTCGATCTCTGGCGAACTCGCCCTTCCGGGCATCTTGTGGAGGAGTTCATCTGTGAAAGATATTCAAGAGATTCTGCAGCAGAAAGAATCCGAATGCGCACGCGTGCAAAGGGAAATTGAGGCACTCCGTGTTGTGATTCCATTGCTTGAAGCGGACAGCCAGCCCGAAGTGGAAGGCAGAAAACAACCAGAGCATTCGGTGGAAGCCGCCTCTAAAGCGGAGGGCACCGGCACCGACGGTCCAACTTTTTCGGCAGTCACCCAATCGGAATCAAGCTTCTGGAAGCGTCGTCGCTAGCGCTGAGGTCATCCCGATCCACTTCAAGATGGCCGGGATGACTGTCGACGTGACCGAACTCCGCCTGCTGAGTCCGTAACCGCTTTTCACCTCTGTGTTTCTAAATCCTTAGCTCCACCACCGTCGCACCGCCCCCGCCTTCATTCTGTGGAGGCTCTGTTACCGAGGCAACATGCGGGTGTTTTTGCAGAAACTGACGGAGAGCCTTGCGCAGGATGCCCATGCCGCTACCGTGCACCACGCGCACGCGCGCGAGCCCGGCAAGAAACGCGCGGTCCACAAATTTTTCGACTTCCGTGGTGGCTTCATCGACGGTTCGCCCGATCACGTTGATTTCCGACGGAACTCCCGCAACTCCGCGGTCGAGCGAAACGGAGATGCCACGCGCCCGCGCGGCATTTAGTGGAGAGTCGCTGGCACGGGCAATGACCTCAGCGATATCGTCGCGAGCAATCTTCATTTTCATAGCGCCGATTTCGACCTCGAAATGCTGATCGTCGATTCGCCGCGTCACGACGCCGGGGCGCCCCACCGATTTGAGTTTGACGGTGTCGCCTTGGGAAACATGCTTGATCAATGCGGGCTGCGCGTTCGGGTCTCCGCGATCCGCGCCGGTCGAGTGCGCGACCACCGCCGAGTCGAATTGCTCCCGGAATTCACGCCGCATTTTCGCGATACGGCGCTCAGCCTCTTTGGACAGCTTTTGTGCGGCCGCGCGCTCCTGAATGGCGTTGACCGTTTCCCGCGCGTGATACTCGAAATCCCGGAAAAGGCTCTCGAGTTTTTTCTCCATCTCGCGAACTTTGGCCTGCTGTTCTTTCTTACCTTCGACCGCCAGGCGGGATTTTTCTCTCTCCAGTTCCTGTTCACGGCTGCGAAGGCGCAGACGCTCGGCTTCCGCTTCGCCTAATTGCGCGTGTAGCCGGTCGAGAAAGCGCGCGACATCCTGGGTCTGCGTGCCAACACGCGCGCGCGCCGATTGAATGATTTTGGAATTGAGTCCGAGCCGCTGCGCGATATTAATGCCCGCAGATGCTCCCGGAACCCCGACCCGCAGCTCATACGTCGGCTGCAATGTCGATTCGTCGAAGCCCACCGCTGCGTTCACAACTCCCGCTGTGTTGACTCCATAAATTTTCAGAGCAGTGTGATGGGTGGAGATGATCGAAATGCAACCAGCTTGTCGAAAGTGGTCTGCAATCGCAACCGCGAGCGCAGCACCTTCCTCCGGATCGGTAGCCGAGCCCAGTTCATCCAGCAGCACAAGGGACCGGGCAGTCGCAGTACGCGAGATGAAGTCGATATTGGTGACATGGGCGGAGAAGGTGGAGAGATTCTGCTCGATCGACTGATAATCGCCGATATCGGCGAGCACGGCATCGAAGACGGGCAGTTCTGCATGGTCAGCGGGCACGGGAAGGCCCGACTGCGCCATCAGTGCGAGAAGTCCGACGGTCTTCAACGTAACGGTCTTGCCACCAGTGTTGGGGCCCGTAATCACGAGTTCCCGACGCTCGCTGTCGAGTTCAATCGAGATGGGAACGATGTTGCCGCGCTTGCTTTTTAGATTGCGCTCCAGAAGCGGATGCCGAGCTTTGTGCAACACGAGGCGGGGTTCACGCGTTTGGCCGTCAGGGGTGCCGGCTGGGTTCAGGGTGACTGGCACGCAAAAATAATCTTCCGCAAAACGAGCCTTTACGAATTGCAATTCCAGTTCGGCGAGGGCATCGGCGGCGCTGCGAATCGCTTCGGCGCTCTCGCCGATCCGGCGGGTCATCTCGAGCAGAATGCGATGCGTCTCCGCTTGTTCTTCATCGAGCAGACGTACCAGATCGTTATTCTGCTCGATCGTCTCAATCGGCTCAACAAAGACAGTCTGCCCGCTCGAACTCGACCCGTGCACAACCCCCGGCACGCGCCGCTTCTGTTCGATCTTCACCGGAATCACAAAACGTTCGCCACGAATGGTGACGAGTTCGTCCTGCACCGTTCCGCCTTCCGCCAGCCGCCGCAGGTAGCCGCGCAGCGATTCCTGAATCGCGCGCTTTTGTTTCTCGATGTCCCGGCGAATGCGGGCAAGCTCGGGCGTGGCGCGATCCTCCAGTGTCCCATCCGGTTGAATCTTGTTGCGGAAACTCCGCAGGAATTCCGTGAAATCTGCAATGCCGGCGGAGACGAGTGGAATGGCTGTCCATTCCTTCATCGCGGCAGGCGGGCTGAGAGCGATCTCGCGCCACTCTGCGGCGCGGTCCACCACAAGGATCACATCACGAATCTCCGTGGTTTCGAGCGCCGCGCCGGAAATGCTGGCCTTCTCAATCAGCTTCCCAACATCCAGCAGTCCCGCAAATTCGAAGCGGCCACCAACCCGGCGAAACTCGCGAATCTCGCTTGTCAGTTGCTGTTGCAGCTCAATCCAGGAGCGATCCGTTGAAGGCGCGAGAGTCGCAATGCGGCCACTCCCCAAAGGCGAGGAGGTATAACCCCGCAACAAGTCGCGCAGCGACTCGAACTCGAGCACGCCAGCACTGGTGTGGACAAGAGGCATACGTTATCGAGCTAATGTTACAGGAATGAAGGGTTGACTGGAGAGGTGAGCGGAAGCTCTAGAGTCGGGGAGGATCTCACGCAAAAAATCTGTCGCGCAAGGATCGTCTATGAACCACCCGCCTCTACAGCGATTGCTGCCTGCGCCGCGGCCGGGAAGCGCAGCGTGAACACCGCTCCCCCCTCCGTCTTGTTGCGGCAGGTAATTTGTCCCTGATGATCCTGAACGACACCGTAGGTAGCACTCAAACCGAGGCCGGTCCCTTTGCCCACTGGCTTGGTCGTGTAGAAGGGATCGAAGACGCGCTGAGGATCGGCCATGCCCGGGCCTGAATCCGAGAATTCGACCACCACTTCGGTGCCGACGTGTTGGGCCGTAGCCAGCAACGCTCCGCCGCCCACCTCGTTAAGGGCGTCGATGGCATTTTCGGTGAGATGGAGAAAGGTCTGCAGCAATTGGTTGCTGTTGCCCCAGATGCGCGGCAAACCCGGTTCAACGATGGCTTCGACGCGAATGTTCTTCCCGCGGATTTGCACGTCGTGCATCTGGAGCGCACGCTGCACCAGAGCGCCAATATCAATCAGGACTTTTTCGGACGGGCTCTGCTGAGAGAAGCTGAGCAGATCGGCGACCAGATCGCGGGTGCGGCGCGCATGCTGGCCGATCTTCTGTGCCATCGCGGTCTGCTCGCCCTTCAGCGAACTCTGGGCCGCGAGCAAATCGGAATATCCGAGGATGGCAGCCAGGGGATTGTTGATCTCGTGCGCCGCTCCCGCCACCAACTGTCCCAACGAGGCCAGTTTTTCTTTTTGCACAAGCTGACTCTGCAATCGCTCCAGGTTTTCGTAGCTTTGGCGCGATTGGTCGAGCAGATGAATCAGTTGCCGATCGAGCAGGAATTGCTTCAGGAACACAAACAGGCCGAGCACCAGAGTGGCTGCCAGAGTCACAAGCAGACGAAACTTTCGCAAGCTGGGAGCCTCGTGATCGGCCAGCAGCGCCCAAAGGCCGAGCAGGGGCAGCGAAAGGATCGCGATCATTGCCATGCGCGGCACCAGCCTCACCCACCGGTCTGCGAAGTCCGTCGTGCGGGAGTATGCCAGGTTCATGCGTCCCGCCGACAGCGCCGCCCAAATCATCCACCCCACGGCCACCAGGAAAACCAAGTCGTAAATGCTCCCGCTGGAATACTGATTGCGCGCGATGGCGGCATTGATCATCTCCGAGCCCAGCGCGTAAAGAGCGCTGGCTACGAAGAGATTCCAATAGACTCTCCGCCAATTGTCGCGCGTGGAGGTCGCCGCGATTCCCAGGATAAGCACAAGCACGAGATTTTCCAGCAAATAGAGCAGGTCGTAGTTGCGGCTGTAGACCGATGCGTTCAGGATCACATACTGATCCGGGAACACGATAAAGGCGTACAGAAATACCCACCAGATCAGCAGCATCAGGAAATTGATCGCATCGAGCAGAGCCCTGCGATCTTGCAGCGTACGGTGAGGGCGCAGCGCCACTGCCGCCATGAAGGGCACCACGTGGATAAAAAGAATGACATCGGCGGCACAAGGTTCGGGAAGCGCCTGCTTCAGGATGAGTTCGTAATAGGTCCAAACTGCAGTGTTGATGGCCCAGAGTGTGCACCCGAAGCCCAGCAGCAACCAGAACATCCGGGATTTTTTCTGCAAGAACGCATTCCGGAAGAACGCGATGGTAGCCACCGTGAGCAGCAGGAGCGGAAACAGATCTCCGAACGCGGTCATCGCCGGTCCACGCGGCATCAGCAACTCGGCTGCGCCGACTGCTACCGTAAGCGCCGCTGCTACCAACCAGAGCTTTCGCGCAGAAGACATGAATCACTCAAGTCTATGGCCTGGGACCGCCATATCGAAGATTACAGCCGGCGACCAGCCTGTTACGGAAGTACCTCGCCTATGTTGCACCCGCTCGCGTCCAGTTTCACTACAAAACTGAACCCCAAAATCGGGCCAGATACGTTGTGGATGTACAGAATGTCAGTGATTTTGGTCACATGGACGGGTTACTGCCCGGAGAGCCTACGCCCGGTCATTTTGACGGTCGGTTACCCCGGCGCTTTGTTAGAATCGTGCCATGGCGTTCCCCATAACACGCCTCCGCCGCATGCGTAAGAGCGAACCACTTCGCTCGCTGGTCCGCGAAACGCACCTCACACCCGAAAACTTCGTCTACCCGCTATTTGTTTGTCCAGGCACCGGTGTCCGGAAGGAAGTGCGTTCCATGCCGGGAGTGTTCAATCTGTCGGTGGACGAGGCTGTGAAGGAAGTTCGCGAGGCCCACTCGCTGGGCGTGTTATCGGTAATCCTGTTCGGGCTGCCGGAGAAAAAGGACGAGATCGCCACCGGAGCCTGGGCGAACGACGGCATCGTGCAACAGGCAGCTCGCGCCATTAAGCGTGAAGTCCCGGACGCCATCCTGATGGGCGACGTCTGCTTATGCGAATACATGTCCCATGGACATTGCGGAATCGTCGAGGCCGCTCCCCAATCTCTGGGCGCCGCGGTCGCTTCTCCGCCGGCAGCCGCGACAGAATACGAAATTCTGAACGATGCGACACTCGAGTTGCTGGCGCGCACGTCTGTATCGCTGGCGCGCGCCGGCATCGACATCATCGCGCCTTCCGACATGATGGATGGCCGTGTCGCCGCTATTCGCAAAGGCTTGGATGAGGCCGGGCTCGCGAATACTCCCATCCTTTCCTATGCAGCCAAGTTTGCGTCGGGATTTTACGGTCCGTTCCGCGAAGCGGCCGACTCAGCCCCGCAGTTCGGAGATCGCCGCTCCTACCAGATGGATGGCGCAAACTTCCGCGAGGCCATGCGCGAGATAGAACTCGATCTGGAAGAAGGCGCGGACATGATCATGGTGAAGCCCGCCATGCCCTATCTCGACGTGATCGCTGCCGCCCGCGAGCGCTTCGATGTTCCCCTCGCCGCCTACCAGGTATCCGGCGAATACGCCATGATCGAGGCCGCGGCTCGCAATAATTGGATCGACCGCGAGCGCGTGATGATGGAGTCGTTGCTTTCCATCCGCCGTGCGGGCGCAAGCATCATTCTGACTTATTACGCGAAAGAAGCCGCGAGACTGCTGGGATAGCCCGCCAAGACTCGCAATAGGTAATCGCGGTATTAACGTTTTTAATTTCCCGATTACTCAATTTCCCAATTTCTCAATGATGTCAGCATGATTTCCGTCGTCCAGTTCGGCACGCTCGATTATGCAACCGCTCTTCGCCTGCAGCAAAAACTCGTCGGCTTGCGCAAGGAGAGTCGGATTGGAGACGTCCTGCTGCTCCTCGAGCACAGCCCGGTCATCACGCTAGGCCGCAACGCCAAGGCCGCCAACGTCATCGCGCCTTCGGACTTGCTGCAGCAGCGCGGCGTCGAAGTCTTCGACTGTGACCGCGGTGGCGACGTTACATTCCATGGCCCCGGCCAGCTGGTGGGCTACCCCATTTTCGATCTACGCGGATTCCCTGCCGACGACGCACGCCGTAAGACACTTGGGGTGATTGAGTATGTGCGCCGTCTCGAAGAAATCCTGATTCGCACCTGCGCCGATTTCCAGATTTCCGCCCAACGCATCCCGGGTCTAACTGGCGTCTGGGCCTCCAACAATGACGGTGGAGCGACGGGCGTCCCCGCCCGTCCACCCGAAGCCCGTCCTCCCCAAACCGCCAGCCCCCAACCAAAAGAACAAGCCAAAATCGCAGCCATCGGCGTCCATATCTCTCGTTCCGTGACCTCGCACGGTTTCGCTCTGAACGTAAACACGGATCTCAGCTATTTTGACCTCATTGTTCCGTGTGGAATCGTTGATAAGCCGGTCACGTCCATAGCCCGTGAGCTTGGCGACCTAGTTCCGCTCGAGCAAGTCGCCCAATCGATCACGCGCAATTTCGGCACTGTCTTCCACAGTCAAATTCTGTGGGTTGGAACTCTGGAGGCGCTCCTGGGAGAAACCGTCGGCGTTCCCGTAAAGCCACCTCCCGAACTCCGACAACTTCATCGGGAAGACGATACGTTTTGGGCGTGAGAAGTTTGCTGAAATTCCTCGAAACCGTTTAGCATTCCTCTCAGGTCGCCCAGGCGCACCTTCATGCCCAAGAAGCCGAAAGCCCGGTCGCATTCGAATCACCGCGCCTCACGTGCATCCCGACCCACTACGCCGGCATCATCTTCCCAACGTACGTACACAATTCTCGACTATCGCCTCGAACGGCCCCGCATTGAACTCCGCCAGGTGCGTGATGGAGACACGGTTCGCTACGAGGTCTCCGGTGACCTGAGCGCGCCCGTCCCGCCCATCCGCGAGTCCAAATATCTCGGCAAGCAACAATGCATCGAAATCTACCGCTGGATGCTTCTCAACCGCAAGATGGAAGCCGCGCTCGAGAACCTGTACAAGCAAGGGAAAGTCGTAGGCGGCGTCTACTTCGGACTGGGACAGGAAGGCTGCTCGTGCGCCTCCGCTTACGCGCTCGAGCCCGACGAGTGGCTCGGCCCGCTGATTCGCAATCAAGGCTCGTTGCTGGTCCGCGGGTTTTCGCCACGCGACATCATGATGCAGTACATGGCCAGAGCCGGGTCACCCACAAAGGGCCGTGATGCTTCCTCGCATTTCGGCGACATCCAGAAGCGCAATGTGGTCGCTCCCATCTCGACTTTAGGCGATCTGATTCCCGTGCTTGCGGGTGTGGCCTTGGGTGCGCGTCTGCAAGGAAAAAACATCGCGGTCATGACCTACATCGGCGACGGCGGCCAGTCCACCGGTGTGACCTACGAAGGCCTGAACTTTGCCGCCGTGCAAAATCTCGGGCTCGTCCTGTTTGTCGAAAATAATCTTTGGGGATATTCGACCCCGGCAGATATGCAGTTCCTGATCGAAGATCTCGCCGAGCGCGCGATTGCCTACGGCATTCCGGGCGTGATCGTCGACGGCACCGACCCGTGCCAGGTCTACGACGCCGCTCACGAGGCCTGCGAACGTGCCCGCCGTGGCGAAGGCCCTACCCTCATCGAAGCCAAGATGATGCGCATGAAAGGCCACGCCATCCACGACGCCGCCGAGTACGTTCCCAAGCCGCTGTTCGAGTATTGGAAGAAACGCGACCCCATCGCGCGCTTCGAGAACTTTCTTGTGAACGTGAAGAAATGGCTTACACCGGCGGAGCATGAGAAGTTGCTAGCGGGAGTCGACGCGCAACTCGAAGCCGATCGAGAATTCGCGGTCGCCTCGCCCATGCCCACCCCAGAAAGCGCCGCGGGTGGCACGTATTGCGAGGAGGGCTGTCATGAAGTCAAGCCGAAATATGGGGTGCCCACTGTGAAGTCGCGAAAAGCTCCGGCCACATTGCGCGCGGAATCTGCGGTCCATTTAAAGTAGCGGGAGTACGTCGCCGCTATCGTGGCGGTTACATGCTTGCAAATTGCGGCGCCATGCTGATGAGGATCAATTCAAAACCCGACTGTGTGAGCTAACAGCTAAGAGCCAACAGCTAAAAGCTAGCCCCATGCCGACCCTCACCTATCTCGAAGCCATCCGCCAGGGAATCTGGGAAGAAATGGAGCGCGACCCAACCGTCTTCTGCATCGGCGAAGACATTGGTATCTACGGCGGCGCCTTCAAGGTCACCGACGGCTTCATCGATCGCTTCGGTCCCGAGCGCGTCATCGATACGCCCATTGCCGAATCTGCCATCGTCGGAGCCGCCTTTGGCGCATCCCTGACCGGCATGCGGCCCGTAGCCGAATTCCAGTTCATGGACTTCATCGGCTGCGCCTTCAACCAGATCACCAACATGGTCGCGAAGGCGCATTATCGCTGGGGAGCGCCCGCCCCGCTCGTAATTCGCGGCCCCAGCGGTGGCAACGTGCACGGAGGCCCCTTCCACTCCCAGAATCCGGAAATGTATTTCGTCCACACGCCCGGTTTAAAAGTCGTCTGCCCGGCCACCGCATACGATGCCAAGGGCCTGATCAAAGCCTCCATCCGCGACAACAATCCGGTCATCTTCTTCGAGCACAAATATCTCTATCGCCGGATCAAAGAGGATGTCCCTGACGACGACTACATTGTTCCGCTCGGTAAAGCCCGCGTAGCTCGTTCCGGCCGCGACCTGAGCATCATCACTTATGCGGCCATGGTGCACGTCGCGCTGGAAGCCGCTGAAATGCTCAGCAAGGAAGGGATTGAACTGGAAGTCGTCGACCTGCGCACCGTTTCACCGCTCGATCGCGAGGCGATTGCCGAAACTGTCCGCCGCACCAACAAGGTCATCATCCTGCACGAACATGTGCGCACTGGGGGCATCGCCGGTGAGATTAGCGCGATCATCAATGAAGAAGCCTTCGATTCGCTCGATGGCCCCATCGTTCGCCTCACCGCGCTCGATTCGCCAGTCCCGTTTTCGCCGCCGCAGGAAGAGTTCTTTCTCCCCAAACCCAACGATGTCGTACGCGAGGCCCGTAAGTTGGCGGCGTACTAGTCAGCGCTGCGGGATGGGACCGCACCAGCAATTTTCTCGCATGACCAAGGCTCCTGCTCAGTGAATCTCGTTTATGATAGTGAGCATTCGACGCCTGACAGAATTCTGCGTTCATCCGTAGCTACCGATACGCTACGAGACCCACATTGCATGGATACGATTGCTGCAAGAAACGGGGAGACCTCATGCGCAGTTTCATACTCGGAGTAGTGGTCACTCTGGCCGTTCTCATTCTGGGCGGACTGGGCATTGCCTTGCTTGGATTCATCCCGACCAATGCCAATGCGACCCCTCCCAAATTGGAGACTCATCTGGCGATGAGCGCAGTCGATGCGTCAACCGATCACCATGCGGCTCGCATCAACAGCCCGGTCCTGCCCTCCCCCGAAAACTTGATCGATGGAATGAAGATCTACACGATGAACTGCTCGGGCTGCCACGGCACGCTCGACAAGAAGCCGTCGCCGCTGGCCAGTTCGTTCTATCCTCCGCCCCCGCAGTTGATTCAAGATCCTCCCGATGATCCGGAATGGTTCGACTACTATACGATTCGCAACGGCATCCGCTACACCGGCATGCCTGCCTGGGACAAGGCTCTCAGCGACCAGGACATCTGGAAAGTCACCATCTTCATATCGCATATGAAGAAACTACCCGCAGCCGCGCAGGATTACTGGAAGAACGCCTTCGGCGTCCCCGCTCCCAAAGCCGAGAGCGAACACACCGATCACGCGGACCACGACGAGCACGAACATCACTAAACGTTAGCTTCCGTTTCTAGACGAGCACGAGCATCGCTAAACGCCCGCCTTCCTTTTTTATGGGAGAGCGTCCAGATTTGATGACCCCTTCCGCGGTTTTTGCTTTTGCTCGTATCAGCACACAATATTCAAGAGCCCTTAGGCGCGGCCCATGGAGGGTCCTCATCAGCCATCCCCATCTCTATATATAATAGGAGTTTGTGCCTGCTCCGAAATTCATCCTAGTAGGCCGCGTGGAAGGAAATTATGCCGACTGACGTCATCATGCCCCAGATGGGCGAATCCATCTTCGAGGGAACGATCACCAAGTGGCTCAAGAAGCCCGGCGACAAAGTCCAGCGTGACGAGCCGCTCTTTGAAATCTCCACCGACAAAGTCGATGCCGAGATCCCTGCCCCAGCCTCGGGCGTGTTGCAGGAAATCAAGGTCGCCGAAGGCAACACTGTACAGGTAAATACGATCGTTGGCACCATCTCGGCTGACGGTGAGTCTTCCACGCCGGCCAAATCCGCCCCTGCTGTTGCCGCTCCCACGCCAGCGCAAAAGAAGGAAGCCGCGCCCGCGCCACCGCCCCAGCCCGCACCCACGCCAGCCCCAGCTCACGAAGCGCAGGATGAGGACGTTCGCTCCTCACCGCTGGTTCGCAAAATCGCCCGCGAACACAACGTGGATCTCTCCCAGGTAAGCGGCACCGGCCTCGGTGGACGCATCACCAAGCAGGACATCATGGCCTTCATCGAAAAGGGACCTGCCGCGGCTGCTCCAGCACCGTCACCAGCGCCTTCTCAAGCATCAGTTTCCGCTCCGCCGCAACCGTCGCGCCCTGCTCCTGCTCCGGCGGCAATCCCTGGCGAAGTGGTCCCGATGAGCCAGATGCGCAAGATCATTGCCCAGCGCATGATCGAATCCCGCCGCACCAGTGCCCATGTCCACGCCATGTTTGAAGTGGACCTGACGCGCATCGTCAACCTGCGCAACAAGTTGAAGAACAGTTTCGAGCAGCGCAACGGCGCGCGCCTCACCTTCATGCCATTTTTCGTGCGTGCCGCGATCATTGCCCTCCAGCAGTTCCCCATCGTGAATGCGTCCCTCGAAGGCGACAACATTCGCTACCACCGCCACGTGAACGCCGGCATCGCCGTAGCTCTTGACTGGGGCCTGATCGTCCCCGTCCTCAAGAACGCCGATGAACTGAACTTCCTCGGACTGCAGCGCGGCATCACCGATCTCGGCGAGCGCGCCCGCTCCAAAAAGCTCATGCCGCAGGACGTGGAAGGCTCAACTTTCACAATCACGAACCCTGGCCAGTTTGGAGCCGTCTTCGGACTGCCCATCATCAACCAGCCCAACTCCGCAATCATGGGAGTCGGCGGCATAACCAAGCAACCGATGGTGGTCACCGACAAAGATGGCAACGATTCCATCGCTATCCGCTCCGTCGTGCACTTGACCCTCGGCTACGATCATCGCCTCATCGATGGCGCCGTCGCTGACCAGTTCATGGCGCTCGTTAAAAAGACCCTGGGAAACTGGAGCGAGGACGTCGGCTAAACGATCGTTCTCTCCTCCGCAAATTCCGGCAATTCTCCGCGTTCTCTGCGGCGGTTCTCTGCGTTCTCTGCGGTTTAAGGTTCTGCATTAGAAACTTGA
>Ga0209806_1000799_pt1 | contig 21404 bp, 15 predicted proteins | sample GraSoiAngelo_152_FD_186166 | JGI IMG/M metagenome (GOLD analysis project Ga0209806, IMG submission 186166) | Grasslands soil microbial communities from the Angelo Coastal Reserve, California, USA - 14_1009_12_30cm (SPAdes) (version 2) | ecosystem: Environmental > Terrestrial > Soil > Grasslands ... | reverse complement strand
CCGGAAGGCGGTCCGCATCTCGCTGATGCGCAACACCATCCATCTCGTCACGGCGCGCGACGCACTGGGTCTGAAGCCTGTCTTCATGCCGCTCGGTGAGCGCGGCTACATGCGCGGCAGCCCTTGGGGCCGCGATATGCGGGACGCGGACATGGCGGCCATCCGTCGCGCCGGAAGCGAGATCATGGCCGAGCGGCCGCGCACGATCGCGGAGCTGGCCAAGCTCCTCGCCCAGCGATTTCCCCAGCACGACGGACCTGCTATGGCGTACGGCGTTCGCTACATGGAGGCCCTCGTCTTCACGCCGCCCCGCGGCGTCTGGGGAGGAAGAGGCCTCGTCACGCTGACCACCTTTGCGTCGTGGCTCGGACAGCAGCCCGGTCCCGCGTTTGCGGTCGAGGATCTCGCGCGCCGTTACCTCTCCGCGTTCGGGCCCGCCTCCGCCGCCGACATGCGTGCATGGTCCGGGCTCGCCGTGCGTGACGTTTTCGAACGGATGCGACCCAGCCTGAAGGTCTTCCGCGACGAGCAGGGCGCCGAGCTCTTCGATCTGGCGCGTGCGCCGCGTCCCGATCCCGAGATCTCCGTGCCCGTCCGGCTGCTGCCGGATTTCGACAACATCCTACTCGGGCATGCGGACCGCACAAGGATCCTGCCGCCTGGCAAGCATCTCGGCATGTTCAGCAGCAACGGTGTGATGCAGGGCAGCGTCCTGATCGACGGCTTCGTCCGAGCCATGTGGGTGCCGGCAAATTCAGCCCTGGTGATCACCCCGTTCGAGAAGCCCATCCCGAAAGCCGAACGCCTGGCTGTTGTCGAGGAGGCGTTACGGCTGGCGGACTTTCTGAACCCAGGCGAGAAGCACGATGTCCGCTTCGCGCCGGTGAGGAGCTAGGCCATCACCGGGACCGGACTCGCGTGCGCCGCGGGCGCGCGTTCCTCTTGCGCAAGCGCCGCCACGGCGGCCTGGACAACCTGGGGATTCCACTGCGTGCCCGCCCCTCGGCGAAGCTCCTCGAGAGCCGACTCCCAGGTCCGCGCTCCGCGGTAGGCCCGAGCCGACGTCATCGCGTCGAACGAGTCCGCGACCGGGATCACCTGCGCGATCAGCAGCAGGCGCCGCCCGACGGTGCCGTTCGGATAGCCTCGGCCGTCGTATCGCTCGTGATGGGTGAGCACCAGGTCGAGCACCTTCGCGTACTCGCTGAACGGCTTCAGGATGTCGAAGCCGAGGCGTGGGTGCGTTTCCATCACGCGGCGCTCCGCGTCGGTCAGCTTGCCGGGCTTGAGAAGGACGGCGTCCGGGATGCGAATCTTGCCGATGTCGTGGACCTTCGCGGCAAGTTCGATCATCTCCACCTCCGGGCCGTTGAAACCGAGCTTGCGCGAGATGGCGTTTGCGTAGATCGCGACACGCTGCGAGTGCTGATATGTATACGGGTCACGACGGTCGACCTCGTCGGCCATGCGCTCCATCGCCCGCATCGCGTCGCGGCGGATCTCGATGCGCTGGCGCAACGAGTGGTAGGCCAGGACAGCTGGTACCACTGTGAGAACCAGCAACCACGGCCACCGGGCCGCTGCATACGCCGCGATGGCGCCGATCAGGTACAGGATCGCGAACTGGGCGAGGACGACCTTCTGCGTCGTGCGCATGATCGCGAGGGGGTTGCGCGACGTGCCGAACGCGACGGCCGTCGCGACGAGGACGTGGTTGGTGACATAGAAGGCCGCCGCGGCTGCGATCACCGCCAACGCGTCCTGCCCGCGGTTGATTCCGCCGCCGGCTGTAACGCCTGCGGCCAGAAGCACGAGGCCGGCCGCCCAGGCTGAGAAATACAGCTGGGAGGCGTTGAAAAAGAGCGAAAGCGCGACGACGCCCAGGGGCGGCTTCTCGCGGTTGGCAACCACTCTTCGCGTTGCCGCGATCGCGATGTCGACACCAGAGATGGCCGCCACGAGGGCGGCCGCCTGCGCCACAGGCAGCAGCAGGACCGCGGCGAAAAAGACCGCGGCGGCGACGCTGATCTTTTCGCTCAGGCTGACGTGCAGGGGGAACCGCAGTGCGAGCAGGCCGCCCGCAGCCAGAGTCGCGATCACCCACCCGTCGACGGCCACCCCGGCCAACAGCGAGAACGTCGCGGTGAAGACCGCCGCGGCCGCCAGGCCGACGGCCAGGCGGTAGATCTCAGATCGCCGGCCCGGCGCCAAGGTCTACGCCTGGCGCAGGACGAACTTCAGATGCGTAGGCGTGCTGCTGGTGCCGTAGCTGTAAGCGAGCACCGTGCCCGATCCCAGCAGGCCGGTCGTCACCTGGGCCAGGTACGAGTACCTGAAGAGGAGACCAGTCGGCGTCGTGATCGCCATATCGACCGCCGTCACCGGGCGGCCGCTTGAGTCGTAGGCGCGCTTGGCCGTATAGCTCGCGAGGGGCAACCCGAGGCTGGTGGCGTACGCCGTCCAGACACTGTCGTAGACGAGCACAAGGTTCCCGCCCGGGGTGATGACGGGGACGATCGGATCCCAGTCGCAGTGCGTGTACGCCGCCTGGGCGGCCCCCGGCGACGCAAGCATTAGCCCAACCGCTGTTGTGGCGGCAATAAGCGCCTTCTTCACGATCCTTCCCTCCACGGACTGAACCCCAGACTTGGAAGATGAACGCTAATGGCGGCCCGGTCGATCCCCTGTAAAAAAGGTGTAAGTGATAGTCCTAGACGGCTAGGTCCTTGCGCGCGAAGCGGCGATCACTGCAAGGAAATGTCTGACGACTACGCCGCCCAGCGCACGTCGGGTCCGCGGGCGTAGACATTGGCCAGTCGCTCGGGCGGGATGACATGGACCTCATCGCCGACTCTCAACACCTGCCATTCCCCTTCATGCACCATCCGGTGATGGAAGTGGCAGAGCAGGACGAGGTTGCCCAGGTCGGTCGCACCACCTCGCGACCAGAACTCGATGTGGTGCGGAGTCGACCAACCCACAGGCCGGTCGCAGCCCGGCCACCGGCAACCCCGATCTCGCACCTGGAGCGCCCGCCGCGTCGCCGGCGAGATGCTCCGGGTGGCGCGGCCGACGTCGACCACGACCGAGTCCGCCATCAGCACTCGCGACATGGTGCAGTCGCAAGCCAGGCGTTCCACGGTCTTGCCCGAGATCGGCAGGCCCAGCTCGAGCTCCGCCGCCGGCTGTCCGAGCTCGCCCTTCAAGCCCTCAAGCGTTGTGGTCAAGGTGACGTGCGGCCGGACGCCCTTGCGCCGCGGCAGCCTGCCCTCGTTCATGTGGTGGTCGAGCAGCTCGGCCAGCGCGTCGGCCATGCGCTGGCCGTGGTTGCGGGTGTCCTCCGGACCCCGCCACAGCGCAAGCGCATCCAGAGCGGTGCGGAAGGCAGCTCCGGTCACCGGGTCGAGCACGCCGTCGACGGAGTGCATGCCGTCGAGCATGGGGTCGACCTGGAGCCAGCGCCGCTCGAAGTCCTCTTCGCAGTCTCTGTCAAAACCATCCGGATCAGCCACGTGCCTGGCGTGGCGGCAGCAGAGGCGCAGGTTCTCGACCGAGAATCTCCGCGCGTTGTCCACCATCTCCGCCTCGTTGGCCGGCTCCCACCTGTCACCGAGCTGGTCGCGGAGATGACAGATCGCCGCCGCCGCCTGGTAGCCGATCTCGCCTGAGCCAAGGGCGGCCGAGGTCTCAGGCATAGAGTCGAGGTGCTGGCCGACGCAGAGCCGGTCGCTCGCCGAGCTGCGCGACATGCCGCAGGTGCGCGCCGCCCAAGACGTGGGCGAGAGCCGTGCCAGCTGATGGTCGCCGCGCTCGCGGGCCCGGTTGAGGACCTTGCAGAGGTCACCCTGAAGCCCGTCGATTAGGGCGGCCAGGCGCTTGGGATCGACGAATTCGAAGTCAGCCGAAGAACGGAACTCGCGAACCGAATCCTCCAGTTGATCGAGTTCGTCCGGCATGGCGACATTATAACAAACAAATGTACGAAATGCAAGCGTTAACAGCCACCAAATCTATTCAGCGGGGCCACCCCAGCCCCACCCCAACTCCCCCTTCACCGTAATCTTCCACTGCCGGTATTCATTGAACGAAAATGCACTCGGTGCGCCTGCCGTCAGCCCTGTCCCCCCTCACCCAAACCAACTTCCGCCTGCTCTGGATGGGCCAGGGAATCTCCGCCGTCGGCGACGCCCTCGTCCCCGTCGCCCTCGCCTTCGCGACCCTGACCGTCGCCCACTCCGCCAGCGCCCTCGGCCTCGTCCTCGCGACCTCCACCGTCGCCCGCGTCATCTCCCTCCCGATCGGTGGCGTGTGGGCCGACCGCCTCCCCCGCCAGCGCGTCATGCTCGCCTCCGACATCATCCGCGGCCTCGTCCAGGCCACGGTCGCCGTCCTCCTCCTGACCCACACCGCCCACCTGTGGCACCTCGTCCTCACATCCGCAGTGTTCAGCTTCGCCGGGGGCTTCTTCCAACCCGCCTCGACCGCCCTCACCCCGCAGACCGTCAACCCGGAAAAACTGCAGCAGGCGAACGCCCTCATGGGACTCTCTCGCAGCGCGACCTGGGTCATCGGGCCCGCGATCTCCGGCGTGCTCGTCGCGACCGTCGGGCCGGCGTGGTCCTTCGTCATCGACGCAGCCACCTTCGCGGTCAGCACCCTGTCCCTCGCCGTGATGACGGTTCCGCCACTGACAGGAATCGAGCGCAAGAATTTCTGGACCGACCTCGTCGACGGCATCCGCGCCGTGGCCGTGCGGAGGTGGTACCTCCTCAACCTCGGCGCGCACGCGATGTGGAACTTCGCCTTCGCCGCGTTCATGGTCGCCGGGCCGATCGTGGCTCGCGACCACCTCGGCGGCGCAAGAGCGTGGGGCTTCATCGCCGCTTCGATGGGCGTCGGATCGATCGTCGGCGGACTCATCGCGCTCCGCGTCATGCCGCGGCGGCCGCTCATCATCGGCAACCTTGCGCTGACGCTGACCGCGCTGCAGCTTCTCGCCACGGCTGTTCCCGAACCAACGATCGTGATCATGGCCGCGTGCGTCATCGGCGAGGCCGGGTTCATGTTCCTGAACGAGATCTGGTTCTCGACGATCCCGCAGCTGCTCCCCTCCGATCTCCTGGCCCGCGCGACGTCCTTCGACTGGCTGGTCTCGATCATCTCCATGCCGCTCGGATTCGCGGTCACAGGCCCGGTGGCGGATCACATCGGAATCCGCACCACCCTGATCGCGGCCGCGTTCATCATGGTCGTGCCCTGCATCCTCATCGTCCTGGTGCCAGGCGTGCGTCACGTCAAGCGCACGCCCGAGGGCCGCATCGTCTTCGAAGGCGCCGTCTAGCTCGGCACGGTCACCTGGTCCGGACGGCGGGTCTCCCGTTCGTCGCGGGCTGCCTGTGGGGTGTCTTCTCGAGGATCTCGCGCACCACGTACGTCGGTTTCGACTGCGACTCCTGGTACATACGGATGGAGACGCCGATCAGGATGAACTGAACGCCGACGATGACCAGGACGACGGACAGCAGAAGCAGCGGGTTGTTGTGCGCGTACACGTACGGAGGCATCACCTTCTGCAGGATCACGATCGCGGCGAGGACGAGCGCGACCGCCCACATCGCGAAGGCGGCAAACCCAAAGAGGTACAGGGGCTGGGTCGAATGGCTGCCCAGCAGCTTGACCGTGACCAGGTCGAGCATGACCCGTGACGCGCGAGTGAACGAGTGCTTCGACTTGCCGTAGGTCCGAGGGCGGTGGTTGACCGGCAGCTCGGTGATCCGCGCCCCGATCATCGCCGCGAACACCGGGATGAAGCGATGCATCTCGCCGGAGAGCTTCACGTCGTGGATGACCTCGCGTCGATACGCCTTCAGCGTGCAGCCGAAGTCGCTCAGCTGGACGCCTGTGACGCGCGCGATGACCCAGTTGGCGATCTTCGAAGGAATCACACGACTCGCATCGTCACGCCTGTCCCGGCGCCAGCCGCTCACCACGTCATAGCCCTCGTCGATCTTCTGCAGGAGGTGCGGTATATCGTGCGGGTCGTTCTGCATGTCGCCGTCAAGGAAGACGAGCACCGCGCCACGGCTGTGATCGATCCCCGCCTGCACCGCGGCCGTCTGGCCGAAGTTGCGGCGAAAGCACACGACTCGGACCCGTGCGTCACGAGATGCGATCTGACCCAACTTCTCCGGAGTGCCGTCACGGCTTCCGTCGTCGATATAAAGCACCTCGAACGAGGTGCCCAGGGCCGCAAGCACCCCCATCAGCTCGCGATGCAGCGGCTCCACGCTGTCGACCTCGTTGTAAACGAGCACGACCACCGAGACGTGCGGCGTATCCGTGGGGGCCTGGCGGGCCATGCCGCGGATTATGCCTTGATAAGCTCCCCATCCGATGACCGTCGGAGCCGCTCGCATGGGCGTTGCCGAACGCGAGCAGGCGAGGGGCGAGGCTTGGTGGATGGTCGCCGCGGTGCCCATGCTGGCCGCGGCGATCGGATTCACGTGGATGCTGCGCGAGATGCTCCAGCGCGCGTACGGCATGACCGGCGAGGCCTGGGACCTGGCCTATGACCAGCAGGTCATCTGGAACATCGCGCAGGGCCATGGGTTTTATTCGAGCTTTGCCCGCGGTGACTTTCTCGGCATCCACCTCGAGCCCATCTTTGTGGTGCTGGCCGCGATCGAAAAGTTTTGGCCCAGCCCGACCGTGCTGCTCATCTTCGCGTCGGCCGGACTTGCAGCGGCCGCACCGGCTGCCTATCTCTTTTTCCGCGCCATCCTGCCGGGCGATCGCGCCGAGTCGCCGTGGCTTGCCGTGGCCCTTGCGGCGCCCATACCTTTCTGGGCCGCCACACAGGAGGCGGCGCGCGACTTCTTCCACCCCGAGAACATGGCGCTCGCGTTCGCATTGCTTGCGGCGTGGGCGGGGATTCGCGGCCACAGGGTCGCCATGTGGGCCCTGTGCGTCCTCACTCTGACCTGCAAGGAGGATCAGGTCTACACGGTTGGAGTGCTCTCCATTGTGATGCGGGTCCATGGCGCGCCGGAGATCAAGAGACATTGGCGCTTCATCCTCTATCTGGCGGGCGCGTGGTTCCTCATCGCGACGGGCATCGTGCAGCAGCACTTTCACCACTTCGGCTACACGGACTTCGTTTCCTACCGCTGGCTCGTCGGCCTCGACCCCAACATGCCGGTCTCACCCCTCGCTGTCGCGAAGGAGCTTGGGCGACCTGATGCGCTCGCGATGCTGGCCGCGATCGTCGCGTCGATGTTCGCGCTGCCGCTGCTGGCGCCGCGGTGGTTGCTCCTGGCGGTCCCGCCCTACCTCGCCAACGTGCTGAGCGGCCACACCCCGCAGAACGACCTGCACCTGCACTACGTCCTTCTCCTCATGTTTCCGCTCATCGTGGCCGGTGGCCTTGGCGCGAGGGAACTCCTCCGCAGACGGTCCTTCAAGCCCGCGCTGGCGCTCGCGGTCGTTCTGCCGGCGCTGCTGCTGGGCTGGGGAACCGGACGCTTTCCTCCCGCGCTGTACGCCGACGAGAACCTGTACGACAGACTCAACTCAGTCGCGCAGCTCCAGGCGGCGACGACGGTGATCCCCTCGGATGCGCCGGTGAACGCCGACGCCGGTTTGACCGTCTGGCTCGCCAACCGGCACACGATCAACGACTTCCCGGACATGCTCGACGGATCGAGCTACGTCGTGATCGATCAGAACACGTTCCTGGGCGCCACCACGAGCAAGGCCAAGCGCCAGCAGGCCCTCGATGGGCTCGCCGCCGGCGGACGCCGGCTGCTCTACGACGACGGCCGGTTCCAGATCTGGAGCCCGGTCGGGGATTAGTGCGTTATCAGTAGATAACTCCTCCCCACGCAGTGGGGACGTGTCCGGCGAAGCCGGACGGAGGGGCCGGAGGGGCCAGGTCGTACCCTTAACGGTTACCTATGGCGAGTGCAATTTCGGTTCGCGAGCGTCTCGATCGGCTTTTCCAGCAGCGGATCGTGATCTTCGACGGATCGATGGGGGTGATGCTGCAGCACAAGGGCCTCAGCGATGAAGACTTTCGCGGCGAGCGCTTTCGCAACCATCCTCAACCCTTGCGCAACAACAGCGATGTGCTCTGCCTGACCCAGCCCGAGATCGTGAGCCAGGTGCATCGCGAATATCTGGACGCAGGCGCGGACATCATCACGACCAACACATTCACCGCCACGCGCGTCTCCCAGGCCGATTACGGTCTCGAGAAGTTCGTTTACGAGATGAACCTCACCGGTGCACGCCTGGCACGCGAGGCCGCCGATGCATTCGAAAACCGCTTCGTGGCGGGATCGCTCGGTCCGACCAACGTCACCCTGTCACTGTCACCTCGAGTCGACGATCCGTCGTATCGCGATGTCACGTTCGACGAGCTTCGCGACGGCTACGCGGAGGCAGCCCGCGCGCTGAAGGAAGGCGGCGTCGACATCCTCCTCATTGAGACCATCTTCGACACGCTGAACGGCAAGGCCGCCATCGCCGCGGTGAAGGACGTCGCGCCCGAGATTCCGCTGTTCGTCTCGGTCACGATCGTCGACCGAAGCGGGCGCAACCTCTCCGGCCAGACCGTCGAGGCCTTCTGGACATCGGTCGAGCACGCGCAGCCGTTCGCCGCGGGCGTCAACTGCTCCCTCGGCGCCAGCGAGATGCGGCCCTACGTGGAGGCAATGTCCCGTGTCGCGCCCATCTACGTGACCTGCTACCCGAACGCCGGCCTGCCCAACGCCTTCGGCGGGTACGACGAGCAGCCCCCGACGACGAGCCGCCTCCTGAAGGAGTTCGCCGAGGCCGGCTTCCTCAACGCCGCGGGCGGATGCTGCGGCACGGGCCCCGAGCACATTCGGCAGATCCGAGAGGCGATGACCGATATCCCGCGGCGTCAGCTACCCAGGAGAGACCCGCGGCCGCGCTTCAGCGGTCTCGAACCTTTCGAAATCGGTCCCGACTCGGGCTTCGTGGTGATCGGCGAGCGCACCAACGTCACCGGCTCGATCCGATTCCGCCGCCTCATCGAGTCGGGCGACTTCGCCGGGGCGGTCCAGGTCGCGCTCGACCAGGTGCGCGGCGGGGCGAACATGCTCGACGTCAACATGGACGCCGACCTCCTCGACTCGGAGGCGGCCATGGTGCGGTTCCTCAACCTCATCGCCACGGAGCCCGAGATCGCCCGGATCCCCGTGATGGTCGACAGCTCTAAATTGACCGTCCTCGAGGCCGGCCTCAAGTGTCTCCAGGGCAAGGGCGTGGCCAACTCGATCAGCCTCAAGGGCGGCGAGGAGTCCTTCCTCGAGCAGGCACGGCTGGTGCGCAAGTACGGAGCGGCCGCTGTGGTGATGGCGTTCGATGAGACCGGCCAGGCGGACACGTTCGAACGCAAGGTGGAGATCTGCGGCCGCGCGTACAGGCTTCTCACCGAGAAAGCCGGCTTCGAGCCCGAGGACATCATCTTCGACCCCAACATCCTGCCCATCGCGACCGGCATCGAAGAGCACGCCCGCTACGCGAAGAATTTCATCGACGCGACGCGCGAGATCAAGAAGCGATTCCCCGGGGTCCACGTGTCCGGTGGAGTCTCCAACCTTTCCTTCTCGTTCCGCGGCAACGACCGCGTGCGGGAGGCGATCCACTCCGCGTTTCTCTACCACGCGATCCGAGGGGGCCTGGACATGGGCATCGTCAACGCGGGCCAGCTGGTCGTCTACGAGGACATCCCGAAGGACCTGCTCGAGATGGTCGAGGACATCATCTTCGACCGCCGTCCCGATGCTACCGAGCGCCTCGTCGAATTTGCGAAGTCCGTGTCCGGTGCCGGATCCAAGCGCGAGGTCGACCTGACGTGGCGCGAGGGTTCGGTCGAGGAGCGTCTGAAGCACGCGGTTCTGCACGGCGAGGTCGCGTACATAGAGAAGGACGCGGAAGAGGCTCGGGTCAAATACGGCAAGCCGCTGCTCGTGATCGAGGGCCCGCTGATGGACGGGATGAAGGTCGTGGGCGACCTGTTCGGCGCCGGCAAGATGTTCCTGCCACAGGTGGTCAAGAGCGCCCGCGCAATGAAGCGCGCGGTCGCCTACCTCGAGCCGTTCATGCAGGCGGAGAAGGAGGCCGGCGGGAGCCAGCACGTGCGCGGCAAGCTGGTCCTCGCGACAGTCAAAGGCGACGTGCACGACATCGGCAAGAACATCGTCGGCGTCGTGCTCGCGTGCAACAACTACGAGGTCCACGACCTGGGTGTGATGGTGCCCGCGGACAAGATTCTCGACACAGCGATCGAGCTGGGCGCGGACGTGGTCGGACTCTCCGGGCTCATCACCCCTTCCCTGGACGAGATGGTCGTGGTGGCCAAGGAGATGACGCGGCGCGATTTCAGCATCCCGCTGCTGATCGGAGGCGCGACAACCTCGAAGCAGCACACGGCAGTGCGCATCGCGCCGGCGTACGACGGCACGACCGTTCACGTGCTGGACGCATCGCGGGTCATCGGCGTGGTGTCCGATCTTCTCGACACCGATCGGCGCCTGACGTTCGAGCGCGACAACGCTGCCCTGCAGGACAAGCTTCGCGCGCAGCACACGTCGTCGCGTCGCCCGCTGCTCGCTCTGGACGAGTCGCGCGCCAGGAGGATGCTGCTGACGTTCGATGATCTGCCAGGTCCCCCGTTCGCCGGCAGGAAGGTGATCGAGCCAGAGCTCGCGGAGCTGCGCGAATACATCGACTGGACCTTCTTCTTCCACGCCTGGGAGCTCAAGGGCAAATACCCTGCCATCCTCGACAGCCCGTCGCAGGGCGCGGCGGCGCGGGAGCTCTTCGGCCACGCCCAGGAGCTGCTCGACGAGATCCAGGCCATGCGGTGGCTGCAGGCGCGAGGCGTCTACGGTTTCTGGCCGGCGCGGGCAGACGGCGACGACATCGCTCTCGACAACGGCGTCCGCTTCCCGATGCTTCGGCAGCAGGTCGACCACGGCGACGACAAGCCGTACCTTTCGCTCGCGGACTTCATCGCTCCGGCCCACGATCACATCGGGGCCTTCGCCGTCACGGCGGGCCTCGGGGTGGATGAGCTTGCCGGCCGATTCACGGCCGACCACGACGACTACCGCGCGATCATGGTCAAGGCTCTGGCCGACCGCCTGGCCGAAGCCTTCGCCGAGTACCTCCACGAGCTCGTGCGGCGCTCGTGGTACGAGACCGGGCCGAGGCTGTCCAGCGAGGAGCTGATCGGCGAGAAGTACCGGGGCATCCGGCCCGCGTTCGGCTACCCGGCCTGTCCGGACCATTCCGAGAAGCACACGCTTTTCGATTTGCTCGATGCCCGCGCGATAGGCATGAACCTGACAGAGTCAGGCGCCATGACGCCCACCGCGGCCGTCTCCGGCCTCTACTTCGCCCACCCGAGGTCGCGCTATTTCATGGTTGGGAAGATCGGCCGCGACCAGGTCGAGGACTACGCGCGGCGTAAGGGCATGACAGCGGCCGAGGCCGAGCGCTGGCTGCGCCCCAACCTGGCCTACGACGAATAATCGCTAACCCTCCAAACGGACGCCGCGCGCGAAGTGGACCGGAGGCTGATGCTGGTGCGCCTGGATGAACGCGGTCGGGTCGACGAAGCGGTAGGGAAACGCCGGATATCCAGAACACGACGATGGTGGCAGGGCGCCGTTCCACGCGTGCGACTCGAAGTCGCCGTTGAAGACCGCGAAATGCAGATGCGTGCGGCTGCCCATGTCCGCGACGTCGGCGAACGCCTGACCTCTCTTGACCGGCGTGCCGACGCCGAACCCGGAGCGCAGCCAGACGTGCCAGTACTGCGTGATCACGACACCCGCGCTGGTTTGATGCCGAATCAGGACGCCCCCGCGAAACGTCGGGTCGGTCTGATACCCGACGATGACGCCGTCACCGGCGGCCACCACAGGCTGGATGCCCGTCTGCACGTCCGCCCCGGTATGCAGCCACACCGCGCCCGATGGGCAAGCTCGCAGCGGCACGCCGTTGCAGTACCGCCACTGGCTTCCAAAGCCGAGGCAGTGCGGCGACCATGTGGGAAGCGGGTATTGGAAGACATCGGCCGCGGCCGGCGCCGCGGCTGGGGGAGGCGGCGGCGAGCCACTCGCGCCGGGTGGTTGCACGGCGACCGACAACATGGTCACGAGACAGAGGGCCCCGCAAAGCAAACCAGGGTCAGGGTACGCCGCGGGTAGCGCGTTGGACAGGCCGTGAAGGCGATTGTCGGGCTCAGCTGATGTCGACGATGACGTTCTTGAGCTCCGTGTAGAGGTCGAGCGCGTAAGGGCCGAGCTCACGCCCCCATCCGCTTTGCTTGTAGCCTCCCCATGGCGTGACCGCGTCGACGATGTGGTAGCAGTTCACGTAAACGGTGCCCGCCTTGAGCGCATGCGCCACGCGATGGGCGCGGCTCACGTTCTCCGTCCAGACACCGGCCACCAATCCGTAGATCGTGCTGTTCGCCTTCGCGACCAGGTCGTCCTCGTCGCTGAACGGGATCGCGGCGACCACCGGCCCGAAGATCTCCTCGCGCGCGATACGCATCTTGCCGTCGACGTCGGCGAACACGGTCGGTTCCACGAAGTAGCCGGAGTCGAGGCCGCCGGGCCTGTGGCCGCCCGCCAGGAGCCGCGCGCCTTCCTGGCTGCCGGTTCGGATGTAGCCGAGCACGCGCTCCATCTGTGTCTTCGAGACGAGCGGTCCCATCTGCGTCACCGGGTCGATGCCTGGTCCGATGCGCGCTTCCTTCACGGTCTGGACCAGCTGGTCCAACGCCTGGTCGTACACCTTTTCTTGCACGAACAGCCGCGATCCCGCCGAGCACACCTGGCCCTGGTTGAAGAAGATGCCGAAGAACACGCCCGACACCGCCTTCGTCAGGTCGGCGTCGGCGAACACGATGTTGGGCGACTTGCCACCGAGCTCGAGGCTGACGCGCTTCAGGTTGCTCTCCGCTGAGGCCTTGGCGATCAGCTTGCCCACCTCGGTCGAGCCCGTGAATGCGATCTTGTCGACGTCCGGATGCGCGGCCAATCGCGCGCCGGCCGTCTCGCCTCGACCGGGCACGACGTTCAGGACGCCAGCTGGCAGCTCCGCTTCCTGCAGCAGCTCGGCCAGCAACAGCGCGCTGAGTGGCGTCTCTTCGGACGGCTTGAGCACCACGCTGTTGCCGCAGGCCAGCGCGGGCGCGATCTTCCACGCGGCCATCAGGAGCGGAAAGTTCCAGGGGATGATCTGGCCGACGACCCCGATGGGTTCGCGCAGCGTGTAGCTCAGGTACTTGCCCGGCAGCGAGATCTGTTGCGTGGCGCCGTCCAGCTTGGTGACCCATCCTGCGTAGTAGCGGAACGTGGCGGCGGCCAGGGGCGCGTGGAAGAGCAGCGCGTCGTTGATCGGCATCCCGTTGTCGAGGGTTTCGAGCTGGGCGAACTCGGTCGCCCGCTCCTCGATCATGTCGCCGACCTGCCAGAGAACCTTGGCCCGCTCCGAGGGCGGCAGGTCGCGCCAGGTGCCTCGGTCGAACGAGGCGCGCGCCGCCGCCACCGCGCGGTCGATGTCGTCCGCTCCGCCCTCGGCGACTTTCGCCAGCACCTCGCCGGTGGCCGGGTTGAGGGTCTCGAATGTCTTGCCGCTCGCGGCCTCGACCCAACGCCCCCCGATGAAGAGCTTTTTCGGCTGGCCCTTGAGAAACGCGGCGATTTCCAGGTCTTCGGCGATCGCCATGGCAGCATCCTACGCGTCCCAATACCGCGCTAGGCTGTGCGGCGTGTTGATGGAGGTCACCTGCCGGTGTGGCTGGGTGACGCGTGGATCGAAGTCCGAGGTCATCGAAAACGTGCGCGAGCACGGACGCTCGGCGCACCGGCTGCAGGTCACCCCGGCCGAGGTGCGCGCGATCTGGCGCGCCGTGAGCGAGACCGCCGGCGACCGGAATGGCGCGAAGAAGTAAGGCCCGAACCGAGACGCTGGCCTGACGGAGGCATCCGAGCGGGCGCGCCGATGGGGCATCCTGCCCGCCTATCACGGCTGGCAGGGCGACGTCGTCCGCACCTCGCCCGAGGCCGAGCAGGCGATCCTCGCCGCCATGGGGGCGACGAAGGACCGCCCACCGCGCCTTCGCCGACCGCCGCTCGCTGACGATCCGTGCCATCCGGCGCCGGAGCGCACCTGGGGTTGGGCGGTGCAGCTTTACGCGCTGCGGTCGCGCGAAAGCTGGGGCGTCGGCGACTTCGCCGACCTACGCCGCTTCGGCCGCTGGTCGCGACGAGCAGGCGCGTCGCTCATCCTGCTGAACCCGCTCGGCGCGCAGACGCCGACGCATCCCTATCAGCCCTCCCCGTACTACGCATCCACGCGGCGGTTCCGCAACGTCGTCTACCTGCGGGTCGAAGAGGTCCAGGGCGCGGAGGGCATCGATCTCTCAGCGGAGCGCGAAGCGGCGCAACGGCTAAACGCGCAGCGGATCATCGATTACGACCGGGTGTTCGAGCTGAAGTCGAAGGCGCTCGACAAGATCTTTCGCGTCGCACCCGAACCCGACGGCCTGGCTTCATTCGTGCGCCGCCAGGGCGAGTCGCTGCGCGACTTCGCGACGTTCAACGCCGTATGCGAGATACACGGCCCGGCCTGGAGGAGTTGGCCGCAGGACATCGGGCGTCTCGACCCAGAACGCGTCGCGTACCACCAGTGGCTGCAGTTCCATGCCGACCGGCAGCTCGCGCGAGCCTCTCACGAGATCGGCCTCATCACCGACGTGCCCGTCGGATTTGCGTCCGACGGTTTCGACGCGTGGCGGTGGAGGGACTACATCTCGCCGGGGATGCGCGTCGGCGCGCCGCCGGATGAGTTCTTCCGCGACGGACAGGACTGGGGCCTGCCACCGCTCAACCCGTGGAAGCTCAGCCAGGCGCAATGGATGCCGTTCGTCGAAGCGATCCGCACCGCCGGGCGCCACGCCGCGGGCATCCGCCTCGACCACGTGATGGGCCTGTTCCGGCTGTTCTGGATTCCGGACGGTATGGACGCCGCGCAGGGCGCTTACGTCCGCTATCCCGCCCCGGCGCTGCTGTCCCTGCTCGCCAACGAAAGTCGCCGCGCCCGCGCGTTTGTGATCGGCGAGGACCTCGGCCTTGTTCAACCGGTCGTGCGCAAGCAGCTCAAGCAGAAGGGTTCGCTTTCCTACCGCCTCGTCTGGTTCGAAGGCTCGGAGCCGGGACGCTGGCCACACGACGCGGTTGCCGCGGTGGGCACACACGACCTGCCGACCATCGCGGGGATCTGGACGCGCAGCGAGCCCGAGCACCGGCTGCACCACCTGCGCCAAAAGCTTGTCGACCTGACGCATCTACCCGACGAGACTCCTGCCGTCGATGTGGCGATCGCCACCTACCGATACCTCGCCCAGGGCAAGCCGCGAATCGTCCTCGTGCAGCTGGAAGACGCGCTTGGTGTGCACGAGCGGCCGAACGTCCCGGGCACAATCGACCAATTCCCGAACTGGCGTCTGGCGCTGCCGGTCAGCGTCGAAGACATCGAAAGCGCCGATGGGGTCACGCGGATCGCCAGTGAGATGAAGGCGGCGGGACGATGAGCGCCTTCGCTCCCGTCGGCAACGGCCTTGTCCTCTGTTATGTCGTGGCGCGGCCGAACGAACGGCTGGCCTACGTGCGCGGCAGCAACGTGGTCCGGCTCATTTCCGGCGAAAGCGAAACGCGCGTGGCCGCGATCGGGGACGAGATCGAGGTCGCCGCTCGCGGCGACGGGTGGCCGCTCGAGTTCGACCCGCCGCCGCTGGGCGGCGCCACCAGGGCGGCAATCGTGGAGCGCATCGCCGAGCTCGGGGATCGCGGTGCGATCGCTGACGTCTACGCGCGCAGCGTGCTCGTGATCGCGCAGCATCAGACGCGAGCAGGCGGGTTCCTCGCGCCGGACGGACAGGACGTCCTGCTCGCACACGCGCTCGACGTGTGCGGTGAGCGCGGCGCGGCCGAGGCATTCTTCGAGTGGGCTCTGACCAATCGCCGGATGGACGGCAGGTTGATGTGGGGCCTGGAGCAGCATCTGCGATTGGCCTACGGGAGCGAGCTGCGCGGGAGGTTCGAGGCCTTGAGCGAGCGTCCAGCGTCGCAGCCGCTCGACTTGCCGAAGCCTCCAAGCGGTGCGATTCGCGCCGCCCTCGAGCGCCGGTCGGAGCTCGATCTCTTCGTCAACGAAGAAGGCATCGATCTCGCCACGCATGCGAGGTTCCTGATCTCCATTCACGCCCTCATCCCAAAGGTGCGCGGTGGCGAGGATTTCTTTTTCGAGCATCAGGCGGATGTGCAGGGCATCCGCCGGGCTCGCGCGCTCTACGGCGGCGCGTTTCACGGCGGCCTCACCGCCCGCGGCCATGATCCGGGTCGTGAGGTTGAGGTGCGGCCGGACCTGCGACCCACCACGATCGCGGTGGAGCCGGGCGGCGCGGGCCGCTACAAGATCAAGGTCACAACGGGATCAGGCAGCCTGTGGGCTTCGGACTCTGACCCGCGCATCGGCGGCCAGGAGTTCGCCTTGGCTTTGGATCCCGACCCGCCGGACTGGACACGCGACGCGGTGATCTATCAGCTGATGGTCGACCGGTTCGCGCGCCCCGACGGCGACCTGCCGAGGCCCGGTTCATCAACCGCTCTGTACGGAGGCACGCTCGACGGCGTGCGCGCGCACCTGAATCACATCGCGAGCGTTGGCTGCAACACGATCTGGCTGACGCCGATCCACAAGACGCCCTCCCACCACGGCTATGACCATGAGGACTTCTTCCAGGTCGAGGAGCGATACGGCGGTGAGTCCGCGCTGAAACAGCTGATCGATGCGGCGCACGCCCGGGGCATGCGCGTGCTGCTCGACTTCGTGCCGAACCACACGGGTCGCGGTCATCACCTGTTCCGAGACGCGATCAATCACGGCGGCGACGCTGCGGACTTCTACCGATTCTGGCAGTGGCCTCATTACTACCGCTGCTTCTACGACGTGATCTCCCTGCCCGAGATGGACACCGGCAGCCGCCGCGTGCAGGACTACCTGGTCGACGCAGCCCGACACTGGGTTACCGAGTACGGGGCGGACGGCGTGCGGTGCGACCACGCGGCCGGCGTGGACCCCTCGTTCTGGGTCGAGCTGCGGCGAGGGCTGCGCGAGGTCAAGCCCGACGCTCTCGTGCTCGCCGAGGCAACCGGCCAATTCGCCTGGCTCGCCCGCTACGCGGGACGAATCGACGCGATCTTCGATTTCGATTTCGCTCACGTCGTCAGGGACACGTTCGCGCGCGGCAGCATGAAGCTCGCGGATTTTGCTGCCTGGCTGGACGCCCACGACGACGCGTTTCCAGGTCTCGCCCTCGCCACGCTGCTCGACAACCACGACATGAACCGCTTTCTGTGGATGGCGGGCGGCGACGCCCGGCGCCTGAAGCTGGCGGCGACCCTGCTCATGACGCTGCCCGGCATGCCGGTCATCTATTACGGGACCGAGGTCGGCCTGACCCAGCGGCACGACGGCGTGACGGAGAACGCGGAGGCCCGCCTGCCGATGCTGTGGGGCGACGACCAGGACAAGGACTTGCTCTCCTTCTTCCAGCGGCTGGGCCGTCTGCGACGCGAGTCGGCCGCGCTCCGCCGCGGCTCGAGACGCACGCTGGGCGCCGACGGCGATGTGCTCGTTTATGAGCGCGTGTTGGGCGAGGAGCGGATGGTCGTGACGCTCGACGTCAAAACGTTAAGCGGGACGGTCGTCGACGGCTCCGGTCGCGATCGCCTTCGCCAGGATGATGTACTCGGCGTGGGCCCAGACTAGCGGCCGAGCCGACCCGGTGGGTTCGGATCAGCCCTTCACGCCGCCGACGGTCAAACCGGCCCGGAAGTATCGCTGCAGCCCGAGGAACAGCGCCATGACCGGGATCGAAACGATCAGCGACGCCGCGGCGAAATAACCCCAGGGCACCCGGTAGTCGTTCTGGAGGCCCCACAGTCCGACCGGCACTGTGTATGTGTTCTCGTCGAGCAGAAGGACGGATGCCATCACCCACTCGTTCCATGCGGTGAGGAACATCAGCAGCGCCGTGACCGCGAGCGCCGGGATCGAAAGGGGAAGGATGATGCGCCAGAACGCCTGCGTCACGGAGCACCCGTCGATGAGGGCCGCCTCGTCCAGCTCGCGCGGGATCGTGTCGAAGTAGCCCTTCAAGTTCCACGTGCAGAAAACGAGCGCGACCGACATGTAGGCGAGGACCAGGCCGAAAGGCGATCCGACCAGGCCGATCGTCTTGAGGATCAGGTAGATCGGGATCAACGCGAGGACGGAGGGAAAGGCCTGAATCGCGAGCAGCAATATCAACGTCATCTGCTTGCCGGCGAAACGAAAACGAGACAGCGCGTACGCGCCCGTCGCCGAGCCGATGAGGCCCGCCACCATCGTGCCCACCGACACGCCCAGGCTGTTGCGGAGCCATGAGGGGAATGGAATCTGCGTGAAGATGTACGTGAAGTTGTCGAGCGTGGGATGGTCCGGCCACAGGCTCAACGTCAGCGTGTAGAGGGACTGGCCCGGCCTGAAGGCTGCTTGGACGACAAAGAAAGCCGGGAACAACGCGAAGATCACCATCGCGCTCAGGAAGACGTAGAGGAGGGCCGGCACCCCAAATCGCGCGAGGATTCTCACCGACCCTCCTCGCGCACCAGGCCGCTGAACCGGAGGCTTCCCAGCGTGACGCCGAACAGCATCACGAAGATCACGACCGCGAATGCAGCGATGTAACCGAAGTTGAACAGCTGAAACGCCTCGCGGAATGCGTACACCATCACGAACTCGGTCGCGCCCGGCTTGGCCGCGCTCTCAAACGGGCCGCCGGTCGTGATCAGGTAAGCCGTGTTCAGCGTGTTGAAGGTGAGGATGGCGCTGAGCACCGTCGCCGGGAGGATGGCGGGGCGCAGCAGCGGGAGGGTGATGCGCCAGAACTTGCGCCACGCGCCGGCGCCGTCCACCGCGGCCGCCTCATAGAGCTCGCTGGGGATGCTCTGCAGCGCCCCGAGGATGACGACCATGAAGAACGGGTACGACATCCATAGGTTCGCCAGGACGATGGAGGCAAACGCCCAGTTGGGATCCGTCAACCACGGCAGGCCGGCTTGCGGGCCCGCGACCACCCGGTACAGCTGGTTGAGCGTGCCGAACTCGCCGTTGAAAAAGAACTTCCACACCAGCGCCGTGATGTAGCTGGGGACGGCCCACGGCACGATCAGCGCCACGCGCCAGAAGGCCTTGAAGCGGACGGCGGGATGGTTGAGCGCAAGCGCCGCCAGCATCCCGACGCCGAGAAACAATGGAATGCAGATGGCGACGAAAAGAAAAGTCTTTCCGAGGACGATGAAAAAGTCGGCGTCGAAGGTCTTGAGCAGGCTCTGGTAGTTGGTCAAGCCGATGAACGAGTAACGGCGGAAGTGGTAGAGGTTCTGGTTCGTCGCTGAGATGAAGACGTTGTAGAGGATCGGATAGAAGCTGATCAGCCCGACCCCGATGATCATCGGGGACAGGTACACGAGCGTCGTTGCCGCTCGAACCCGATACATGTGTCAGCCGGTGGAGGGCGGCATTGCCTGCCGCCCTCCAACACGGGGCACGTAGCCCCCGGTCATTCGCTTACTTCAGCTGGGCGACGTTTTTCTCGGCCGCGGACTGCGCAGCTGTCAGCGCGGCGTCAACTGATTGCTTGCCTGTCCACACCGCCTCGAGCGCCTTGGCGACCGGGTCCCAAAGGGCGGACATGAATGGAGTGTTCGGCAGCGGCACGCCGTTCTTCACCTGAGCCCCAAAACCAGCGATGTCGGGGATGGCCTGGACCTTGGGGTCGGCCAGGGCCAGCTTGTTCGCCGGGATCTCCTTGGTCGCGAGGACCATGGTGGCCTGGTTGGCCTGGTTGGAGAAGAACTTCATGACGTCGACGGCCAGGGCCGGGTTGGAGGAGGTCGCGCCAAGCATCAGCGTCTTGACCCCGACGAAAGGCGACGCCGCCTTCCCGGCTGAGGTGAACTTCGGCAGGGTGGCAAAGCCGTAATCGACGCCGGCCTTGCCGTAGTCGGCGACCGACCATGGGCCGTTGATGATCATCGCCGCCTTTCCTTCCTTGAAGAGCGTGTCCGCGATCCCGTAGTCAACGCCCGCGGGCATCGCGCCTTTGAAGCTGGCGACGTAGTTGAAGCCCGCCTTGGTGCCGGTGGTGTTCAGCCCGACCGTGCCGTCGGCCTTGACGTAGAAGCCGCCCGCGCCGTAGATCCACGGGGCCTGGAAGTATGCGTCCTTCGGGTTCCAGACCACACCGTAGCTGCCCGGGTGGCTCTGGCTGTAGCTCTTCGAGAAGGTGACGAGGTCGTCGGTCGTCTTCGGGATCTGGTCGGTGGTGATCAGCTTCTTGTTGTAGAGGAGGGTGATCGCCTCCACCGTCTCAGGGATGCCGTATGTCTTGCCTTCGAACGTGGCGGCGTCGACGGCCGCCTGGCTGAACTGCGCGTTCATGTAGTCCTTGTTCGCGTAGGCGTCGATGGGTTTGATGGCTTCGAGCTTCACCCACTTCCCGATCTGGTCATCCACCCACGCGACGATGTCCGGTCCCTGGCCCGCTCCCGCCGCCGCGGTCACCGCGTCGGTGAGGTTGACCTTGTGGACGAGGTTGATCGTGACGTTCGGATAGAGCTTGGTGTACTGGTCGTAGATGGCCTTCTTGGCGTCGAGGTAGCTGCCCTCGTAGCCGTGCCAGACCGTGATCGTGCCGCTGCGATTCACCGTGGTCGTCGTATTGGTGTTTTCGGAGCCGCCGCAGGCCGCCACCACCATGGCCGCCATGACGACGAGCGCAACGCCCACCGACCTACCCCATCGATTCAACGCCATCGAGTCGTTCCTCCTTAGCTGCCGCGATCCTGCCCGCCACCCCGCTCGGGCACGGTTAAGAAGCGGGTGTAAATCGGTTTAGCGGAATCTAGTCGCGAGCCCGAATCCTGTCAAGGACGAATTCGGCGGCGGTTCAGGGACGAGCAAAGAAGTCGGTATCTTTCCCTCAGTGATCCAGCGGGCCCGACTCGGCGGAAGCGACCTCGAGTTTTATCCGCTCAACGACCTGGCCAAGGCCGGCATCGAAGACCCGTCTGGCCTCCCGATGACGGTCAAAATCCTGCTCGAAGGACTCGTCCGGCTCGCTGAGGCGGGGGTCACCGACGAGTCGAACGTCGGCGTGCTGGCCCACTGGCCCGCGCTGCCTCCCGCCAGCGCCGAGCTACCGTTCCTGCCCGCTCGCGTCCTCATGCAGGACTTCACCGGTGTCCCGGCGG
>Ga0209806_1000798_pt1 | contig 21410 bp, 23 predicted proteins | sample GraSoiAngelo_152_FD_186166 | JGI IMG/M metagenome (GOLD analysis project Ga0209806, IMG submission 186166) | Grasslands soil microbial communities from the Angelo Coastal Reserve, California, USA - 14_1009_12_30cm (SPAdes) (version 2) | ecosystem: Environmental > Terrestrial > Soil > Grasslands ... | reverse complement strand
CGACGACGGAGGTCGAATCCGCGCTCGTCTCGCACCCGAAGGTCGCCGAGGCCGCCGTAATCGGCCGCGAGGATCCGATCACCGGGCAGGCCATCTTCGCATTCGTGACACTTCGTAGCGGCAACGAGGGAGGTGAGGGCCTTTCGAAGGAGCTTCGCGAGCACGTCGTGAAAGCGATCGGCTCGATCGCGCGCCCGAAAACGATCATGTTCACCCCCGAATTACCGAAGACGCGTTCGGGAAAAATCATGCGAAGGCTGCTGCGTGATATCGCCAATGGCACGCCTTTGGGGGACACGACGACTCTCGCCGATTCCAGCGTCGTCGAGTCGATCCGGACCGCATCGTCATCGGGTAAAGAGGACTAGGGAGCACAGCGCCGTGCGGGTGGCACGGGGGAGCGGGTTGCGCGCGAGCCGCTCACCGGCCGCGCCGCCGAGAGGCGGATCAGAGCGCGTAGGAGCGGACCGGTAGGCGAGCGCGCGACCCCGACCCCGTGACAGGGCCCGCACGGTTCCGGGTATAACTTCAAGACGTGAAAACCCGAATTGACGATGCGGAAGGAAAGCCGTAGACATCCCCGCTATCACGCTCGCATTGGGTGTTTGGTGGGAGGTGACGACCAGGCAAGCGACCAGCCAGTGAACGATCTTCTCGGAGCTCTTTTGTCGCGTCGTCAATAAGGAGGGGGACTAACTTGGCAACGCGAACCGCAACCGCGGCCGCCACGACGAGGCCGACATATGGTTTGCCCTTCGTGATCACGGCCGCCTCGGCCGGAACCATCATCGAGTGGTACGACTTCTATCTCTACGCGACCCTGACGCCGTTCCTTGCGCCGATCTTCTTCCCGAGCGACAACCCGACGGCATCGGCGCTCTCCGCTTTTGCCGCGTACGCCGCAGGCTTCCTTGTCCGTCCCTTCGGCGCCGTTGTCTTCGGCGCGTTGGGCGACATCATCGGCCGCAAGTACACGTTCCTCGTGACCATTTCGGTCATGGGTATCGCGACCGTTCTCGTCGGCGTGTTACCGACGTATGCACAGATCGGGGTAATCGCTCCGATCATCCTCGTGCTTCTGAGGCTCGCTCAAGGTCTCGCGCTGGGAGGCGAGTACGGTGGCGCGGCGATCTACGTCGCGGAGCACGCACCCGATAACAAGCGCGGCCTCTACACGGCATGGATCCAGACGACCGCGACGGTCGGGTTCTTCCTTGCGCTCGCGATCATCCTGTTCTTCCGACTGAACATGACCACACAGGACTTCGCATCGCAGGGTTGGCGCTATCCCTTCTGGATCTCCGCGGTCCTCGTCGTGCTCGCGCTCTACATCCGGATTCGTCTGCAGGAGACACCTCTCTTCGCGCGCCTCAAGGAAGCGAAGCAGTCCGTCACCGGCACCGGCAACTGGGCCAAGGAAGCGTTCAGCGGACGGAAGGTCGGGACGATTGCCCTCGTGCTCCTTGGACTCACCGCCGGTCAGGGTGTGGTCTGGTACCAAGGCCAGTTCCAAGCGAACTTCTTCATGACGTCGTATCTCAAGCTGAGCTTTCAGCAGTCATACACGATCATGTTGTGGGCGGTCGCGCTCGGGACGCCGTTCTTCCTTGTCTTCGGTTGGCTTTCGGACAAGATCGGACGAAAGGTGATCATCCTCGCGGGGTGCCTGATCGCGGCGATCACCTATATCCCGATCTACCACGCGATGACGGATGCCGCGAACGTTACGCGGGACGCCACCGGACTGATCACCGGCGCGAACCCGAACACGCTGCTTCTGATTGGCCTGGTATGGATCCAGGTCATCTACGTGACGATGGTGTACGGTCCGATCGCGGCATTCCTCGTGGAGTACTTCCGCGCCAAGGTCCGCTACACGTCTCTTTCGATTCCGTACCACTTCGGAAATGGTTGGTTCGGCGGACTTCTTCCGCTGCTGTTCACCGCGCTCGTCGGGGCGACTTACCCCGAAGGCAGCAAGCTGTTCGTTCCCTTCGGCAAGAACTTCATGGGGCTGCCGATCAACTCGTCGATCGACCTACGCCAGTTCAACACAACGAACGATCCGAACGGGAACCCGTACCTCGGGCTCGCGTACGTGATCACCGTCGCGCTCATGACCGTCGTGATTGGCACACTCTTCCTCCGCGAGCCGCGCGGGGCGAAGATCTGGAGCGAGGTCGGCGGCGAGGAACCGGGCATGCTCAGCGAGGCCACCCCCGCCGAATAAGCGGTTCGCTCGCGGAAAAAAGAGGGAGGCTCGTGCCTCCCTCTTCCTATTTCCGCCTAAGCCTTCTCTCGCGTTCCGCTTCGGCAGCCTCGGTGTCGAGGCCGGTGCGCCGGTTCCAAGATTCCCAGCCCTCCCATGTGGCAAAGAAGAACGTGTAGCAGACGACGTACATCGCGGCGAGAAGGGAGATGGTCGCGCCCAGGAGAAGGAGGGCGCCGATCGGGTCCGGAGCGTCGGGTTGAGCACCCACGCTGGCAAGGCTAAACCTCGCGTCTTGCCGGTTCGGTTTCAGTGCAAGAGCGGCTTCTCGAGTTGGACGCGCGCCGGAAGCGGCTGGTACCCGAGCGTTGCGTTGATCTCGCGCATCGCCTTGTTCGGCTCGTCGTTCGTCGTGACTAGCGCGCGCAAGCCCCTCGCTTTGGCGCGCGAGAGCGCCTCGACCTTGATCGCCGTCCCGATCCCGCGCCCGCGGTACTCGCGGCCGACGCCGGTTATCCAGGTACTGCCATCCAGCGGCTGCCGCTTCGCCGTCATCGTCAAAGCCGGCGATGATCCTGCCGTCGTAGGCCACCACGGAGCGTCCTCGATGATCTGCCCGCTTTCAAAGAACATCTGACGAAAGCGGTGAGCCGATCCGTATCCGGAGCGACCATCCGCGGGACAATAGGGACCGCAGCAAGGACGTCAAATCGTGCTCGTCCGATACATGTCTGTCGCGCAAGCGACACCGTTAGGACGAGAACAAATGCTCGGCGGCATCCAATCTGCGCTTACCTGCCTTGCCCACCCACGGGTGGGACCCAAGGAGGTTCGAATGGACGACAAGATCGAAGGCAAGTGGGACCAGGCCAAAGGCAAGGTCAAGGAAGAGGCCGGCAAGCTCGGCGGCGACAGGTCGACCGAGATCGGCGGCAAGGTCGACCAGGCCAAGGGTAAGGTCAAGGAAGGCATCGGCGAGCTCAAGGAAGAACTCCACGACGAGCGCGCCGAGCACGTCGACCGCTAACCAACACACGCGGTAACGCGGAGGTCCGGGCGCACAATGTGTCCGTGCGTCCGGGCCTCTCATTGTTCGACGCGGTCGCGACCATCCCCTGACTCTCGGCCGAACTCTCGTCGGGCATCACGCGGATCCGATCGGGCATGTTTTGGGTCTCCTTTCGTTCGCCCTGCCGCGACGCCGGGACGGCTGCCTTCTCTACGTCAGCGATCGCGGCCTCGCACATCTCGTTCTGACACGACGTGGCTTCGGCGCGATCACGTTCGGCCACGTGATCGTCGCCAGCGTCGAGCCGACGCCCGCGGTGTGGCGTCACGAGCTGCGTCACGTCGCGCAGTACGAACGCCTCGGCCTGTCGTTCCTACCGCTCTATCTGTGGTATCGCGCGCGGTACGGCTATCTCGACCATCCGTTGGAGCGAGACGCGTCGGAAGACCCTAGGCTCTTTTCGTAGTGGCCACGTACGACATCGCGATCCTCGGCGGGGGTCCGGGCGGTTATGTCGCGGCACTCCACGCGGCCGTAAAGGGCGCGAAGGTCGCGCTCGTCGAGCGCGATCGTGTTGGGGGTATCTGCGTCACGGTTGGCTGCATCCCTTCGAAGGCGCTTCTGGACTCGAGTCATGCCTACTGGCTCACGACCCACGGCGAGGACCACGGCATACACGTCGACGGCGCGCGATTCGAGCTTCCGAAGGCGGTCGCGCGGAAGGATCGGGTCGTGGCACAGCTCGTGTCCGGGGTCGAGGCACTCCTGAAAGGCCGAAAGGCCGACCTCATCAAAGGAGAGGGAACCTTCGTGTCGCCGACGCAGCTTCGGGTCGGGGGTCAAACCATCGACGCGAAGGCTCTGATCGTCGCGACCGGATCGAAGGTCGGGACACCTCCGATCAAGGGTCTCGCCGAGGCGAAGCCGCTCGACAACGTGAGCGCGCTCGCGCTGACCGAGATCCCGAAACGCCTCATCGTGATCGGGGGCGGCGCGATCGGGCTCGAGCTCGGGACGTTCTTCTCGGAGATCGGAAGCGACGTGACGGTGCTCGAGATGCTCCCGCAGCCGATCGCGTACGCCGACGCGGAGCTCGTTCGCCTCCTCGTGCGCGGGCTCGAGCAGCGAGGCGTCAAAGTTCGCACGAACGCCAAGGTCACCGAGGTGAAGCGGAACGGGCCGATCGTGGCGGTGAGCGCCGAGATCGACGGGAAGCAGGAATCCTTCGAGGGCGAGCACGTGCTCCTCGGAGCGGGTCGGGTCGCAAATCTGTCCGGCGTCGAGCAAGCCGGCCTGACCACGAACCGCCTCGGCATCACGGTCGACGATCGGATGCGGACGAACATCCCGGGCGTCTGGGCGATCGGCGACTGCATTGGCGATCCTCGTGCGCCGAAGCTGGCGCACGTCGCGTCGACCCAGGGCGAGGTCGCGGTAGACACGATCCTCGGCGAGAACGCGGTCATGGACTACGACGTCGTGCCGAACGTCGTGTACACGCACCCCGAGATCGCTCAGGTCGGCTTGACCGAAGCGCAGGCGAAGGAGAAGTACAGCGCGGACGTGAAAGCCGCTCGCTACAGCTTCCGCGCGTCGGGGCGGGCACTCGCGCTCGGCGAGGGCGACGGTCTCACGAAGATCATCACCGCTGGGAAGGACCAGCGGATCGTTGGCGTGCACATCGTCGGACCAGAGGCCAGCGAGCTCATCGCGGAGGCGACGCTCGCGATGCGCCTGGAGGCGACCGTCGAGGACGTGATCGCAACGATCCACGCGCACCCCACGCTGGCCGAGACCTTCCGCGAGGCGGCCCTCTCAGCGGCAGGGAGGCCGATCCACTCCCCGCGCTAGCCGCTCCGAAAACGAACGTCCAAGACGCCGTCCTTGTCGGCCTTGCGCAGCTCGATCGGCGGCGCGCCCCGCTCGCGCAGCACCGCGTACCGCCACTCGGTGTCGCCGATGTTCGTCGCGCCGACGACAACTGCCGCGATCCCGGACGCGCCGTTCGCGTGGTCGGTCGCGGCTCCGCCGGGCACCCGCAGCTCGCGCGGCGTGAGGTCTTCGATGACAAATGGCAGTGGCGGCTTGAGCACGGCGGTGCGCCACTTGAGCTCGACACCGTCGGGCCTGACCCGGCCACCTTCCTGCGGCGGGCGCTTCACGAGGTCGGCGAGCGCAGCGCTGTCGGCCGCGAGGTCGTCCGAAAGGAGCGCGAAGTCGGCGACCCCTCCGCCGTCCGCCGCGATGTTCCACCAGGGATGGGTCAGCGAGCGGCCGAGATCGTGGAACGCGATGAGCTCGAGGTAGCTTCCGTCGACGAACGGGACGAGCGCGTTGTGCGTAACGCCATCGGCGTGCTCGCCGCCCGGCGTCACGGTGAATCCGCGGCGCCGGTAGTCGGCGATCGCGGCTTGGAGATCGCGGACGACGAAGACGACGTGGTCGAGTTGGCGGAGCATTTGGCCAATAGATAACACGAGAGCCGGGCTGACTGCGGGCCGTGCGAGGCTCGGACTCGCGCGCTCCCGCTTAGAAGGCGGGTGCTCTATCCAACTGAGCTAACGGCCCGTACGTCGCAATTATGAACACGGTCAGTCTCCCAGACCGAGGGCATATGCAACGTCATGTGTTTTCGTTCCCAGATGCCGCGCTGCCTAGCCGTCTTCGCCACATGACAGTTGGCGCAGCGGACCTCGCACTTCGCGATCTCTGCGAGGATCGTTTCCCAAATGAATCCCGACCTGGACATGGTAGAGACGTCAGTCCTCTTGTCCCGAAGATGGTCGAACTGGAGAACAACCGGATCGCGCTCGCCGCAATCAACGCAAGGATGGGTTGCCAGGTACTGCCACATGCGCAGCTGGTTCGCTTCCGAACTGATGGCTCGCATCTCCTTGACGTGAGCGAGATGTTCCTCTCGGTTTCGCAGATACCAGAGGCGCTTGTATTCCACGTAGCACGGTTTGCACCACGACTGACGAATCCCTCGCTCTCGATACTTGAAGCCGAACTCATCGACGGGCTTTTCGATGCCGCATCGGGCGCAGGTCTTCGTCTCTGATAACGGCATAGAACAGATATTCTAACGGATGCAACCACAAGAAACAATCGCTCCAACGTGCAAATCGAGGACGGAACAGACGAGCACGATCGCTCGAAGCGACAACAGATGTTTGGAAACGCGCGCGGCAGTTGCCGCACGTCTCGGTACTTCAGTCACCTCACCGCGCGTTCTTAGTCTTCTGACCCCACCTTCTTAGTTCCGAGCGGTAACGCCCCTCTCGTGACCGCGCGTTGAGATAGATGGATTCGGCTGGATCAGCCGCTCGCCCAACCAAGGGAGGGAAGCGGCGCCAGCGTCGGGGCGCTTCATCGAGTGAGCGAGCCATCCGTCCGAGCCCGTGCATGGGGAAGGGAACCGGGGCCGGAGGTCTATTAGATGCGCGATCTGAGGCGCTACGGGGTGCTCGCGTTCATTGTCACGATCATCACGCTCGCCGTCACGACAACAGCCGGCGACGCAACGACGTTGTTCGCCGGCAGGTCGCTCGACGGAAGCGGCAACAACCCAATCCACCCCCAGTGGGGCGGAGCCAACACGCTCTATCTTCGGGTCGCCCCGACCAACTACGCGGACGGCATCTCGACCATGCCGACCGGCCCGTCGATCCGATATGTGAGCAACCGCATCTTCAACGACGTGGGCCAGAACATCTTCTCAAAGGACGGCGTCACTCAATGGGGCTGGGTCTGGGGACAGTTCGTCGACCACGACTTCGGTCTTCGCGACGAGCGACCCGCCGAAAACGCGCCGATCGCTTTTGACGCGGCCGACCCGCTTGAAGCGTTCACGAACGACTTCGGCGCCATCGGTTTCGCCCGTACGCCCGCAGCTCCGGGGACCGGTGTCAGTACGCCTCGACAGCAGGTCAACACGCTCACCAGCTACATCGACGCGTCGAACGTGTACGGCGTCGACGCCAAGCGCCTCGAGTGGCTTCGCGTCGGACCGGTCGACGGCAACATGTCCAACAACGGCGCACGCCTCTTGCTCACAGCTGATGGCTTCCTGCCCCGGGTCGGAGCCCGCGGCGATCCGTCGACCGCACCAGCGATGGACCTCATGGGCCCGCTCGTCGGCACACCGAACCGTGCCGTGGTCGCCGGAGACGTCCGCGCGAACGAGAACATCGCGCTCACGTCGCTTCACACGCTCTTCGCGCGCGAGCACAACCGTATCGTCGGCTTGCTGCCGACATGGCTCTCGGCGGAGGAGCGTTTCCAGATCGCTCGCCGCATCGTCGGCGCGGAGATCCAACACATTACGTACACGCAATTCCTGCCCGCGCTCGGACTCCAGCTCGAGCCATATCGCGGTTACAACCCCACGGTGAACTCCGGACTGTCCAACGAGTTCGCGGTCGTGGGGTACCGCGCCCACAGCATGGTCCACGGTGAGTTCGACACGACGGTTCGCGCGACCAGGTACACCGATGCCGAGCTGGCGGCTTTCGCCGCCCGCGGGATCGTCATTACACATAACGCCGACACGACGGTCACGCTCGAGATCCCACTCGCCGCCGCGTTCGGGACGCCCGATCTCCTCCAGCAGCTTGGGCTCGGTCCGATGTTCCGAAGCCTCAGTCAGCGGCAGTACGAGAACGACGAGCAGATCGATAACGCACTCCGGAGCGTGCTCTTCCAGGTGCCCAAGCCGGGCATCCCCGATCCCACGGTCTGCGGCGTGCCCCTCGTCAATCCTGACTGTTTCACTGGCGTGAGCGACCTCGGCGCGATCGACATCGCCCGCGCCCGTGACCACGGGATCCCGACATACAACGACCTACGCCGCGCATACGGCCTCGCGCCGAAGACATCGTTCGTCGATATCACCGGGGAGGCCACGCAGCACTTCCCGGTCGATCCGCTGATCAACGCGCAGGACCCGATCAACGACCCGAACATCCTGGACTTCGTCGAGCTTCGCGACGCGGACGGAAACCTCGTCGATCCCGACAGCGAGCAAGCCCAGGAAGAGGTGGTGACCGGCATCCGTCGCACCACCGTCGCCGCGCGCCTCAAGGCGGTCTATGGCTCGGTCGACCGGCTCGACGCCTTCGTCGGGATGGTCTCCGAGCGGCACGTGAACGGTTCCGTGTTCGGCGAGCTGCAGCGAGCGATATGGAAGAAGCAGTTCGAGGCGCTCCGCGATGGCGACCGCTTCTTCTATCAGATCGACCCCGCACTGTCCGTCTTCAACGCCGTGTTTGGGATCAGCCCACGGCACACGCTGGCGGAGATCATCAAGCTCAACACCGGCGTGACGCTTCAACCGAACGTGTTCAAGTTTGCGGGGTAGGCCGGCGTCCTACCTGGGGGCGGGCGTCATCGCCCGCCCTCACCGTGCCGGTTACTCCAATCGCACCCGCGTCGACGGCACGTCTTGGATCACGAGCTGCAAACCAGTGGCGGACGGATTGATGTCGAAGATGAGTTGCGCGATGACGCTCCTCCCAACGGGAAACTCCTTCGGCCAGGCATAGGACGACGTCGGATTATCGGTGCCCGAGTACACACTGCTCGTGATGGCCGCGTATTGATCTCCGCCCGCACTAGCGACCGAGAAGTTGTTCCGCGAAAGCTGAGCGCCGGCCGCGGTCCGGTTGGTGGCCGCGACCGCGACCACCAGGTAGATCCCGTGCGCTTGCGCTGTTCCGATCTTTGCGACGCGCCGCACGCTGCCGACGTTGTACGTCCAGTCGGGCGAGGTGACGGCGTTGCCGACGCCCACCGTCGATGGCCCGGCGCTGCTGCCCGCGAAGAGCGAACTCAACGAAGGGATGCTGAAGGCGGCGAGCAGGACGACGAGGGACAAGATGATGAAAAAGCGCAACCGCCATGCGGCGCCGCCCCACTGGCGTCTCTCACGAGTGGGCGAGGCGACGGTTGAGCCGGACCGCGTTTGCTGCTCCGGGCCGATCCGATCCCGCAGGGTCGGCGTTGCGACCTCCGCCGGCCGGGGCGCCGGCTCCGCAGTCGTCGGTGTCCGAGGCGCGGCCGGAGCCGGTGCGGCTCGACGCTCGTGCGAGGGAGCGGTCGGCGGTGGGGAGGCGGACCGATGGGGCTTCGTCGGGACCGCTGGGGCCGGCGTATGCGATTTCGCGGGATGCGAGGGCGCGTGAGCGCTCGGCGCGGGCGCCACGGCAGCGTGCGTCTTCGCCGGATGTGCCGGCGCGGCAGCATGGTGAGCGGGACGAAATGGCTTGATCTCCGGGTGGTAACGGGTCGATCGCGTGCGGAACGCGATGTCCGGTCGGATCACGCCGCCGAGCGCGGTTCCGCCGGTGGCCGTGAGCTCCCAGAGGTTCTGGGTATTCCCAATGCGAATCGCGAGCCGGTCACCGTCCGCTTCCACGAATTGTTTGCCGACTACGACGATGGCGTACGGGCCAAGCTCTGGGACCGGGTCGTGTTCGGCAGCGTGACCGAACGAGACGAATCGTAGATACACCCCCTGCGGTGCGACCACGCGGAGATCGGTTCGTCTGACGCCGCCTGGTTCGGTGCCCGTCGCTCGCTGGAACTCGTACTCGGCCTCTATACCGCGGCTGTTCCCGAAGAAGTCCGCGTGGTGACCGTCTTTTCGATCGGCGATGAGTAACCGATCGCGGACAACGACATGCTCGAGCGGTCCGACCGGAGGGAGCTCGTCGTCGAAACGCTCGCCTTCGTTGAAGAAGGTCACGTAGAGGCCAGGATCCACGGTGAGAAAGCCTAGGGCGGCGCCGAGTATCTAATCCATGACCGCGTCGGCTTCGATCTCGACCTTCCACCGGGGGTCGAGCATGCCGTCGATTACCACCATCGTCGCGGCGGGTCGGATCTCGCCGAAAACGGCGCGGTGCGCTCGGCCTACCGCGTCGGCATGTTCGGCATTGGTGATGAACATCCGGGTGCGGACCACGTGTCTCGCCGCCGCGCCAGCTCCCGCGAGGGCTTCGAGGATGATCTCCAGGCATCGCTGGGCCTGGACCTCGGGGTCGGGATCGCACGACCCGTCAGGCCAGATCGGCGCCGTCCCGGAAACGTAGACGTTGCGGCCGACGCGGAGGGCGCGGCTGAACCCGATCATCGGTTCGTAGCGGGAGCCGGACGAGACCCGCTGGCGATCGGTCACCGGCCGCAAGGATAGAGTGGGGGAAGAGTGGCCAACGACGCTTTCATCGACGAGCTCTGGCGAATGGCGCGTGAGCTATTCGTGCCCGATCACCCGTGGTTCAGGGGAATCGTGGAGCACCGTTGGTCGCGCGAGCAGATCGTCCTTGGCGAGATCCAGCATTACCTTCGCGTTCGCACGAATCCGATCTTCTTCGGCTACATCGTCACGAACGTCGCGAGCGAGCGGAACTACGCGCTCATGGACATCGTGATGGAGAACTTCATGGAGGAGCTCGGCGGGGAGAAGACGCACGTCGACATCATGCTGCAGATGCTCGACGAAGCGGGCATCTCGCGGGATGAGGCCGACAAGGCCGATCCAGCGCCGGGCACGCTCGCCGCGATCGAGATGATCCGATCAGGTTGCCAGAATCGTTCGGCGCTCGAGGGCATCTCGCTTCTCTCGTTTGTCGAGGCGATGCACGGTGGACCCGACGGCGCCGCTGCGCGCGTGTTCAAGGAGCTGACCGGCCACTACGGCTTCTCGCGTCGCGCTGCGGCGACATACGAGCTCCACGCCGAACAGGACACCGGGCACGGTGACCGACAGATCGAGGCGATCCGCCGCTACGCGACAGACGATGAGACGCGTGAGAAATGCCGCCGCGCGGTGCGGCTTGGCCTCGAAGCGTTCAACTTCGAGTGGGATGGGCACGTGCAGGCGATGACCGGCCAGCGCAACTCGTACTGGAGCGGCAAGACCGGGAAGCTGGAGCTACGCCACCCCGAGCTGCGGCTTCCTGCCAATGTCTAGTGCTTGCGTGACTTCATGAGGAGAGCCTGGGTATTGGGCTTCATCTTCGGCCCGCTCGCCGCCGCGGCGCTCCTGGTAGCTCCGACTCCCGGTCTTGTCCTTAGCGTCCTTGTGGCCTTGGTGCTCCTCCGAGCGCGCGGGATGCCCGCGATCGCCGGGATGCTGTGCGGCACGGGAGTCTCCGGCCTCGCGCTGCTCGCGCAGGCAACGGCCCGCTGCGCGACGACCTATTCGGGCTGCTTCGCTCCGAATGTCATCGCTCCGGTTGTGATCGCCGCCGGCCTAATCATCGCGGGCGCGGTTCTCACCCTGGCCGTCGTTGTTCAAACCCGAGGTACACCCGCGACCGCCTAGATTTGCGCGACTCAGCCGCGTAGCGCCCTTCTCCTAGAGAGGCCAGTCCTTCGGGAGCGCTGCGCGCAGCTTCTTGTACTCGGGATCGTCCGCGTACTTCTTCTTGAACGTCTTCACCCGTTTCAGGAGGTCGTCTTCATCCACTTCGAGCACGTTGGAGACCATACCCGTGGTCTCTTCGAAGCCGAGGCTTCAGTTGCCGCGTCAGCCCCGCATCCGCTCCAGGACCGTGCGATCTTCGGCGTTCACAAGCAGAGCCTAGTCCGGCGTTCCGACCTTCTGCGTCGTCAGGACGACCGAATCGCCTGCAAGAGGTTCACCGTTCTTTCCAGCGGTTACGCGCACCCGCGCGAGCGCGCGCCAATCGCCGTTCTCCCGAAACCGCAAGATCAGGAATGGGTTTTCGACGACGACACCGGGCGATTCGCTGAAACGGACCGGCAGCGCCACGTCCGCCGAGGCGCGGGGCGCGATCTCGCGATCGATCTCCGTCTCCGGTGTGCGGAACTGGGAATGGGGGTGTTGCGCGGTAAGTAGGCGGATCGGCCCATCGCTTTCGTTGTTGATCCTCCACCGCACAGTCCAGCTTCCGGCCGATCCCTCGGTGGAGAACGGGTCCACGCGAACGCGCGGGGTGCTAATAGCCGGACGTTGGAGCGGGTGAGCCCTGCCCGCCGCCGCCACCGCCGCCGCCGCCACCACCACCGCATGCGGCTCCGCCAGCGGCCGCGACGAAGACGATCGCAAACACGAGGACGAGTAAGCGACGCATCATCTGACCTCCTCGACTTGTCAGTTTGTTCATACGAATTGCGGCATCACGTCCGAGGCGAACGCGTGGAGCGCGTCCCAGTCGTACGGTCCCTCGCGAAGTGCGATGTTGATCCGATACGCGCCCGCCTTCGCATACGACGCCACCACCTCCGTGGCCTCGCGCGGCGTGCCGCGCAGAAATCCCGTCATCCCGCGCGGGTCCTTCGACCAGTGCTTCTGGTAGAGCTGCTCGTGACGCTTCGCTGCGGTCTGGTCGGCCCCCATGTAGAAGCCGACATTGATCGTGCGCGCGATCGACCCGGGATCGCGTCCGACTTTCACGCACCAGGCGTCCAGCACTTCGCTTTTGCGCGTCCACTCGGCGGGCGGGAGGTACGGCGCGTTCCAGCCGTCTGCGAAACGCGCGGCGGTCCGAAGCGTCCGCTTCTCGCCCGCGCCGCCGATCCAGAGGGGCAGCCGTTTTTGGAGCGGCTTCGGGTTGTTCGGGGCGTCCACGAACTTGTAGTGCGCGCCCGTGAAATCCGAGCGACGGCGATCGAACAGCAAACGAATGGCCTCGGCGTATTCCTCGAGCTGGTCCTCGCGCTCGGCGATCGGCGGAAAGGGTATGCCGTACGCCGCGAACTCGATCTCGTCCCATCCCGCCCCAAGACCGCAATCCGCGCGTCCCTTGGAGAGGTGATCGATGGTGCTGAGCGCCTTCGCGAGGACGCCGGGGTGACGGTAGCCCACGCAGAAGACGAGACAACCAACGCGGACCTTCGACGTCTCGACTGCCGCTGCGGACAGCGTCGTGATCGATTCAAAGCAGTCGGCATCCCCGCCTTGGGGTGGCGTCTCCTGAAAGTGATCGGACACGGAGAACCAGTCGAACCCGTTCTCGTCGGCGAATCGCCACAGCCGTCGCATCTCATCGAGCGGACCGCCGAGATGGCCGAGATGTATCCCGAACCTAGTACCCAGGCGGCGAGTATGGGTCGCTGGACGGCATGGGGCTGGCCGCTGGGTTGTTGGTCCCGAGCGCGGGCTTCCCAGTCGCCGGACCCGTGCCCGCACCGCCGCATGCTGCGAGCGCAAGGCCGCCGAGCAACGATGCAAGGAAGAGCGCGCGAACGATCGTCATGATCGGAAGACCTCCTGCTAAGGTGAGTACGGGCGGGAGGCCGCGACGGATATGGGCAGTTTCGGCGTCTTCTTCGTCATCGTCGTCCTTATGGTCCTGGCCCTGGCGGGTCTCGGGTTCGCGCTCGCTGCGGCTCGCGCGGCGCGCCGTCCGCGACCGGCCCTTCCGGCGAACTGCGGTGACTGCGTGTACATGATCCCGCGCGCAAAGGTGTACAAGCGCGAAACCATCGAGGACCTCGACGGGGTCGTCCACTATCTCTGCCAGCAGCGGTGGATCGAGGTGACCCCGTACTCGCCCCGGTGCGAGCTCGGCAAAAGCAAGACCCGAACGACGACCGTTCCGACCTGACGATACCCTTCCGACCGTGACCACCTTCACGCAGTTCGATACGTACGTGCGCGCGCGCGAGCGCGAATACATCGACGAGCTCAAGGTCCTCATCCGACAGCCGACGGTCTCGGCGCAGGGCATCGGCATTCCGGAGACCGCGCGGATCGTCTTGGACCGAGCGAAGAAGCGCGGTGGAATCCCTGCGGAAGCGTTGACCGTCGCCGGCGGGCCTCCGACGATCGTGGGCGAGACCGGCCGCGGCGAGCGCACGCTGCTCATCTACAACCACTACGACGTGCAGCCGCCCGATCCGCTGGACGAATGGGCCACGCCGCCGTTTGAGCCGACCGAGCGCGACGGCTTTCTCTACGGCCGGGGCGTGTCCGACAACAAGGGCAATCTGATGGCGCGCCTGCAAGCCATCGAGGCCTATCGCGCGACGATCGGCGAGCTCCCACTTCGGATCCGGGTGCTGTATGAGGGCGAGGAGGAAAGCGGGTCCGCGCACCTCGCCGCATTCGTCGCCCGACACGGCGAACGTCTTCGGGCCGATGGCTGCGTCTGGGAGGCGGGCTACAAGGACGCCGCGGGCCGGCCGACGATCTCGTGTGGGCTGAAGGGCATCGCCTACCTCGAGCTTCGCGTCCGCGGGGCGAGCAAGGACGCTCATTCCTCGCTCGGGACGATCGTCCCGAACGCGGCCTGGCGGCTGGTCTGGGCGCTCGCGACGCTCAAGAACCCGAGCGACGAGATCACCATCGACGGCTTCATGGACTCTGTGCGACCGCCGACCGCCGCCGACCGCGAGCTCCTGGAACGGCTCCCATTCGACGAGCGGGGCATGCTCGGCATCCACGGGATCAAGCGATTCGTCCGCGACCTTGAAGGCTATGAGCTCAAAAAGAAACACTTCCTTGAGCCGACGTGCACGATCTGCGGAATGGTCTCGGGTTACACCGGCGCCGGTTCGAAGACCGTTCTACCCGCCGTCGCGAGCGCAAAGATCGACTTTCGTCTCGTGCCCGATCTCACACCCGAGAAGGTCACCACGCTCCTGCGCGCACACCTCGATCGGCGCGGCTTCGAAGACGTCGAGATCAAGCCTGGCCACGGGGAACCACCGTCACGGTGGCCCACCGACTCGGTGACCGCGAAGGCCGCGGTCGATGCGTGCCGCGACACATACGGCACGGAACCGGTCGTGTATCCCCTGCTCGCGGGCTCCGGTCCGATGGCCCAGGTGTGTGACGCACTCGCGATTCCCGTTGCGGGTTTCGGCTCGGGGAACGCCGCGTCTGCCAATCACGCTCCGAACGAGAACATCGCCATCGCCGATTACGTCGATCACATCCGCGCGTTTGGACGATTCCTGCATACGTTTGCCGGCCGCTCGTTGGCTTGAGCTCCCGCGAGCGGCGCAGCCTTATCGCCCTCCTGGGCTTCCTGACCTTCAATGCCGTGTACAGCGGCATCGTTACCGCTCCGGTCCTAACGCAGATCGCCGACGAGTTCGAGATCACCACCGGCACCGCCGGACTTGTGGTCGCGGCGTACGGCGCCCCAGGCATCCTCGTGGCTCTGCTGACCGGGCCGTATTCGGATCGGTTCGGTCGGAAGCGCTTTCTCGTCGCCGGCTCGCTGATCATGGGAACCTTCACGCTGCTCAGCGCTTTCGCGACGAGCTTCGCCGTTCTCGGGGCAACTCGGATCGTCGCGGGGATCGGCGCGTCCGTGATCTTTCCGAATGTCACCGCGACTGTCGGTGACAACTTCAGCTACCGCGAGCGGGGAAATGTGATGGGCACGGTCATCGGCCTCAACACCTTGGCCGGCGTGGTTGGAATTCCGCTGGCGGGCATCATCGCCGAGGCGACGAGCTGGCGAGTCGCGATCGGAATGGTCGGGACCCTGTCGATCCTCGCCTCGTTGCTACTGCTCTGGAAACTGCATCCGGCGCAAATCGCGCTCAACGAATCTCGGATCGCGGAGATGTACCGATCGATCGTTACGAACCGATCCGCGCTCGGCGCGATCGGCTCGAGCTTCCTCGGAGCGCTCTACTGGTTCACGTGGGCAACGTACATCGTCGTCTTCTTCGAACGCGCCTTCGGCCTCTCGCAGGGCGTCGCCTCGACGTTCGCGCTGACGCAGGGTCTCGGAGTGCTGCTCGGAAGTCAGCTCGGGGCGCGCCTGGGCACGCGTATCGGCCACCGCCCGGTGGTGGCCGGAAGCGTGCTGCTCTCCGGCGTCCTGCTTCTCCTGCAGACGAACCTCACGCCTCCGCTTCTGGCGACGGCGCTCCTCAACGTGGCGCTCTCCGCCGTGATCGGGGCGCGCTTCGCGTCCAACACGACGCTCTTGACTGAACAGGTGCCCGAGGCGCGCGGAACACTCCTCGCGCTCTCCGCATCCGTCACGAGCGCGAGCATCGTCGCCGGCGCGACCATCGGGGGGCTGATCATCGACGGACCTGGCTTCTGGGCACTCGGCGCCTTCTGTTTCGTTGCGGCCGCGTTCGCGGCCCTCGTTGTCTGGATCTTTGTCCGCGAAGAGCCGATCGACCTCGAAATCGCGCCCGCCGTCTGAACGGGCGGCGCATCGTTGCTTAACTGTTACGCCAATTAGCCGTCCGAACGCCTGCTCGGCATGACACCTGCCCGTACAAACGCCACTCGGAAAAGGAGCAGGCCATGGCACGTAAAGCTGGCGGCGGGATGACCGTCGCCGAGGCGGGACGAATGGGTGGCCGATTGGTCAGCGAGAAGTACGGTCCGGAGTTCTACGAGAAGATCGGAAAGAAGGGCGGATCGAGTACCGCCAACAAATACGGACCGGAGTTCTTCGGCCGCATCGGCAAGAAGGGTGGCCGTGCGGTGACGGCAAAGTACGGGGCCGGTCACTTCGAGCGCATCGGTCGCAAGGGCGGCCAGAAGGTCGCCGATCTCATCGAGCGCGCCAAAACCCTCGAATCAGCACGCGAGGAAGAGAAACAGCCCGAAGAAGCGACGCCCGCCGAATAGCCCGGGCGGCGCAGCGACGGCGTAACGTGGTCCCTTGATGGACCGGAGGGAGCTGGGGGCGGGGACGCGCGTCGTGCGCGCCGCCCGCTCGCTCCCACCGGGCCACGGTCAGCCCGTCGTCCTACCGCTCGTCCAGAGCGTTGCCTTCGACTACCGCTCCGCAGCCGAGCAGGACGCGGTCTTTGGGGGCGACCGATCCGGGTACGTCTATGGTCGCTACGGGACGCCGACGACCGCGGCGCTGGAACAGGCACTTGCCGAGCTCGACGGCGTTGAAGTGGTGACCTGCTTCGTCACCGGCATGGCGGGCATCGCTGCGGCCGTCGATGCGTGTGCGATCGCGCGGGGCGGGCGCGTCGTCGCCCAGGAGGACTGCTATGGACAGACGCGCGCGCTCTTCGAGCGATGGGTACGCGAACGTCCGGCCGACATCGTCTTTGTCGACACGACAGATCACCGCGCCGTCGAAGCCGCGCTTCACGCGAAGCCGACGGCACTTCTGTACGCCGAGGCCATCGCCAATCCGCTGCTCCGGGTCAACGACGTGGCCGCCCTTGCGCGGCTCGCACGCGAGAACGGTGCGAGCCTGGCTGTGGACGCAACCTTCGCCACGCCGGTCCTCTTCCGCCCCGCGGCGCTGGGCGCGACGATGGTCATCCACTCGCTTACGAAGTACCTGAACGGTCACGGTGACGTCATGGGCGGCTCGGTCGGCGGCAGCGCGGAGCTCGGCCGCGCGATGCGCGACCGCACCATTCTCGACGGTGCCTATATGCCGCCGCACGAGGCATGGCTCGCGATCCGTGGGATGCGTACGCTCGAACTGCGCATCCGCCGTCAGTGTGAAAGCGCATTCCTCGTAGCGCGACATCTCGTCGATCACCCCAAGGTCGCGCGCGTTCGTTATCCGGGTCTGTCCGATCACCCCCAGCACGAGCTCGCGACACGGCAATTCGGCGGGCTGTATGGAGGCGTCGTCTCGTTCGCCCTTCGCGACGACACGAAGCCCGCCGCCTTCCGTTTCCTCGACGGGCTCGAGCTCGCGGCGTCAGCGACCACAATCGGCGATCTCTTCACAGAGGTGCTGTACCCCCCGATCTCGTCGCACCGGCGTCTTCCCGCTGAAGAGCGCAAGCGTCTCGGGATCACCGACGGGTTCCTGCGCATCTCGGTCGGAATCGAGGACCCCAGTGACATCCTCGCCGACATCGACCGCGCCCTTGACCGGGTCTAAGCCGCTACCACGCGCCCTCGTCTTCAACTGCCACATCACCGGATTGGCGGTCGCGCGCTCGCTCGCGGCACACGGGGTCGAGGTCATTGCGCTCGATCCCGATCCGCGGGGTCTGGGACAGGCGTCCCGCGCCGTCACGCAGCGTCACAGCTGCCCGAATCCACTCGCGGACGAACGCGGGTTCGTGCAGTACCTCTTGGAGAACGCGAAGCGCTGGGAGGGCGCGGTCCTTTTTCCGACGAACGACGAGTGGGTGATGGCCGTTGCGCGGTATCGCTCGCAGCTTGAGACCTGCTACCGCATCCCCTTCAGCGAGCTCGCCGTAATCGATGCGGTCCTCGACAAGCGTCGGCTATACGCGGACGCGCACCATCTCGGCATCCCGATCCCCAAGACCTTCACGCTGAACGATCCGAAGACGACGGCGCGCGAGATCCGTTACCCGGCGATCGTCAAACCGGCCGAGCAGAGGCGCTTCTACGACCGGTTCGGTGTGAAGGTCTTTCGTGCCGAGAACGCGGCCGAGCTCGTGCGCTTCGCGCGCGAGGCCGCGGACCTCGCTTGCGTCGCGCAGGAGATCGTCGAGGTGCCGGCCGGCGGCTTCTACTCGTTCTGCTCGTACGTGGCTCCGGATGGCGAGGTCCGCGGCGCGTTCGTCGGGCGGAAGCTCGAGCAGTACCCCGAGGGTTTCGGCACCGGATGCCTGGTCATTGGAGCGCAGGTGCCCGAGATACTCGAGCGCGGCACGGCGATTCTGAAAGCGTTTGGTTACCACGGCATCAGCGAGGTCGAGTTCATCTGGGATCCAGCGCGAAAGGAGCATCTGCTCCTCGATGTGAACCCACGTGTTTGGAAGTGGGTGGGTCTGCCGATCGCGAGCGGCGTCGATCTTCCCTGGCTCGCATATCGCGAGGCGATCGGCCAGCCGACGCGCGCCGGCGAGCCGCGCGACGGGCTCCGCTGGATCTACGAACGCGACTACGCTTTGCTCGCGCAGTCGCGACCTCTCTTTCCGGCGACCGGCGAGGTCGTCAACGCGGTGTGGGACCCCGACGATCCGGGTCCGTTCGCGCAGCTGATCCTGAACGAGGGGCCGGCAGGTCAGTATTACTGCGCCTGCTAGCCCTGGAGGGATTAGCGATGAGATTCTTCGCGCGGGGTGACCGCGAGAAGCGGCCCGGCGACGAGTCGGTCAAAGAAAAGTGGCAGATCGTGCAGGGTGAACGCGCGGGTCGGCCGCTCATCGCCCGGTTCAATGCCGGTGCCCAGCACCTTGCTGGAAGCCCACGTTACGGCATCCAGATCGGGGTAGCGATCCCCCTGCGGCTGCCAGACAGCAGAGGTCTGCCGCAGGGGAAGGAATTCGATGAGATCAACTCGATCGAGGAGACTTTGTTGGGTAAAGTGGCTGGGCGCGCGCTCCTGGTGGGCGTGATCACGACCGGCGGGATGCGCGAGTTCGTCCTATACACCGGGTCGGGCGAATGGATCCGGAGTTTTCACGAGGAGATGCGCGCTGCGATTACCACGCACGAGGTTCAGGTAATGGCGCAGGCCGATCCCGATTGGTCCGTCTTCCGGCAGTTCATTCCGACGTGAAGCCGCTGCTCTCTCGGCGAACGAGTTAACCATGCGTTTCGGGTTCTGGATGCCGGTGTTCGGCGGATGGCTGCGCAACGTCGAGGACGAGGGCATGCCGGCGACGTTCGCGTACCAGCGCCAGCTCGCCCAGCAGGCCGACCGCACCGGTTGGGACGTCACGCTCATCGCCGAGCTGAACCTGAACGACATCAAGGGGCCCGAAGCCGATTGCCTGGAGGCATGGACAACGGCGGCGGCGCTCGCGCCACTCACCGAACGACTCGAGCTCATGGCAGCGGTGCGCCCGAACTTTCGGCTTCCCGCGCTCGTCGCCAAGGAGGCGGCCACCATCGATCAGATCTCGAACGGCCGCTTCACGCTCAATGTGGTGAGCGCGTGGTGGCAGGAGGAGAGCGACGAGTACGGTGGCGCGTGGGTGCAACACGACGAGCGCTATGCGCGCACCGAGGAATTCCTTGCGGTGCTGAAGGGAATGTGGACGAGCGACGAGTACTCGCTCGGCGGGCGGTACTACACGATCAAGAATGCGCACCTTGCCCCGAAGCCCGTGCAAAAGCCCTGGCCCACGCTCTACGCGGGTGGCGAATCGCCCGCGGCGAAGGACCTCATCGCGCGCGAGTGCGACGCATACCTGATGCACGGAGATGCGCCGGAGGCGCTCGCTCCGAAGATCGAGGACATGCGCGCGCGCCGATCGAAGCACCCCGACCTTCCACCCCTCCGATTCGGTGTCGCCGGATACGCGATCGTGCGTAACAGCGACACCGAGGTGAAGAAGGAGATCGCCCGCATCACCGACGTGAACGCGAGCGCACGGGGATACGCCAGCTATCAGGACTTCATAAAGGGCTCGCAGCTCGAGACGAAGGTGTCGCTCGAGGACTACAGCGTGTCGAACCGCGGACTGCGAACCGGTCTGGTCGGCACTCCGGATCAGGTCGCGGAGCAGGTTCGCGGTCTGGCGCGGATCGGCATCGACCTCCTGCTCCTCCAGTGCAGCCCGCAGCGCGAGGAGATGCAGCGTTTCTCATCCGAGGTCTTCCCGCTCGTCAGCGATCTACGAAGTTAGGGGGGAGGCGGCAACAAGCCGCCTCCCTCCGCTCTCGTCAGATCAGTCGTCGCCGAGCGATGGGTTGAGCCGGACTCGCGAGAGGGTGAAGCGGGTGATCGGGCTTTCGTCCGCGAAGAAGTGGCGGAAGTCGAGCGCCGTGTTCGTGACGTAGATGTTTCCGCGGCTCTGGACGACGCTCGCCGGGAAGAGCAGCCCCTCGGGAGCTCCGTCGCGGACGCCCTCGAAGCCGCCGATGATGTCGAGCACGCGGCCCGCGCCGTTCAGCACGTAGAGCACGTTCTCCTGGTTTGCGCAGACCCAGAGCCGGCCGGCGGAGTCCCAGGCGATGCCATCCGCGCCGTTAATGCTCTCGACGAATGTTGTCACGGCCTTGGCCGCCGACACCTTCAAGATCCGATCGTCCGCGGTGTTCGCGACGTACAGGTCTGTGCCTTTGAAGGCGAGGCCGTTCGCGCCGAATCCGGGGAACCCATGGCTGCCCGGCGTAAGGAGCTCGTGGTGCACGTAGAGTCCGACGGCTGCCGTGGTTGTGTTCACGGTGTAGACGTTGCCGCCGAACGAATCGGACACATACAGGAGCCCTGCTGAGTCGAACGTGATCGCGTTCAGGCCGCAGGTCGTCCCCGCGCCGGTGCAGACGGGATAGCTGCGGGTGATCGCGTGGCCTGGCGGAGCGAGCTGGAGCACCGCACCGTTGCCGAAGTCGGC
>Ga0209806_1000796_pt1 | contig 21491 bp, 18 predicted proteins | sample GraSoiAngelo_152_FD_186166 | JGI IMG/M metagenome (GOLD analysis project Ga0209806, IMG submission 186166) | Grasslands soil microbial communities from the Angelo Coastal Reserve, California, USA - 14_1009_12_30cm (SPAdes) (version 2) | ecosystem: Environmental > Terrestrial > Soil > Grasslands ... | reverse complement strand
CCCAATGCCGCCCACCAATAGCGGCCCCGTCGTCTAGTGGCCTAGGACGCAGCCCTCTCAAGGCTGAGATCGCGGGTTCGAATCCCGCCGGGGCTACCAGTTCCTTCAGCCGTGAAAGGGCGCCCTGCGCGCGCCCGGCGAGGCTGAGATCGCGGGTTCGAATCCCGCCGGGGCTACTTCATCCGCGGTCACAACCGTGCCCTAGCATGGGCGGCAAGTGCTGCGGGTTAGATATCCGTGGTGGATCAGTCCACTCTTCGGGGTCATGGCGGTGGGATTCCTCATCCCGGCGCTCGGTGGGCCGGGACCTATTCTCGCCGCGACGGTGACTTTCCGTGTTGTGCTGGCCGCGCTGGTTTCTGTGGCGGTCGGCGTGACTGGCATGTTCGCGGCGGAATGGTGGGGTCGGCGGATCGCACCACTCAGGAGCCCAGCAGACGCGACAAGACGTGGGAATCGTCGCCTTGTCGTGATGATGGTGGTCATCGCTGCTGGATTCATTGCGTTGAGGAGTGCGTCCGAGTCGCCATCGCCAATTTTCCATGCAGTCGCCTTCGGACTTCTCAGTGGCGCGTTCATCGGAGGCGCGATCTTTCTGCCATTCGATAAGAGACGTCGCGCGGCCTTTGAGGCCTCGCCCGAAGATGAGCGAGCTTAGGGCAAGTGAGTGCGGCCAATCGTTCGAGGCTCAGCAAATCGGACCCTGAGTGAAATATCGTCGTTGTCGCCCCGATTCCCGCCGAGGCGACCAATTCCTGCGCTCCGAAATTCAACGCGTGTAGAATTCAACGCAGGTTGAATTAGGAGGGACGCAGATGTCGAGCTTCAACGGAATGAGCGGCCATGGAGGCCGGGTGGAGCGGATGAGGCGGCTCGCCGCGCCGGTGATCGGAGGGCTGTTGCTGCTGGTCGCGCTGCTCGGGCTCATCGGCACCGCGATCCGAGATCCACATCCTCACGACATCCCGGTCGGTCTGGTCGGGCCCGATCCAGCTGTCCAGCAGATCGCGGCTGCATTCGGCGCCAACGCACCGGGAACGTTTGCGTTCACCTCGTACAGCTCTGAAACGGATGCCAGGGCCGCGCTGGATTCCCGCACCGTGGACGGCGTTCTCGTCCTGGGCGGACCTGCCCCACGGCTGATCCTGGCCGGGGCGGCCGGAGACGCGGCCACCGGGGTGATCACAGCTGCCTTCACCAACGTCTTCAAGGCCCAGGGAGCGAGCGTCGACGTCGAGGTCGTTCACCCGTTCGCCACCGGGGATGCGCACGGCCTGGTCCTCTTCTTCGTGGTCGTGGCGGTGATCGTCTCGGCGCTGGTTTCGCAAGCGATTCTGTTCGTCACCGCGAGGTCTGCGGGATTTGGTACGCGCCTCAGCGTGGTCCTCGCGTTCGCATTGCTGGCCGGACTCGCTGCGATGGGCACCGCCGAATGGATCGCCGGCGACTATGGCTCTGGTATCTGGACGGCCGTGGGTCTGGTGACGCTTGCGGCGGCGGCCGTCGGCGCGGTCGTGGCCGGAAGCGCCCGGCTCCTCGGCCCCCCCGGGATTGCTCTTTCTGCACTGGTGGTGGTGCTGCTGGACCTGGTGTCGTCAGGAGGACCGGTCGGCAGCCAGCTTCTGCCCGACTTCTACCGAGCACTGGCCCCCTGGATGCCCGCCGGCCCGTTGTACGGCGCCCTGCGCGGCGCCCTGTACTTCGACGGGGCGGGGGTCGGCGGCCCGCTGCTTGTCCTCCTCGGATGGCTCGCCGCCGGGCTTGTTCTCATGGTCCTGGGCGAGCTCCTCGCCACCCTGCGGCGCTCGCGCCCGGCGAGCGCTCCGGCGCAATAACGATTTGCCCCGCACCGGGAGGCGGCCAGGAGCAGGCGGAACGAGGACGAAGATCCTTGCCGCCGCGCGCAAGCACTTCGCCCGGTTCGGCTTCGAGGCGGGGACCGTCCGCGGCATCGCCGCCGAAGCCGCGGTCGATCCGGCCCTCGTCCTCCACTACTTCGGATCCAAGGAGGGTGTTTTTCGCGCCGCCGTCGACTTCCCGGTCGATCCCGCGGAGTTCGTCCCTCAGCTGCTGGCTCCCGGGCTGGACGGCCTCGGTGAGCGGCTCGTGAATTTCTTCCTCGAGACGTGGGACTCGCCGGCCGGTCGCCCACTTCTGGCCCTGCTGCGTTCTGCGGTCGCCAGCGAGGATGCGGCTGCGCTTCTGCGCGAGTTCGTCACGCGCGAGGTGCTCGGACGCCTGGCGAGGGCGCTTCGGGTCGATCAACCACAGCTGCGCGCCAGCCTCGCGGCAAGCTCCCTCATCGGAATGGCGATGTTGCGCTACGTGGTCAAGCTCGACCCGCTGGCGACCGCCCGCCCAGAGGTCGTGGCGAGCTGGCTCGGGCCCGCCGTCCAGCGCTACCTGACCGATCCAGGCCTCACCAGCGCCCGGCCCAAACCTCGCCGTCACCGGAGCCCCGCTGTTCCAACCACCAAGGTGGCGCGCCCCTGACAGGCGACCGGCGCGCCGCTGATTGCGGAGCGCGCCGGTCCTAGCAGCGCTAGGTCAGTAGCCGAAGCACGCGGTCGGAGGCACGCCGTGAATGTCGAGCTGGCCCTTCGCCGACGTGACGTCGGCCAGGTCGCTGTTGAACTGTCCGATGAGCGCAGAGATCGAACCTGATGCGCTCGCGTTGGTCGTCTGGTTCGTGCTGCCGCCGTCCTCGCTGTACTTGAGGCACTGGAAGCTGAATGTGTTCTTGTATGTGCTGACCGCTCCGTCCGCGGTCCAGGTCACATCGACGGTGACCGGCAGGACCAAGCCGCTGGTGCCGCCGGCAAATGCGACGTCCTTGCCGCCACCGACGGGCGTCCCGTAACCCTGGCACGCTTCGTCGATCGTGAGCGTTGCGTGAAGGGCCGCCGACTGAAGGTCGCGGCTCACCGTGAAGGCGCTGTCAGGAACGACAAAGCATCCATAGCCGCCGTTGCCTGACGCATCGAACTCGCTGACGAACACCATGGTGCTGTTGCTGACGGTCCGCGGAGCGTGCGTCGGTTTGAAGGAGTTCAAACCCTGGTTGACCGAGACCGTGAAGGAAGAAGCGGGCGGTCCGCCCTTCTGCGCCATGCCGAAAAATGCGTTGGCGCTCTGGCTGGTGAACGAATACTTCCCTGGTCCGAGGCCACCCGCGGCAAAGGCGGCTGCAGCCATGGCCAGAGAACCGCAGAAAACGATCGCAAAGACAAGTGCAAGACGCCGAGCAAGCATGATTTCCGACTCCGTTACAAAGACGAATCACTCCCCCCTGCTGAGCGACGAGCGGGCACGGCTCAACCGGCGCCGGCGATCACCTCCCTACGTGTTTCGCTGGTGCTTAGAACGCGTCGGCGCGCCTGCCGGTTACCAGGCACGCCTAGGTGACGGTTTCGTCCCACAGCTGTGCGTCCGCGCCGTCTGAGTGATCGTTGACGTAGTCGAACGGCCGGACCAGCTCGCGCAGAGCAAGCTCGTAATGAAACGTGCCGGATGCGGTGGCCGTGCCGTGGAACGAGTAGGTCTTGGCGGCACCCTGGGCCAGGTCGCCGCAATCGAACGCGGACTCATCGCGGGCCAGCGCGCATCCGCCGAGGTCGGTCACGTGGTGACGCTCGTACCAACGGTCCGCGGTGCGGAAAACGAGACCGAGGTGGGGGATGAGCGGTCCCGTGTTGGTCACCTTGACCACCAGCTCGACTGCATCTCCGACCTTCGCTTGATGGGTCGCGACGGCGTCGACCGTGGCGGTCATCGGTACGGGCGTCGAGCACATGCCGGAAGCCAGGAGTGCCACGACCAGCCCAAAGACCTTCATCGTCGTCGATCCTTAACCCAGCGCTAAACGGCCAAGCGGTATTCTGGGCGACTTGCGCCACGAGGGGACGCGCGTAACGCATCCATACCTTTGTTCGTTTCAAGGAGCCGTGAGGAACGGGGTAGTGCTCCTCCTGGTCCTGTCCGCGCTGGCCGCGATTGCGGCCTGCACGGCAAACGGCCCCCTCACGCCGGCATCGAGCCCCGCGGCGAAGCGGCCGACCCCGACTCCTGTCTCGAGCCCCAGTCCCAGCCCGAGTCCCACACCCAGCCCGTCGGCCTCGCCGACGGCCGAGCCCAGCCCTGTCGTCGTGCCCGCGTGGGCCGCCCTGCATGCCAGCTGTGTCAGCCCCCCGACGGCTGAGGAAGCCGTTCTTCAACTCCAGGGCGTCGCCACCCCCGTCCTCGCGGACGTCGCCAACGCGAAGGCACCGCGCACGCTCTGCGGGATCAGCGGCGGCAACTTTCAACCCGAGCTCGTGACCCAGACCATGATCTCCTGGTACGCCACCCAGGGCAGGGTGGACTCCCCCGGGACCAGCGTGATCGCCGTGCTCGACCTCTTCTCCGGTACCTCGACCGTCGCCGCCACGTGGTCCGGCGGGGGCTTCATGGACGGCCTCCACGCCTGGAGCCCGGATCGCGGCTTCCTTGCCTACGTCGCCTCCGACCAGAGCTCGGTGACACTCCACCTGCTGAGCGGCGGCGGCGACCGCGTCGTCGCCACGCTGGGCGCGGTGCCCGGCCGCGGCGTCAACCCCAACGAGGACGACTCGTACCTGGGCTTCTCGCCGGACGGAGCTTACTTTGCGCTCGTCCAGACCTTCACCGGCTCAGGCGACCAGCTCCAGGTCCGGCGGACGATCGATGGAACGCTCGCGTTCAGCCTCTCGCGGGCCACGATGGCCACCTGGGGCAGCAGCGGCAGCAAGCTCTACTACCGCATGCCTGGCTCGAGCGTCGTTCAGGTGTGGGATTCCAGCGCGGGCGTCTCACTGGCGTTCGGCCAGCCCGCGATGTGGATACGGCCTCGCGCAGACGCCGGAGACGACTATCTGACGTTCACGGTGCGCGATTCCGTCGGTACCCCGCACGTCTGGCTGTACGGCCACAGCGGGCGGTCGGGTGGGCAGCTTCCCAACGTTCGTTCCTCTGCCCTCTGGCTGAACTCCACCACCTTTCTCTATCTGGAGGAGGCGCCCTGCTCGCCGAACTGCGGCATCGGGCCGGCGTGGCAGCCGGACGGCAAGACGTTTACCTTCGACATCGGAGTCCAGGCCGAGGCCGCCTCGAAGATCAGCCAGGTCTACGGGGCATGGCCACGACCAGGACAAACATGACCACCGATAACCTGGCGGTGCGATCATGACGCCGACCGAGATGGATCAGATCACCGAACCTGTGGACCACTCGAGCCTGCTACCTCCCGAAACGTACGCCCCCGCGCCTCGGCTGCGGAGGCCGTCCAGGCCGTCGATGTGGCTTCCGGCGCTGCAGCTCACAGAGCGCCGGTGGTGGACTGTCGCGCTGGCGGCGAGCCTGCTCGTGGCCGCGTTCGGGATCGGCCTGCTGTACGTCGACGACTCGAACAACCAGGCGACGATCCGAACGCTCACGATCCAGAACGAGTCGCTGACCGGGCGCACCCAGATCCTGCAGGACCAGCTCAAGACCAGCCAGGCCAACCTCACGGCGACTCTTGGCGAGCTGGCCAAGACAAAGGCCCAGCTGGAGCATCCCCAGCTGCTCCTCTGGAGCTCTCCCCAGCAGATCAAGGACAACTCGACGTACCTGGCGGGCGGAATACCAGACACGTTCACCTACCACCTTCAGGCGACCTCGACGGGACCGATGTCGGTCAGCATTCTGACGCTGGAGGACTTCGCCAAGGCGCTCCAATGCATCGACTACGGCACCGGCGTGACGAACTATTGCATGCACCACACCGGTACCCCCGTCAACAGCTGGCTGAGCGTCACCAGCGTGAATTTCGACTTCCACCTGGCGGAGGGCTGCGCCGACTACCTGGCGGTGTTCACGGCCGCATCGTCGGTCACTGTCAAGCCCAACGTCAGCGTCACGTACAACCCGGCGAGCTCAGCGACCGGCACCTGTCGCTGAGTCTTCTTCAAGAAATCCCGCTTAAGCTCTAGCCGCGCCTGAAAGTTAGGCTATCCTATCTTTCATGGTAGGCATGCCAGTACTCACGATTAGGGGAGCCTAGGCGGTGGTCGAGCAGCTCGAGCGCCGCAGTCTTTTCACCCAGTCCCAGGAGGACTACCTGAAGGCGCTCTACCTTCTGGGGGGCGGCGAGCGGCCGGTTCCAACACGAGAGCTGGCCCAGCGTCTGGGCATCTCGTCCCCAAGCGTGAGCGAGATGGTCAACCGTCTCTCGGCGCAGGCGCTGGTCGAGCATGACCGCTACCGCGGCCAGCAGCTTACGCGTGAGGGTCGCAAGGTCGCCCTGGAGCTGGTGCGTCACCACCGCCTGCTCGAGATGTTTCTCGTCCAGGTCCTGGGCTACAGCCTGGACGAGGTGCATGACGAGGCGGAGCGCCTCGAGCATGTGATCTCCGAGCGAATGGAGCAGCGCATCTTCGAGCTGCTGGGCCGGCCCGAGCTCGACCCTCACGGGCACGCGATTCCGACCCTGACGGGTCGCGTCCGCCACGTCAGCCACCGCGCCCTCAGCGAATGTCGTGCGGGTGAGAAGGTGACCGTGCAGGGGGTGTCGGACGAGGACCCCGGCAAGCTGCGCGAGCTGGAGCGACGCGGCCTGCTTCCCGGCACGCACGTAGCGGTCCTGGCCGGCAGCGAGTTCGAGGGTCCCGTCGAGGTCAAGATCAAGGGCCGGCGAGCGGGTGTACCCCTCGGCCTGGCGCGCGCCGTCTTCGTCGCGGAATCGCATTAGTGGCCGTCGAAGCGGTCAAGTCCGCCGTCCTCAAGACGCCAACCCAGGTCCTGGGGGTGGAGCACGCGCTCCCGGGCGAGTTGCGCGTCCTGCGCGCCGCCGAGCGCTCGCTCACCGGCGAACGGCGGGGTCTCCGCGCCGTGCTGCCGTTCCTCGGGCCGGCGTTCATCGCGGCGGTCGCCTACGTCGACCCAGGGAACTTCGCCACCAACATGGCGGGGGGCGCGCAATACGGCTACATGCTGCTCTGGGTCGTCCTCGGCGCGAACCTGATGGCGATGCTCATCCAGTCGATGAGCGCCAAGCTCGGTATCGCGACCGGGCGCAGCCTGCCCGAGGTGTGCCGCGACCGCTTCCCGAGGCCGCTGGTCATCTTCCTGTGGGTCCAGGCGGAGCTGATCGCGATGGCGACCGACCTGGCCGAGTTCGTCGGCGCGGCCCTCGGCATCTACCTCGTGTTCGGCATCCCGCTTTTCATCGCGGGCCTTCTCACCGGGGTCCTGGCCTTCGGCATCCTCGGCCTCCAGGCCTGGGGCTTCCGCCGCCTCGAGGCAACGATCAGCAGCCTGGTCGGCGTGATCGTCATTGCGTTCGGCCTCGAGGTGTTCCGCAGCAATGCATCGTGGGGATCAGTCGCGGGGTCGACCTTCGTGCCGCACCTGGACGGGAGCGCTTCGGTCTTGCTGGCGGCCGGCATCCTCGGCGCGACGGTCATGCCGCACGTGATCTACCTGCACTCCGCGCTGACGCAAAAGCGCATCGTGGGCGCAAACCCTGACGCGAAGCGAAAGATCTTCCACTTCGAGATGGTCGACGTGATGATTGCGATGGGCATCGCGGGTCTGATCAACATCGCCATGCTGACGCTCGCGGCCGCGGTGTTCGGGTCACGTGGCCTGACCAACGCGGGAAGCGACCTCAGCCAGGTCTTCCACCTGCTGGACCAGTACCTCGGCGCGCACAGCGGAGTGATCTTCGGCATCGCGCTCCTCGCTTCCGGCGTCTCATCGTCCTCGGTCGGGACGCTGGCAGGCCAGGTCGTGATGCAGGGTTTCATCCGCCGGAAGATCCCGGTCTTCGTGCGCCGGGCCATCACAATGGTGCCGGCGATGGTGCTGATCGCGAGCCACTTCGACCCCTCCCGCGCGCTGGTGCTCAGCCAGGTCCTACTGTCGTTTGGCATCCCGTTCGCTTTGATTCCGCTGGTCATGTTCACGCGCGACAAGAAGCTGATGGGAAACCTGGCCAACAGCCGGTTTACGAACTACGCCGCCTACGGCGTGGCCGCCATGATCATCGGCCTGAACGTCTTTCTCCTGTACCAGACGCTCGTCCGCGTCTAGCTGGCGCTGCTTCTCGAGCAGGTAGCGTCGGCCCGAGGACAACCGGCAGGCCGACTATCAAGCCCCGATACAAGGTCGTGTCAGGATAACCGCGAGGTGTCGATTTGAAGCTCGGTGTGAGCGTCGGCTACTGGGGCCTCGGGCTGACTGCCGCGGACCAGCTCGACATCGCCCAAACCGCGGAATCGCTGGGATACGACTCGATCTGGACGGCCGAGGCCTACGGGTCGGACGCGGCGACCGTGCTCGCCTGGCTGGCCGCCGGGACGAGCAGGATCAAGCTCGGCGCCGGCATCTTCCAGATCCCGGCACGCAGCGCGGCGATGACCGCGATGACCGCCGCGACCATCGACAACCTGTCAGGCGGCCGCATGCTGCTCGGCCTGGGCAGCTCCGGCCCGCAGGTGTCAGAAGGCTTTCACGGTGTGCGGTTCGGCAAGCAGCTGCAGCGAACGCGCGAATACGTCGCGGTCGTCCGCATCGCGCTGGCCCGGCAGAAGATCGAGTTTCACGGCGAGACGATCGAGCTGCCCCTGCCCGACGGTCCTGGGAAGGCGCTCAAGCTCACCATCCGCCCGGTCCAGGAGCGAATCCCGATCTTCCTTGCGGTGCTCGGCCCCAAGAACGTCGCGCTGGCGGGTGAGATCGCGGACGGCTGGCTGCCGGTCTTCTTCTCGCCGGAGCACACGAAAGCGCTTCGCGGGCCCCTCGAGGAAGGCGCGGCGCGCGCCGGCCGCTCGCTTGACGATTTTCGGATCTGCCCCTCGGTCAACGTGATGATCGGCGACGACATCGAGAGCGCGCGGAACGCCATGCGTCCGATCCTCGCCCTGTACGTCGGCGGCATGGGATCGCGAGAGCAGAACTTCTACAACCGGCTGGTTTCCAGCTACGGGTTCGAAAGCGCGGCCCGGGAGGTGCAGGAGCTGTACCTGGCGGGAAAGCGGACCGAGGCGATGTTTGCGCTTCCCGACGAGCTCATCGACCTGGTCTCGATCGTGGGCCCGCGCGACAAGGCGAAAGAGAAGATCCGAGCCTTCAAGGAAGCAGGCGTCGACACGCTGATCGTGTGGCCGATCATGCCCGACCAAGCCGAGCGGAAACAGCAGATGCGCCTCATCGCGGAGCTGGCGAACGAAGTCGGGGCGTGATGAGCGCCAACCAGCCGCCGCCGCTTGTCGACTACAACCTCTTCGAGTCGGACCCGCCGCTGCGCGAGGCGCTCGAACGCGAGGGTGCGTCGTGGGCGCACGACCTGGTCCACGACCTCGGATCGCTGGCCGGCACCCAGCAGGCGATCGATTGGGGATTCCAGGCCAACGCCAATCCACCCCGGCTGCGCACCCACAACCGCTTCGGCGACCGCATCGACGAGGTCGAGTTCCACCCCGCGTGGGACGAGCTCATGAAGGTCGCGATCGGCCACGGCCTGCACGCGCTGCCCTGGCGAGAGCCCAGAGCGGGCGCCCACGCCGCGCGCGCGGCGGCGTTCTACATCTGGTCGCAGGTCGAGGGGGGCCACGGCTGTCCTGTCTCCATGACCTACGCGGCGGTACCGACCCTACGCGCTGAGCCGGCGCTCGCCGCCGAGTGGGAGCCTCTCGCCACGACTCTCGATTACGACCCGGGGCTCAGGCCTCCAAAGTCAAAAGCCGGCGTGCTCTTCGGCATGGCGATGACCGAGCGCCAGGGCGGCTCTGACGTTCGCGCCAACACCACCCGCGCGGTTCCGGCGGGCAGCGATGGCGCATACCTGCTAACCGGTCAGAAGTGGTTTTGCTCCGCGCCCATGTGCGACGCGTTTCTCGTCCTGGCGCAGGCGCCCGGCGGGCTTTCATGCTTCCTGCTCTCGCGCGTCCTGCCCGACGGAACGCGTAACGCGTTTCACATCCAGCGCCTCAAGGACAAGCTGGGCAATCGGTCCAACGCGTCATCGGAGATCGAGCTCGACAACGCGTGGGCCGTGATGGTCGGCGAAGAGGGGAAGGGAGTCAGGACGATCATCGAGATGGTCAATCACACGCGCCTCGATTGCGTGATCGGATCCGCGTCGCTCATGCGTCAGGCCGTCGCGCAAGCGACCCATCACACGGCGCACCGCAGCGCGTTTGGAAGGTTGCTCAGCGAGCAGCCGCTGATGGTCAACGTGCTCGCGGACCTTGCCGTCGAATCCGAGGCGACCACCATCCTCATGATGCGGCTCGCAGGCGCCTTCGACCGCGCAAGAGATCCCGCCGAATCCCATTTCCGGCGCATCGGTGTCGCCATCGGGAAGTACTGGACGTGCAAGCGCGCCATCGCCGTCGTTGCAGAGGCGCTCGAATGTCATGGCGGAAACGGCTACGTCGAGGAATCGATTCTTCCGCGTCTGTATCGCGAAGCCCCACTCAACTCGATCTGGGAAGGCTCTGGCAACGTCAACGCGCTCGACGTCTTGCGCGCCATGCAGCGCGAACCGGAAACGATCGACGCGTATCTTGCCGAGGTCGAGTTGGCGCGAGGCTTCGATTCCCGTCTGGACCATGCGATCGACGTGTTGAAAGTTTCGCTCGCCAATCCGGATGAGTTGGAGTCCCGGGCTCGCCGCCTGGTCGAACAAATGGCCGTCGTGCTGGAGGGTTCGCTTCTGCTTCGGCATGGCGATCCCGCCGTAGCGAAAATTTTCTGCTCATCACGCGTGGCTGGCGAACGGGGACAGGCGTTCGGTACGCTTGAGCCAGGGGCCGACCTCAAATCGGTGATCGCGCGCCACCGTCCGCGTTTGTAACTAGGAGGGATGATCCAAGAAGCCCAAGAGATAACCCGTGTCTGGGATCGTGCGCCTGTAGCACAGGTACCGCCAGGCGAATTAATCCTGGTTACCGACTTCGATGGCACCCTGGCGGACATCGTCCAGGATCCAGCGAGGACCCGAGCTCGGCCGGACGCCCTCGAGGCCCTGCAAGAGCTCGTCGCTCTGCTGGCCGACGTGATCGTGTTGAGCAGCCGGCCGCCGGCGCAGCTCGAGACGCTGATGCCGATAGACGGGGTGAGGCTGATCGGAGACAGCGGGCTGGTAATCCCGCGGCACGCCCAGAAAGAGGCGCTCGACCGGTTCAATGCCGAGGCCGCGAGGCTGCTCGAGCCGATCCCGGGCGCGTGGCTCGAGGTGAAGCCGGCCAGCACCGCGATTCATTTCCGGAACACGAACAAGAGCGGCGTAGAGATGCTCGAGCTGCTGCGGCCGGCGCTCGACGGCGCAAGGTTGGCGGCATATCTCGGCCGCAAGGTCATCGAGGTGCACGCGCCGAAGGCGGGGAAGGGCAGCGCGCTGGCTCACCTGATCCCGAGTGAAGACCCTGGCGGGGTCGTGTGTTTCGGCGATGACGAAAACGACCGCTCGATGTTCGAGTACATCGGTCAGCTCGACATCCCGCACATGTGCGTCGGCGTCTGGTCGCCCGAAGCGCCGGAGGACCTGTTCGATCGATGCGACCTTGTCGTGCCAGGACCGGAGGGGGCAACTGCTGTCCTGCGCGAAATAGTGGAGTGGGCTAAGCAGGCGTACTGAGGTCGCGCAGGTCCTGCACCTGGTTGCTGATCCAGCGCGCGATGTCATTCGTGCGCACGACCTCGCGAGCTCGCTCGTTCATGGCCCGCCGGTCTTCCAGCGCCATCGTCAGTCCCATGTGGAGCGCCGCCGCGGTCGCCTCGACATCGAAAGGATTGACTGAAAGCACGTTGCCTCGCAGCTCCTCATATGCTCCGGCGTTTTCCGAAAGCACGATGACACCGTTGGTCTGATTGACGAGCGCGCCCTCTTTCGCGACAAGATTCAATCCGTCGTAGACCGGGTTCACCAGGAGCACGTCGAAGTTCTTCAACGCGGCAATCGCCTTGCGCTCGCTCTCTGCGACCTCGAGCCGGATGGGCTGCCACTCCGCCGTGCCGAGCTCGCTGTTGATGCGGGCCGCCGTCTGCCGGATCTGGCGCAGGTAGCGCACGTACGCGGAAACGTCCTGCCGAGACGGTTGCAGAAACGCCCAGAACTGGACCTGGCCGCGAAGCTCGGGGTGATAGCGCAGCAGCTTCTCGTAAGCGATGAATCCGCGAACGATGTTCTTCGAGGGATCGGAGCGATCGATGCGCGCGATGAGGTGTGGAGGCCGCCAGGTCGCAATGTCGTCCTCCTGTCGCTTGACCCCGCGCGATGTGGCGAGGCGCATCGTCGCGTTGACGTCGACCGAGATCGGATAGTGGCGCGCGTAGACGACCCGCCCACCAGACACGACGGCGCGCTCATGCTCATCGACCTGCAGACCGAGGTTCTCCTCGCACGTTAAGAGGAAGTTGCGGACGTCGAGGCTGGACTGGAAACCGATGATGTCGCATCCGAGCAGGCCCTCGAGGATCGGGTCCCGCATGTGCTTGGGCAGAACCTTCCAGTACTGTGGCGTCGGCCACGGAACGTGGATGAAGTGCTGGATCAGGGCCCGAGGGAGCGCCGCACGCAGGAGTCGAGGCACCAGGTACAGCTGGTAGTCGTGGACGAGCACCATCGGCGGATCGGCGGAGGCGTGAGCGAGCTCAATCACCTTTTCGGCCATCAGCATGTTCACGCGGACGTAGCCGTCGGTCCATGCCTGGTGGATCCGATCGTCGATGACGGGCTCGTTGCCGAGGTCCCAGAGATAGTGCTGGATGAACCAGAGCACAGGGTTGGCGATCACCGAGTAGTACCGGTCGTACTCTTCGCGCGAGGGGGCCGCGTAGTACAGGCGGCCTTTGCCGCGCGCGAGCCGGACCTGGAGGCCATCGCTCGAGCTTTCGGCCTGCTTGCGCTCGACGTCGTTGCGCGCGCAGGCCACCCAGTCGGCGGCGGTCGCCTCGGCCAGCGTCAGGAGCGCGGTCACGACACCTCCGGCGCCGCGCTTGAACGTGCCGTCCTCGCGCGAGTCTTGCGGCCCGCGATTGCTGACCAGGATCGCGTGGCGGCCCGGCAGCGTGCGAGCCACGTAGCCTCGGAGGCTACTGTCCGTGTTGAAAATCCTCCTCCCCATTGATGGGGAGGTGGCCTGAAAGGCCGGAGGCGCCGATGAGACTGCCGGCAATGAGTCGCCAGCGGTCGATCGGCACCTCGCGCACGCGCACGCCGGCGGCACGCGATACGGCGTTCGCCAGGGCGGCCGTGCCCGGGATGGCCGGGGGTTCGCCGACGCCCTTGGCGCCGAGCGGTCCCACCGGTGAGGGCACCTCGATCAGCCGCACGTCGATCGTGGGGATCTGGTCGACGGCGGGAAGCTCGTAGTCCAGGAACGACCCCGTCCGCAGTTGGCCGACGCCGTCGTACACGAGCTGCTCGCCAAGCGCGCGGCCAAGCGATTGTGTCGCCCCACCGTGGATCTGGCCTTCCACCTCCGGTGGGTTGATGGCGTGGCCGACGTCCTGGATCGCGGCGTAGCCGGTGAGCTGGAAGGCGCCCGTCTCGCGGTCCAGGCGCACCCGCGCGATGTGGACCGTGAACATCGGCGATGCCGACTGAACGGCTGAGCGCCCGGTGGCGTGGACCGGTTTGTGGTGGCCCATGAACTCGGTGCTCAGCCGGATCAGGTGGGTGATCTCCACAGACCGGCTCGGCGCGCCCTTGACGGCGACCCGTCCGTCGATGATGTCCAGGTCCTCAGGCGCCGCCTCCAGCTCCTCGGTTGCGATCTCGAGCAGCTGGCGCCGCGCCTCCCTGGCCGCCTCGTAGACGGCGCCGCCCACGCTGTAGGTGACCTGGCTTCCGCTCGATGACGGGCCGTACGGCGAGCTGACCGTATCCCCGCCCTGGACTCGCACCCGCTCCGGCTCGACACCGAACGCCTCGGCGGCGATCATGGCCAGCCCGGTGGCGGTCCCGCTGATGTCCGGCGACCCGACCATGACCGTCACCGTTCCGTCCGGCTCGACCCGGCATCCCGCCGCCGACGGCGTGCGGGCGCCACCCCAGGCGCCGAGCGCGACGCCTACTGCCTCCCCCTCGCCCAGCGGTGTGGTGTACAGCGGATGGCTCCGTGCCTCCTCCAGGACCTCGATTGACGCTATACGCGGCCAAGGCTGGCCGTCGGCCGCGAGGTCGCCTTCACGCGAGACGTTGCGCAGCCGCAGCTCGATTGGATCCATGCCGAGCTTCGCGGCCAGCTCGTCCATCGCCGACTCGAGGGCGAAGTACGCCTGCGTCGCGCCCGGAGCCCGGTAGGCGTCGACGGGGGTCTTGTTGGTCGAGATCTCCAGCCCGCGCAGGTCAAAGTTCGGGATCCGGTAGGTGCCACCCAGGAAGCTTGCTGTCAGGCCCGCGTGCCAGCCCGCGCCGGCGCCGTTGTCGTAGTGGAAACGAGCGCGGAGTGCCAGCAGGGTGCCGTCGCGACTCGCGCCCAGCTCCAGGTCGAAGCTCGCCCCGGGCGCGGGATGTCCGACTACGAATTCCTGGGAGCGGTGGAGGGCCAGGCGCACGGGCCGGCGCACGCGCAGCGCGAGGAGCGCCAGCAGCGGCTCCAGGAGCTCGATCTTGCCGCCGAAGCCTCCGCCGACCGGCATGGGGACGACCCGCACCTTGTGCGGCGGCAGCCCGACCAACGCGGCCACCGTGTCGCGGACGACAAACGGTCCCTGCGTGGGCGACCACACCGTGAGGCCACCTTCAGGCTCGGGCCGGACTACCGCGACGTGGGGCTCGAGGAAAGAGTGATGCGCTCCCGCCATTCGGTACGTCGCCTTGACGACGACCTCGGACTGCTTCAGCGCGGCATCTGCGTCGCCGCGCTTCATGTGCGCCACGCCGCTCACGTTGCGCGGCCGTTCCTCCGGCGCGTCGTCGGCTGCGGCCGACGCGCCATGCAGCGAGGCGTCCTCGTCGCTTGCGCCCTCTTCCTCTTCGAGGACGAGCGCCGACTGCTCGCGCATCGCCGCGGAGGCGTCGATGACCGGCGGAGATTCGTCGTAGTCGACCTGGATGAGGGCAGCCGCGTCCGCCGCCGCCGATTCGCTTTCCGCAATCACCGCTGCGACAGGCTGCCCCACGTAGAAGACGCGCGACACAGCAAGGGGCAGGTCCGGGCCGGCCCTGTCCAGGGGGGGAAGATCGGCGCCCGTGACCACGTCGACGACTCCCGGCACGCGGCGGGCGGCGCTGACGTCGATGCCACGGATCTTGCCGCTCGGAACGTAGGAGAGGACGAGGTGCACGTTGAGCAGGCCGGACAGCTCCAGGTCTGCCGTGAAGCGGGTCGATCCGGTGACCTTTTCGCCTCCCTCCTGGCGCCGCATGCCCTTGGCGGGTACGCTCATCACCCGAAGATGCTACGCAGGCGGTTGTGCACCGCGCTTTTGACCGTTCTGCTCGCGGCATGTTCGAACGGGGCGAACGGCGCAGCGCCGCCGACCAGCCTGGCCACCGACCAGACACTGCGTTTCCCGATCCAGCACGACGTCAGCACGCTCGATCCCGCGATGATCGACACCGAGGCCGAGGCGGCCATCGCCCAGAACATCTTCGACGGCTTGCTGAAGTTCGACAGCAACCTGAACATCTCGCCCGACATCGCAACGGCCCTTCCTACGGTGTCGACGGACGGCGCGACCTACACGTTCAAGCTGCGCCAGGACGTCATTTTTTCCAACGGCGACAAGGTCACGTCGAAGGACGTCCTTTATTCGTGGAATCGCGCTGCCGCGATGCAGGGACCGTATGCGGTGAATCTCTCGGCCATCATGGGTTACGACCACGTTGCATCGAACCAGGCCACGGGAGCTGCGCTCGAGGCCTTGCTTGAGAAGAACGACCCGGCGGTGACGATGAGCGGCCTCACCGCGTCGGACGCCTACACGGTCGTGGTGAAGCTCACCGGCGCCGCGGGTTGGTTCGAATCCGCAATCGCCCAACCGGCGGTGGCGGGCATGATCGTCGACCAGAACGTCGTCAAGGGCAATTTTGAAAACTGGTGGAGCAAACCGGAAACGCTGGTCGGCACCGGCGCTTACAAGATGTCCGCGCACGCGGCCGACCAATCGCTCGATTTCAGCTCGCTCCCGGAGTGGTGGGGAAGGCCCAAGCCCACCTTGAGCAAGATTCATGTCGACGTGGTCGCCGATCCAGCAGGCGCGCTGGCGAAGTACGAGGCGGGGGCATTTGACATCTACGGCTATGCCGCCTACGGGCCGGCTGCCGCGGACGTTGCCCGCATCCAGGCCAAAGCGTCCGAGAAGGCGCAGCTCGTCCTCGAGGTGAAGAACAAGACCTACTTCGTCAGCTTCAACATGGTCGCGGACGCGAAACGGCCGGCCGGAGGTCCTTTCACCCTCGACCAGGGCAAGGCGTCACACGACCTGCGACTCGCCTTCTCGTTGTCGATCGACCGAGCAAAGCTCGCGAAAGACCTGTGCGCGGACATCGCATGCATCCCCGCCACGGGCGGTGTCATCCCCAAGGGTCTTGCGGGTTATCTCGGCGACGGCAACGATCCTCTCGCGGTGTTCGATGCGGTCAGGGCGCGCAGCCTCCTGCTGGCAGCCGACCCCACCGGGACCAAGAGCAAGAACCTGGTTTACGTGTACGACCCGGAAAATCCCTTCAACGAGCCCGCCGCCAAGCTCCTCCAGGCGCAGTGGCTCCAGAATCTGGGCCTCTCCGTGGGGCTGCAGGCGGTTCCGCACACCCGATTCATCACCGAGCGATTGAGGGGAACCTACGTGCTTTCGCGTGACGGCTGGGCGGCCGATTACGACCATCCCCAGGATTGGTTCGACAACCTCTGGGGCCAGGCGGCCGGCTGCCCCGACACGAGCTGCACGACCGGGTACGACACCAAGGCCTACGACCAGCTGCTCGCCAGGGCGGACACCGAGCCCCTCAACGCCGCGATCCCCGACTACAAGATGCTCAGCCGGCAGCTGATCGACGACGTCGCCTACATCCCGCTCTTCTACACGGTCAACCCGTTCCTGTTCAAGCCGTACGTCCTGGGAGCAGGCTCGAACAACATGTTCGACTTTTGGTGGAACCAAATCCAAATAACGTCGCATTAGCCACCCTCTCCCCCCAGGGGAGAGGGCGGGGAGAGGGGCGTGGAAAAGGTTCTAAGAAGGGCGCGGACAAGTGCTACAGCTGCCCGGCAAAATGACACGCAGCGAATCTGCCGCTCTCCTTCATCTCCAGCGGCGGCTCGACGTCGGTGCAGATCTGCTGCGCGATCGGGCACCTCGTGTGGAAGCGGCAGCCTGACGGCGGGTTCACGGGCGAGGGGATCTCGCCCTTCAGCAGGATCGGCTTGCGCGTCGCCTCGATGTCAGGATCGGGCACCGGGACCGAGCTCTCCAGCACCTTGGTGTAGGGATGCAGCGGCCTGTCGCGGATCGAAGCGCTGGGCCCGATCTCGACGATTTTCCCAAGGTACATGACCGCGATCCGGTCGCTGATGTGCCGCACGACCGACAGGTCGTGGGCGATGAAGAGGAACGTCAGCTGGAACTTCTCCTGCAGGTCCTCCATCAGGTTGACGATCTGCGCCTGGATCGAGACGTCGAGGGCCGACACCGGCTCGTCGGCGACGATGAACGTCGGGTTGAGGACGAGGGCGCGAGCGATGCCGATGCGCTGTCGCTGCCCTCCCGAGAACTCGTGCGGGTAGCGGTTGACGAAGTTTGGGTTGAGCCCGACGACCCGCATCACCTCCTGCACCTTCTGCTCGGCCTTGCGGCCCCTTGCGACCCCAAAGTTGCGGAGCGGCTCCGCCACGATGTCGCCGACCGTCATGCGTGGGTTGAGCGACGCGTAGGGGTCCTGGAAGATCATCTGGATCTCCTGGCGGGTGCGGCGGAGCTTCTCGCCGCGGACCTTGGTCAGGTCCGTGTCCTTGAAGTAGACATGCCCTGACGTCGCCGGCAGCAGCCTCACGACGACTCTCCCGAGCGTCGACTTGCCACAGCCGGACTCGCCGACCAGGCCCAGCGTCTCGCCCGCCTGGATCGCGAGGCTGACGCCGTCGACCGCGTGCACCACGCTCCGGCCGAAGAGTCCGCTCCCGGTCGGAAAGTACTTGACCAGGTCCTCGACGCGGAGGATCGGGGACTTGAGGGTGGGGTCGGTCGCCGCCGTCGGCGCGGCCTGCGCGCTCACGTCTTGGCTTGAGCTTCTGGATCCGGGATGTTCTTCATGAGCACCCAGCAGCGGGCTTGCTGCCCAGGGTCGACCTCCGCGAGCGGCGGCTCCTCCGTGAAGCAGCGGTCGACGCGGAACTTGCAGCGAGGATGGAACTTGCAACCCGGCGGCATCTTCCCCAGGTCCGGCGGCAGGCCCTTGATCGAGATGAGCCTTTCCTTCTCTTTCTCATCCACGCGCGGCATCGAGCGCAGGAGCGACCACGTGTAGGGGTGCTGCGGATTCTTGAAGATCGCCCGAGTCGGACCCTCTTCGACGACGCGGCCGGCGTACATGACGATCACCCGGTTGCACAGGCTCGCGACCAGCGCCATGTTGTGGGTGATCAGGATCACGGCGGCGCGCAGCTCGCGGCTCAGGTCCCGAATCAGCTCGATGATCGAGGCCTGGACCGTCACGTCCAGTGCGGTGGTGGGCTCATCGGCGATCAGGAGAGACGGCTCGTTGGAGACGCCCATCGCGATCATCGCGCGCTGGCGCATGCCGCCGGAGAATTGATGCGGGTAGTCGCGCACACGGTCCTTGGCGGCGGGGATGCGCACGCGCTGCAGCATCGGAACCACGCGCTCCTTGGCCTGCTTGTTCGTAAAGCGTTGATGGGCGATCATCGCCTCCTCGACCTGGAACCCGATGCGGAGCACGGGGTTGAGCGAGGTCATCGGGTCCTGGAAGATCATCGCGATCTCGTTGCCGCGAAACTCCCGGATCTCCTCATCCGTCATCTGGGCGACGTCTTTCTCGCCGTAAAGGATCCGACCGCTTGTGATCTTTCCCGGTTCGGGAATCAGCCGCAGGAGGGAGAGCGCGGTCATGGTCTTGCCTGACCCGGACTCGCCGACGATGCCCACGATCTCGCCGCGGTCGACCTCGAAGCTCACGCCATCGACCGCATTCACCGTGCCGCCGGATACGAAGAACTGAACCCGGAGGTCCTGAACTCTGAGCAGGGGCGCCAGGGGACTAGCGCCTCATCCGGGGATCGAATGCGTCGCGCAGCCCGTCGCCCACCCAGTTGAACGCCATGAGCGTCAGCGACAGGGCGATGGTCGGGGCGAGCACGATGTGCGGCGCGAAGTCCATGCCGTGGTAGCCGTCCGCCGCCATGGCGCCCCAGGACGGGGTGGGCGAGGGGAGGCCGAGGCCGAGAAAGCTCAGGAACGCCTCGAACAGCACCGCGGCCGGAATCGCAAACGTGGCCTGGACGATGATCGGACCGAGCGCGTTGGGGAGGATGTGGCGGGCGAGGAGGGCGAAGTCGCGCGCGCCCGACATGCGGGCGGCCTCCACGAACTCCCTTTCTCGGAGAGCGAGGGCCTGGCCGCGGACCAGTCGCGCCACGTCCATCCAGCGGGTCAGCGAGAACGCGATGACGATGACCAAGACGCCGCGCGGTATGAGGTGCAGCGCGTCCGACAGTACGAACACCAAGATCAAGGCGACAAGCAAGTCGGGGATGCCGTACCAGATGTTGATGAAAAACGAGATCACCGTGTCGACCTTCCCGCGGTAGAAGCCCGCCAGCAATCCCAGCGGGATGCCGATGAGGCTCACGATGATCGCGCTACCTACGCCGACCTGGACCGTGATCAGCGCACCGCCCATGATCCGGCTCAGGATGTCGCGGCCGGCCTGGTCGAGACCGAGCGGGTGCGCCGCGCTGGGCGGTTGATAGGTGGGCCCAACAGCCTGCAGCCAGGTCGGATACGGCGTCCAGACGATGGAGATAAGCGCGGTGACGAAGAGCAGTCCGATGATGACGGCTCCGACGAGCGCCAGTCGGTTGCGCTTGAGGCGTCGCCAGGCGTCGGAGAGCAGGGTGACCTGCTCGGGCATCTCATAGCTGAGCTCGAGGTCGGGCTGGATGACCGGCGCGGCCTGGGCCATCAGTAGCGAATCCTCGGGTCAAGAATCGGATAGATCACGTCGACAGTGAGGTTGGCCAGGCCGACCAGGGCGGCGTAGAAGGTGAAGACGCCGATCACGATGTTGTAGTCCCTGGCCAGAATGCTGGTGACGAATTCCTTGCCCAGCCCCGGGATGCCGAAGATGTTCTCGATCACGACAGAGCCGGTGATGATTCCGGTGATGAGCGGGCCAAGGATCGTCACCACCGGGATCAGCGCGTTGCGCAGCGCATGCCTCACCACGACCACGCGAGCCTTCAGGCCCTTCGCCCACGCCGTCCTGACGTAATCCGTTCGGATCGTCTCGAGCATGCTTGCGCGGGTCAGACGGGCCACGTAGCTCGCATAGGGGAGACCAAGAGCCAGCGCGGGCACGGGTATCTGCTCCAGCTTTCCCCAGCCGGGCACGTAATAGAAGGTGCCTTGCGTCCAGAGGTACAGGTAGTGGCCGAACACCAAAAGGCCGAAGATCGCGATCACGAAGCTCGGGATGCTGTAGCCCACGACCGCTGTGCTCGAGGCCAGGTAGTCGACCCATGTGTTCTGCCTGAGCGCGGCAAGCACTCCGAGGATGAGGCCGAGCCCGACCGTGACGAGGAGCGCGAAGAATCCGACCGTGGCGCTGACCGATGTTTCCCTGACGAGGAGCGGCGTGATCTTCACCTGGCGGTTCACGAGTGACTCGCCAAGGTTGCCGTGCAGGACGCCCTGGACCCAGTTCACGTACTGGTTTTGCAAAGGCAGGTCAAGGCCGTAGCGGTGCAGCTCGGCAGCAAGCGCCTGTGGCGTCTGGCGGGTCTCGTTCAGGAAGGCGTTGCCGGGAATCTGATGTAGGAGCAGGAACACGATCGAGGACACGAGGACGGTCGTGACCGCGATCAGGACCAGCCGCTGCCCGATGTAGAGGAGGGTTCCTCTCATCCGCTCATCACTTCCCTATTTCGTATTGACAAAGGGGGCCCGCCACGCGGGCGGACCCCCTAATTGTGTCGATATCGGACGGTTTAGTGCTGAAGGATCTTCACGTCCGTCCAGTAGTTGTCGTAGAGAGCGTTGCCGCCGACTCCCTTGACGTAGGCAGGCGAGACGTACTGCTGGATGCCGTACACGAGGTTCCCGGTCACCGTGTTGTCGACCAGGATCTTGTTCATCGCCTTATAGGTGTCGAGAGACTGAGACAGGGGCTTGGCGTTGGCGTCCTTCGCCATCTGGTCGAGCTGGGAGTTCGAGTAGCACGCGCCACCCGAGCCGGCGTCGGTCACGAACAGGAAGTCGAACCAGTCCTGGGGGTGGTCATAGTCCGCGCCCCAGCTGTGCCGGAA
>Ga0209806_1000795_pt1 | contig 21492 bp, 21 predicted proteins | sample GraSoiAngelo_152_FD_186166 | JGI IMG/M metagenome (GOLD analysis project Ga0209806, IMG submission 186166) | Grasslands soil microbial communities from the Angelo Coastal Reserve, California, USA - 14_1009_12_30cm (SPAdes) (version 2) | ecosystem: Environmental > Terrestrial > Soil > Grasslands ... | reverse complement strand
TGTTTCTGAATGGCGCCGCAGCCACGCCCGCATAAAGGAGAAGCACATGCCCGAGGCCAAGGACGTTTTTTCGGAAATCGAGACTCGGATCCGGTCCAAGCCGGATAAGATCGCCGGCCTGAACGCCACCTACCAGTTCGACCTGACCGGGGAGAGTTGGACGCTTCGGATCAATGACGGCGCCCCGAGCGTTTCTGCCGGGGCGGCCCAGAGTCCGAATACCACCTTCATCGCCAGCACGGACGACTGGATGAACATCGCGACCGGCAAGCTCAACCCGGTGACCGCATTCATGCAGCAGAAGCTCAAGGTCAAGGGCGACATGGGCCTGGCGATGAAGCTCCAGGGGCTGCTGCAGTAGTGACGGAGACGCGATTCGTGGGCCGGACCTACGAAACCGAGCCCTTTGAGGTGACCGCCGAATCGATTCGCGCCTACATGAATGCCGTCGGCGACACCCGCGTGGAGCCGGACCTGGTTGCGCCCCCCACCTACGCCATGGTCTACGGATTTGACGCGTACTGGCAACTCTGGTCGGACAAAGAGGTCGCTCTTGACACCGCCCACCTGGTACATGGAGAGCAGAGTTTCACGTATCACCGTCCGGTGCGCCCGGGTGACCTCCTGAAGACAACCGGACGGATCGCCGGCATCAGCGCCCGCGGCAACATGGAATTTGTCACCTTCGACCTGTCCGCCAAAGACGCTGGGGACCAACCGGTGTCGGAGGCCAGCGCGCTGTTCATCATCAGGACCCCATGACCGCTGTGCGCGAGGTGGTCGATTTCAAGGCGATAAAGATAGGGGACGCCCTCCCCGACCTGCGCAAGACGGTCACGGTCGAGCAGATTCGTGCTTATGCCGCGGCGTCGGGCGATCGCAATCCGATCCACCTGGACGACGAGTTCGCTCGGCGCGCGGGGCTGCCCGGCGTGATCGCCCACGGCATGCTCACCATGGCCTTCGTCAATCAGCTGGTCACCGACTGGCTGGGGAGCCGGGGAGCTGTGCGCAGCCTGCAGGGACGCTTTGCCGGAATGGTTCTCCCCGGCGACGAGGTGCGCTGCACGGGGACCGTCTTGAACAAGGATGACAGCCGCCGTCGCATCACGCTCTCCCTCGGCGCCGCCAACCAGCGCGGAGAGCGCGTCTTTACGAAAGGGGTTGCCGAAGCCGAAGTCTAGAGAAAGGAGCCAACAGATGCCGCTGGATTTCACAGTCAGCAGAGAGCAGGAGGAGATTCAGGCGCTCGCCCACGAGTTTGCCGAGAAGGAAATCCGGCCCGTGGCCGCGCACTACGACGAAACCGAGGATTTTCCCTGGCCGGTGCTCAAGAAGGCGCACCAGGTTGGGCTGACTCCCGTGGCCGTCATGCCGGAGGCGTACGGCGGCGGAGGCCTGGACATGATCTCGAACATGCTGATCGCCGAGGAGTTGCACTGGGGCTGCGCCGGGATCGCCGTCGCCATCACCGGCACCGGCCTGGCCGCAACTGCAATCCTGGCGATGGGCAACGAGGCTCAGAAGCAGCGCTGGATCGGTGAGTTCTGTAACGCGAAAACCCCCCTCGTCGGGGCCATGGGTCTGACCGAGCCTAGCACGGGTTCGGACGCGATGTCCATCCAGACGACGGCCAAGCGGGTCGATGGGGGATACGTCCTCAACGGAGCCAAGCAATTCATCACCAACGGCGGTATCGCGGACCTTCACGTGATCTTCGCCACCACCGACCGCTCGGCGGGCGCCGCCGGGATCGCCGGATTCGTGGTCGAGAAGGGCAACAAGGGCCTGACCATGGGCCGCAAGGAGAAGAAGCTAGGCGTCCGCGCCTCGCACACTGCCCAGGTCATGCTCGAGGACTGCTTCGTCCCGACCGAAAACCGCCTGGGCGGGGAGCCGGGCGACCCGGACGCCGGTCCGGGCGCGCTGGGAGCTCTGCTGATGCTCGAGAACTCGCGTCCGGCGGTGGCCGCCGGCTCGCTGGGGATCGCCCGGGCCGCATACGAGTTCGCGCTCGATTACGCGATGCAGCGGGTGGCATTTGGTAAGCCGATCATCAAGCACGAAGGCATCGGGTTCAAGCTGGCGGAAATGGCGATGAACATCGACGCGGCTAGGCTGCTCACCTGGCGGGCCGGTTGGATGGCTCAGAACGGGATTCTCTTCAAGCGGGCCGAGGGCAGCATGGCGAAGGCATTCGCGGCAGACATGGCGATGCAGGTCACGCTCGACGCCGTCCAGGTGCTGGGAGGCTACGGTTACATCCGCGAGTATCCGGTCGAGAAGTGGATGCGCGACGCAAAGATCTACCAGATCTGGGAAGGCACCTCCGAGATCCAGCGGCTGGTCATCTCGCGCGCGATCTCCGGTGACCGGCGTCCGCTGGTGCGCGAGGATGTCAAGCCGGCCATTCGCAAAGCGAGCTGAAGTGCCATGTTTGAGCTGACCGGCAGGGTCGCCCTGGTCACGGGCGGGTCGCGCGGGCTGGGCCGCGCGGACTGCCTGACACTGGCGCGTGCCGGTGCCGACGTGGTGGTGACCGACATCCTGATCGAGAGCGACCCCGATCTGGAGAAGACCGCCGAAGCCTCGGAGAGCGTCTTCTCCCAGCTGATGGCGTCGCAGCACGTCGTCTATGCGGAGAAGACCTCCAGTGAGATTCGCGCCCTGGGCCACCGCTCGGTGGCGCTCAAGATGGATGTGACCAACCGCGACCAGGTCAAGGCGGTGGTCGACCAGGTGGTCAAGGACTTTGGCAGCCTCGACATCCTGGTCAACAACGCGGGGACCCTCGATCACAACGCGGGAATCGAGAACCAGAACGACTCGCTCTGGGAGCGGGATCTTCGGGTGAATGTGACCGGCGCCTACAACTGCTCGAAGGCTGTCTGGCCGCACATGAAGGCGCGCAACTGGGGACGCATCATCATGATGTCGTCGATCGCCGGTGCCATGGGCGGCTTTGGCCAGGCGAGCTACTCCAGCAGCAAGGCGGCGCTGCTCGGGCTGGCCAGGACGCTGGCGCTCGAGGGTGCTCGGTACAACATCACGTGCAACGCCATCGTGGGCGGCATCCTCGGCTCCGAGGCCCTCAAGATGCACCCCCGTCCCGACCTGGTGGAGCGGATGGTCAAGCGCGTCGCGATGCGGCGACCGGGTGAGCCCGACGACATCGCCGCGGCCATCGCCTTCCTCTGCTCTAACGAGGCCGGCTACATCACCGGGATCAGCCTGCCTGTGACCGGTGGACTGGATCTGTTTACCTTCTAGACTGCGCCTGCGGCTAACATGCGGCCTATGACGCTGGACCTGTTGGAGGTCTCTACCGACCAGTTCGTGACCACCCTCCGGATGAACCGGCCGCCGGTCAACGCCCTGGTTCCTGAGCTGCAGGAGCAGCTCGTCGAAACGCTCAACAGGCTCAAAGACAGCGAGGATACGCGGGTGGTGATCCTGACGAGCGCGATCGACCGCGTGTTCATGGCCGGGGCGGACATCAAAGAGATGGCTGCCTTCGACCGCGAGAACCCCTCCACCCTGGAGAGGGTCGCCCAGGTCTCACGCCGCAGCCAGGCGGCATTCACCGAGATCGAGCACTTCGCCAAGCCTTTGATCGCCGCCATCAATGGCCATGCGCTGGGCGGCGGGTGCGAGCTGGCGCTGACCTGCGATTACCGCTTCATGGTTGATGATGGCCGAGCCACCATCGGTCAGAACGAGACAGCCCTGGGACTGATCCCGGGTGCGGGCGGGACCCAGCGCCTGCCCAGGCTGATCGGGCGCGGCCCGGCGAGCGAGCTCATCTACGAGGGCGCCCGGCTCAAGGCGCCCCGGGCAGCAGCCGTCGGACTCGTCAATGCCGCCCTGCCGGCCGACGGTTTTGCTGAGGCGGTGATGGAGCGCGCGCGCAGGCTCGCGAGGATGCCGCCGATCGCGCTCCGTCTGGCCAAGGAGGCGATCATCGCCGGTCTGGAGCGACCCCCGGGCAAGGGCTACGAGGTTGAGGCGGAGAACTTCGGTCGGGCAGCCATGACCGAGGACGCCATGATGGGAATCATGTCCTTTATCTCCAAGCAGGAACCTGAGTTCAAAGGAAAGTAAAGAGTCCCGGCCGCCAGTAAGCGGAGGGACCCTGGCCCGTTGTAGCAGCCAGGAGAACTACCTCAGGAGGGACTCATGAGATTCTGGAAAATCATCGTTGCCTTTGGAGCGGCCGCAGGGCTTGCAACCGGGGCGCTCGCGGTCATGGCGGGCGACGCACATGGCGACAGCGCCCGCGCCGCGGCGCAGGCCTCCACCCGCGGTGCCGCGCATGGGGACGCGGTCAGCCAGGTCGCCAGCGCGCGTGGTCTGGCCGCCAGCACCGATGCCAGGGCTGATGTGACGGCAAAAGCCGCCGACAGCGAGACGGCAGACAGCGACGCCGAGAAGCCGGCCGCGGCGACGACCGAGACCGACAGCGAGGGCGACGCTCACGGCGACACCGTCAGCGCGGCGGCCCGCGGCGACGGGACGGCAGCACTCAAAGACTCCGGCCGCAAGAACCACGGAGCTTTCGTTAGCGCTATAGCCCGCACCCGTTAGACCTCTCTACAGGCGGTGGCCCGGAGTTTGTGCCGGGCCACTTCCTCGTGATCAGGCCTCGAGTGGCGTGTAACGCGTCATCCTGATGCGGATGGCCTTCAGCACGGCCTTGACCCGGGCGGGGTCTGGCCCGGTGGCGCGGAGGATGAGCTCGCGCCGCTCCGTCTGCGGATACGAGCCGAGCGACACATCCGGGTACTCCCGCTCCAGCGCCTGCATCACGTCATGAAAAGCGCTCTCAGGCGCCGACGCATAATGCAGCTCGGCCACCGCGTCGGCCTGGCTTCCGAGCAGGAACCGGGGTTCGATTTCCTGTTCGAAGACCGACCGCAACTCGCTGGGAACTCCCGGCAGGACGAAGAGGTAGCGATCGGGGTCGAGGGCAAAGGCGAGACCCGGCGCCATTCCGTGACCATTGCTCAGCAGGATGGCGCCCTCGGGCAGCATGGCCATCTTGCGGTTCCCCGCGTTTAGCTCGGCGGTACCGCGCAGCCCTGCGATGCGCCTGGCGAACATCAGATTCTGCATCTGGGCGCCGATCATCCGGTTGTAGCGCAGGGGCCGCCCGAGCGCTCGGCCGACCGCCGCGTAGGTGCGGTCGTCTGGGGTCGGCCCGAGCCCACCGCACACCAGAATCCGCGCCAGGCTCTGTCGCTCCGTGTGGTCCTGGATGGCCGCCACGATATCCTCGTCCGTGTCGCCGACCACCGTGATCACGCGCGCCGGATAGCCGAGGGCAAACAGGCGGCCGGCCAGCCAGTTCGAGTTGGTGTCGACCGTGAAGCCCCGGAGCAGCTCGTTGCCGATCGCGATGATGCTCGACTCCGGCATCGGAGCCATCATAATTGCGGCAGGCCGTGCCCAAATCTACCTACGAACGCAGCAAGGGCGTCGAGACAATCGCGTGGCGCGAGTTTCCCCTCGGCAAGGGCATTGCGCTCTCCCTGCTCGACGAGCAGTCGGCGCCAGCACGCCAGGTCGGCGGGCAGGCGCTCCTCGACACACTCAACCAGGCGGTCGAGCTCCCCGCCTGCCGCCTGACGGTCGCCGACCGGCCGCAGAGACACCGCACCCGGGAAGGCCGGCTCGAGCTCAAGACCTACGGGTATTACCGGGTCGCCTGGGATGACGGCCAGCCTCAGCGCGGAACCATCCGGATCTACAACCTGACGGCCATCCGCCGTCAGGTGCTGGCGCCGAAAGTCTTCCTGGAGACCTTGCTGCACGAATGGGTCCACCACTACGACTTCACCGGCCTCGGACTGGACCGCTCACCGCACACCTCGGGTTTCTTCGCCCGGGTGCGCTCGGTGGCGGAGACACTGGGAGTCGGTTTCGTGGCGCCCCCCAAACGAGATCAGACGTCGCAACCCGCGGATGACGTCATGGTCCAGCCGGACCGGCTGCGTCCTGGCGGGGTGGCCCCGCCGCAGTGGATCCGCGAGCAGATCGCCTCGATCTTTGGCGGCGGCCGCGGCCGCTAGAATACTGCGGGCGCGTTAGGCGCTCGGAGGACGCAAGCATCAGCGACTCGACGGCGACGACCATCCTCGCGCTGGTAACCATCGGCGCGCTGGTTGCCCTGGCATACGGTGGACTGCTGGCCCGCTGGGTCCTCTCGGCCGACCCTGGCAATGCCACCATGGCCCGGATCGCCCATGCCATCCAGGAAGGAGCCGCGGCCTACCTCAACCGCCAGTACACGACGATCGCCGTCATCGGCGTGTTACTGGCGCTCGTGATCACCCTGACCATCGAGCCGCGACCGCTTACCGGCATCCTCTACGTGGTGGGCGCAGCCTGCTCAGCTCTCGCGGGCTACGTGGGGATGGGGGTCTCGGTCCGGGCCAACGTTCGCACTGCCCAGGCCGCGACCGGTGGCCTGGACCGGGCCCTGCGGCTTGCGTTTCGCGGCGGGGCCGTCACCGGGCTTTTTGTAGTGGGCCTCGGCCTGCTGGGCGTCACGGTCTCCTACTGGATCTTCCACCAGCCCCGGGCGCTTGTTGGTCTGGCCTTCGGCGCCAGCCTGATCAGTGTCTTCGCCCGGCTGGGCGGGGGGATCTACACCAAGGCCGCAGACGTGGGCGCGGACCTGGTCGGGAAGGTGGAGGCCGGTATCCCCGAGGATGATCCCCGCAACCCAGCCGTGATCGCCGACAACGTGGGTGACAACGTGGGGGATTGCGCCGGCATGGCCGCCGACCTGTTCGAGACCTATGCGGTGACGGCGATCGCGGCCATGCTGCTGGGCAGCCTGCTCTTTCCCAATCAGGTCAAGTTCGTCCTGTACCCGCTGATCCTGGGCGCGATCTCGATCGTCGCCACCATCGTCGGAACGCTCTTCGTACGTCTGGGGCGCAGTACCTGGATCATGGGAGCGCTGTATCGGGGTCTGGGGGTGAGCGCGGTGCTTGCGCTCGCCGGATTCCTTGCCGTCACCGCGCTTCTCGGACTGAACATCAACCTATTCTGGGCCGCCCTGGCCGGGGTGGTGGTCACGATTGCCATCGTCGGGATTACGGAATTCTTCACCAGCGCCGACTACCCGCCGGTGCGGTTGATCGCGCAAGCGTCGACCACGGGCCACGCGACGAACATCATCGCCGGCCAGGCGATCGGCATGCTCAGCACGGCATTGCCGGTGATCGTGATCGCCGGCGGGATTCTGGTTTCCTACTTCCTCAACCAGCCACCGCTCCATCATCCCCTGGGAGTACCCGACAATTCAGGCCTCTACGGTGTGGCGATTGCGGCCATGGCGATGCTGTCGATGACAGGGATCATCGTGGCCATCGACGCCTACGGTCCGATTACGGATAACGCCGGCGGCATTGCCGAGATGGCCAACCTGCCCGAGAGCGTGCGCAAGATCACCGATCCGCTCGACGCCGTGGGCAACACCACCAAGGCGGTGACCAAGGGATATGCCATCGGATCCGCCGGTCTGGCCGCCCTGGTACTGTTCTCCTCCTACACCCAGGAGGTGGGCCCCGCCGGCCCGGTTTCCTTCAGCCTGACCGATCCCCTGGTTATCGTCGGCCTCTTCCTGGGAGGCATCCTGCCCTTCCTCTTCGCGTCCCTGAGCATGCTGGCGGTCGGGCGGGCCGCGGGTCAGGTGGTGCTCGAGGTCCGGCGGCAATTCCGTGAGATCAAGGGCCTGATGGAAGGCACGGCCATGCCAGAGTACGGGCGGGCGGTCGATCTGGTGACGCGGGCGGCACAGCGCGAGATGATCGTCCCCGGCCTGATCCCGGTGGCGGCTCCGCTCCTGGTGGGATTCATCCTGGGGCCCAAGGCCCTGGGGGGGATGCTGATCGGGAGCATCGTCACCGGCATATTCCTGGCCATCCAGATGACCTCTGGAGGCGGCGCCTGGGACAACGCCAAGAAGTACATCGAAGACGGTCACTTCGGAGGCAAGGGCACAGCCGCCCACGCCGCGGCGGTCACCGGCGACACGGTGGGGGACCCCAACAAGGACACCGCCGGGCCGGCCATCAACCCGATGATCAAGGTGGTCAACATCATCGCCATCCTGATCGCACCGACGATCGCGACGACCAGCCTGATTCACTAAGCGGGCGTCTGCTCCGTTCCCCGCCCGGATTTCTTCGCATAAACTAATTCCATGGACGAATACCAGGTTGAGATGAACGACTTGCGCCATCGGATTGCCCGGCTCAAGCTCGACCGCGCTTCGGCGGTGCTGATCGAGGAACTGGAAGCTCAGCTCAGGATCCTCAAAGCCATCTACGACTCGACCTCCGCCCTCTTCGTGGCGGGTGAGGGTGACCGGCGGCTGCAGGCCAGTTTTCGCGAGCTCGACCTCGGAAACTGGACGTTTGAGAATGTCTATTTCTATGTCTACGAGGAGGCGGTCGCCCTGGACCCCGAGGGCCACGACCTGGCCTCCAGGATCGAAGCCCACGACTATGGCGCCTCGCTGCGCAGCGGTACCCCTCAAAGCGCCGCAGCCGGAGGCTGAAGCGACCGGGGAAACAAAAAGAGGGGCCGGGGTGGGCCCCTCTTGCTGAGCCGGGACTAACTAGTCGTTCGTCTCGACGTCGCTGTTGCCGTGGCCCGCGCTATGCGCCTGGCCATTCTGCTTGTCGGCCTTTTCCGCTTTGTCAGCGGTGTCGGCCTTGTCGGCTGCGTCGGTCTTGTCGGTAGCGTCCGCTGTCTCGGTTTCGGTCGCGTCCGCGGTTTCGGTTTCGGTCGCCGAGCTGGCGGACGTGGTCGCGTTCGACGCGGCGGTCTTGCAGACGGCACCGATCTGCGCCATCAGCTTGCCGTGATAGCTCTTGGCAAGCCGCGTGCTGCCGTTGCTCGTCGTCAGGCCGCCGTTGGTGGTCAGCGCGAACTGCTTGTGCTGCGCAAACCAGGAGACACATTCGCCCTGGTTCTTGAACTGCGTTGTCGGCAGCGCCGGAGCGCCCGGCAGCGCTGTCAGCGAAAGCCCGTTGAACGTGACGTTGGTCGTCGCGCCGTTCACCGGGGTGGTGTTGTTGGCGTTGGTAGCGGCATATGCACCAGCGGCGCCCAGCGTGAGCGCGCCGGCGGCAACGACGCCCGCCACCTTCACCTTCGAGATAGCCGAGATACGAAACATTGCGTTCAGGTCCTCCTATGAATGGGATCGATGAACCTGCTATAGAAAACGGCGCCCTCCTGGGAGGCCGTACGGCGCCGGTCGGGTTGTTACCCGGCGAAGGGCTGGCGCCGGTGCCTGTGTAACGGAGCCGTCGCGCGCCGGACGGTATCCTGAAACGGCCCATGCGGCCGCGTATTCGGGTCGATCTGCAGCGAGACGGCGCGGCCAGTCCCGAGCCCGGGTCGTGGCGTCGCGAGCTGCTCCTGGTCCTGGTCTTCGTCGGGGGTGCCACCAGTCTCGGGATCGAGTTCGCCGCTGCCCGCCTGCTGGCGCCGTTCTTCGGTCAGTCCCTTTTCATCTGGGGGATCCTGATCGGGCTCATCCTTATCTATCTGACGGTCGGCTACTACGTCGGTGGACGGGTGGCAGACCGCCGGCCCGATCCGATCCTCCTCTACCAGATCACGGCGGCCGCCGGGCTGGCCACCGGCTTGATTCCCCTCGTATCGCGGCCCATCCTGCTGCTTTCGCAGACCGGCTTCTCCCAGCTGTCGCTCGGACTCGTGCTCGGGACCCTGCTCGCGGTGGTCGTGCTCTTCGCCGTCCCGGTGATCCTCCTCGGGATGGTGTCTCCGTTCGCGATCCGGCTGCGGATCAAGGATGTCCAGACGGCCGGCAACGCCGCCGGCGCGGTCTACGCACTCTCCACCCTGGGCAGCATCGTCGGAACGTTTGTCCCCGTCTTCTGGCTGATCCCGACCTACGGGACACGCCCCACGCTATACATCCTCGCCGTGCTCCTCGGTCTGGTGTCGGCGGTCGGACTCTGGGGACCACCCCGCCGCCGCCTCTACCTGCTGATTCCGCTCGCCATCATTGGCCTGGCCCTGCTCCAGCATGGCGCTGGGATTCGCTCGGCATTCTTCGGTGAGCGGATCTACGAGACGGAGTCCGCGTACAACTACATACAGGTGGTCCGTGAAGGTACACATACCGATCTCCTGCTAAACGAGGGCCAGGCTATCCACTCGATTTACGACCCGACCACCCTCTACACCCATGGTTACTGGGACGACTTCCTGCTCGCCCCACTCTTTGGCTCCAGCGCTCAGCCCGGGCGGATCGCCCTGATCGGACTGGCCGGCGGCACGATCGCGCGCCAGTTCACCAGTATCGACGGGCCAGTCGCTATAGACGGGGTGGAGCTCGATCCAAAAATCGTCGAGGTCGGCCGGCGCTTCTTCGCCATGAACGAACCGAACCTAAACGTGATCGTGGCCGATGGTCGGTACTGGCTTGCAACCAATGACCGCCGGTACGACGTGATCGGGGTGGATGCCTTCCGCCAGCCGTACATCCCCTTCTACCTGACCACCAGGGAGTTCTTCACCAGCGCCAGAGACCACCTGACCGATGCGGGAGTGGTCGCCATCAACGTCGGCCGGACCACGACCGATTACCGGTTAGTGGACGCGCTGGCGGGCACCATGCGGTCGGTCTTTCCAAGCGTCTTCGTGGTGGACACGGGGAGCGGCTTCACCGAGAGCGTGGTCTACGGCACCCGCCTGCCGACAAGCGTGGACGCGTTCCGGCAGCGGGCACTGGCCAGCGGCAACCCCAGGCTCAGGCCGATCATCGAAGAAGCGCTCAGCACCGGGAATCTGCGCGAGGTGCGGCCGGGCGGCATCGTCTTTACCGACGATCTGGCTCCGGTCGAGCGCATGATCGACCAGATCATCCTCGGATACATCCGCGGTTCGCGCTGACAGGGCCTTCTATAATTCAGGTACGGTCACTCAGCTCAACGAGGCAACTGTCCTCTCGGCGCTGACCACGGTCAAGGACCCCGAGCTGAACCGGGGGATGGTCGAGCTCAAGATGATCAAGGACATCACCGTCCTTGATCCCCAGACCATCGGCCTGACGGTGGTTCTGACCACGCCTGCCTGCCCGCTCAAGAACCGAATCCACGACGACATCGACGCCGCCCTGGCCGTCCTCCCCGGGTCGCCAAAGGCCCAGATCAAATGGGACTCGATGGTCTCAAGGACGGGCGGCATCCCGAACAAGCAGCAGGTGGAAGGGGTCAGGAACATCATCTCGGTGGGGGCCGGGAAGGGCGGGGTGGGCAAGTCGACCTGCGCCGTCAACGTCGCCATCGCGCTCTCCCAGCTCGGGGCTCGCACCGGGGTCCTGGACGCGGACGTCTACGGCCCGAACGTCCCGATCCTGCTCGGGGCCGAGCACGAGAAGCCGATGGCGGAGAACGAGAAGATCATTCCCATCCAGCGCTATGGGATCAAGATGATCTCCCTTGGCTTCTTCATAGAACCGGACAAGCCGGCCATCTGGCGCGGGCCGATGCTGTCCGGGGCCGTCCGCCAGTTCCTGTTCGACGTCAACTGGGGCGAGCTCGACTACCTGGTCGTCGACCTGCCGCCAGGAACCGGCGACGTGCAGCTCACCATGTCCCAGAGCATCCCGATGACGGGGGCGGTCGTCGTATCCACCCCGCAGGATGTCTCGACCGCCGACGTAGGTCGGGCCATCCAGATGTTCAACACGCTCAAGGTTCCAAACCTCGGCCTGATCGAGAACATGAGCTACTTCCTCTGCCCGCACTGCGGGGAACGGACCGAGATCTTCGGCCACGGCGGCGCCAAGGCGCTCGCCGAGCGGATGAACATCCCCTTCCTGGGCGAGATCCCGCTCGACCATCGCATCCGCGAGGGTGGGGGCCAGGGTGTCCCGCTGATGGTCAGCGATCCGGATTCACCGCTCGCCCAGGTCTACCGCGATGTCGCCTCCTCGCTGGCGGCGCAGGTTAGCGTCCGCAACTTCAAGCAGGCGAGCTTCATACCTCTGAGGACGATTTAGCGCTTGCCAACCCGCCGGCGCCTGATTGCGGTCTGCGGCGAATCAGACCCTCAGACGTCACTGGCGGAGCTGGCTTTCTCGGTGGGGAAGGGGATCGCCGAGCGCGGTGCGGTTCTAATCTGCGGCGGGCTGACCGGTGTCATGGAGCACGCCGCGCGTGGCGCCCGAGCCGGTGGAGGGACCACGGTCGGGTTGTTGCCGGGTGATGACGCGGGCGACGCCAACCCGTACATCGACATTCCTATCGCCACCGGGCTTGGCCACGGCCGCAACGCGGTGATCGCGCTGGCCGCCGACGGCGTGATCGCGATCGGGGGTGGGCTCGGTACCCTCTCAGAAATCGCCCTGGCCCTGCGCAACCGGCGGCCGGCGATCGGGTTGCGGACCTGGCGTTTCGACCGGGAGCAGCAGGTTGAGCCTGCTCTGCCCGTGGCAGGTACCCCAGAGGAAGGCCTTGCCTGGCTGTTCGAGCGCCTGAAATGAGCTCCGGTCACCAGCTCGATGAGCGCGTACGGCAGCTCTTCAAGCAGACCTACAATTACCCGCCGACGGCGGTCACTGTGGCTCCGGGCCGCATGAATGTCATCGGCGAGCACACGGACTACAACGATGGGTTTGTTCTCCCGGCGGCGATCGATCGATTCGTGGCTGTCGCGGCCCGGCAGCGACGCGACGGCGGCATCCAGCTGATCAGCGATCGCTATTCGGCGCCGGTCACGCTCGAGGCGTTACCTGCGGTCAGGCGCGGAGACTGGGCCGACTATGTGATCGGCGTGTCGCGCCAGCTCGACGACCGCCTTGGCCCCGCCGGCGGGTTCGACCTGGCGGTGGCCAGCGATCTGCCGGTCGGCTCGGGACTGAGTTCCTCGGGTGCGCTCGAGGTGGCGACGGCCGCGGCCCTGCTGGCGAGCCGCGGGGCTGAGCTCCCGGCGCTGGAGGTGGCACGCCTCTGCCAGGCGGCTGAGAACGAGTTCGTGGGCGCCCGGACCGGGATCATGGACCAGTTTGCGGCTGCACTCGCCCGGGCCGGCAACGCCATGCTCCTGGATTGCCGCTCCCTTAGCTTTCAGGCCGAACCTCTGCCGGACGCGCGCTTCAGCTGGTTGCTGGCGGACACCCGGATCAAGCACGAGCTGGCGGGTTCGACCTACAACCGGCGGCGCGAGGAGTGCGAGGCGGCGGCCCGTTCCCTGGGTCTGTCGAGCCTGCGCGACGCGACCGAAGCTGACCTCGACCGCCTGACCGACGAGGTCCAGCGACGGCGCGCCCGGCACGTGATATCGGAGAATGCTCGGGTGCTGGCCGCCGCCGACACGCTGAGCAGGCGTGCGACTCGGTCCCTGGGTCCGTTGATGTATGCCTCGCACGAGAGCCTGCGCAACGACTTCTCGGTAAGCAGCCAGGAGCTGGACAGCCTGGTGATGCTCGCTGCGGAGGTCTCCGCGGTGGTGGGCGCTCGGATGATGGGCGGGGGCTTCGGCGGCTGCGCCATCATCCTGGTCGAGTCGGCGGGCCTGGAGGAGCTCGAGGACCACCTCCGTGACGGTTACCAGGAACAATTTCACCGCGCCCCCGAGTTCTACCGTGTCCGTACGGTTGACGGCGCGCTGGCGGCGGGTCGTTGAGGTTGGCTGCGTGGCGCTGAACGACTGCCTCTCGCTCTTCCCGGTCCAGGCGCTCAACCGGCAGCAGCTAACCGCGGGCTGGCGGATGGCCATCGCCACCCTCGGCGAGGGCGAGGACCGGGGTTTCGCCCGGTCCGACTTTGATGACGACGCCTGGGGCCCGGCCGAGGTGCCTCGACTGCACGGTGCGACCGCGGGCAACGAGTCCGTCTGGTATCGGGTGCGCTTTCCCAGGCCCAAGCACCGGCAGCGGACGCTCGTACGCTTCGAGGGGGCGTTCCTGGTCGCGAACGTCTGGCTGAACGGCCGCCTGCTGGGAAGCCATTACGGCTACTTCGCCCCCTTCAGCTTCGATGTCTCGTCCTTCTTGCTCGATGAGAACGTGCTTGCCGTATGCGTCGAGGCGCCGGTTGAGCTCGACCTCCCCTCAAAGCGACACGTGATGGGGGTCTTTAACGACTGGGACTGCAAGCCCTATCCCAACCAGGAGCTCGGCAAGCTGCCGGAGCAATTCGTCTGGCACGTTCCCATGGGGCTGTGGCGGCCGGTGATGCTCGAACAGGTGGGCCACGTGGTCGCGGAATGGATCCATTGCGTCCCGCGAGTCGAGATCGGTGACATGGCTCGCCTGGAGCTGCGCATGCGGCTGCGCAACCTGGATGGGCGGATCATGACCGGCGAGCTGGGGATCCGCGTTTCCCCCGATAACTTCACGGGAGCCGCCGCGCTCGAGATGAAACGCGCCATCCGCCTGAACGGCCACGAGGTCCAGGACATCACGGTGGAGCTGGCCCTGCCTCATCCGCAGCTGTGGTGGCCCTGGGCGCACGGAGAACCGGCGCTCTACCTGGCCGAGGTTCAGGTGATGGCTGACGACCGGAGCAGCGCCAGCATCCGGCAGACGTTCGGCATCCGCGACATCAGCCTTAAGACGCGGGCGGAAGGCTGGATCTTCGCCGTCAACGGGCGCGACATTTTCATGCGCGGCGCCAACTACTGCAGTGAATTCTTCCTGGATGCCGCCACCGACGAGATCCTCAGTCAGGACCTGACCCTGGCTCGCGAGGCGAACATGGACATGCTCCGGGTGCACGCTCACATCGAGCCGGGCTCCCTGTATGAGGCTGCCGACCGGCGTGGCTTGCTCCTCTGGCAGGACCTTCCCCTGATCTTCTCCTATGTCCACCGGGCCGACGCCCGGTCCGGCGCCTTCTTCCGGGAGGCGGTCCTCGCGCAGCTGGAGGAGGTGGTGCACATGCTCTACAACCATCCATCGGTCGCCTGCTACGCGGCTCACAACGAACCCCCCTGGTGTGCCGGGTTTGCCTGGTTGGGCGAACGCCACGTCGAGCAGCTCAACCGCGACGTTGACGAGGAGGCGGCTGCCCGATTGCGTCAGCTCGATCCCTCGCGCCCGGCGCTCAGCGCGTCGGGCGACCGGGACCGGCACCTCTACCACGGCTGGTACTACGGGCAGTGGCAGGACCTGGCGATTCAGAATCCGGTGTTCGTCAGCGAGGTCGGGGCGCAATCGCTGCCGAACCCGAATTCACCCGTTTGGCGCCACCTCAACCGGAGCTGGCCGATTGCGGAAGACGACCAGGGCTGGCGGTATGCCGGCTACCAGCCTCGGGAGTGGATTAGGAGCGGGATCGGGCCGCCCTCCAAGCACCCCAGCCGCGAGGCCTATATCCGCGCCAGCCAGGACTATCAGGCCCACCTGCTGCGGTTCGCCATCGAACGTTTTCGCCGGCAGAAGTTCGCCATCTGCGGGGGCGTCCTTGTCTTCCAGCTGGTTGATGGCTTTCCCGGGATCACCTGGGCGATCGTCGACCATGCCCGCCGGCCGAAGCGCGCCTATCGGGCGGTGGCCGAGGCCTTCGCGCCCCTGCTGCTGGTGGCGGACCTGCCCCAGGAGCACACCGCCGTGGACGGGCTCCTGATGCGACTGCCCCGCGCCCGGCCGCAGCATATGCGGATTGTGTGCATCAACGATGACCCTGGGCTGCGCGGCCATGCCCGCCTCCAGTGGCGCATCGTCCGGGAGCACGCCCGCCAGATCCCCTGGTGGCGCCGGCTGCGCGGGTATTTTGCCCGGCACCGGTTCCGCGGCGAGGAGTCGATCGAGCTTCCCGGTTTCGACGAGCCGGCTGCCGTCCTGGCCGAGCCGGTGGTTCGCCTGCACGCCGACGGCCTTTACCGGCTCTCCGCGGAGCTCGAGATATCCGGCCAGGTGGTGGCGCGGCTGGAGCAGCGCTTCCTGGTTGGCGACCCGGCGCGGGAGCCAGGCGTCAGCGAAGCTGAGCTGGAGCCGGAGCCTGATCTGGCGCAGGAGGCTCAGCTGGCGGCGCCACGCTAGCCGGCAGCACGCCGCTGCGGCAGATCTCGGCGTAGAGACGGCCGCTCGGCCGGAGACTGCGCGCCTGGGTGCGCGGATCGTGCGACATCAGTCCGAACCGCGCCGCGTAGCCTTCGGTCCACTCGAAATTATCGAAACAGGTCCAGTGAAAGTAACCTCGGACAACTGTCCCCTGATTCATCGCCCGCAGCGTCGCCCGTAGATGGTCCACAAGGAAGGAGGGGCGCAGGCGGTCATCCCGGTCCGCCACCCCGTTTTCGGTGATATAGATGGGATGACCTTCCGTGGCAAGGGCACGAAGCCATAGGTAAAGCCCCCGCGGATAGACCTCCAGCCCTAGGTCGGAGGTCTGGGCCCCCGCCGGCACCAGCCGCTCACCAAAGATCTCGCGTGGCAGGCGACGGTTGAAGCGGACCAGGTTTCGCGTGTAGTAGTTGAGGCCGATGAAATCCTGGCTTACCCGGGGACCCTGGGCTTTAGCCAGACGGGAGAGGGGGAAGGCGAGCCGCCCGCGGCGCAGTGAACTCAGGATGGTTCGATTGAAGAGCCGGTCATAGATCCCGCTGACGGCGCGATCCAGTGGGGACCAGCTTCGCAGCGGGTCAAAGATCCGCAGGTGGTGTGCGATCCCGACCTGGGCCGTGGGGTGCCTGTTTTTGATCCGCTCGTACGCCGCCCAGTGGGCGCGGATCAGGTTGATCAGGACGGTGGCCGATTCCCGCGGATCGCGATGGCCGGGGGGCCATTCGCCCAGCACGTAACCCTGGTAGGCGGCGCCGGTTGGTTCGTTCAGCGTCACCCAGAAGGTGCACAGGTCTCCGAGCTCGGCCAGCACGCGCTCCGAGAAGGTGGCAAACCGGCCGGCGGTCTCGGGGTTCAACCAGCCGCCCTGCGCGGAGACCCATCGGGGGAGCGTGTAGTGGAAAAGGGTGACCATCGGTTCCAGCCGCCTCTCCCGCAGCGCTGAGAGCACCTGGCGGTAATGGCCAAGGGCCTCTGTGGAAAAAACGCCGGGTTGCGGCTCGATCCGGCTCCACTCCACCGACAGCCGGTGCGCATTCTGATCCAGGCTCTTCAGCAGGTCGAAGTCTTGAGTGAACCGGCGATAGTGATCGCAGGCTGGGTCAGAGGTGTCGCCGTTCTTGATCCGCCCCGGCTGCTGTTCCCAATCCCACCAATCGTTTGCGTGGTTGCCGCCTTCGACCTGGTGCGCGGCCGTGGCCGTCCCCCAGAGAAAGTCGGGCGGAAATCGGTCAAGGCTCACCCGGTGAGCACCGGCCGGCCGAGCACGAGCAGCAGCACCCCGCCTACGATCACCAGGCTGATCATCAGGATGATCAGCGCTCCAACAGGCCCCAGCACCGCGGTCGTGGCCCGCTCCATGGAGAGCCCGTAGTGGCTGCGTGCGGCCAGGATCAGCAGCAGGTTCTGCCAGGCGAACACGGCGAGCGAAAGCACCAGCAGGAGCGATCCGAACTCAGCAGTGGCGCCCGGGCTAGCCCCGGCTTTGAGCGCGATGTCGATCAGGCTGAATGGCACCAGCACGATGCCGGCCAGGGCGACGTACCCGACCAGCTTCAGGTAGCCGGTGAACGAGCCGCGCCCTCGGAGCATGCGCGCCACCCAGTGGACCAGCGCGGCCGCCAGGAGCCAGAGCAGCAGCCCGGCAAACAGGCCATAGACCGGTAACCAGAACCGCTGCTCGTAGTTCCAGCGGTTGAAGAGATCGGTGAGGACCGCAGCGTCAGGTGAGGCACCGGCCACCGCGATTCGCCGGTAGGGGGCGAGTGCGGCGAGCTCCTGGACGAGGGCGGGAAGCGCAACGCCCAGGGATAGCCCGACCAGGCCATCGCGCATCCTCCGGCCCTGGTCGAGCGGGGGAAAAGCGTGAAATGGACGCCGCAGCACCGCGATCAGATCGCCGGCCAGAGTCACCGTCGCCCGGCATTGTAACGGCTGAAAGCGGCGGCGGCGGAATTCGCCGTATCGTACGCGCATGCCCGAACGAAGCGAGGTGATCGATGTCGGTGGACGGGAGGTCACCATCAGTAATCCGGACAAGGTCTTCTTCCCTCGAACCGGCCACACCAAGGCCGATCTGGTCCGTTACTACCTGGCCGTGGCCGAGGGAGCCATACGCGGGGTGGCCGGGCGGCCGATGGCGCTCAAGCGCTTCGTCAACGGGGCCGAGGGTGAAGCCTTCTTCCAGAAGCGGGCGCCCAGCTCGCGCCCGGAGTGGATCGAGACGGTGGTGCTCAGCTTTCCCTCGGGCCGGACCGCCGAGGAGATCGTCGTCCGCGAGCCGGCCCAGCTCGCCTGGATCATCAACCTCGGATGCATCGACCTCAATCCGCATCCGGTCCGGGCCAGCGACCTCGATCATCCGGACGAGCTGAGGATCGACCTGGACCCGATGCCCGCGGTGCCCTGGTCGCAGATCCGTGAGGTCGCCCTGGTCACCAGGCAGGTGCTCGAAGACTTCGGGCTGACCGGTTGGCCAAAGACTTCCGGTTCCAGGGGTTTCCACATCTACTCGCGGATAGAGCCGCGCTGGTCCTTTCCGCAGGTGCGCCGCGCGGCGCTGGCAGTCGCTCGCGAGGTCGAGCGTCGCGCCCCGCAGATAGCCACCAGCCGATGGTGGAAGGAGGAGCGCCACGGGGTCTTTCTGGACTACAACCAGAACGCCAAAGACCGGACCATCGCCTCCGCGTACTCGGTGCGTCCCCTGGCCGACGCCAGGGTCTCGACTCCACTGTCCTGGGAGGAGGTCCCCGATTGCGAGCCCGAAGCTTTCACGATCGACACAGTCCCCAAGCGTTTTGCGAAGTTGGGGGACCCATCGCGCGGCATCGACGAAGCCAAGGGGTCGCTGGAGCGGCTGCTCGAGCTGTCAGCCGAGCACGAGGCCGCGGGTTTCGGCGACGCTCCCTGGCCGCCTCATTTCGCCAAGCAGGAGGGCGAGCCACCCCGGGTGCAACCCTCGAAGCGCCGGCAGGAAGAACGACCGCCCGGGCGCCTCGGTTCCGTGCCAGCTCCGGCGCCCGGCAAGACGGTCGGCCCCACCGGCCGGCGCCGGACGACCATGCCCCTGATCGAGATCGCCCGGGCAAAGACCGAGAGGGAGGCGCGAGACGGGCTGCAACGCTGGAAATCGCGGCACCAGGGGGTGTGGTCGTACCTCGCCCCCGAGGACGTGATGGTGGACTCGATGCGAGGACGCAGCAGCGCCTGGACACGGATCCGGCTGAACCTGCGCAACGTTCCGGAAGGTGAGCGCCCGGCTCAGGAAGCGCTCGAGGTCGACTACGACCCGTGGGTGGAGTGGGCGGGACCGGACCGCTCCGGCAAGCTCGATCGCCCGGCCAGGAAGAAGCCAACCGGCTGACTGAGTTCCCCTCGGCGAGGGGGCCTTATAATGCCGCGAGCATCATGGCGTCCCCCGTTCCGGGACTGGCCGACCGCACGACCGCGCTGGTCGGCTGGACCATCGCCTGGCGGGCCGCCAGCGCCGTCACCACCCTGGCCCTGAGCGCGGTCCTTGCCCGCCAGCTGGGACCCAACGAGTACGGGCGCTACACGCTGGTCCTCAGCGTCCTGATCTACATCGCAGTCCTCGCCACCTTCGGCCAGGACCAGAGCCTGCTTCGCTACCTCCCCGAGGTGCTCGCCCGGGGCGACCGGGCGGCGGCAAACGACCTCGTGCGCAAGAGCGCGATCGCCATCGTTGCGGTGTGGGCCGCGACCAGTGCCCTGGTGCTGACCCTCAGGCCGGCGATAGATGCGGCGCTCAACGCCCACGTCGCCGACCTTCTGGCGCTGGGCACCATCCTGCTCCTGGCCGGCATCGCCTCCGGGGTGCTCTCCTTTGCCCTGGTCGCGATCTACGACATGCGCCACCAGGCGCTGGCCACGCCGATTGCCGGGGTGATCACCCTGGTGCTCGCCCTGGTCCTGCTCCGCCGCGGTGGGCACATCGCGGGCGTCCTGTTTGCGGGGGCGGTCGGGCAGGCGCTACTGGCCGGCTACTACTTCATCGTCCTGATGCGCCGGATCCGCAAAGCCCCGGGCGGGAGCCGGGATCGGGTAGGGTGGAGGCGACTGCTCGTTTACGCGAGCGGCTGGCTGCCCAGCCTGCTGATCGCCTCCGCGGTCGGCCTGCAGTTCGAAAACATCTTTCTTCAGCGCTTCAGCGGTTCGGCCCAGGTCGCTTTCTACGACACGGGCTACAACATCCCCCAGCGACTGGTCGCGCTCATCCCCAGCCTCCTGACCGGGGCCTGGGTGGTCGGGACGCTGGAAAGCGCCCATCGCGAAGCCGGTCGTGTTCGCGCCGCCGTGATCGCTTTTTACAAAGGGATCTTCCTGGTCGCGTTTCCGCTCGCATTCGGTGCCGGCGCGCTGCTGCCGCCCCTGATTCATCAGCTATACGGCGATCCCTACCTGCCGGCGGCCCGGATCGCCCCCTTCCTGCTCGCCTGCTTCATCGCCGTCTTGGTGGTTGCGCCCTGGGGGCTGGTGGTGCGGGTTCGCGAGCTGGCCTGGCTCAACGCGTTGGTGACCATCGCCCAGTTGGGCTTTGCTGCGCTGGCCGACCTCTGGCTGATCCAGAGCTATGCCCTCAACGGTGCGGTGGCGGCGGTGGCATTGACCACCATCCTCACCATCGTGCTCAGCTTTGTCGCCTGGCGGTGGTTCGACCGCGCCTCGCTGGCCGTGCCGTGGTCGTACGCACTCCGCTGCCTGATCGCCGCCCTGCCGTTCGCGCTGCTCTTTCCACTCGCCTGGGCGGGTCTACGTCTGCTCCTGCTGGTACCGGTGGCAGCAGTCCTGACGGTTGCTTGGCTCTACCTGATTCGGGAGCTGGGTGTTCTCAGCCGCGCCGAGGTTCCTCTTCTGCACGAAACAAGGCACCCGCCCATTCGGTTGGCGCTTCGCTGGCTGGCGCCCGATCAGGGGGCGCCTCGCCCGGTCGCGGCCGAGCGCTAGGGCCGGAAGATCACGGCCATATTGCCGAAATCCGCCCAGGACCGCTCGAACGTTGCCTTGCTGACCCAGTATTGGCTCCCAAACTCGTCGTCGTTGACGCGCACCATGGTGGCGGAGACGCCGGTCAGGATGACCGAGTGTTCGGCGAGCGAGTAGCGGATGCGGCGGCCGTCCCACGCCGTCCAGGTGCGCACTGCGGGTCTCGACCATTGGGCCTCCATCCACACCTGGACGGGATGTCGCGCCGCGAGTTCGGCGTAGATGGTTGACGGCGAGAATCCCTCGCCCCCATACGCATTGGGAACTCCATGCGAGCGCGCGATCGAGAGGATCACCGGGTAGTAGACGCCGTACCCGGTAAGGGCGGTCTCGCTACCGTTTACGTTGCCGACGAAGTTCGTGTATGGATCGCCCCACTGGAGCACGGTGTGGTTGGCACCGACTACCGGTTTACGCAGGTCGGGGTTCTC
>Ga0209806_1000792_pt1 | contig 21499 bp, 20 predicted proteins | sample GraSoiAngelo_152_FD_186166 | JGI IMG/M metagenome (GOLD analysis project Ga0209806, IMG submission 186166) | Grasslands soil microbial communities from the Angelo Coastal Reserve, California, USA - 14_1009_12_30cm (SPAdes) (version 2) | ecosystem: Environmental > Terrestrial > Soil > Grasslands ... | reverse complement strand
GTGCACCAGCCGGCCGTCCCGCACGACCAGACGGCCGTCCACCGTGAGATGGCGGACCCGCTGCGGGAAGCAGTACACTAGCGCGGCCACGGGATCAACCCGCGTCCCGGCCAGGGCGACGCCGTCTGTGGCAAACAGCGCCGCATCGCCGCGCCGCCCGGCGGTAAGCGCACCCACATCATCCCGTCCCAGGCACCGGGCGCCTCCCCGCGTGGCGATGCGCAGCGCATCCCGCGCGCTCATCCATTTGGGACCGCCGCGCGCGCGGGCGACCAGCATGGCCTGCCGCACCTCGGCCAGCATATGCCCTGCGTCGTTTGACGCCGATCCATCCACCGCCAGTCCCACCGCGACACCCGCCTCGAGGAGCTCTCCTGCCGGCGCAATGCCGGATCCCAGGCGCAGGTTGGACGTCGGGCACCAAGCCACGGCAGTGCCGGTCCGGGCGACCCGGTCGATGTCATCGCTGTTGAGGTGCACGCAGTGGGCGAGCCAGACATCCGGCCCCAGCCACTCCAGAGTATCCAATAGTTGCAGCGGCCGGCACCCAAAGATCCGCTGGCAATACTCCTCTTCGTCAACTGTCTCGGCGATGTGCGTGTGCAGCCGCACGCCGGCGCGCCTGGCCAGTGCGGCCGATTCGCGCATCAGCCGTGGTGTGACGGAAAATGGCGAGCACGGCGCGACGGCCACACGCACCATGGCGCCCGGACGCGGATCGTGCCACCGCCGGATCGCGTCTTCGGTCTGCGTAAGGATGGCATCGGTGTCCTCCACGATCGAATCCGGCGGCAGCCCGCCCTTGCTGGCGCCGAGATCCATCGAGCCGCGGCACGGATGGAAGCGCATCCCGATCTGCCTGGCGACGTCGACCTCGGCGTCCAAAATCCCCCCGACGCCGTTGGGAAAGACGTAGTGGTGATCGGTGGTGGTGGAACATCCCGACAGGGCTAGCTCGGCCAGGCCCACGGCCGCGGCCGCCCGCATCCAGGAGATATCTACGCCGGCCCACACGGGATACAGCTGCTGCAGCCAGCCGAACAGCCTCTGGTCCTGTGCGCGTGCTCGGGTCATGGCCTGATAGAGATGGTGGTGGACGTTGATCAGTCCCGGAATGGCGATCAGTCCGCGTCCATCGAGAACTTCTCCCTCGCCGGCCCGCGGCGGATCTCCCGCGCCCACCCACGTGATCACACCGTCTTCAACCAGGATCGACCCGCCCGGCAGTTCTGTCCCAGCGTCGTCCATCGTGACGACGACGTCGCAGGAGCGGATCAAAAGTCTGCTCATGACGGTTCAGGACGAGCGCGGTCATCGCGAGGCCCGCAGGGCCGTGGCGATCTCCTCGTCTGAGGAGATTGCTTCGGGGCTCTGCCCCTCGCAATGACGATCATGGGTGCATCCGTTGTGCCGCGATCTTGACCGCATCAATGATCTTCTGATACCCCGTGCAGCGGCACAGGTTGCCCGCCAGCGCTTCGCGGATCGTCTCGTCGCCAGGCGTGGGGTCGCGTTGCAACAAATCGGCAGCCGCGACGATCAGCCCCGGCGTACAGAAACCACACTGCACCGCCCCGGCTTCGACGAACGCGTCCTGGACCGGATGGAGCCGGTCGCCCGGAGCGAGTGACTCCACGGTGCGCACGTCGCGCCCGCCGGCCTGAGCCGCCAGCACCAAACAGGCACAGACCAGCTCGCCGTCTAGCCACAGCGAACACGACCCGCACTCGCCCTGCTCGCAGGCGTTCTTGGAGCCGACCAGCCCCAGATGGTCGCGCAGCATCGAGAGCAGGCTCGTGCCCGGCCAGACGTCAGCCTCGCGCGACTCGCCATTGACGTTCAAACGAATCAGCATGATCCACTCTGGACCTTGTTGTCATCGCGAGCGTAGCGAAGCGATCTCCTCGAAGAACGAGATTGCTTCGGGGTTTCGCCCCTCGCAATGACAGCCCACATCATCGCGTTCCCGTTAGTTTTCTATCATTGAGCGCCCAAGACAGCGCACGGCGCGCCAGCACGGCACACGCATGCCGGCGGTAGGCCGCACTCCCGCGCACGTCGTCAATCGGCCGCGCGGCCTGCCCCACGCGTCCGGCGAACTCCTCGACGGCCGCCGGTGGCACCGGCGTACGAGCGTCGTCCCACGCGCCGGCCTCCTGCAAGGCGCGGGCGAGGAACTGCTCGGCATCCACCGCGCGCAAAATGGTCGGCCCGACAGACCCCAGCGCCACACGCACCGTGCGGTTCTCTTCATCAAGGAGCAGGCACAGGCTGGCGACGGCGATCACCATGGCGTTTCGTGTGCCGACTTTCGAGAACGATCCGGGGCCGCGGACTATCTTCCACTGCGCGCCGAGAATCAGTTCGTCCGGACCGATCACCGTCTTCTTCGGTCCGACCATGAACTGATGCCACGGCAGCGTGCGTCGACCGCTGGCGTTGACCAGGACGACCTCGGCGTCGTACGCGGCCAGCACAGGGAGCGCGTCACCGGCCGGACTCGCCGTGCCGAGGTTCCCGCCGACGGTTCCCCGGTTGCGGATCTGTGGAGAGCCCACGGTCCGCGACGCCTGCACGAGCGCAGGAAACATCGTCAGGTGGTTGACGATCCGGGAATACGTGACCCCGGCGCCGAGAAAACACGTCCCATCCTGCTTTCGCCACATCCCCAACTCTGGGAGGCGGCTGATGTCCAGGAGCGCGGACGGCCGCCGCCGGTCGAAGTTCAGCTCGACCATGACGTCGGTCCCGCCGGCAATGGGCAAAGCGGCCGGGGCCGCCGCCTTCATCTCCAGCGCTTCCTCGAGCGTGCGGGGCAGCAGGACATCCATGACCGTGATGACGTTTTCACACAGGTTTCTTGCGGCTCCTGCAGCGAACCTTGCCATATGCATCCCGCATCTGCACCCTCGGCGTTGCCGTCGGTGCCGCCCAGCGCCCCCGTTCGCCTCGCCGTCAACGAAATCACCAAGACATTCCCCGGAGTCACCGCCAACGACCGCGTGACGATGGACGTCCGCGGGGGAGAAGTGCATGCCCTGCTGGGCGAGAACGGCGCCGGCAAGACCACGCTCATGAACATCCTCTACGGCCTCTACCAGCCGGATGCGGGCGAGATCGTCATCGACGGCCGCGCGGTCCGCATCCGCTCGCCGCGCGACGCCATCGCTCACGGCATCGGCATGGTGCCGCAGCACTTCCTCCTCGTCCGCCGGCACACGGTAGCGGAGAACATCACACTGGGATTGGCGGGCACGCGGTTCTTCCTTCCAACGCGCGACGTGGAGAGGCAGATCAACGCCTTTGCGGAACGCTACGGTCTGCGCGTGGACCCACGCGCCGCGATCTGGCAGCTGTCCGTCAGTGAGCAGCAACGCGTGGAGATCCTGAAGGCACTGCTGCGAGGCGCCGGCATCCTGATTCTCGACGAACCGACCAGCGTCTTGACGCCGCAGGAGGCCACGCAGCTGTTCGCAGTCCTGCGGCGGATGAAAGAAGAGGGCAAGTCCGTCATCTTTATCACGCACAAGCTCGATGAAGTGATGGCGGTGGCGGACCGTGTCACGGTGATGCGCAAGGGCCGCGTGGTCGATACCGTGCCCGTGGCCATGACCAGCAAGAGCCAGTTGGCCCGGATGATGGTGGGGCATGACGTCGACTTCCGGCTCCCTGCCCGCCGGCCTGGCACCGGCGCGCCTGCCCTCATCGCGGAGGATCTGTGGGTCCAGAGTGACCGCGGGCTGCCGGCGGTGCGGGGGGTCTCAGTCGTGGTGCACCGGCAGGAGATCTTTGGCATCGCCGGGGTGGCGGGCAACGGGCAACGCGAGCTCGTCGAAGCGCTGACCGGACTTCGCCCGGTGGACCGCGGCCGCCTGACGCTGGGCGGCCGGGATGTCAGCCGCTGGTCTCCGCGAGCAATGTCGAAGCTGGGTGTGGCGCACATCCCCGAGGAGCGCGTGCGGATGGGCATCGTGCCGCCAATGACTGTGACCGAGAATGCCATCTTGCGGCGCTACGAAGAGCCTCCGTTCTCCCGCGGCCCGCTGATGGACTATGCCAGCGCCACGCGGTTTGCTCAGCAGTTGATTGTCGAGTACAGCATCCAGACCCCCAGCCCACGCACGCCGGCGCGCCTGCTCTCCGGGGGCAACATTCAGAAACTCATCCTGGCGCGGGAGCTGGCCCACCGCCCCGACCTCATCATCGCCGCGCATCCGACGTACGGGCTCGACGTCAGCACCACCGACCGGATCCACCGGTTGCTCCTGGAGCGGCGGGACGAGGGCGCCGCGGTGCTGCTCGTGTCCGAAGATTTGGACGAGATTCGCATCCTGGCTGACCGGATTGGCGTCATGTACGGTGGCGAGCTGATCGCGGTGATGCCGGCGGGCACCGATCGGGGAACTATCGGGTTGCTGATGGCCGGGCAACGCCCGTGAAGCAGGTTGGGCCGTTCCGTCTCGACACTGGCGAGCCCTCGGGGGCGTGGACGCTCGTCGTATCTGCCGCGGCCATTCTCGCGGCCTTCGTCGCAGCCGGCGGCATCTTCTGGGCGTACGGCCTGAACCCGATCCACGCGTACGCCGTCATCGTCCACGACACCCTGCTGGCCCCCGGCGCGTTCCCGGAGATCTTCCGCCCGACCATCCCTCTGCTGCTGGCCGGCGTCGGGTTGGTGCTTGCGTTCCGCGCCCAGTTCTACAACATCGGCGCGGAAGGCCAGTTGCTGGCCGGCACCGTTGCGGCCACGGGCGTGGCTCTGTTCACGCCCATCCGGGGGCCTGCGACGTTACCAGCAATGTTCGCCGCGGGCTTTGTCGCCGGCGCGCTGTGGGGGTTGCTGCCCAGCGTGCTGAAACTCCGGCTGAACGTCAACGAAGTGATCACGACGCTGATGATGAATTACATCGCGCTTTACTTCGTGAGCTGGCTGGTGACCGGCCCCTGGAAGGGCCCCAGCGTGCGGGGGTTCGCCTACACCGACCAGTTCCCGGCATCCGCCTGGCTGCCGCTGATTCCCGGGACGCGCATTCACTGGCCGACGCTGGTGCTCGGCGTGGTGCTGGCCGCCGCATTCGCCGTGCTGCTGGCCCGCACCCGGCTCGGGTTTGCCATCCGCGTGCAGGGCGAAAATCCTGAGGCGGCGCGCTATGTCGGCATCGACGCACTCCGCACCACGCTGCTGGTCATGCTCCTCTCCGGCGGAGCGGCCGGACTGGCCGGTGTCGGCGAGGTGGCCGGCGTGCACCACAAGCTCCTGGACCCCAACCAGGTTTCGCTCGGGTACGGGTACACTGCGATCATCGTCGCCTGGCTGGCGCGCGGCAAGCCGCTGGCCACGCTGATCACAGCAACGCTGTTTGGACTGATCTATAGCAGCGGCGACGTGATGCAGGTCTCGCTGCAAATGCCGTTCCGGGTAACGAGCGTGTTCAACGGCCTGATTCTCTTCTTCCTGATCGGCAGCGAGCGGCTGCTGGCCTACCGAATCCGGTGGGCGCCCGCAGGGGCTCCGGCCAGTGCCCCGGCATCGGCCGTGGCCCCGAGTCCCCCGTCGGGGGAGGATCCGTGACGCGTTGAGCTGGCTCATCGATGTGCTGATCAGAGGTGTGGCATTCGGCACACCACTGCTGTGGGGGGCGCTGGGGGAGATCTATGCGGAGCGGGCCGGGATCGTGAATCTCGGCGTGGAAGGCATGATGATCCTGGGCGCGTTCTTCGCGTTCGCTGTGGCTCAGGTGAGCGGTCATCCGGTGCTCGGCCTGGCAGTCGCCGCCGTGATTGGCGGCAGCGCGGCGCTGCTGCATGCGTTTGTCTCCGTGACTCTGCGCGCCAACCAGTTCGTCTCTGGGCTGGCTCTGTCCATGCTCGGGCTGGGCCTGGCTGGACTGCTCGGACGAGGCTGGGAAGGCTCTCCGCTCCGCACTCCCCTGCCGGAGCTCTCGGTGCTTCCTCCGCTGGGCGCGCTGCTCGCGATCGTCTTGTGGATCCTGCTCTATCACACGCGGTGGGGGATCATCCTGCGCACGACCGGAGAGTCGCCGGCCGCGGCGGATGCCATGGGGGTCAACGTTTCGCTGGTGCGGTACCTCGCCGTGATCTTCGGCGGGATGTTGGCGGGAGTGGCCGGCGGATTCCTCTCGGTCGCCTACCGGCCCTCGTGGACGGAGGGCATGACCGGCGGGATCGGCTGGATTGTGGTGGCGCTGGCTATCTTCGCCAGCTGGGATCCGCTGCGGGCAGTGGGTGCGGCACTGCTCTTCGGCACGCTGTTCCACCTCTCGTTTCGCTTGCAGGCCTGGATCCCCCCAGAACCGTTGCAGATGATGCCGTTCGCCTTCACGATTCTGGTGCTCGCCGTCACCGCGCGGTGGGGAGCCCGGAAGTGGCAGGCTCCAGAAGCGCTGGGCCTCCCGTATCTCCGCGGCGAACGCTGACAGCGCTCCGTCATCGCGAGGCCCGAAGGGGCCGTGGCGATCCCTGGCGGGGAGATTGCCACGGCGCTGACGCGCCGCGCAATGACGATTTGCAGGTGGAAGTAGGGAATCGAGGCGAACTGTAGCCCAGAACCCTAGCACGTCGCTCACCAGGCCGGAGGTGCATGCCGCGATGAGGTGGAAAGTCAGCCGGTGGCTTACGGCAGTTGTAGTGATTGCGGTGGTGCTGGCGTTCATTCCAACCGGAAACGCGCAGCAGAAGCTCAAGGTGGGATTTATCTACGTCGGGCCGATCGGCGACTACGGGTGGACCAATGCCCATGACGTCGCCAGGCGGATGGTGGAGCAGCAACTTCCTGTCGAGACGCTCTACGTGGAGTCGGTGCCCGAGGGGAAGGTGGAACCGTTCATTGACCGGCTGGTGGGACAGGGCGCGAAGGTGATCTTCACCACCAGCTTTGGATTCATGGACGGCACCGTCGCCGCCGCGCAGCGATATCCGAACGTGGTCTTCGCGCACGCCAGCGGTTTCAAACGCGCGCGGAACCTGGCCACCTACATGGCCGACTTCTACCAGGTTTACTACCTGAACGGCCTGATGGCCGGCGCGCTGACGAAGACGAACAAGGTCGGATACGTCGGCGCCTTCCCGATCCCGGAAGTGAAGCGGCATCTCGACGCGTACGCGCTGGGTGTCCGGTACGTGAACCCGCAGGCCACCATCAACGTCCGCTGGCTGCAGGACTGGTTCAGCCCGCCGAAAGCCAAGGAAGCCACGCAGGCGTTGATCGCCGACGGGGTGGATGTCTTCGCCTTTACCGAGGACAGCCCCACGGTCATCCAGGAATCGGCCAAGAAGAACCTGCTGAGCTTCGCCCACTACTCCCCGATGTACAAGTTCGCGCCCAAGCAGGTCGTCTCGGGCGAGCTGGTGCACTGGGAAACCATCTACCTGGACTTCCTGCGGAAAGTGCTCGCCGGAAAGTACACCGCCGACAACCTGCAGGACGTTGATTACTGGTGGCTGCTGGCTGAAAAAGCTGTGGAGGTGGGCGCGGAACCCGGGATGATGATCAACCCGCTGTTCGTGTCCAGACTCAAGTCGACCACGGTGAAGACGGTAGAGTTCGGCACGCTGTCTGTGTACGATCTCGTGCAGCGGCGGATCGCGCAAATGTCAAAGAATCCGGTCGTGTTTGATCCGTTCGCAGGCCCCATCCAGGACCGGAAGGGCGTCGTCCGGGTTCCAGCCGGCCATACGATGACGGTGGGCGAACTCACCAGCATGGAATGGGCGGCCCCCGGCGTGACCGGCCCCTGGCCGGGCGAACCCTAATACAAAAGTCGGAAACGGGAAGCAGGAAACGGGGCAGAAATTCTTGCATGTTCTCCGACTCCCGTTATTCGTTTCCCGTTTCCGGCGATGCTAGCTGCCGGTATCGATCCTCGGCAATCGCCACCAGCTCATCAATGGCGGTGGCCACTTCCTGGCCCCGGGTTCGTTCAAGCCGCGCCCACAGCACAGACACGATCTGCGTACGGGGGCGCCGGTTGACGAACACCACGAACCGGAAGCCGAATTTCGCTTCGTAGGCGGAGTTGAGCCGGCTCAACTCCGCCAGGACGGATGGGTCGTTCTCAGCTCCCTGTTCTGCGGCAGCAATCGCTGAGACCGGCCGCTCACCGATCCTGGGATGGGCGTTCAGGGCCTCGCGAAATTCTTCGTCTGGCAGCGCGCGCAGCACCCCGCGCGCGTGCCGGAGCGGATCGTCGGACTGCGCCAGCCGCTCCACGAACCGCGTGCGGCCGCCAAACAACCTCGCCAATTCGTCAACAGTCAGTTTCATCGCAATATTGCTGTCATTGCGAGGGGCGAAGCCCCGAAGCCGCGCAAGCAATTCTTTTCCGTCATTGCGAGGCACGAGGTGCCGAAGCAATCTCCAGTCCGGCGCTAGATCGCTTGCCACCCCGCAAATTTGTGTAGCGAATTTGCGGGGACCCCGGCAATGCTGCGCTCGCAATGACAAGATAGGTGTCGACGGCCACGGCCCTTCGGGCCTTGCGATGACACTTTGATATGGGTTCAGGACCCACGATAAGTGGCACACATATAGGGGGCGACGATCAGCGGGATGTGGTAGTGGCGGCCCGGGTCGGCCACGTTGAACTCGACTTCCAGCCTCGAAAAGAACGGCGACGGCACGTGAAAGACCATCCGGTACCTGCCGGCCTCCAGGGTTCCCTGAACGAGATCGGCGATGCGTCCGTCATCGTTGGTCTGTTGATCTGAGAGCAGCCGCCCCTGCCGGTACAGTTCAACGCGCACCCCTCGCGCGGGCGCGCCACGGTCGGTATCGAGCACATGCGTGGAGATGGAGGGGCGCTCGGCCATCCGGCTAGCGCCCGGCAGCATCCATCGTCTTAAAGATGGGCAGAATCCCCAGGTGGTATACGTCGGGACGATCGTCGCCTTCCAGGAGCAGGGCGGCCTTCGCCACCACGGTGCCGCCTGCACGGCGGATCAGTTCGCCCATGGCCTGCAGTGTCTCGCCTGTGCTGACAATGTCATCGACTACGCCCACCCGCTTCCCCTTCACCTTGATCGCGTCGCGTCCGTCGATATAGAGCTCCTGCTCGGTCTTGGCAGTGATCGGTTTGTAGCGCACCGTCACGGGGGACAGCATGAACGGACGGATTTCTTTGCGGCAGACGATGTAAGGCTTGAGTCCGAGGTACGTGGCGATGGCGTGCGCCAGCGGGATACCCTTCGTCTCAGTCGTCACGAACAGATCGCAGCTCTTCATCTTAGGCGCCAGTTCCCGTGCCGCCCGGTCGATGACCTCGGTATCACCGAGGCTATAGTAGTAGGCGATCCACGTATCGGGAGAGACCTGAATAAGCGGAAGGCTCCGCACCGTGCCGGCAATCTCCAGATCGTAACTCGGTTGGCCGCGAAACGGCAGGATGTGCGCCATCTCTATCCTCACTCACGCGATTTCGTGTTGCCCTCGGCACCTTCTTTTCAACGGAGGTGTTTCCCTCTCCCCCACGGGTAGACGCCCTTCCGGAATCCGGAGGAACCTGCGGCCAAGGAACGAAAGCACGGGCCAATGGACCTTGCCAGACTGATCCAGATCGCCCGGGGCGCCGAGCCCGCCGATCTGTTGCTGACCAACGCGCGGGTCCTTGATCTCTACGCCTGCGATATCATCCCCGCCGATGTGGCCATCGCCGGAGGCCGCATTGCCGGGATCGCCCTGCCGGAGACAGACGCCTACCAGGCGCGCGATGTCCTCGATCTCCACGGCAGTTACCTGGCCCCCGGGCTGATCGACGGCCACGTACACATTGAGAGCTCGCTGGTCAACGTCCCGGAGTTCGCCCGGGCCATCGTCCCGCGCGGGACCACCACGATCATCGCCGATCCGCACGAGATCGCCAACGTGCTGGGCATGACCGGCATTCGCTACATCCTGGACGCCGCCAAGTACAACCCCCTGTCCGTCTTCGTGATGGCCTCCTCATGCGTACCGGCCGGCCCGCTGGAAAGCTCCGGCGCCCAGCTCTCCGCCTACGATCTCGAGAGCCTGCTGCAGGACAAGTGGGTGCTGGGTCTGGCGGAAATGATGGACTTTCGAGGCGTTTTGGCGACAGATGATGACGTCCTCGCCAAGTTGCGGACCGCAGCGGCCCGACCGATCGACGGCCACGCCCCCGGGGTGCGGGGGGTGGATCTGAACGCGTATGTGGCCGCCGGCATCGGCTCCGACCATGAGTGCACCACCCGCGAGGAGGCGCAGGAAAAGCTGCGCCGTGGGATGGTGATCATGATCCGGGAGGCCACGGGCGCACGGAATCTGTCCGAGTTGGTCCCCCTCGTCACCCCGCAGACGTCACGGCGCTTTGTCTTCTGCACCGACGACCGGACGCCGGTCACCTTGTTGGACGAGGGTCATATCGACGCCATGATCCGGCAGTCGCTCGTCCTGGGTCTGGACCCGCTCCTGGCGTTCCAGCTGGCCAGCCTCAACGCGGCCGAATACTTTGGGCTGCGCGACCGCGGGGCGATCACCCCGGGCAGGCGCGCGGACCTGATCGCGTTCGACGACCTCCGGGCGCCGCGGCCCCGCCTGGTCTTCCGGCACGGGCAGCTGGTGGCGCAGGATGGCAAACTGCTCCCCTACGACCGGCCCCTGCGGCTGGCGACGCTCCCTGTGTCGCTGAGCGTCCCGCGGACGAGCCTTCAGTTTCGCATTCCGGCACAGGGCAACCGCATGCACGTCATTCAGATCATCCCAAACCAGATCGTAACCAGGGCCGCCACGGACGACGCGACGATCGCGCACGCAGAGGCTGTCGCCGATCCCGGTCGCGACCTGCTCAAACTGGCCGTGATCGAGCGCCATACCGGCAGCGGGCGCACCGGCCTGGGCTTCGTGCGGGGCTTCGGGCTGCAGCTGGGCGCTCTGGCATCAACGGTGGCCCACGACGCGCACAACATCATCGTGGTGGGCTGCAGCGACGACGCGATGCGGGCCGCGGTCGAATTGATCCTCGAGATGCGCGGCGGACTGGTGGCCGTGGCCGGGCGGGAGGTCATCAGACTGCCTTTGCCGATCGCCGGCCTGATGTCTGATCAACCCATCGAGACGGTCGCCGACCATTTCCGCACGCTGCTGCGCATGGCGCGGCGCATGGGGTCGGGGCTGGATGACCCGTTTATGACACTCTCGTTCCTGGCGCTCTCCGTGATTCCGGAGTTGAAGTTGACGGACCGCGGCCTCGTCGACGTCGCCCGCGGGGAGATCGTGCCCCTCTTCACGGACTAACGGACTCGGGCCACGTGATCGAGTTTTGTCATTGCGAGGAGCGAAGCGACGAAGCAATCTCCATTGACGAAGATTGCCACGGGGTTTCGCTCCTCGCAAGCCCAAATGGCAGTATTGTGCGAACGGGGTGCACAGTGCTATCGTGCTGGTGGCAGAGCGGGCGTGGCGGAATGGAGACGCAGCGGACTACTTGGCCGAGCGCGCCATGTAGAGCTTTTCCGTGGGGCTACCTGTGAGGGTTCAATTCCCTCCGCCCGCACCCGGTCAGGGGTGATCGCCACGCCCCTGCGGGGCTCGCGATGACACTATGGCAAGGTGAGCCAGGACACCCCCCCGGCGCTGAGACGCCGAAGTTTCCCTTCGTTCACGAGCTCCTCTATCGGCTTGGCACCAAATACAAACCAGCGACGGACCTCGCGCTCTGGGGCAATGACGGCGGATCCTACCGCCGCTAGCACAAGCTGACCCTGGGCTTCCTCGAATCCCAACCGGTGTGCCGCTTTGCCGAACCGCATCGCAATCCGAGATTTCCGCCACGGTGTCACGACTGCCGTATGGTACCCCGACTCGGTGTGGAGACCGCGGCTGGTTACTAGCAATAGGCGTTCGAGAACCAGCCGGGCTTTGCGCCCGCGTTGCGTGGAAGCCGACCAGCGGTCCATACGGACCTCGCCACGCGCCTCGACGTCGGTCAGCAGCCGTTTCGCCAGTGGCGGCAGACTCGCGCTGCACGCACTGCGTCGCGTGGCATCACCGGCAATCCGCGCCACGGCCGGGGCAAGCGAGGCGTCGAGGAAGGTTTCCTTGCCGAGGACCAAAGGCGCACTCAGGACGGCTGCAGACCTGCTGACCGTTCCGAGAATTTTGTAAATGCCGAATACTTCCGGATTCGCCATCCAGCTGCCGCGCAACTGGCGGCCGGCGATGGCCTCCGCGAGGGACGGCAGGCTGGAGTGGCCCGTGGAGAGGACGATACGCCAGTCTTTGATGAAGGCTAATGCAACACGAGCATCGCGGATCGGCCGTGACGGTTTGAGCCGATGAAGCCGCAATCGCAGCGCAAGCAACTGCTTGACACGGCCACGATTAGGTTGGTCTGTCATTGCGAGGCCCGTCAGGGCCGAAGCAATCTCCGTCCACCGCAATTCCATCTGCTATCAGGAGATTGCTTCGTCGGCTTCGCCTCCTCGCAATGACGATGATGATCATCATCCGAGTCCGCGGAGCGAGGCCAGGCCCGAGCCATCCCACTAATACGCCCTCGCGTAATACACCCACGCCTTCGCCGGTTTCCCGCAGACCACGCAGTTCCCACTCGCCTTCTCATCCAGCGGAATGACGCGGGGCGACGCGCCGGTCCGCTCACGGATCGTGTCCTCACATTGCTGCGACTCGCACCACCCGACCTTGACGAACCCCTTCACCTCCGCCAGCGCGCGTACGATCGCCTCGACGCTATCCGCGGATGTCGTGTGGCTGTCGCGGTAGGCTTTCGCTCGATGGAACAACTCTTTTTGGATCTCGTCCAGCACCTTGCCGACGGCATCGGTGATTCCATTCACCGGCACCGCCTGCTTGGCACCCCCACTTCGCCGCACCAACACCGCCTGGCCCGCCGCCACATCCCGCGGGCCGACCTCCAGCCGCAACGGCACGCCCCGCAGCTCCCACTCATTGAACTTCCACCCCGGCGTGTAGGCGTCACGGTCGTCCAACTTTACCCGAAAGCGCGTGCCTAACGTCTTCGCGAGATCCCGGGCTGCAGCGAGGACCTTTGCCTCTTCTTTCCCCAGAATAGGGACGATGACGATGTGGTAGGGTGCGATCTGGGGCGGGAGAACGAGGCCGCGGTCATCCCCATGCGCCATGATCAGGCAGCCGATCAGCCGCGTGGTCACGGCCCAGGAGGTGGACCAGATGTACTTCTCCTGGTTGTCGCTGTCCAGGAACTTGACGTTGAACGCCTTCGCAAAGTTTTGCCCGAGGAAGTGTGAGGTCCCAGCCTGGATCGCCTGGCCGTCCGGCATCAGCGCTTCCAGCGTATAGGTATTGTCCGCGCCGGCAAAGCGCTCGCTCTTCGACTTGATGCCGGTCAGCACTGGGATGGCAAGCACGTCTTCGAGCAAGTCCCGATAGATCCCCAGAATCAGCCGGCACTCCGCATCGGCGTCCTCGGCCGTGCGATGCGCGGTGTGTCCTTCATGCCAGAGGAATTCTGCCGTGCGCAGGAAGAGCCGGGTGGCCCGCTCCCACCGCACCACGCTGTTCCACTGCAACAGCAGCACCGGCAGATCTCGATACGACTGAATCCACTTCGCGTACATCGGCAGAATGATGGCTTCCGACGTCGGCCGCACCGCCAGCCGCTCGCTGAGCTTCTCATCGCCACCCTGCGTCACCCACGCCACCTGCGGCGCAAACCCCTGGACGTGCTCGGCTTCCTTTTGCAAGAAGCTCTCCGGAACCAGCAGCGGGAAGTACGCCGAGACGTGGCCGGTATCTTTGAACCTGCGGTCCAGCCAGGCCTGCATGCCCTCCCACAGCGCATACCCGTACGGTCGGATCGCCATGAAGCCGCGCACAGGCGAGTAGTCCGCCAGCTCAGCCTTTAAGGCTACGGCAGTGTACCACTCGCTGAAATTCTCGTCTTTCTTCGGAATCTGCGAAGCTTCGCGCTCGGTCACATGAACCTCATCCAACCAGAATTTTCGGCAGCACGCACTTCAAATTCGCAATCCGAAATGGAGAATCCCGCCCTAAAGGACGGGATTCCCTCTGGCCTTGTGCACGCGATTCTAAGACCCGTGTGGCGCCGGTTCAACCGGGGTGGCTCAACGCTCGATCGGCACCCCCACCAGGCTTCCCCACTCGGTCCAGGAACCGTCGTAGTTCTTGACCTGCCGGAAGCCCAGCAGATATTTGAGCGTAAACCAGGTGAGCGATGACCGCTCGCCGATCCGGCAGTAAGCCACCACGTCCTGATCCGGCTTGACTCCCTGCCCCTCGTACAGGCGCCGCAACTCCTCAACATCTTTGAAGGTCCCGTCCTCGCGAACGTTTTGGGTCCACGGGATGTTGCGGGCGCCAGGGATATGACCCGAGCGCTGCGCCCCCTCTTGAGGGTATGCCGGAGGCGCGAGCAACTCTCCAGAGAACTCGGCCGGCGACCTGACATCGACCAGCGCCGCATTCTGTTGATTCAGGCGCTGCAGGACCTCATCTCGGAAGGCGCGGATCGACCGATCGGGAGCGCTGGCCCGGTACTCGGTCGGGGCAAAGCGCGGGACCTCGAGGCTCGTCTTTCGACCTTCCCGCAGCCACCGGTCGCGGCCCCCGTTGAGAATGCGGGCGTCGCGGTGCCCATAATACTTAAACAGCCAGAAAGTGTAGGTCGCAAACCAGTTGTTGCGATCGCCGTAAAAGACGACGGTCTGGCCGGGCTCGACTCCGAGTTCACCCAGGATGTGTTCAAAGCGATCTTTGGGCACCCAGTCCCGGACGATGGGATCCTGGAGATCTTGCTTCCAGTGCAGCCGGACAGCGCCGGGAATGTGTCCCTGATCGTAGAGTGCCGGATCCTCGTTCGCTTCCACGATGCGGACCTGCCGGTCGTTGAGGTGTGCGTCCAGCCAGTCTGGTTCGACCAACACTTCAGGATGCGCGTATCCAGCCATCATCAAACCTCCTCAGGCAAGAATTGGGCAAGCTTCTCCCAGTCCGCTGCGCCGTGGTTGATGGCGAGAACGACGCCCGTCGCTCCCACGACAACCGTACTCGGCACCGTCAGGATCCCAAACCTGCCCGCCAGCTCCGGCTGGGCAAGGGCATCCACTTCACGGATGTTCACCCGATCCTGATACCGGCGCTGCAGCTCCTCCAGGGCCGGCTTTTGGATGGTCTTACACGGCACGCAGTCGGGAGTGGAAAACGCCAGGACCAGGGGACGGCTGTTAACCAGCAAATCCGCAGCGGTCCGGCGCCGGAACCGCCATGAGCGCCACGCCAGTCCCGCCCAGGAGACGGCGAGCACTGCCGCGACCAGTGAGAAGGCCAGCAGGCGGTCGGGAATCATCATTCTGCCTGCGCCGCTCCCCGGATCCAGCCGATCCGGCGCAGCTGATAGTACACAAAACAGCCGGCACAGAAGTTGAGCGCCACATTCGCCATCGCCAGCGCGGCCACCAGGAGGTCGAGCGCCCACCCCAGCACCGGCGCGCCTGCCGCCAGCGCGATCCACGAGAGTCCGAGGAACGTCGCACCGACACCCTGGGCAAAGCGGTGTGGGGCCGGATCATCCTCCACCAGGTGCGGCCGGACCAACCCCAGCGGCAGCGCGGCGCGCTGATACAGGACTCGAAACAGGCCCGACTGTGGGCGCGCGGTACTCGCGGCGAGAATCAGCGCCAGGACCGCCACCAGCCACGGTTGGTTGGTCAGCGCGGCCACCACCGCCACGATGGTCAAACTCACCTGATTGAACTTGATTGCGTTGTGGTCGACCTTGACGGCCATCACCTGCTCCTTTCCAGCACACAGTTCGTGAGTGTGCAGTAGCATCCACACCGGTCTGGATGCGGAAACAGGTTGTGCCTTCGATGGGTTAGATCAGCGGATCAGCGAAGGCACCCTGCCTCCGCCGGCGACAGATGCATTGCCGCGGGGTGTACTGCACAGCAGATGGAGTGCGGACGAACCGAACGACCATGCCGACTCCTATTCCTGACCTGTTTGCTTAAGAATAGGCGGTTGGGATTGGCCTGTCAAGGAAAAGCAACCGGTGCCTTAATCGGTGTCGGCTGCGTGCCGGCGAGCGGTCAGAACCGCGAGGATCGCGCGGAGAAGAACAAGCAGTCCGTGGATTACCCAGGCCACTGGCCTGAGCGCATAGATAAACAGCAGATCGACATATCCCAGCGCGCGTTTCACCCAACGCCCGCGCCGGCCAATGTGTTGTAACGCTGGGATTCCGCCGTACAACAATGTGACCACCAGCGTACTCAGGGAAACACCAAACTTCTGCAGGTCGCTGATATGGATCCGGAAGATATCTTCCAGCAAAAGTTCGATGCCGATGTTGAGGACGAGGATGTAGGCTGCTGCCTCCAATACTGGGTAGCGTTCAATGAGCCGCGTGAAGAGAACAGCTGCAAAGCGCATCGTCACAATACCCAGGAACACTCCGGTCATCACAACCCATAACTCGCGGGAGAGTGCGACTGCGGCCACGACGTTGTCGAGGCTGAATGCCAGATCGGCCAGCTCCACTGCCACGACGACGCTCCAAAATCCCCGTTCCGACCGTCGTGCTGGCTGCCCGGCCGCACGTGCGGCAGCTGCGCGGGCTTCCTCCGGAGTTTCCCCGAGATGATCGGCGGCCAACTTGATGAGATACAACCCACCCAGCAGGAGCAGCCAGCGGTTCTGAATCACCCAGGAGGCGATGAAGAGCATCATCCCGCGGCCGACGTAGGCCCCAAACAGGCCGACCTTCAGGGCTGCGGCGCGCTGACCGCCCAGCAGCTTGTGGACAGGTTTTTGGAACATCCGCAGCGGACGAGGCCAGGGGATTCGCTCGTGGCGAGGAAGGTGCGCCACCATTGCGCCAAGGACGGCGGCGTTGTCGATGGAGAGGATACCCTCCAGGTAAATGAGCTGGAGGATAATCAGTACGACCGCTACGTCCATGACCATGTCATTTTAGCCCACAGCCGCAGCGAGCCGCAACGCAGCCGGCTCTCACCTCCCTGTGGTCAACGCGTCACTGAGGTCAGCGGCATTCGCATCGCGGGTGCCCAACGGCTGAAGCCGCCACCGTCGTTCTATCAACCGGAGGATCGAGGTCGTATCGTACCGGGTGTGATCTATGAATCCACGCTTGGCGAACGGGGAGATGATGATCGCCGGCACCCGGGTCCCAGGACCCCAGCGGTCGACCACCGGCGGGGCGACATGATCCCACCGCCCGCCGTTCTCATCGTAGGCGGCGATGATGAGGACGTCGCTCCACACGGGACTGTTCATAATGGCCCGCACAATCTTGTCCGCGTGCGCCTGGCCGCGCAGCGGGTTCGTATAGCTGGGATGCTCGTTGTCTGCTCCGACCGGTTTGATGAACGACACCGCCGGCAGGCGGCCGGCCGCGAGATCCTGGAAGAAGTCTTCCTCATCCCGCAGATGCTGCGCCTTCGCGGCCGTGCCGTCAGCATAGGTGGCAAAGAACGCAAACGGCTGGTGGTGGAACTGGAATAGTGGATCCGGGCGTCCGGCCAGCGCGTCCCGCCATCCCCCCGAATACCAGGCCCACGAGACCCCAGCCTCGCTCAGCCGGTCCCCGATCGTGAGCATCGTTTGATTTGGCACCAGCGTCCGGGCCTCTGCAATCGCGGGGTGCGGTGTATTGACCGTAAACGACGTGTTCACCACGAATCCATCAGGCGTCACGCGACCGTCGCGGGTCAGGAAGCCATTCGCATCGAGCTCCGCGCGTTGATCGGCCGGCGCGTCGCGCCACACCGGCGTACAGGCACAGATGAGCCAGAAATGGTTCAAAAACGACCCGCCGAAGGCCGCATGGAAGAAGTTATCCGCGAGTGTAAACCGCTGGGCCAGCCGCCCCATGGGCCAGTTGGTCGCATCGTAATAGCTCATGACGAGACCGCCGACGTCGGTCCACGCCACGAACTTGTTCAACTTTCCCCCGTTGATCTGGTGCTGCTCGCGGTAGAACTCATGGATGGGGCTGCCGGGAATCTCCGTCGGCTGGATGAAGTGCGCGAGGTTGAACGGCTCATTGGGAAGATCTGTGGGGAAGCGTGAGTCTGGAGCGGGGGGCGTGAGCCGGCGATTGATGGGCTGGGGCAGCGTGGGATAGGGTCGATTATCCTTGTCTACCTGCTGGATTGCAACGGGACCGGCATTCGCGAACCCATTCGCTCCAAGAAACTTCCCATAGAGCGCATCGAAGCTCCAGTTTTCCTGGTAGATAACGATAATGTGATTGACGCGATCAAGAGAATCTTGCGCTGATGCAGGATATTGGCCGATAAGAGCGGCTGCTGCGAGAATGACACCTGCCAAGCCAGCCACAACGCCGCGCATGTTTTCCCCTCCCCGATGTGCCTTTGAACAAACTTAGTATCCATCCCTGCAATTGAACCCAGGCACAGCATTCTTGAAATGAATGCAGGGAGAAGTTCGGCGGTCTCGAAATGGCCGATGTCCATGGCTGAGCTTCTGCTCTTCCATCATGCACAGGGACTGACGGCCGGGTGCCTCGCCTTCGCCGACGACCTCCGCGCCACCGGGCACGTCGTTCACACCCCGGATCTCTACGACGGCAAGACATTCACCAAACTCGCCGACGGCGTTGGTTACGCCAAGAAGGTCGGATTCGACACAATCATGGATCGCGGTCGACGCGCTGCCGGCGGCTTGCCGGACGACATCGTCTATGCGGGCTTCTCGCTCGGAGTGATGCCGGCGCAGATGCTGGCCCAGACGCGCCCGGGCGCGAGGGGAGCCCTGCTGTTTCACGGCTGCTTTCCACCGTCCGAGTTCGGTCCCTGGCCGAAAGGCGTTCCAGCGCAGATTCACATGATGGACGCCGACGAATGGGTCCTAGAGGGCGATCTCGACGCAGCTCGCCAGCTCGTCAAGATCATTAAGGGTGCGGAACTGTTCCTCTACCCCGGCAATCGGCACCTGTTCGCTGACAGCAGCCTTCCCGACTACGACGAAAGCGCAGCGACGCTGCTCAAACAACGCGTGCTCAGCTTCCTCCACGACCTAGAGTAACGGCGATATCTCAAGGCAGGAGACTCAGCTGCTGCGGAGCGGACAGCGACGCCACTTTTTGGTTGGGGCGGCTGTCTGCGCGAGGCGCTCGGAATCCATGCTTGGCCTTCAGTACGGCCACGATCTCCTGAACGTGCCGCCGGTATGAGGACGGCGCGTACTTGCCGCGGTACATGCGTTCGTATTGAGGGATCAGTTCGGGCCGTCGCTGTTCCAAATAATGGAAGAACGCCTGCCGGGTCACATCTCCCAGGTGCAAGGCATTCGTCCACAGCGACGAGGCTCCATACTCCTTCGCTGCCTCCACAACCGCCGCGAGTTGCTTGGGTTGGTCAGTAATCCCAGGCAGGACCGGAGCCAGCAGCACGGCCACCGGTACGCCGGCCTGCGCGAGCGATCGCAACGCCTCCAGACGGCGAAGGGGCGGAGGAACATCGGGCTCAATCTCGCGCGCCACGGCCGCATCCATCGTCGCGATGCTGAAACACACCATCGCCCCCGGTCCATCGGCCAACTGCCTCAGGATATCAACGTCCCGCACCACCATCGTGGACCTGGTCACGATGTCGACGGGAGTGCGCGCAGCGAGCAGGGCTTCCAAGATTTGTCTCGAGATCTTGTACGCGCCTTCGGCAGGCTGGTACGGATCCGTTGCCGTACCGAGGTGAACTTCCTCATGCGTCCACGAAGGCTGCGCCAGCTCGCGGCGCAGCACTTCAGGTGCGTTGATCTTTACGAAGATGCGCGAGCCCCACCCGTTCACGCCATCCTGATCTAAGAACCAGTGCGTGCGCCGGGCGTAGCAGTTGTGACTTATCACGCCGTTGGCGACGAAATCGCCTGTACCGGTTGTGATATCGACCAGTTCGACCTCCCTTGACAATGGCTCGATAGAAACGACGCGAAGCGCAGCACCACTTTTGACGGCTCTTCCCTCGATATCTCTCTTCCGACTAATGGCAGGAGCAACAGTGTGAAAGAATCGGATCGTCTCCGGTAGACCACCACGCACTCTCACATACTTCAGGCGGCCCTCGCACGACCTAGCATGCACTTCAGTTACATGGTGGAAACCCAGCCGCGTCAGGCCTCGGCGCACATGATCAAGGATGACTTCGTCAGTGTTGGCGATGCGGATGACCCCGTGTTCGTGACCGCCTTCCGCATCAAAGATCCCTGCAAGGAATCCCTTCCACCAATCTTCTGGCGGCACGCCAGGCCAGTCGACAAGGAACCGCACTGCTTCAACGAGCGACCGCGTCTGAGCACGGATGGCATGGACAGCGCGGTGCTGCGCAGTCGGGCCGGAGAAAAGGAATGCTCTCGTGGGAATATCGTACTCGCGCAGATAGCTCTCAGCCCTTCTCAATGCCTCGGTATCTGTCAGCGCAAGTCGAAATTGGTGCACGATAGAGTGGCGGTGACCCGGACGAGCTTGACTGTACGTTGTGAGACACCCGTCTCCATGAATAAGTCCCGCGAGGTATCCTCGCATGTAGTCTGAATTCTTCTGCGGCTGGGGGGTGAAGCGACCCACACCCATGAGTTTGTTGTTTAAGGTAAGAAAGGGGCGTCTTTCGCGACCGTACTCAGTTCCAGTTACGTATTTCCACCCTCGTTCGCTTAGGAAGCGGTGATCGCCACTTGCAACAATACTGGTTCCATCTTCGAGGAAGATCCTAAAAGCCGGCTTCTGAGTAAACCAGTGAGCCATCACGGTCGTTCGGACATATCGGCGATAGAAACCATCACGCATTGTTCCATAGATTGTATCTCCCGCCCGAAGTTCTGCGATCGGCTTGTGGGTACCGTCCCCCATGAGCACACGCGTTTCTGGCCACATGCAGAAGGTGCATTGGTGCTGACATCCTCGATACGGGTTTATGCTCCACTTGAACGGCATCCCTTGCACGCGATTGAGAACGGACTTCACCTGGATCTCAACCCACTCGACATTCGGCAAAACTCGCGCACCCGTCGCCTTGAAGAGACGCGGCTGCGACGTAATGGAAACAAGATCAGTATCGGGTGCAGGAAAAAGTTCCGACTGCAAGGTCATGCCTTAAATGATATATACGAACATACGTTCGTGTCAATGCCGAACACTGGGGTACTAGATAAGGCCCCCAGAAATGCGACAAATTTCGTTCCCGGGGCACCGTTCAGTCTGACGTCGTTCAGCTACCCCTGGCGGGTGGCATCATATACTGGACACCGAGGTAAGCAAGTGCATATCCGTCCTCCGAATGCGGACGTGAGTGGGCCATGGAAGAAACACCGTACGCGGAGATCAACAGGCTGCTGGAGAGCCTGCTATCTGCTATGGAGATAGCCATGCCCCGTAAGCTTATTGTCTCAATTCAACAAGGAGAGTGACCCATGCGGAAGATTATCGTCGGCGCCATGGTTTCCATGGATGGCGTCATGCAAGCGCCCGGC
>Ga0209806_1000788_pt1 | contig 21515 bp, 28 predicted proteins | sample GraSoiAngelo_152_FD_186166 | JGI IMG/M metagenome (GOLD analysis project Ga0209806, IMG submission 186166) | Grasslands soil microbial communities from the Angelo Coastal Reserve, California, USA - 14_1009_12_30cm (SPAdes) (version 2) | ecosystem: Environmental > Terrestrial > Soil > Grasslands ... | reverse complement strand
CACGGTGGCAGCGGTCAACTTGTCTCGGCGGGGACGGGTGAGGTTCGCACGTTCCCGGCCTCCCATAACCATCGAGGCGCAAGGCGGAGCAGTTGAAGCCGTGAAGGGGAATCCGACGCCTACGGTAATCCCTGGAGTCGATGCCCCGAAGTTAACTTATCCGACGAAGAGTTAACAGAACCTGGTTTAGAAAGAAATAAGTCGTGTGCATGGCTTAGGTTTTGCGGCCATGAGCTTACTGGATATGATCACTGGCGAGATGCTTCTCGTTCCAGGCGTCGAGATGAAGGACCATGGAGACGAAGAGGTCGAGCTGCATGTCGGCGGGAAATCCTTCGCGCACATTCACGGTCCAGACCGTATAGAACTGCGGTTGCCGCCCGATCTCAAAGAGGTCATGATCAGCCAAGGTACGGTTGCCCGTTCCCCGGAAGTTCACGACCGAGAAGGATGGGTCATCCTCAAACTGGGACCCCGACCAGATCTTCGCCACGTGATGAGGATTCTCCAGCAGTCATACCGGTTTGCGTCTGCCACGGTCTAGCAATGTTTGCGGAGGCCTCCTCTCAACGCTTATACTGTAAGCAATCGGTGACGCAACATCATGCCGTTGGATCGCGCAAAGGTCTTCGCCCACATCGACAAGAACCTCCCGCAACACATAGCCAAAGTCCAGGAACTCGTTCGCCAACCCTCCATATCCCCAGAGAACAAGGGAATCCGGGAGTGCGCGAACCTCGTCATGCAATATCTCACGAGCCTTGGCTGCACAGGCGGGGTCGAAGAGACCGCTGGAAATCCGGTCGTCTATGCCCGTTATGATGCCGGAGCCGAGAAGACAATCGTCGTCTACATGATGTATGATACGATGCCTGTTGACGAGCCAGGCTGGCGCGTAGATCCGCTAGCAGGTACGCTGGAGGATGTTGCTCCCTTCGGTCGATGCCTTGTGGCCAGAGGAGCGGTTAACACGAAGGGAGAACTGCGCGGGTTCCTGAATGCATGCGAGTCGATCAAAGCAACCCGCCAAAAGCTGCCTGTCAACCTTCTATTCGTCGTTGAAGGAGAGGAAGAGCTCGGAAGCCGCCACCTACCCGAATTCGTAACAAAACACGAGAAGGAATTGCAACAAGCCAAAGCTGTCCTCTTTCCATTCTGCTCACAAGACCGAACTGGCAAAGTCGTAATGTATCTAGGGGTCAAGGGGATCGTCTACTTCGAACTCGAACTCGACGGCGCAACCTGGGGAAAAGGCCCCAAGGAGTTTGGAATCCATGGAAGCAACAAGGCCTGGGTTGACAGTCCTGCTTGGAGGATGATTCAGGCACTAGCCACGATGACGGGTCCTGATGGCAACAAGGTGACCATCCAGGACTTCTATCGCCACGCTCAGGTTCCCAACAAGGAGGACCGCGAGCTTCTCCCGAAGCTGGAGAAGACCTTCAACGATGCAGCGATCAGGGAGGAGCTGAAGGTCGACAGGTTCATCGGCGACTCTCATGGCATCGAGGCGTTGAAGAAGTATCTCTTTGATCCAACCCTCAACATCAACGGCATAGTCAGCGGCTATACAGGACCGGAGACAAAGACTCTCCTCCCGCACAAGATCACGGTCAAAATGGATGTTCGCCTCGTACCGAACATGAGGAGGGATGACGTGATGCCAATGATCAGAAACCATCTGGACGCGTACGGCTTCAAAGACATCCAGATACGCGCACTAGAGTCAGGATACGGATGGTCACGGACAAGCTATCAGAGCCCTGCCGCCCAAGCGGTCATCAAATCCTACAAGGAGCTGGGAAAAGATCCGGAGTTGTGGCCCACGATCGCGGGAAGCGCACCCTTTGCACTTTTCAACCGAAAACCCCTCAACCTTTCAGTAGTGATCGGAGGGCTCGGCCATGGAGCTCTGCAACATTCTCCTAACGAGTACATTGTCATAGACGAAGAGGGCCCGACTGGTGGTTTGGCTTCCATGGAGAAGTCTTTCGTTACCATGCTTGACAACTTTAGCAAGATGGCTAGCTAGCACGTTCGAGTCCGTCTCTCCAAGGGAGTGATTCTTCGGCTAATGTGTGCTCTTGAGTTTGCTCTTGAAAGGGTTGCTTATCTTTCGACTAGAACCAGTGCGCTTTCTAGACCTGTTCGTCTTCTTCTGCCGATTCCTAATGCGAAAAGTCCTTGACTGACGCGGCAATCCTGTTCAGTGCGGTCTTGCGTCTGGACTAGTATATCTACGTTGGACCCCTGATCGAGTTAGACAGCGAAGCGCTCAGATAGTCAAGGTCGCCTCAGACCTAATTCCCTACTTTGCTATCAATATCATCGGTAACCTTCTTAGCTTGAGAGCTAACCGTGTGGAGAGACGAACTTGGAACTAGGACCAGAAGCCGAAGAGGAAGAGATCGACGTAATATGGGACGAGAACGGGACAGCAAGGTACAGACTACTGAAAGACCACAGAGTCGTGGATTTTGATGGCCACAACATCGCCTGGATGGACGATGACGGGTTCATCTACGATTACAATGGACATTACAAGGCGTTCTACGAGAACGGTATCCTGCGTGATCCAGCAGGCGCTGTCATCGGACAAGGCCAAGACCCCGCAGGTCCCAAACCTGTCCTCCCTAACAAGGGCCTGATTCCGGAAGCATCAATACCGGAGAAACCTCCTGCAAGGCCCAAACTGAAAAAGGACAAGGATTCCCCGAAGAAACCGGAGGCTTCACTCCTCTGGTCCCAGAAGATGCTCGAAGAACTATAACGCATCAGAGGGCAGAGTGGAGCCGGTCCTGAGAAGAGCCCAGATCTGAATCTCACCTCGGAAACGGAGAGTCCGGATTGATGAGAAATTCGTAATTCCTCCACACTGTTTAGACTGGAAGGAAGAGCTTCGGATCTCTGTACAAGTTGACCCTGTACTATCTTCCAATCGCCATTTTCGTAGCGGTTTACGTTCTGATAATTTTACGAAACCTCCGATGGTTTCGCGTTCCGGTCTGGACTATTATGATGGCAGGAGCTGTCGCAATGATCTTCTCAGGGGCTATCCCGTTAGGGGATGCTTACGCGTCGATCAATCTCAACGTGATCTTCTTCCTGCTTGGAATGTTCTCTGTGGTGGCTGCGATGGATCTCTCCGGTCTCCTAGAGTACCTTACCCTGAGATTGTTGCGGGTGGCGAAGTCGCCGCAGAAAGCCTTTGGCCTGGTGCTGGTCGGAATAAGCATGATGTCGGCGTTCTTGGTGAATGACACTTTGGCGCTAATGGCCACGCCAATCATGTTGAGTGTGGCCAAGCAATTGCGGGTCAGACCTGGAGTCTTTCTCATCACCCTCGCCCTCGGAGTAACCATTGGCAGCACGATGACCGCCATCGGTAATCCGCAGAACCTTCTGATCGCCCTGTCAACGGGAATTCCAAACCCCATGCTGGATTTTCTCTACTATCTTGCGCCGCCGACCTTAGCTGGGCTCGGAGTGACGTACCTGATTCTACGCTGGTACTATCGGAAAGAATTCGCGAACTCAACACTAGCGCAGCTCCAAGTAAATCCTAGAGAAGCGATCAAAGATCGAAAGTTAGCAAAACTATCAGGATGGGCCGCGGGAATAGTTGTGCTCGGCTTCTTCCTAGTAGGCATCGCCGGGCTGTTTGGGGTTCAGGGAAATTTCAACCTCGGAACCATCTCACTCCTCGGCGCAACGATCGTATTCCTCGGCAGTGCGAGACGAAGAGAGATTCTAAGATCCGTGGACTGGGGGATCATCTTCTTCTTCATTTCCCTCTTCATCGTAATGCAAGCGTTCTGGGAATCAAACGCTCTCCAAAGCCTGATGATCTACTTGCCAGTTCTCAGCAAATCGGATCCCGGGCTCTCGATCGTCACGATAATTTTGGCGAGCGCATTCTTCAGCCAGCTCTTGAGCAACGTTCCGTTTGTCGCAGTTTACATCAAAGCTATGCAAGCCGCAGGCTTCACCGGGGCCGATGTCAAACCTTGGATGGCGCTGGCCGGTGCCAGCACCCTGGCTGGAGGCATCAGCCTCCTAGGCGCAGCCAGCAATGTGATTGTACTAGAAGAAGCGGAGAGTCGAGGGTCAGGATTCGGATTCGTTGAATTCTCAAAGATCGGACTTCTTGTAACAATTCCGAACCTTATCATCCTCTATCTCTTTCTCCGAGTACTATAGGTCGAAATCTCACTCTCCCAAACACCCAAAGATCAATAGAGCAGCCGCCACAGTTTGACACCTTTCTGGGTGTTCAAATCGTTGTATCATATACTCGGCCCTCTCAACTGGGCTTTCAACTCCAAGAAAAGGGAGATAGAAAAAAAATGGATTCATCGACCAAACGCAAAGTGGGCGCTATCGCCCTAATCGTCGCGGGAATCGGCGCTTTCCTCGTGCCCTTCCTTCTACGCGGTCCAGCGTTACAAGCTTCAAGCAGCAACGGCGGCAACACAAACAGCAATAACAACGGCGGGACCACGACGACAACCCCCGCTTCGACTTGTACCAGTAACTGTTCAACTGACACCAGCCCGACAACGTGCACTTCTGACGACAGCACAGGCCCGAGCGGCCACACTAACGAAGGCAAACATCTTGCAAAAGGACATGACAAACAGGACAAACTAGATACGTCAATTGTTGCGAAAGCGCATGGGTTCATGGCAGCTCTAGCCAAACACAACCCGTTGCACGACGCAACTCACTCCACCAAGACCGATAACGACACAGCCAACAGCCACGGGCTTAACTCTCACGGCCACGACACCGATGATGCTAGCGGTTGCGCGGACGACAAAGATAACGACAACTCGGACGATCAAGGCAACGACGACTAGTGGGCCTAGAAGACACTCCTAGGCTCCCCAACTTTATTTTTTAGAGCTCACCAGACCCTCTTGCCCTTTCTGGACTCAACCTCCTGTCACAGGTTGTAAGGTTTAGAAACGTCCACAAAACACTTGCCCAACTCGACTGAGAATGGTCAACCAGGGCGAAAAAGCTCCAACCTTCACACTCCCAGACACCGACCGGAAACCTCGCAGCGTTAACGAGTTTCTGAAACCCAATAGTGCGACAATTCTCGCATTCTTTCCGGGAGCATTTACCTCAGTATGTACCCGTGAAATGTGCACCTTGCGGGACAACATGCAAGAGCTGAACAAGATCAACGCACAGGTCGTGGGAATAAGCGTCAACGATCCATTCACGAACAAAGCGTTCGCCCAGAATAACAATCTCAACTTCCCAATCCTCTCTGACTACAACAGAGAAGTTGTCAAACTCTACAATGTCTACCACGAAAACTTCGGCAACCTCAAAGGATACACGGCCGCAAAGAGGTCCGTCTTCATACTAGATCACAATGGAGTCGTTGTCTACAAATGGGTCAGCGACGACCCGACCAAGGAACCGAACTACGAAGAACTCAAGAAAGCAGCTGCAAAGACGACCTAAGATAATCTTTCAAGCCTATTGCATAGGGCGACTACGAGTCTTTCTCTTCAAGCCAACGATTCTAGAATCTTCAACGCCCTAGCGGCATTGTCTCCAGTTTCGTCGTGGCGCAGATAGACATAGAGAGACTCGCTCCCCCGACTCGCTTCCCTAATCTTCTCAGTCCAGTCAACAATCATTTTCTCATCATATGATTCCCTTCGCAGCCTGAAATACGGCACTTTCCCCGTCACTTTGAAGACTGGTTTCATATCCTCGGTATCTGCAATGCAGAAATCGGCATCGTGTTTCTCTAGAGTTGAATATGTGAGATCGTTCAGCCAAGATTCATGTCTGAACTCGAACACTCTCTCTCCCATTTTGGAAGTATTCGTGAGGAAATCTTCCAGCAGCTTCAAGTCCTGTCTCGAATATGGTGGAAGCTGAAAAAGAATCGGACCGTTCTTCTCTCCAAGAGATCTCAATGTCACCCCAAGTCTCTCTGTCGCTTCAACCGATCCCTTTCCGAGCTTCAGGATATGCGTGATCTGTCTTGGCGCTTTGAATGAGAACCGGAAATTGTCGCCGGTCCTGCCAGCCCACGATTTTACCATCGAAATGCTCGGAGGGGCGTAGAAGGAACTGTTGATTTCCACACTGTTGAGCCTTTGAGCATAATAGGACAGGAATTCCTCGCTCTTCAGGTTCTCCGGGTAGAAGTTTCCCTTCCACCCAGCATAGCTGAAACCTGAAACGCCTACCATCGCCTTTGTCTTCAATTCGGCCTTGCCCTCAAGGAATCCAAGTCGGAAAGGTTTCTAAGGCCTTCTTCACCTCAATTAGTCATGCCTTCGTCACCCACAACCCTGGACTCCGTTGGACTCCCGCTCGGATCATCTGCGGTCGATTTCAGACTCAAAGGAGTCGATGGCAAGACTCACGACCTGAACAGCTTCGCCGACAAGAAAGCGTTGGTCGTTGTTTTCAGTTGCAACCACTGTCCTTACGTGCAAGCCTACGAAGATCGGATGGTCCAACTCCAAAAAGACTATTCGGCGAAAGGGGTTACATTAGTGGCGATAAACAGCAACGATGATACCGGTTATCCGGAAGACAGCTATCCGAACATGATCAAGCGATCCAGGGATCGCGGCTTCAATTTTCCTTACCTTAGAGATGATACTCAGGAAATCGCCAGGAAATATGGCGCAGTTTGCACGCCACACGTCTTTGCATTTGATCAGCAGCGCCGACTTCAGTACAAGGGCAGAATCGACGACAACCGAAATCCTGAATCAGTGAAGACCAAAGATCTCAGGGACGCATTGGACGCGATCCTAGCAAGCCAAAAACCCTCAGTCCAAGAGACAAGACCCTTCGGCTGCTCAGTCAAGTGGAAAAACTAGCCGTCGAAGGATTACGGTTCAGCATTTTGACCTTTAATATTACCGCCATCCTCTAGTGGGATGATAGTATGGGTAAGCGAAAGGTCCTCAGCGAGGCCAACCTCAGCGAGATGCTCACACCTGGTCCAGGCCAGCTCTACGGGACCGTCAAGAACCTCCTCGGCTACGACAGAGTACTGGTCGAATGCGCCGACGGCGTCACCCGAGTCTGTCGAATTCGGGGAAAGATGAAACGGCGTGTCTGGATCAAGATGGGCGATACAGTCCTTGTCGCTCCTTGGGACTTCCAGCCAGAGCGCGGTGACATCATGTTCAGGTACACCCAGGGACAAGTCGAATCTCTCCGAAGATCAGGCCAGCTCAAGGTCTAGCAACGGACCGAAACTTCTCGAATATTCGATCCTCTGAGCAACTCTAGCTGAGGCTATGAAGGGGCCGGGCGAAACCTCCCAGTGCTTCAATCATTCTCAAAGAAAATGATTGAAATCTTGGAGCCTAACTCTTGCTCCCCATGCTAAATATTCGCAAAGCAGTTCCTCAAGACATACCTACCATTCTCTCATTCATACGAGAACTGGCTGAGTATGAGCGGGAGCCTAATGGCGTCTATGCCACCGAAGTTGACCTGCGACGCGATGGATTCAACACGAATCCCAAGTTTCGCGTAATAATCTCAGAGTGGAACAGCGAGCCTGTGGGAATGGCCTTCTTCTTCCACCACTACTCAACTTGGCAAGGAAGGGCAGGAATCTACCTAGAGGATCTCTACGTCCGACCAGAGTTTCGCCGCAGAGGCATCGGCAAAGCGCTCATGGCCCAGCTCGCACGAATCGCGATCGAAGAAAACTGCTACGGCATAAGATGGGAAGTCCTTGACTGGAACGCGCTGGCCATTCAAGCGTACGAGCACCAAGGTGCCAGATTCCGAGAGCACTGGCGTGTAATGCAGATTACCGGCGCAGATTTGGAACGCCTAGCCGAAATTCGGTGAACCCTTGAATGATAGAACCCCAAGAAAACCAGGAGACAATTCGATAGAAGCAGGCTGAAGTCCTTGTCTTTTTTGCGAAGAGAGGTGGTTTGAGCGGGTTACATTCCGTGTTTATCTTTGGTGTGCTGGTTCAGAGCAGCTTCTGACCCGAACTTGGCACCGCATTTTGCACAGGCGAACTGTCCTGTCGTGGTTGCGCCAACACTGGCTGTCTTCATCATTGCGCCCAAGGCTGCTACTATGATGCCAACGACTGCGACACCGACGGCACCGTAGACCCGAGTTCTAGGTACGAATCCGTAGTAGGCGGCTCCGCCTATTCCTGCTATCAGCAGTATTACGCCCAGTATCACAATGTACATTTTCATTTTTCGATCAGAGGGGTTCGGGTTGATGTTTAGCATTTAAGCCATACCAATGACGCATGAAACGGGCGTATCTTATCGTGAAGACTTAACTAAGATCGCGGTCGTGGTAGGCCGCGGGCGACTCAATCAGTGCCTATTGAAAAAAAGCAGCTTTCTAAGAAAGATGTCCAGAAGTTCGATCCGAGCCCTCTCTATCTCTACACAGCGAAGGACGCGCTGAACCGTGTCACTGTACTGAAAGAAGCGAACAAAGACGCATATCTCATAGCCGGCAGATACTCAGGCAACGACAACGACAACCGGCTCTACACCCCCCTCAACGAGGAAGACCGCAAAGAGATCGAAAAACTGGTCCGAATCGGCAGAAAGGACGCGACGATAAGCTTCCTCTGAGCGATACTCGGCATAGATATTTCTACTTGACCAAGAAGCTCTGAGCACCATGACTCCTCTCGAAGAGCTTTCCCTCCTCATCTCTCAAAAAGGTCGTAGAATACTAGTCGCACATAGCCCCGTGGACCTCAAAACCCTCCAAGGAGAAAACTCCGTGTATATCCTCCAATTACCCGAAGACTCTCATGCCGCCGGAGGGAGAGCTGGCGGATTTGGAGAAAGACGTGTCGAGAAAATCTACGCTTTCCATTACCAGAACGGGACTTGCCGCAAGCTCTTCGAAGTCGAATCTCCTGAGAAACTGGAGAGATTCGAGCTCCCCTACCACGCTGCAGGCACACCGGTAATACTTCCCGACGGTTCCGAGAAAGTTATTTCGGGAGTAATTGATCCAGAGTTCGTCGAATCCTACAAGCAAGTCGCATAGATTTCTCTGCTTTAGGTAAGCATCTCTAGAGTTGCGCGGTTGCTTCGGCTTTCGACAACATGATGTAGATCGTAGACTGCGTCGACGGACGCGTCAATCTCTTCTCTAAGGCCACCTTCTGCTCAGGAAGCAGGTCTCGGGCAACATAGATGTCGATCGTCTTGTGCTCTAGTTCGGCAAGTTGTTTCAATCGGGTTTCTAAGTAGCCTACCGCTGAGCGGAAAAAATTGTCCGGAAGTTCTGGAAGCTCGACATCTACGAGCGTAGTCGGATCGGCTCTAGTGCGGAGCATTTCATAAAGCTCAGTAACAGCAGGTATCTCGATTCTCAAGTGCTCGTGGCGAAATTCCTCAAGGTTGAAGCTCATTCGTCCCCACTTCTGTCTCTTCCAAAGTCTATGATGATCACCTGGCGAGAGGCCGGTGCCAAAATCCGCATACTCCAGTGTCACGCTCGCGTTTTCCAGGTACTCTGAACGAACGACTCTTCCGCGGTGAATGTACCTGGCGGTCCCGGCAATGTCAGGGGATTTCCCGACATTATCAGAAGGCGAAATATCGTCCGTTATCTGATAGATTGCAACCTGGTTGGTTGGATGATGGGGGGACACCAGAAAGCGTCGAACGGCGTTCTTCTGGTCTTCGAAGATTGCTGGCTCAGCGAAGAGGCGTTTGAAGCGAAGCCGGACCCTGTAGAAATCAGATTCAACCACCACGATTCCAGCCTAACGTTGTCTCTTGGAAAACAAGTGTACGCTTGCGTATTCTTTAACTGATTCCAGCTGGACTGTTTAGATGTCCATGTCGCGCAGAGTGCGGGATTACTTCGAACTCGTCTCTCCTCAATGGGACGTGATGAGAAAGAGCTTCTACGGCGAAGAGGTACGGGACGCTGTGTTGAACGCGGCTCGAATCAGTCCCGACGACACCGTTCTAGACGTAGGCGCCGGAACAGGGTTTCTGACAGAAGCAGCTTCTATGATCGCCCGAAAAGTCATCGCCCTTGACTTCTCAAGGGGAATGAGTGATGAAGCAATTGCAAAACTGGGAAAGGGAAAAGTGGAATTTCGAATCGGAAATGTCGAACGCATGCAGCTACCCGACTCATCTGTCAATGTTGTTATCGGCAACATGGTGTTGCACCACTGCCCGCATCCAAAGGCGGCGGTCGCAGAGATGTCCAGGGTGCTCAAACCAGGAGGAAGGATCGCCTTCTCCGACCTCCAAGAGCATACCTACGAGTGGCTTCGGAAGGAACACGCCGACTTGTGGCTTGGGTTCAAGATGGAGGACATTGCTGTTATGTTGAAAGAGAACGGACTGGAGAAGGTAAACGTTGACGCGTTGTCTTCCTGTTGTTCCAGCACGCAAGAAGAACAAACAGCGAAGATCCCGATGTTTCTAGCATCAGCTCAGAAAGAAGAGTGACGGAGCGGGAGTTTTTCCGGCTGCTTGTTCGACGGGCTTAATGGGCTGGTTTTCTTGGGTGGGCAAGCGTTCGGGGAGCATGGGTGAGAGGTTTGAACCTGTTCTTCTCGTCGACAAAGACGATCTTCGGACTCCATTGTTCGGCCTCTTTCTCGTTCATCGATACGAAGGCTGTGATGATGATCTCGTCCCCCGGCTGTACCTTTCGTGCCGCAGCTCCGTTGAGCGCGATTATTCCACTTCGCGGGTCGGCCGGGAGTGCGTAGGTAGAGAACCTCTCGCCGGTTGTAATGCTCCAGATATCGACTTTCTCGAAGGGGAGAATGCCAGCGGCCTCCATTAGAGACGAGTCTATCTCAATGCTTCCCTCATAATTGAGATCAGAACCTGTCACTCGAGCTCTGTGAATCTTGCCCTTGAGCATTCTCAACCGCAACCTTGCCGTTTCCCCCGTCTTTCCCACAACGATCAATATGACTCGCTAGATTTGAACCGGGGCTACTGTCTCTCTAGAGAACTCGTAGAACTGTTAAGTTCTTTTTGAGAGAGACCATTGAGCTTCTTTTCCCTTCTCCACTCCGGCCTCTTCGGCAACTCTCTGGCCTCCACTCAGGTTCTAAGGGGCTACAAACCTGTGAGACAAGTAGAGTAGCGCGAAGAATGTTGAGAATACACAGATGCCTATCAGACCAACAACGACGGCCAGGTTACCAAGTGCCCCGTAGAACGCGAACGCTCCACTGTTTGGAAGCGTTACCGTCTCGATTGTCTGACAATTAGGGCTACTAACGTTTACTCCCTTGGGAAGAAAGCAGGACGAATGGGCTGTTACTTGGCTGTTCACTACGGAAAAGGCTACCAACCCACCTCCAATCGTGAATACTGCGACAAAGATCGAGATAATGAACCTCTAATCCTCCCGATCATCCTTTCGAAGGAGTTTGATATTCGGCCACGACTTGAGCATTATCACCGAACCTACGAAGGGTAGAAGGAAAATCCAAGCAAATACGCTCCAAGACGGCCAACCCCAAATAGTGAACCAACCTGCCAAGTAGATGATGAAGAGAGCCCACACAATTAGGAACGCGGTCAGCTGAAGAGCAGATTGCGAGATGGTGCGCTTCATAAATTCTAGATCCGAAGTTCTCGCTGATCAAGTGGAGGGGTTACTGAATGTTGAAGTCCTCGATTCGTCTAAGGACGGGGATATGCCCAAGGCCCGCCTCGACAAAGACGAAATTGCGAAACTAATTGAAGAGAAAGCGAAGGAACGAGAGGTGGACCTCTTTATACGGGAAATTCTAGAAGTAGAGCAAGAGATGTTCGAGATAGAGCATCCCGGTGATTCTGTTCCCGGTAAGTCAGCTTTCGACAAATTCACATCTACAGCTACGGTGCACGACAAGATAGTAGAACGGAAACTCTTGCTTCAGATGATAGAAGAAATCGGTGGACCCGAGGCAATCAAGAAGCTAGAAGAAGCTCGGAAACGCCAGTCAAAAACAGCCGAGAAAAGCTCTCAAGGTGGGAGTAGGCAGAATGTAGAAGGCACGCTACTTCACATCTTCGAATGCGCTGAGTGCGATTTTCGTAGCTCTCCCGGTAAGAAGTTCGAGCTTGACGAACACCACATGGAAACCGGGCACTCTGGTTACAAAGAACTGTTTCTCTGAAGGAAAGAGAGCCTAAGGACAAAGCCCATTTAAGGGCGAGACCTTGGCGTGTTTTCGTAGAGTATGCCTTGCCAATCTGGTAGGAGAGTTTAGGCATTGAAGAAGCAGTTGGACCCCGCGGACGCTGTCCTCAAAGACATCGAGGCGATTGGACAACGTTCCTTCATCCCATCTATTGGCCCCGTCAAGGGAAAGATTCTCGCGGAAATCGTGAAGAAGACTCGGCCGAAACGAATTCTGGAGGTCGGAGCTCTTTATGGGTATTCTGCCATACTTATGGCCAAGAACTCGCCCTCTGGAGTCGAGATCATATCAGTCGAGAAGAGCCCGGAACATGTGCGCGTGACCACGAAGAACATCAAGCGGGCAAACATGGAAGAGAGGATCAAGATGATAGAAGGAGATGGGACAGCAGAATTGAGGAAGCTTTTGGGAACCTTCGATCTCGTCTTCTTGGACGCTGAGAAGACAGAATATCTGGCCTATCTGAAAGCAGTCGAGAAAAATCTTCACAAGGGCAGCGTTATCGTCGCAGACAACGTGGGCATATTCAAGGATCAAATGCAAGACTATCTGGAATATGTCAGAAACAAGGGTCCCTTTAAGAGCCGGACAATTGAAACTCTTCTAGAATTCTCGGACACTACCAAAGACGCTATGGAGATAAGCGAGAAACTAGAATAGTCTAGCATGGAACTAGGAGCGTGAAGAGCTAACGGGATTTGTCTTCTCGTTCAGCTGGGCGCTATTCCTGGTATATGAAAAAGTGACCTTGCGGATGCCATGGCCCCTCAAGCATTTTCTGCTCGGACAGTTCCCCGGCGAGTTTGAGGCACAACGTCAAGTTATGAGACTGAGAAGCAACAAAGTGCTGGTTTGAACGAGTTGGGCGTCCGCGGAGAACTTCTAGAATCGTTCTGAGTCTCGGAGGACGTTGCAGTATCCGGAGACGAACCTGCCTATCTCTCCGGTAACAGGGTCGTAGCTGTGTCGTTCCGCGTGGCCGATATCACGGCCGTAGACGTGGATGCTCGTTGTTGGTTTTCCTGAAATATTGTCGACTCTGTGGATTCCACGGTGGCCTAGAACTGTTACGTGTCCTTTGGTGTTGATCTTCTCACTTACTTTCTCGATTTTCGCAATCTTGGGATTTGATCCGTCATCGGTTCTACGGAATAGTGCTTCCCGCTCTTCGCCATCATAGACTCCGATAAGCGCCCATGTTAGGTGGTCGTGGATTGGGGTTGTCTGGCCCGGATGCCAGACTCCTCCAATCATTGAAAACATCTCATCCCTTGGCATGTGGATGAGGTTCATTGCGAATCTGTCTTTTCTGGGGGTGAACGCCTCGGCTGAAACTGATCCGTTGCTCCTGATGAGCTTCTCGAGGAGCGGTTTGATTTGTCTTAGAACTTCTGACTCGTTTGGGTATTTCCGGACGATTGTGTCGACGTCCTTAGCGAATTGGCTGGTCGAGTAGTCCTCGGTTTGCATCGTGTCGAATTCAGGAGTCCAGTACTAATAGCCTTGGCGTTCGGTCGAGCTTGACTCCGCGGTACGGAGCTACCATGGGTTGGAGCTTTATCCTCCAGGTGACACGTGCAAAGCCGTCGGAACAGAAAGCAATAAGTCGACTCTCGTGGGCGGATTGTCCGTGAAGCTCGACAAAATCCCCCTCAAGATGGAATTTCTCAGGAAGAAGCTGAAATGGATTCAGCAGACTATGAAGGAACAGGGAATAGACCTCTGGATTACATTCACGCGGGAGGGGAACGAGGATCCACTAGCTCAGGATCTAAGGTTTAGCGATCTCACATGGAGGTCCGCTGCGATAATCGGTCAAGATGGAACGCGGACCGCTGTTGTCGGAAGCCTGGAGGTTGACACGATCAAGCAAGCAAAGTTCTACGACGAGGTTGTCGGATACGCAAGCGAGGGCGCCGCTCCCAAGCTGAAACAGATAATCGGAAAAAGGAAGCCGAAGAGCATCGCCGTCAACTCAAGTTACGACGAAGGCGCTGCAGATGGTATAACGAGCGGCATGGAAGCATATCTCAAACGAGCATTGAAGGGATATTCCAAACGGTTCGTGTCAGGAGAAGACTTGGCTATTGCGTTGCGCGCGAGGCTTGTCCCAGAGGAAGTCGAACTGGTGAAGAAAGCGATAGTCGAGTGCGAGAAGATCTATGACGAGGTCGAGAGTGCTATCAGACCCGGCAAGAAGGACAGGTACGTACACGAGTTCGCCCATAAACTTCTTGCCCAAAGGGGTCTATCGACCGCCTGGGCTTTTGACCGTTGTCCATCTGTGAACGTTGGCGGCGATCCCATGGGCCACATAGGCTATCACAACACTACTATTCGGAACGGCGATTTCGTCAAACTCGACTTCGGAGTCAACTATGAAGGCTACTGTAGTGACATCCAGCGAGTCTATTTCGTTGGGCCCGGAAATATCCCTAGCTCGGTGAAGCGCATGTTCGAGACGGCTAGAGCTGCAAACGATGCCGCTCTCGCAACCCTGAAGCCAGGGACTGTAGGTTACAAGGTCGATAGTGCCGGCAGAAAACTAATCGTCAAGAAAGGCTACCCGGAGTACAAGCATGCTCTGGGACACGTATTGGGCCGGAGTACCCATGAGATCGGGCCGCTACTCGGTCCAAGGTGGCCGAACAGGTACGGTAAACAGGTGGAGAAACCGGTTCAGAAGGACATTGTCTTTACGATCGAACCTTCAGTCACAAGCAAGCTTGGAACATGCAATCTGGAACAGGATGTCCTGGTCACGGCGAGCGGCTACCGACAACTATCTAAGCCACAGGAAGACATAATCAGGGTAGGATAACACTCGGAACCGACCAGTACATTGGAGCAGACAACCCACACGTGTCCCGTCTGCGGCACCACGGGTCCTTGCAGCCGTTCATCTGGAGAAACGGACGAGTTTAGGTATCACAACTGTCACGTTTGCGGGTCGACTTGGAAGGAGCAGAAAGTCCTGTCCACCGCGAAATCGGAAATGAAGAGCTAGACTCTCATGCTATCTGCACTCCAGTGGTGCTTTCTAAGTCTGGTTCGGGTCTGCTACCGCCGTGGGCGGAATGGCCCTTAGCGTGGGGGAAGAGATGCTTGGCAAGACTTGTACGTGTGCCCTGCAGACAATGAGATCAGGCTTGTAAAGACCCAGAAGAAAGGAACCCCCTGAGCGGCGATATTCGTAATCTTGTAGGTTCAGATGCCTTGGACCCCAACACCCGTTTCCGTAATCGTCGTTATTGGAGGCGTGGTGAGGAAGATGAATAGAAGGAAGAGGGTACTGGCAAAGTCTACGATTGAGACGAGGCTCATCAACGACTCGACGATTCTCTCGAACCTTACCCGGAAGCCCATGGCAGAGCCCGCTTCGGGCCGTCCGAGACACAATCGAGTCATTACCAAGCAGGGTAGCTAGATGCACACATCCATCGATATCCTTGGACACGTTCGACGCTAGTGCCGATTTGAAAGGACTAGACAGCACAATCTTTTTCCAAACGTATCTTTTCTCGTAACTTTTGTTCTTACCTAGCTTTTCTTTTCTGTAACTATTTTTTTCTGATAACTCTTATGCGACCCTTGGGGTGGTTTTTTTCCCGCGCCCCGCCCTTCGTGAAACGCCGAGTTTCCCACGTCACCGGCTCACCCCAGTTCCTCCTTCCTTCGTGAAAACCGCCTATTCTAACAATCCGCGATTCAACCGGTCACTGTGCTGTGTGATCCGCTTATTCGCGGCCCTTAAGCGCTCGAAGGGCGTTCAGGGTCACCCAGGGATTGGCCTTGCCCACCTCGCCCAAGCTTGCGTAAATGCTCGGAACCTCCACTACTTTTCCAGTGCTCTTGTACACGTTGGAGCGGTCAATGCCCTCCTCCTGCACGGAGCGCCATTGTCCCGTTTTCGCGTCCTTCACGAAATTCCGTCGCAGCGATCGAATGTATGTGGCTTCCATCGGCCAAGTCCCATCCGGCAACCGTTTCGACAACAACAACTCCCCGGCATCTTTGGTCCTCTCTTCTCGACCAAAACCAAGCGCTGTCACAACTCGCAATCCATGGAGAATGTCATAGAAGTAGAATAGAGGGAAATGCAATTCGGTCCATTCCGGCCGAATCACCTTGCCAGATTTATCGCTCTTGAATAGGCGGTGCATAAGCATGAATTCCACGCCTCTTTCCACCGCTTCCCGCCCGCCGTGCGGCCACTTCTGAGGATCGAGAGAAGAAAACGCCCACAACGGCTCGATCGTCGACATGAACGAGCTATGATGAACCGTCTTACCGTCACGTCCCTCCGTGTCGCAGTTCCATCCACCATCATCACGCTGATGCTTCACAAGCCATTCAAACATCTCGCGCACTCGAGGATCATTCTCAAACCCGAACTCAGCGAGCGTCCGTGCCATGTTGCCCGTTACACAGGGCTCCCAGACTAAACGCCATCCTCGCAAATCCTCGTCCGGATACTTCGGCGGGGGCCAAGAACGATCCTGCCCATCCATGACCCGCAGAAAATACTCGCTGCCTTTCTTTATCGAGGGATTCGTCCCTGGGACACCCATTTCAGCCAACAACATCAGAGCCCAAACAGTCGCCCTCCATTTAGGCCAGTACACATCTTCCGCATTGCCCCAGTAACCTGCTGGGTGTTGCTCGCTCAAGTATTCGGCAACGGGGCCCCAAGAAGCGATCCCATTCAACGCTGCTACAACATCGGTATCTGTCTTGGATCTTCCGAGAACATCCTTGAGCGCCCAGTATCGAACGCTCGGATTCTCATTCTTTGACAGCCAGGCGACAGCCTGATCCCACTTTGCGACCTCGACAGTACTCGACAACGCATCGATACTCCGTTAGGGGGCGATCGCCATTCTGCCAATTAAAGTGAACCCTACAGACTCTTATTGGAACTAAACATATGATCAGAACCGTCTATTGAGATGGAAGCTAGGCCGGATATTTCTGGTAGAACTCTTCAAGCTCTTTCCGGGTCGGGCTTCCTCTAGTCTCCGGCCTACCCGCCTTCAGGGCTGCTGCCATGTTCCCACGCTTAAGCGCCTCGATGTCAGCGAGGCCTAGGACCTTGTAGGCTGCAAAGGCTCCGACGAACGCGTCGCCGCAACCGGTCGTGTTGACGATCTTCCGTCCCATTTTTGCTTGGTCGACGCTTTTCATCTTCAACTGTTTTCCCTTATCATAAAACGCGAACCCCTTGCCTCCCAAAGTGACGATAACCCTCATTTTCGGCGCAACCTTGTTGAATGCAGCGACAGATTCTGCAAGACTGCGTGTACCGGAAAACGCCAGCGCTTCATGCTCGTTCAATACCAGATAGTCCAAACCCTCCATTTCTCCTGTGAAGTCTTTCATTCCGAATCTTGTCAAGACGCCTGGATGCCAGAGGACGGATCGTCGGAGGCGGTGTCCTTCCGAGAGGATTCTCCCGGCGACGTGTCGTGGTGGATCTATGACGACCATCATTCGGCAATTACCGAAAAGATTCTGAACCTCCGGGAGCATAATGTGGTCCCGCTTCAGCCCAGCATTGGCCCCGAAGTGCGTCTCAATGTTGTTTCTTCCCTTCTCGTCAACTGTAATGTACGCCTGTCCCGACTCAAGTTTGATCAACGTTTGGACTGCAGATGTGTCCACCCCGTCTTGTTTGAGAATTGACAACTGTTTCTTACCGATCTCATCCTTCCCGACACAGGCCAGCAAGGCCACTTTTCTCTGGCCAAGGATTCGAGATGCTGCAACCGAAACATTCCCGCCTTTTCCTCCTGGGACTCGGTCGACCTTCTCTACGACTACTTCTTCTCCGGGTCGGGGAAGTCGTTTGACGAAGAGGTTGACGTCCCAGTTGAGGGCTCCCGTAACGACGAGGTCCGGCGGCAAACTACGACTTTCTCCAAGTCAAAGTGGACAGTGCCACCGTCATCGTGTTGGAAACGTGCTTTTTAGCTCTTCAACGCGGCGGCGATGACAGGCGCGACCGACACCTTGCTTATCGGGCTCGGCATCGTATCGGTGCCGATCACTTTCACCGCTCCAGCTTTCTTGATCCGGTCCAGCGCACCGTCTGCGAGAACAGGGTGGGTACAGAGCACGAAGACGCGTCTCGCTCCTTTTTTCTTACAAGCCTTCGCCGCCTCCGCTATAGTTCCACCCGTGCTGATGATGTCGTCAGCGAAGATTGCGTCTCGGCCTTTCAACTCCACATTTCCCGTATCAACTTCGACCTTTGAAGCAGTCATGCCCTCTTTTCGAACTCGTACTTTCCGAAACGCCGTATGCTCAGCGTCCAGCTCCTTCGCCACGACCGCAGCCCATTGGCCAGCCTCCTCATCGGGCCCGATCACGATAGGGTTGTGTGGTTTGAAATGATTTCGTGCGTACTTTCCCAGTTCATGCATTGCGGTGAGGTTGCGGGCCGGGATCTTGAAGACCTTCGCAACATCTCCCAGCCTGTGAAGGTGGCAGTCAATTGTAAGGAACGATGTTGTTCCCGCAGCTTCTAGAAGCCTAGCTACCGATGCGGAGCTGACTGCTTCCCCCGGATAGAATCGAGAGTCTTGCCGAGCGTAGGCGAGGTATGGGGCTACGACCGTGATAGAGTGGGCCCCCATGTCTCTGAGCGTATCGATCAACAGGAGAAGTTCGAATATGTACTCATCAGGTGTCCGATAGAGAGACTGAACCGCTACGACGTCCTGATCCTTGACGTCACCATGAATTCGGAGATATTTTTCGCCGTCCGGAAAACGTTTGATTTCCAACTGCCCAGCTTCTTGGCCGAGTTCCTTTGCGACTTTCTCCGCGAGTGAACCGCTCGCGGAGCCGCCTAGTATGAGCATGGGAGAACGAGACCGCCCGTGCGGTGCTAATAAAAGTGAGGGCTTAGGCCACTCACATTATGACAACTGATCAACTAGTCCCTTCCAGATGTCTCTACTAGGAAGAGCAGGCCTGGACCTAAGGTCCTGGGTCAAGAGCCTGCGGGCCGCAGGACGAATAGTCCTAGCTTGTATCATAGGATTCGCCGTTGCGTTGCTTGGTCTGCGGATACTCGGAACATCTGCAGACACGTACCTCTCTATTGCCCTCTACAATCTCATATCCGGCAATACCCTTGTACCTCTAATCTATGGAATAGCGACAGTGGGTGATCTCATCTGGGTCCCACTGGTTTTCTGGCTCTATGTCTTCCGCAAAGACAGCAATGAATGGACCAGTTCGCTGATACTGGCCGTGGCGATTGTTACAGCAATGGCTCTGACGGATCTGTTGAAAGCCGCTTTCAACCTTCCAAGACCATTCCAGATACCTTCACTCGGAATATCTGCGCGCGGTGAAATTCCTACCAATCCTGGATTCCCTTCAGGACATACGACAAACGCCTTTACGGTCGCCACCGTGATATGGTCTAGGTACGCAGCCTGGCGTATTCCCTTCATCGTCCTCGCGATCTGTACAGGGGTCTCGATGGTAATCTTGGGATTGCACTTCCCAAGTGACGTTCTCGGCGGAGTTTTTCTGGGAATATTCTGCGGGACGTTCGTTCTGGGCCTGGCGAAACTCCGGTCGAGCAAATGATACTGTCACTTTAGGATACAGGTCCAGGTTACATGGCCCCTTTCGAACTAGAGCACTTGTCTGGTGGACAGGGAAATCAGCCACCTTTGAAACCGTCCCCAGTTGATCATAGAATAGAGGCAGTGCAGCCAACGGGCATCCCTATTCTTGACAAGGTCAGCGGAGGAGGTTTCCCTCGGCCGTCCAGTGTTGCGTTGATGGGCCCGATTGGAAGCGGCAAATCGGCTCTCGTCCGGGAACTAGTGGCGAATTTCCTTCGTCAAGGGTGCCAGCTCCTCTACTACTGCATAGATGATCCCGCTGAGGTGGTTAAGCTAGGTCTCGAGGACCATCACATCGCGGTAACGAGGATCGAAGGCGAAGGTCGTCTCGAATTTGTCGACATGTTCTCGCTCGGAGCTCAGAAGCTAGCCGAGTCGCTTCCCAAAATGGACCCGGGTGACATCTTGGAAGAGACGTTGAAGTTTCAGGATCTCCTCGCCCTCGGCAGAAGCTTTGCGATGAAGCCAAGCGTCGGGCCCAAGGTAATCGTGATGGACTCCATCACACCATTTTTTCTTCTAGCGGAAGCAAGACGTGTCTACCAGTATGTTCAGGTGATGCGTTTTGCAACACAGATCGCGAGAGCAGTAACGATCTCGGTCCTACATACGGAGGTCGTAGATGTAAACGTGGAAAACGCGACCGCTAACCTGGCGGACGGCGTTATCGAGATGAGGAAACGACAGGGAGAGGTCTTGTTGAAGGGGGGCTCGTTGAAGGTCTTGAGAATCGGGCGTAACCCCACACCTTCACGAGGATACTTCTACCAGATCACGCAGCAGGGTATCGTGTTCTCTAACACACCTATGTTCTAAGTGTTGGCGGTCAAGAGTCTTTTAACAACCTCCTAGAGCATCGTCAGGACCCTTTGTCTTTTGATCCAAAGAAGCTGAGAATCGGGTGCAGCGGTTGGTCCTACCAGGATTGGGTCGGCCCCTTCTATCCTAGAGACACAAAGCCTGCTGATTATCTTCGGATGTATTCACAAGTTTTCAATGCCGTCGAAATTGATTCGAGTTATTATCGGACGCCTTCTCCTTTCATGGTCGCCAATTGGAAACGTACGACCCCTGAGGGTTTCCTTTTCACCGCGAAATTTCCAAAGAAAATAACGCACGAGCTGAAACTGCGAGACAGTCAGGCGCAACTAGAACGGTTTTACAAGGCAATGTCCGAGTTGAGAGAAAAACTCGGAGCATTGGTGATTCAGCTTCCGCCCTCGTTCAACTACAAGAAAGACAAGGAGGCTCTGGAGACATTTCTCGCACTAACTGACAAGAGCTATGTCCATGCTATTGAATTCCGCAATAAATCGTGGTTCAAGCCCGACATCTACGAGTTGCTGAAGAAAAACAAAGTCAGCCTAGTCTGGTCCGAGAACCAGTATGCTTCTGCTCCACCTGAGGCCACTTCTGATGTGGCGTATTTGCGGATGGTTGGCGATCGTTCGATAACAAATTTTGGCGAGAAACAGAGGGACCAGGGGGAGACGATGCGGAAATGGTACACTGCTCTAGAGGAAAAGTCGAGTCTGTTCAAACAAGGCTTCATCTTCTTCAACAACCATTTCGCCGGTTTCGGGCCCGGGTCTGTGAACGAGTTCCGACGGCTCGCAGGACTCGCCGAACTTGACTGGAAAGAATTGTCCAAGGAACCCGGACCTTTACAAAGCAGCATGGCACAGTTCCAGAAATAATTCAGA
>Ga0209806_1000786_pt1 | contig 21542 bp, 28 predicted proteins | sample GraSoiAngelo_152_FD_186166 | JGI IMG/M metagenome (GOLD analysis project Ga0209806, IMG submission 186166) | Grasslands soil microbial communities from the Angelo Coastal Reserve, California, USA - 14_1009_12_30cm (SPAdes) (version 2) | ecosystem: Environmental > Terrestrial > Soil > Grasslands ... | reverse complement strand
ATCAGCAGCCTCAAGGTGGGCGACCCGATGTCCGAGGACACCGAGATGGGCCCGCTCGTTTCCGAAGAGCAGCTGATACGTGTATCCGGATTCGTCGACCGGGCGAAGAAAGCGGGCGCGGAGGTGCTGACGGGCGGCGCGCGGATCAAAAAGCCCGGCTCGTGGTACGAGCCGACCGTCGTCGTGCCTTCCGGACCGGACGCCGAGATCGTGACCAAAGAGGTTTTCGGCCCGGTGGTCACCGTGCAGCGGTTCAGCGACGAGGAGCAGGCGCTGAAGTGGGCCAACGGCGTCGACTACGGCCTGGCGGCGTCGGTGTGGACGCGAGATGTCGGTCGGGCTCTGCGCATGGCGCGCAAGCTGCAGTTCGGCACCGTCTGGATCAACACGCACATCCCCCTGGTGAACGAGATGCCGCATGGCGGCTACAAGCAGAGCGGCTACGGCAAGGACATGTCGATCTACTCGCTCGAGGAGTACACGCAGATCAAGCACGTGATGGCCTCCCTTGACTGAATGATCGACGGCGACCCAGCAAAGAAAGCCGCCCTGAAGGTGCTGGGTGTTCGCAAGAGCTACGGTCCTGTCGTCGCGGTGGCCGGCATCGACCTGGTCGTGGACGAAGGCGAGTTCTTCACCCTCCTCGGTCCCTCTGGCTCCGGCAAGACCACCCTGCTTCGGCTTATCGCAGGCTTCGAGCGTCCCGACGCCGGCCGGATCGAGCTCGGCGGCCGGGACGTCACCTCAGTTCCCCCCTACCTGCGCGACACCAACACCGTGTTCCAGGACTACGCGCTCTTCCCCCACATGTCGGTCGCGGAGAACATCGCGTACGGGCTGCGCGTCAAGCACGTTTCGCGGCAGGAGCGCGAAAAACGCGTGCAGAGAGCGCTCGAGATGGTGCGGCTCACCAATCTCGGCGGGCGGCGACCGAACCAGCTGTCAGGCGGCCAGCGCCAGCGGGTCGCCCTGGCCCGGGCGGTGGTCAACGAGCCGGAGGTGCTGCTGCTCGATGAGCCGCTCGGTGCGCTCGACCTGAAGCTGCGCCAGGAGATGCAGATCGAGCTCAAGCAGATCCAGAAGGAGGTGGGCATCACGTTCGTCTACGTGACCCACGACCAGGAAGAGGCCCTGACCATGAGCGACCGCGTGGCGGTCATGGCCAACGGGCAGATCGAGCAGGTCGGTTCGCCCGTCGAGGTCTACGAGCGACCCGCGACCGAGTTCGTCGCGGGATTCATCGGCATCTCGAACGTCCTGGTCCGAGACGGGGTGCGCTTCGTCGTGCGCCCGGAGAAGATACGCATGCTCTCCGAGGGCGAGCCGGCGCCACCTGGCATGGTCGTGGAGTCGGGCGAGGTCGAGGAGGTGATCTACGTCGGCATGAGCACCCGCTACGTCGTCCGGCTCGAGCGGGGGGAGCACCTCGTCGCGGTACGTCAGAATATGGACGCCCTGGGAGATGCCGAACGGTTCGAAGGTCGGCCCGTGAGGCTCGCCTGGACGGCAGACCACACATTCGTCCTCGATAAGCGGAGGTAGGGAGTCAATGAAGCTCGGAGCAATCGCGGCGCTGGCCGCTCTGTCCATGGCTGCATGCGGATCCACCAGCAACAACCCAGGCAACTCACAGGCGCCGCCGCCGACCGCCAACATGAAGCCGCTGACGCAGATAGGCGCGGGCGAAGGCGCCCTGACCCTGATCGACTGGGGCGGCTACGTGCAATCCCTCTGGCAGAAGCCGTTCGAGCAGACAACCGGATGCAAGATCACGTACAAAGACGCCGGCTCGTCTGACGAGATGGTGACCCTCATGGCGAACGGCGGAGGCGGCCAGTGGGACATGGTTTCCGCTTCCGGCGATGCCGACCTGCGGCTGATCTACAGCGGCGACGTGAAGCCGATGAACATGGACCTGATACCGGACTGGCAGAACTTCCAGACCGCCTTCAAGAGCCCCGCCTTCAACACCATCAACGGGATCCACTATGGCGTCTCGCTGCAGTGGGGCCCGAACACCCTGCTCTACAACACCAAGAAATTCGTCAACCCACCCACGAGCTGGGGCGTGCTCTACGACTCGCAGTACAGCGGCCTGATCACGATCCCCGACAACGCCATCCAGATCGCGGATGCGGCCCTCTACCTGAGCAAGACCAAGCCCAGCCTGAAGATCACCGACCCCTACGAGCTGACCCAGTCGCAGTTCGATGCCACGGTCACCTTGCTGAAGCAGCAGCGGCCTCTGATCAAGACCTACTGGGGCTCTGTCGGTGACGAGGAGACCGCCTTCAAGAGCGGCGACGTGGTCGTGGGCGCCGCCTGGCCGATCATGACCACGGACCTCAAGACGGCCGGCGCCCCTGTGAACGAAACCATCCCCACCGAGGGAGCGACCGGATGGGCCGATACCTGGATGCTGGCCACAAACGCTCCGCACCCCAACTGCGCCTACATGTGGGCGAAGTGGGTTAGCACGCCCACGGTGCAGGCCGAGCAGGCCATCGGCTACGGCGAGACACCTGTGAACACCAAAGCATGCGCCGTGATGGAGTCGTTGAGCCCGGGCTCCTGCGCGGCCCTGCACGCCAACGCGCAGAGCGCGTACTTCGACACGATCAAGTTCTGGAAGACGCCGCTCGCGACCTGTGACGATGGGACCAAGAACTGCGTCGCCTACGCGCAGTGGCTGTCAGCCTGGACGACGATCAAGGGCTGACCCCAGTTGACGGTTGAGGTAGCCAGACGGCCTCGTCGCAAGGGCGGCGGGGCCGTCGCCATTCGTTCGCTGTTCTGGCGGCTGCCGTGGCTCCGCACGACAGTCCTCCTTGCACCTCCACTGGCCTGGTTCGTCGTCATCTACATCGCCTCCCTGGTCCTGCTCCTCATCACCGCGTTCTGGGCGATCGACCCGTTCACGACCAAGATGATCCAGGCCTGGAACCTCGACAACTTTCGGCAGATCCTCAACGAGCCGACCTATCTCCGCATCATCGGCCGGACCGTCTTCATGGCCGCGCTCGTGACCGTGACTGACGCCGCCATCGCGTTTCCTTTTGCCTACTACATGGCGCGCATCGCATCCAGGCGCGTCCAGACGATCCTGTTTGCCGCGGTGCTGCTGCCGCTCTGGGCGTCCTATCTCGCCCGGGTCTGGGCCTGGATCCTCATCCTCAACCACAGCGGCGTCTTGAACTGGAGCTTGCAGGCGTTCGGCGCTCCACCGGCCAACGTCGCGTACACCGACGTCGCGGTCTGGATCGTCTTCTCTTACATCTGGCTCCCGTTCATGATCATCCCGACCTACGCCGCGCTCGAAAGAGTCCCCGAGTCACTGGTCGAGGCGGCGTCCGACCTCGGCGCGAGGCGGTGGCGCACGCTGAGAGACATCGTCCTTCCGCTCGCGCTGCCCGGCGTCGTTGCCGGATCGATCTTCACCTTCTCGCTGACGCTGGGCGACTACATCACGCCGGTGTTGATCGGAGGCGGTACGAGCTTCATCGGCAACGTTGTCTACAGCAACATCGGAATCGCCAACAACGTGCCCTTCGCGGCCGCCCTGGCGATGGTGCCCATCGGGATCATGGCCATCTATCTGATCGGCGCCAAACGTCTTGGCGCATTCGAGGCGCTCTGATCAGATGAGCGAAACGTTGACCCGCTTCGCGTTGCGCGCCTGGGTGGCGCTCGTCCTGCTGTTCCTCTTCATCCCGATAGTCGTCATCTTCCTGTACGCGTTCAATTCCTCGAAGATCGAAGCCTGGCCGATCGAGGGCTTTTCCATGAGGTGGATCAACGTGACGCTGAGCGACGCGGAGGTCGTGTCCGCGATCAGGCTCTCAGTCGAGGTGGCGCTCGTCACGACGCTGCTCGCGTTGATCCTGGGTTCGTGCGCCGCATTCGCCATTCACCGGACCACCTTCTTCGGCCGCGATGCGATCAACTTCCTGCTGGTGCTTCCGCTCGCGCTGCCCGGGATCATCACCGGGGTCGCGCTGCACGCGTTCTTCGACTACAGCGGAATCCTTCTCTCGGTCGCCACCATAGTGGTCGGCCATACGACGTTCTGCATCGTGGTCGTCTACAACAACGTGCTGGCGCGGCTTCGCCGCACGCAGGGATCGCTCATCGAGGCGGCGATGGACCTCGGCGCAAACGGGTTCCAGACCTTCAAGGACATAACGCTGCCGCTGCTCTCCACGGCGATCATCGCGGGCGCAATGCTGGCGTTTGCGCTTTCGTTTGACGAGATCATCGTCACGACGTTCACCGCAGGAGCTCAGAACACGCTTCCGATCTGGATCTTTGCGCAGATCCGCAACGGCCAGCGCCTTCCTGAGGTGAACGTGGTGGTGTCCCTCGTGATCCTGGTCACCATCATTCCCGTCCTGATCGCTGCTCGCCTCACCGGAGGTGGCGGAGCCTCGCGCGTACCCGCTGCGAAGTGAGAGGGCGGACCCTGGGCCGGCTGCTCGCGGGCGCGATGTTGGCCCTCGCCGCCTGCGAGCCTGGAGCCACGAACACCGCATCCGGGCCGCCTTCGCCCCCAACGAGGGGCATGAAGACGCCGGCGGCGGTTGGCGTGGGTGAAGGCGAGCTCGACCTCATCACCTGGGAGGGCTACGCGGACGATTCGTGGACCAAGGCATTCACCCAGCAGTCCGGATGCCAGGTCCACGCCCACTATGTCGGCTCGACGGCCGAGATGTCGAGCCTGATGACGGGTGGCGGCGGGGGCAGCTGGGACATGGTCTCTGCTCCCGGCGACATCAGCCTGCAGCTGATCTATGGCGGCGAGGTCGACCCGATCAACGTCGCGCTCATACCGTCGTGGTCTGACTTCGGCAGCACGTTCCAGAGCCCGCCGTACAACACAGTCGGCGGCGTGCACTATGGCGTCTCCTTGCAGTGGAGCCCGAACATCCTGCTCTTCAACACCAAGCAGCTCGCGCCGGCGCCGACAAGCTGGAGCGTCGTGTACGACCAGGCTTACAAGGGGCATGTCACTGTGCCCGACAACCCGATGCAGATCGCGGACGCGGCCCTGTATTTGAGCAAGTCGCAACCAGGCCTGGGCATCACGAATCCATTCGAGCTCAACCGCACGCAGTTCAATGCCGCCGTCGCCCTGTTGACCCGGCAGCGCCCGTTGGTCCATCGCTACTGGCCGATCGCGTCGGACGCCATCGCGATGTTCCAGGATGGGGAGGCCGTCGTCGGCTCGGCGGGCCCCTACCAGGCCATCCAGCTCCAGTCGGTCGGCATCCCGGTCGCCGAGGCCATGCCGGCAGAAGGCATGACCGCGTGGGGAGACAGCTGGATGCTGGCCGCGCGAGCTCCGCATCCGAACTGCGCCTACATGTGGGCCGCGTACACGGCGACGCCGCAGGTGCAAGCCCAGCAGGCGCGCCTGTTCGGCGAGACACCCGTCAACTCAAAGGCTTGCGCCTCGATGAACACGCTGGAGGCGGGTTCCTGCGCCAAGTACCACGCGGACGCAACGCCGTCCTACCTCTCAGCGATCTCCTTCTGGCAGACCCCGATCGCCTACTGCGCCGGTGGCACCGGCTGCGTTGCTTACGACGACTGGGTTTCCGCCTGGGACGTGCTCAAGGCTTGACGCGTTCAGCCGATATGGAGCGACGGAAGCACGACCGAGAGAACCCACAGCGCAAGGCCCACCGCGATCAGGTTGATCTTGCGGTAGCGCCATCCGACCGCCGCGGCGACGAAGGCGATGAACGCGAGGACAAGGATGATGGTCGTCAGGGTCAGGCTCGAGAGCCGTCCGATCAGGTCGCCGAGCGACCAGAGCGCCAGGCCGATCGCGAGCAGGTCCGTCTTTCGGTAGGTCCAACCGGTGGCGGCCAGGACAAAGGCAACCAGCGCGAGGATGTAGAGAAGCGTGCTGAAGCTCATCCGCCGTATTGTCGGTTAGTCGGCGTCGATTTGGGCCGCTGGACGATCGCCCAATGTTCCGGCCGGCATGAGCCAGGTGAACACGTCGACCACCAGGCGGCCGGCTCGCACGGACGGGTCGCCCTCCATCAGCTGGCGGGTCTCCTCGACCAAGGTCCGAAAGACGCTGATGCCACGCAGGGACTCCTCGGGCTGGCCTGAAACCGGCCCCGTGACGACTGCATGCCCGGCCTCGCGCATCCTGGCGTTGAAGGCCAGGTGCTCCTCCTGCAGAGCGGTGAGCTCGGCGTCGCTCATCCGAGGCGCGCCGGCCGGCCGGCGCAGAAAAACTATCGTGTAGGCGTCGAGCCTCATAGAGTGTCGAGACTAGCGCGATGCCGGACGCAGCTCATCCCTTGAACCTGACCGGGCATGCGCTGTCACCCGGAGCGCAGCGGAGCTGGTGGCTGCGCGAGGCGCTCGACCATGAAGACGCCCGGCCTTGCCCGCCGCTGGCCGCCGATGCGAAGGCAGACGTTGTCGTCGTCGGCGGCGGTTTCAGCGGGCTCTGGACCGCCTATTTCCTCACCGAGCGCGATCCCAATCTGGGCGTGGTCGTGCTGGAGCAGGACATCTGCGGCGGCGGCCCGAGCGGCCGGAACGGAGGATTCGCGAGTGGCTGGTGGGACGAGCTTCACGGCCTGATCACCCTGTACGGGCGAGATGAGGCGGTGAAGGCATGCCGCGCCATCTCGTCGAGCATCACGGCGCTCGGCGAATTCTGCAAGAGGCACGACATCGACGCGTGGTTCAGACGCGGTGGCTACATGTACGCGATCACCGCGGGCGCGCACGAGAAGCTGTGCGAGGACATGGTGACGCTGGCGCGAGACGCCGGAGCCGCCGATGAGCTGCGAGAGCTCACCGCGGCCGAGGTAAAGGCGCGCTGCTCGTCGCCTGCCTTTCGCGGCGGCGCTTTCATGCGCGACGGCGCCTCCGTCCAGCCCGCGCGGCTCATCCGCGGATTGCGTCGCGTCCTGCTCGAGCGCGGGGTGGTCATCCACGAGGGGACGCAGGTCACGCGCCTCGACGGATCCACCGCAGTCACGCCCGCCGGGAGAGTTCGAGCGCAGCATGCCGTGCTCGGCGTGAACGCATGGGGCGTCGGGTGGCCTCAGCTCAACCAGCGGCTGGTCGCGTGGAGCAGCTACATCGTGCTTACCGCACCTGCGCCTGGGCGGATCAAGGAGATCGGCTGGACGGGCGGTGAGCTGATCAGCGACTTCCGCACCTCGCTGCGTTACTTCAGGACCACCCCAGACGGCAGGATTGCATTCGGCGGCGGCGGCGGACGCGCCCGAAGGACCATCGACGCGATGTTCACCAACGACATGCGCGCCGTCAAGGAGACGGCGGAGGGATTCCGCTTGATGTTTCCGTCCTTTGCCGATGTGCCGATCGAGGACGGGTGGGGCGGGCCAATCGACGTGTCCGCGACCCACCTCCCCACCTTCGGGCGCCTCGGGCTCGGCAACGTGTACTACGCCGCCGGTTACACGGGCAACGGGGTCGCGCCGACCCATCTCGCCGGGCAGGCGATCGCCGACCTCATCACCGGAGCGGACACCGACGCCGTCCGCCTGCCGATGGTCAATGCCAGGCCGCCGCGATTCCCGCCCGAGCCGCTGCGGTCCTGGGGCGCGGCGGTGGTGCGGCGGGCGATGATCGCCAAGGAGACAGCGGAAGAGCGCGGGCGGGAGCCGGGGTTCCTCGTTTCGCAGCTGGCCCGAACGCCGCGCCGGATGGGCTACCTACTAGGCCCAGATTAATAAGTCTCCTCCCCATTAATGGGGCGATCAGTAGGCGCGGGCAGCGCGTCCTGGACCGGCTAGTCCGGCAGGTGGCCCGAAGGGCCGGAGGGGCTGACCCGGATCTCTAACTGCGAATCAAGTCGCCAAGCAAATGCACGCCCCAACCTTTCGGCATCACGCGCTCTGACATCACCGACGCCCGGAACATGAAGCTGTTCACCGCGAGGTACGTCGGGTCGGGCACAACACGCATGTCGTAAACGTCGAGACCTGCAGCGTTGGCGTGGGCCCGGATCGATGCAACGGTGTTGGCCCTGTACTGGACCGCAAACGTGTCCGCCTCGACGCGTCCATAGAACTTCGGCACGAGCCGCCGCTGGAGCAGCGGCAACGCCTTGCCGATGCGATTCGCGAGCATCAGCGGATTGCGCATGTTCGGCGTGACGAAGACAAAATGGCCAAGGGGTTTCAGCACGCGGCGAGCCTCTCGCAACGTGACGGCGGGGTCCTTGAGATGCTCGAGCACCCACAGGCAGACGATAAGGTCAAACGACCCATCCGCAAAGGGAAGGTGCTCGCCGATGCCCCGGATCACAGGCATCGCCGGGGCGCGATGCTCGCTCAGCGAGGGCGAGTCAGGATCCAGCCCGGCGGCAAGCCTGACGTCGCGCCAGAACAGCTCCACCACACCGCCCCGGCCGCAACCGAGGTCGAGCACCGCGCTGCTTGCCGTGACGTGGCTGCGCACGATCGTCTCGAGCTGGTCACCGCTCGATCGCCAGCCGGGCCGGATGGCGCGATAGCGCTCGCGGAACGCGTTCTGAACTCCTAGCGGGAGGAGCGCTCCCCGCCCGAAACCGCCAACGGCGCGCTCCTCTGCCTGGGCCATGCAGCGGGCATTTTGACGCTACGCGTGCTTGGCCGCAACCTTGAGGTCGGCAATAAACGACGACATTGCGGCTTCACGCGACTCGTCGTCGGTGGCGCGCAAGATCGATGAGGGGTGGACCGTGGCGACGACCGGGGTGCCGAAAGGCGACTCGAGCACCTCGCCGTGCTGCTTGCTGACGCGAAACGACGGTCCCATGACGGACTGGGCGGCGGTCGCTCCCAGCAGCACGATGATGCCCGGCCTGACCACCTCGATCTCGGCTTCGAGCCAGGGCCGGCAGGCGCGCACCTGCCCCGCGTTCGGTTTCTCGTGCAGCCTCCGTTTGCCGCGCCGGGTCCAGCGGAAATGCTTGACGGCGTTGGTGAGGTAGACCCGACGCCGGTCGATGCCGGCCTCGTCGAGGCCGCGCTCCAGGAGCCTTCCGGCGGGGCCGACGAACGGTTTTCCCTGCAGGTCCTCCTGGTCGCCCGGCTGCTCGCCGACGAGCATCATGCGGGCGTGCTCGTCACCGTCTCCAAAGACGGTCTGGGTCGCGTTTTGCCACAGGTCACACCCCTTGCAGGACGCCGCCGAGGACTTCAGCTCGTCTACGGTTCGGGCCTTTGGCGGGGGTTGCGCCACTCTCCAGTAACGCATGAGTTCGACCCGAATTGGGAATAACAAATGCATATGGCAAAGGGAGATTTCGTCGAGGTCCTGGTGGACGCCGGAAGCGGTTCCGCCCGCGAATACGTGATCGAAGCGACGCGCGCCGGGCGCAGTGTCGAGGTGCGCAGCTCGCGCACGACAGTCGAGGTCCGTGAGCTCACCCGCACCGGCGGTGTGGTGCGAACCGCAAGGTTCGTGGCTCCAAGAGTCCTGGCAGTCGTAGAACACCCGAAAGCGGCCTAGTTAGTTGTGCTGCTCCTCCCCATTTATGGGGAGGTGGCGGGCAAAGCCAGCGGACGATCGAGGTTGTGCTCCTCCCCATTTATGGGGAGGTGGCCCGTAGGGCCGGAGGGGCTGGGGAGTCCCCCCTAAACTCGTTCCGATGGAAGATCTGCTAGCCGCCTGGGACGGGGAATCGGTCTCGATCCACCGCGACCGCGAGACGGACACGTGGATGTTCATCTGCGTGCATTCGACCCGGCTTGGCTCGGCGGCCGGCGGCACCCGGATGAAGCACTATCCGCGCCCGACCGATGCTCTGGCCGACGGCATGCGCCTTTCCGAGGCGATGAGCCTGAAGTTTGCGTGCGTCGACTTTCCACATGGTGGCGGCAAAGCGGTGATCGCGCTGCCGACGCCTGAGATCCCGCAGGGTGACGCGCGCCGCCGCCTCCTTCACGAGTACGGCGCGTTCATCAACTCCCTGGGCGGCCTTTACAGCTGCGCTCCAGACATGAACACCTCGGCCACCGACATGGACGTGATCGCGGAGGTCTCCCCATACGTCTTCTGCAAGACCGAGGCCGCCGGCGGTTCCGGAGACACCGCTCCCGACACGGCTGTCGGCGTCCTGCACGGCATCCGGGCGGCGTGCGCCTACGCCTTCGGCTCTGACGACCTGGCCGGGCGAAGCGTGCTCGTGCAGGGCGTGGGCGGCGTCGGCGGGCGCCTGATCGAGCTTCTGGCGGGCGCCGGAGCCACCGTGGTCGCGACCGACATCGATCCTCGCCGGCTGGCGAGCCTGCGCGACAAAGGCATTCGCACCGTCGCTCCCGAAGCGGCGCTCACCACCGAGTGCGACGTGCTGGCGCCGTGCGCGACGGGCGGCATCTTCAACACGCGATCGATCCCTGGTCTTCGCTGCCGCGTGATCGCGGGCGGCGCCAACAACCAGCTGGAGACGCCGGCCGACGCCGACCTGCTGCGCAAGCGAGGCATCGCCTATGCGCCGGATTTCGTCATCAACGCCGGAGGTGTCCTGCACGGCGGCGGGATCGAGGAGCAGCACTGGACCCGCGAGGTGCTCGACGCCAAGCTGGCCGGCATCGGTGGTGCGGTTTCTGAGATCTTCCAGCGCGCCGACCGCGACGGTGTCAGCACCGATGCGGCTGCGCGCCGGATCGCCCTGGGCCGCATCGAGTCGGCCGCGCCGGTCAGCAGTCAGGGCTTGCGGGCACGGATGTAAGCGCTGCCGACCTTGCCCACTCCGGGCAAAGCCTGGGTCGCGTGAACATCGAACTCGGGGTCGCTGAATCCGGCGCCCACCAACGCGGCGCGATATTCGTCGATCGGAACGGTGCCGGAGATGCATCCCGCCCATGAGTCGAGGCGCTGCTTGAGCTCGGCGCTCAGCGGTTCGAGCTCCACCATGTCGGCCACGGCGAAGCGACCCCCCGGGCGCAGCACGCGGAACGCCTCCTGGATCACCGCGGCCTTGTCTTCGGCGAGGTTGATCACGCAGTTGGAGATGACGACGTCCACCGACGCGTCGGGCAGCGGGATGGCATCGATGGAGCCTTTTAGAAACGTTGCGTTGGTGACACCCGCCTTGTCGCGGTTGCGATTGGCAATCGCGAGCATCTCGTCAGTCATGTCGACACCGTAGGCGTGGCCGCCGGGCGAAACGCGGCGAGCCGACAGCAGGACGTCGAGCCCCGCGCCTGATCCGAGGTCGAGCACGACCTCGCCTGGCACGAGACTCGCCAGCGCCGTCGGGTTGCCGCAGCCCAGGCTGATGCCGTCGCTGAGACCGATCTCCTTCAACTCGCCGGCCGAATAGGAGCCAGCGCATCCGCAGTCCGGGCCATCGACCTGGCAGCAACCTACGGTCGAATCGATCGGCAGCAGCTCGATCTTCTTCGCCGCCCCCGCGTAGCGTGCCCTGACAGCTTCCGTGATCTCGCTCATTTCATTGACTCCCTGAACCCATCGATAGTTGTCGATGGATAGTGTAGCATTCATCTCATGGCCGTCAAGGAGCTTCCGATGATTCGTGAGCGGGGTGTGTGCTGCGCTCTCCCCGTGGTTCAGGAGAGCTGGGCCATCGATCGGGCCGAGCTCATGAAGGCGCTCGCCGATCCAACCCGTCTGACGATTCTCGCCTCCTTATGGATGGCAAACGCGCCGATCTGCATCTGCGATTTCACTGCAGGCCTCGAGCTGACTCAGCCCACCATCTCTCATCACATGGCAAAGCTGAAAGAGGCGGGCCTCGTCGATTCAGAGAAGCGCGGTATCTGGATCTACTACCGCCTCCGCGACAAATTGCCGACAGCAACACGAAAGTTGCTAAGTCAACTGATCGCCTAGGGTTTCGCCCGCTACTGTTACGCCGTGCGCGCGAGAGGGGCGGCTCTGGCCCTCATATTCGTGGTGGCTGCATGCGGCGGCTCGAATCCATCCGCCTCCCACACGCCCACCCCGTCATCGACGGCGGCGACCACAGACACAGCGACACCCTCGACGGGCACTTCACCAAGCGCGACCTCCTCCCCTGGACCCGCGACCCTCGTGCACTGCACGACCGCGGTACCGGCCGGCGACAACCTCGTGATCGGAACGGTGGTTGGAGACCCGACGGTGGTGGTTCGTGACATCCAGGACCCCGCGAATGCGAAGAACCTCTGCACGTTCGACGCCAATGTGATCTCACCGCAGTTCGTCAGCTCGTCCGCGGTCGTCTATGCGACACCGGAAAGCCAGATCGTCGAAGCGCAGCTGGCCGGTGGTCCGACCGTGCTCCTCGCGACCTTCGGTGGCGGCGTCGTGAATTCAGGTCAGTTTGCGGTCAGCCCGGATGGTCGCTCGATCACGTACCTCGACGGGAACGCGTGGCACCTCGTTGGGTCAGCTGGCAACCGGGTGCTGACCACGCTTCCCGCCGTGCCCGGGCGAGGCGTCAGCCCTGACGAGGACGACAGCTTCCTCAGCTACTCCCCTGACGGCCAGTACATCGCACTCTTCCAGACGTTTCACGTCGGTGGCACCGGCGCGACGGCTCCGGACCAGATCCGGCGCGCGAGCGACGGTTCGCTTATCTACTCGACCTCCGGCATGACGATGTCCGTCTGGGCCTCGGTACCGAGCCGCCTCTTCTTCCGCGACTCCAGTGGAAACGTGCACCGCTGGGACTCGACGACGGGGCTTTCGGCAATGACGTCGCTGCGCTGGATCCGCCCGCGCTCGTCGCCGGACGGGCGCTGGATTGCCTACACGTTCCGCACGACCTCAGGCCTCGGCGGCGTCGGCTTCTACAGCGTGCAGGCGAACAGTGTGTCGAACACATCGCCACCGGGACGTTCCGGGGTGAGGTTTCTGACCAATGACCTGGTCTGGTACGTCGGCGAAAAAGCGTGCTCGACATGCTTCGCGGGGCAGCCGACACCCACCGGCGTCACCTACATCTACAGCATCGCGGGCGCGTCTGAGATCACCTCGCGGCTGGCGAGTGTGTACGACGCGTGGCCGCACGTGACGGCCCCTGGCCTGTAGCTATTTCACCCTCTCCCCCAGGGGAGCGATCAGATGGCGCGCGCCTTCGCGCGTCCTGGACGCGCTTGCGCGCAGGGATCAGGGGAGAGGGGCGTGTGCTGTGTTTACGCCATCTCCCGGCGGCGCTGTTCGCGGCGGGCCTGGTCCTCGGTCCCGACCATGCGCTCCATGACCGCGCGGTAGTGCAGGATCGCCTGGCGCATGCCCTCGGTCTTGTCCTTGGACGTGTAGCCAAGCTTGTGCGCGCGCTGCACCTCGGCGGGCAGGTCGCGATCGGTCAGCGGATGCCCTCGCTCGCGCAGCATCGCCATGACCAACGCCTCCGCCTCACGTACCGCCTGCTCTGGAGCCTCGACGAATTTCATCTCGACCTCATCCCACTCGCTGATGTATCGATCGCGTGACTCGGGGGGCAGGGCACGCAGCTGCGGCCGGCGGCGACCGATGCCGGCGGCGCGAACGAGGAAGAGCAGCACCAAGACGACCAGTGCAACGACCAGGATCGTGACTAGAGTTCCCGTGTCCATCTATGTCGTCACCTCCAATTTAGGAACGCCAGTAGAGGCGCTTAGACCCGGTGGCCGGACAGAAAAAAGTACGAAACGCAATCGCGCAAATGAAGCCACCTCGCAAAGTCGGCGCGTTGTCGTTGAGTGGAGATACGGCAGGCCTTGCTCTGGAGTGGCTTGCTGTTGGGGGGTCAGGCGACCGACACCCTCACCACAGCGCTCGACCGCGCCCAGGGGGCGCTGGAGCTGATGCCCGTCAGCGCCCAGGTGCTCGAGGTTGGTGGAGTCGCGCTGTTCTGGGTCATCAAGCTCCTCATCGTTGCGTCCGCCGCCGCCGCTCTGCTTGCAGCCGCGGGCAAGGTCCGGCAAGAGCACCGCATCTCGCGCATCACGTTTCGCGCCTCACTGGTGGCGGTCCAGGCGGTAACGATCTGCCTCGCGGCTACCTCCATCAGCAACCTGGCGCTGCTGAGCTCGATCCAGGGCTAGCGCCGTAGCGCTGCTTCCACTCGTTCATCAACGCCGCCAGCCGTTCGGCGCCCATGCCATAGGTGTCCGGCAGGCCACCGTCGAAGCCGGTCATCGCCCGGTTGAGGCCGCGTAGGGCTCTGCTGCGCGGGAAGTCGGGCGAGTAAAGAAACATCACCGCCGACGAGCCCCTGAGCCGGTACGTGCCGAAAGACTCGACGTTGGACCAGCTGATCGTCATCTGCCGAAAAAGGCTGTGGATGGTGAACCCGGCCGGGGCCAGCACGAGGTAGTTGTTCTTGCTGAAGAGCATCGTCATGGAGACCACGCCGCACAGACCGAAGAACGACAAGACCAGCCAGCCCGTCGCCTCTCCGCTGGAGACCATCAGCACGCCGCCTGCGCAGAAGGCGACCGAGCCCGCCAGCAGCGCCGCCCACCTGAGCTTGCTGGGTCTCAGGACGACCTGATCTGCCCTCAGCCCCTCCGCCATGCCCGAAACGAGAACGCGCTAATACAGCCCGAGGCGCATCCGGCGTGGTTCGTGCATGGCCGGCCGAGGCGGGACCTGATGGCGGTCCCAGGCCTGCACGCAGCTAGCGCACGTGCAGCCGGGACCGTCCGAAAGCGACGACAATCGCCGCCCTCTGCGAGTCAATTTCAACAGCGTTGCAAGGATTTTTCTGCGACGTAGTGGTGTCATGTTTCCTCCGGGGTTACTGGGACGTTAAGTGGGATAACGGCGGAACGCCAAAATTCCTGCAACTAAGCGCCTGGAGAGAGTTTGGTTAGGCGCCCGGGCCTCGGCGTTAGGGCTTTCCACGAGGGGTCGGGTGCGCAGTCATTTTCGACTCAGGAGGGATTCATGTTCAGGTTGCGATTAGCGATTCTAGGGGCAGCCGCGGCCCTTGCCCTCGGTACGGCCAGCGCCCTGGCCATGCAGGAGAGCACCGGCACGGGAGACCCGGATGCGCACGGTGATGCGGTCGCGTCAGCGGCGCGGAACTGTCCGCACGGCGCGAACGGCGTCCACGGCGCGTGCGTGAGCGCCATCGCCTCGTCCGAGAGCCAGGACAACAACCAGACCGACACCGGCGCGAGCAGCCAATCGCCGGCCCAAATATGCAAGGCGGCCGACGCGAGCGAGAACGCCACGGAAACCGCCCCCGCCAAGGGCGACAAGGCCGCGAAAGCCAAGGATCGCAGCGAAGACAAGTCCGAGCACAAGGCTTTTGCGGCGTGCGTGTCCGGCCAGTCAGCTGCCGAGGGCAGCTGAAACGCAGATGACCTGGTAGGTCAGCGCCGGGCGAAGTAGGGGTGCAGCGAGGGGGCGGAGCGCAAGCTCCGCTCCTTCTTGCGCTTCTAGGCCGGTTGAGCAGGCATCGGGGCCGGCCCGGCCAGCTGCCGCTCGTACCAGGTGATGACGCCGGCGCCGATCGCTTGCGCATACGGGATCGTGAACAGCAGACCGACGCAGCAGAGGATTACTCCGAGGCTGCTGATCAAGTTCGCGACGAACAGGAGCAGCGCGGCGACGACGGTCGTGCCAGGGTCGCGCGTGGCCATCGCCCAAACTGCGGCGACATCGAAACCGCCGGCGAAACCCGATCGATACGTGCTGAGGATGATCGACGGCAGCAGGAAGAGGATGAAAAGAGCAGCCAACGAATCGATCGCGTAGCCAATGGCCGCCAGGCCAGAGCTGTGATTCCCGGCCGCAAGACCAAGCACGATTCCGCCCGGAATCTCGATGATGACGGCGTACACGAGGTAGACCACAAACAAGGCGATGCCGCGGGCGAGGTGAAAGCCGGCCGGCGCCAGCTCGCGACGGCCTGCGCGGTAGTTGTCGATGGTCATCAGCAGCCATCCGTAGATGGCGATCCAGCCGACGATCGGGATGATGTAGATCAGCCCCTGGACGATCATCTTGCCGAACCAGCCAGGGTCCTGAAACGGCCAGGCGAAACTGTCGCCAGGGCTGTTCACGGGCGGGAGTGTAACGCCAGACGGATCGGGTTGGACGCCAGGTTTTTGGTTGACGTTGGCCCGTGAAGCCTGCGCGCCGGGCTGCACGGGCGGCGGTCGATTGGAATCAGCTCACCTTGGTCAGCACGCCCTGACGAGGACGGGCGGACTGGACAGCGAGCACGCCGACGAGCGCAGAAAGAATGATCAAGGCCTGTAGCCAGCGCCCCACCTTCAACACCTCCTTTTTGATTTAGTAGAGATCTGTCAGGTAAACGGACGCGCGTCGCCCCCGTTACGCGGCGTCACGCGTAAGCACCGAGAGGTCCGGCCAGCGGTAAACCTCGTGCCAGACGCCCTCTGCCCACCCTGTCGGTTCGAGCCCGGCAAAGGCGCCTCCGAGTCGCTGGTAGAAGCGGGCGGCGCCCGCGTTGCCCGCGATCACGCCGAGCCGCATGCTCGTGTATCCGCGACTCTGAATGGCGGCGGCGGTGGCGCGCAGAAGGAGGGTCCCGACGCCGCGGCTTTGAAGCTCCCGAAGCACATGTAGGGACTCGAGCAGCGGCTCCGGCCCCCGCGCGGGAAAGGCGAGCGAGAAGCCGGCGATTTGCCCCGCGGGGTCCTGTACGACGAGGAGAATCGTGTTCGGCTCCGCCGCCGCTTCGCGAAGGGCCGCAAGCTCACGTGCCGGGTCGAGGTGCCCCTGAAGGACCGCCGGATCGATCAGGGGGCCGTACGTTTCCGCCCAGCTCCGGACCTTGATGCCAGCGATCGCGTCAAGGTCCGGCGCGGCGGCTTCGCGGACTGAGAATTCGGCGATTTCTCCCGCAGTCTAGGAGAGCGACAGGATCGGGTGAACCTCGACCGTGCCCACCCACGCCGCCGGGTTCTTGGCCGCCCACGCGGCCGCCTCGGCCCTGTCCTTGCAGTTGAGCACGAAGTAGCCGTTCAGCCACGGCGACTGGGCGTGCATCGGCCCGTCGGTGGTCTTGGCGTGACCGTCGCGCGCCGTGACGCTGAAGGCTGCGGCCGAAGGCTGGCAGGGGTCGCCGTCGTGAAAAGCGCCCGCCGCCTTGAGCTCGTCCAGATAGCTCGCAAAGGCATCGATCGTCTGCTGCATCTCGGGTGAACCGGGACGCGGCGCCCTGGACTCGTCCATGTACTGAAGGAAGATGTACTTTGCCATTTCATTTCTCCGTATTTATTGACCGTCTGACACCCAGTACGACGAACAGCTATCGCCGGATTCGACAGACAAGGCAGATCGGACCGGACGCCACGCCAAGATCGGTCGCCCGCCCCGATGGATTTCCGGCGCCAGTCCGGCCTCGTGCCACATTGAGAGCCAGATGCCAGGTGTTAGGATCAGCCGTCTGCCGGGCTGCTAGAGGCTAACAAGACAGGGGTACGAATACTGCGTAGCTGGAACCGATGGGCGCCGCTGACGGGAGTTGTCTCGGCGGTCTTAGGGGTGGCTGGGTCCGTGATCGCCTCAATGTCGAACTCGCCTGAGGCGAGTGCCCCCGGGGCGGCGGTTGTGGCCTTCTACAAGGCTCATCAATCCGACCAGCGCATCGCCGCCATCCTTCTTGCCTTCGGCTTCATTTTCCTGCTCTTTTTCGCTGGCTCTCTGCGTGGCTACTTGCGTCAGACGCCCGCCAGCGAATCTCTATCCTCCATCGCTCTCGCCGGCGCGGCCGTACTGATGGCGGGCGAAGCCGTGGGGACGGGACTCACCTTTGCTCTGACCGACTCGCCCGGCTCTCTCGATCCGGCTGCGGCCCAGGCGCTGAATGTACTGAGTGCCGGCATGGTGCTAATCCCTGCGGCTGGGTTTTTCGTATTCGGGATCAGCATCGGGCTGGCGATCCTGGGCGGCACAGGCCTGCCCAAGTGGCTCGGCTGGACGGCGATCGCAATGGGGATCGTGGTGGTGACCCCCGCAGAAGGCTTTTCATTCCTTGCCCTCGTCCTTTGGATGGTGACTGTGAGCATCCTGATGTTCAGGGCCGCTGCCAAGCCTGGACAAGAACAAGCCGGCTACCTAAACAGCCCTGGAGGAAGCGCCGGCGGCAAAGACCTTTAAACGCAGCCTGACTAGCAAATGCGAAGTGCTGCTTCTAGTGAGGAGTTTGTGGTGGTCCGCCGTGGACTCGCACCACCTACCTCCGCGTTCGACAGCGGTGAGCGGTGCTAACCAATGGCCGAGCGCAAGGTGGCGAGTTATGTTGTGCGGTCGGTCAACACCCACACTGCCTAGATCCATTAACCTCCGCTGCGAATGAGGTGGACAGGCGTCTTCGGTTATCTCGCCGCGCTGGTCGTGGCAACGCTGCTGTTGAGCGGTTGGCTGGGCTGGACTGGATGGCTGCTCGTCATCTGCCTACTTCTTGCCTTGCCTGTGGTTGTCCTTGTCGCGGGCAGCTCGTGGCACCCGCTTCGGTGGTCGAGCGCCCTGGCCTTCGTCTCGGCTCTCGCGCTCTTCGGCTCGCTCCTGAGCCAATACGCCGGCTGGATCGAGGGACGCGACGGTCTCCTCCTCCTGTGGACAGTGTTGCTGCTTGCGGTTGCGATCGCCCTCTTCATGCATCCGATGCGGGGACCTGCGTGGGGTTTGTTCGTTGGTTTCTGGGGCACAGTGGCGGTGATCTGGCTGATCGTTCTTCAGGCCCTCGCTGCCGCCGGTTCTCTGCGCGGCTCCGCTTACAGCGAATGGGTGGCGTGGCCGCTAGTCATCGTCGGCATATGGATCCTTGTCGCCTCCGGCACCGGCTTCGGCGAACCGCCTTTCGGCCGGGTGGTCGATGCCTTAGGTTTGCTGACCGGCGCAGGCCTGGTCTCGATCAGCATCGCGACTTGGTCGGGCGCCGGGGACTTGTCGAAGACGATCGCCGCGGCAGCTGCAATCGTGTACTGCCTGTGGTCCGTTGGCCTTGCTTGGGCACTGTGGAGATATCAACCACCAAGGGAGACCATGCGCGACATGACGCGCACCGCGGAAGCGCTCACCTAGCTTTCCGTCCCTGGTGCTCGAACTCAATCCCAAGCTCACCGCCGTTCAAGTCCTCGACGAGTGTCGCCGGGAGGGCGCAGAGGTTCGAAGCGAGCGTGAGCTGGCGGATCGAGCTGGTAGCCATCATTGGCACCTTCGAGCTGGCGTCGCACACGTGCTACGCTACCTCAATGGCGAAGGTGATCACCCAGCGGACGCTTCGGAATGACAGCGGCGAAATCATGCGGGGCCTCGACCGCGGCGAGTCCTACATCGTCACGCGCAATGGTGTGCCCGTCGGGGAGCTCGTGCCCGTCCGCCGCCGTGTGGCAGTGCCAGCCGGAATGCTGGTGGCCGCGCTCGCCGGCGCACCGCGAATCGATCCGACCAGGTTCCGGAAGGATATCGACGAACTGATCAATCAAGATCCGCGACCGCGTGCCTGAGCCGCGGCGTACGCGGGGAATGGTCGACACGTCGGTCTTGATCGACCCTCCACCTGAGTCAGCCTTGCCAGAGGAGGCGAGCGTTTCGGCCATTACGTTCGCCGAGCTGGTCGCGGGCGTCCACGCTACGCACGATCCGAACGAGCGGGCAGCACGGCAGGATCGTCTGCAACGAGTCCAGGCGACCTTGGAAGCCCTCCCGTTCGACGCTGAAGCGGCGCGAGCTTACGGAAGGGTCTTCGCCGCAATCACAGGCGCGGGACGAAAGGCGCGAGGCAAGCGAGCGATCGATCTCCTGATCGCAGCCACCGCTCTTTCCGTCGGCCTGCCGCTGTACACACGCAACGTCGACGACTTCAGCGGACTCGAGCGCGTAATTGACCTCGTGGAAGTCCGGGCCTGAAACCAATCCGACCTCGATGCGTTCCAACAGTCGTGAGACTGGCCGCGGGCGTATTGAGTGCCCTGGTTCTAGTCGCCTGCAGTCAGGCAGTCCCGGGGGCATCTCAATCAAACGCGGGCACGACGCCATCCGCGTCGGCGGCCAAGTCTCACCCCACGCCGCCATCGTCAGAAGCCGGAACATTTGCCGGCGACCTGCCGGTCACGACGGTCGACTTTTCTTGCCGGCTCCCGGTGGTTACCTCAAATCCGGACGTGCTGCCGGCGGAGCAGGGAGCTTTCATCACCTTTCCGGCCGGCCTGTTGGCCAACGATCCGAACGGGGCCATGGTCGTCCGAGAGAACGGCTTTGCGACCACAGTGCCTCCGGTCCTCTCCGGTGGGGGTGGCGGCTTCTATGACCGAGCCCTGAAGCGTTGGGTGCCGGCCTCTCCGGCGGGAACACTGGCCGACGGCACCGCCTATGCCTACGTGTCATATAACGGCACATTTGTTGCGCGTGTCGTCAACGTCGCATCTGGCGACGTTCGCTCGTTCGGGCTGGGGTCGTTGGACCGTCCGGAAGTGGTGGATTTCGCAGCGGGTGGCGTATTCCTCTATTCACCCTCAGCTATCGGTGGACCGGGCGAAGGCGTCTGGCTCATGAATCCGACCACCGGGTCGGTGACCCGGGTGGCAGCTGCGCATCGAGTGTGGACAGTCCGCGACGGCAAGGCATGGGTCGCCCGTCTTGATCCCCGAGACAAAACGGTTTGGCCACAGAGCGAGGTCCAGCCCGCTGACAGTCTGGCGCAGTTCGACCTGGCGACCGGCGCCGAGACGCAATGGTTCTATCGAGCAGGCGCATATCCGTGGATGGTTGGGCTCGTTTCGGGGCGACCATTGATCGCTGTTAGCAGTGTGAGCGGGCAATCGGAGATTCGTCTGATCGACCAGCCGGGGTCGGATGGCAAGCTCATCTACTCAGGCAACCTGGTGTTCGACGGCTACTTCCAGAACTATCAGGGGGACGGCGACCGCATCTGGCTGGGCGGCGAGGGCGGAATTTATCTGTATCGCCCGGATCGAGGCATCCAGAGAGTCTTCGCTTACGACGCCAGATCCGGTTCGGGCAGGGGCATTCACCCTGGTGGCATTTGTCTCTGATCGCGTATGGTGGGCCGTAGTCTCCGTAACGCGAACCGCGAAATTACCGTCATTGGGCTACGAATCACCGTGACCGGGCGGTGCGGCGCAAACCGTAGGGGTAGACAAATCCCCTTGGCGACCCACGTCGCGATGGCGGTTTTACGATGAGAATCCGCAGGAGTGAAGCATGAGCAAGAGCCTGGTTGATATCGCAAAGGAATACAGCCGCGCCTGGGCCGAGCACGATCCCGACGCGATCGCGGAGATGCACACTGACGATTCTGTTTTCCATTTGCATGACATTTGCACCCCGGCAACCGGACGTTCAGCCGTACGCGACCTGATCGTGGCGTTGCTCGCAGCCACACCTGATTTGCGTTTCGAGCTAAAGCGGATTCATTTCGGTAGCGAGCATTTCGTCTCGGAGTATGTGATGAGCGGCACCGCCGAGGGCCAATCATTTGCAATCTCCGGAGCAGATGTGTTCACGATCAGCGACGGACTGGTCGCACGCAAGGACAGTTACTTGGACTGGCTCACCTACCAGCAACAGATGGGTTTCGACCCTGCATCCAGGTTCCGGGCTCTTGGTCTCTGAAACCGAGATGT
>Ga0209806_1000785_pt1 | contig 21544 bp, 17 predicted proteins | sample GraSoiAngelo_152_FD_186166 | JGI IMG/M metagenome (GOLD analysis project Ga0209806, IMG submission 186166) | Grasslands soil microbial communities from the Angelo Coastal Reserve, California, USA - 14_1009_12_30cm (SPAdes) (version 2) | ecosystem: Environmental > Terrestrial > Soil > Grasslands ... | reverse complement strand
CCGCAATGCCAGGTAGCCTCGCTGATCTTTTTCAGGAGATCCTTGGCCTTATAGGTCGTGACCACGGACCCGTCGCGAATCGCCTTGGTGGAGAAGTCCGTGTCGCGCACCACCGCATACATGAAGTCGTCGGTCACGCGCACGCTGTTGTTCGCGTTCTGGAAGAAGATGGAACTATAGGCTTCGGAATCCGGCGAGGATCCGTCGTATCCGGCCTGAACCAGTGACCACGCTTTGGCTTCTTCTTTCGCCTTGCACTCGATGAAGTCGATGATGTCGGGATGGTCGATGTTCAGGATGACCATCTTGGCTGCGCGACGAGTTTTGCCGCCAGACTTGATCACGCCGGCGAAGGCGTCGAAGCCCTTCATGAAGCTGAGCGGGCCGCTGGCCGTGCCGCCGCCGCTGAGGCCTTCGGTCGACGAGCGCAGCGGTGAAAGATTCGTGCCCGTGCCGCTGCCCCACTTGAAGAGCATGCCTTCCGTCTTGGCAAGCGTGAGGATAGAGTCAAGCGAGTCTTTCACGGAATTGATGAAACAGGCCGAGCACTGCGGCGTCTTGTAGCCGGTGACGCTGAATTCGACCCGCCCGGTTTGGTGATTCCAGTGCCAGTTCTGGGCGTCGGAACTGGGCTCGATGCGGTCGCAGCCGACATTGAACCAGACCGGCGAATTGAAGGCTGCGTACTGGCGCAGCAGGATATGCGCCAGCTCATCGTGGAAGATGGCGGCATCTTCATCGCTGCGGAAATAGCCATCGGCCTTGCCCCAGTCGCGGATGGTCTCTGCGACTCGCCGAACCAACTGACGGACACCGGTTTCTCGGTCGGGGGTGCCGATCGTGCCGTGCAGGTATTTGGAAGCCACGATGTTGGTGGCCGTCATCGACCAGTCTTTGGGGACCTCGACGTCTTTCTGCTCGAAGATCACGTTGCCCTGAGCATCGGTGATCTGAGCAAGACGGAGTTCCCATTCGATTTCGTCATAGGGAGAGACACCCGCCTTGGTAAAGAGACGGCGGAATTGGAGACCCGCGGACTTTCGGGTATTGGGGACGGTCGGCGGGGCCGCGGATTCGGGGGCCTTCTTTGTTTTTTCAGTGACTTCGGGCATTCTCGTTCTCTCCTACATTAGATTCCTTGGAACCAGGATCGATCTTTGCGTTTCACGTCTCAAACCCACAAAACTGGCGGGGTTACCACATCTGCCCAAGGCCCAGCGCCTAAGGCGCTCTTTGTTCGGTTGGTACGGCACGCCTGAACAGTTCTCCGAAAAAGCTCGCGATAGCTGCGTTTTGAAAGGGCTCGGCTTCAGCCGAGCCGTAAGAACAGCAACTCAATGCGGCTTCAGCCGCTGAGGTCGGGGGCGTCCCCGAGCACCTGCTTTTCCGCAAATTCTGAAGGCCTGCCCATTCAGGCATCTTCCGCGCTCCCAATTCTTCCTGCTTCGTGGCGACTAGAACCCGGCGGGAAGCGGCGGCGGACTACTGTCAGACGCGGAGACCGAAGATCCTGTTTGCCTGGAAGCGGGCGCAGCAATGGGGTCAGTTTGCGAGGCGCAATCGTTGACTATGCCGGTGGCGGCTTCGGCTGACGTAGCAAGCCATAGCTGCAAGGCCTTGCACGCGGCCTGGCGATACGCAGTGTCGGAAACCTGCACGAACCGGATAAAGCAGCGGCCTGAGGAAAGGCGCTCCCGCAGCGAGGGCGCCACCAGTTCCCGTCTCAGCGCAAAGCACAGATCGTCACTCTCCGACACTCGAAATACGGCCAACATGCGCTTTCCGTCCGGAAGCTCGCCGACGATTTCTTCGCCCAACGTGTAAATGCCCGCGGCGCTAGGCACGAGCAAGAGACTGAAGCTAGATTCGCAGCGCAACCAACGCGACCATTGCAGGCGGCGGTGGTCCACCGGCGCATCAAAGCCATGACGAGCCATCGAGTCATCGACCAGACGGGTCAAACCTTCCATGTTGGGCTCCGACAGTAGATCTCAGCAAACCGGCCTTTAGCCTTTAGCTCTTAGCCGTCAGCTTGATTCCGTGTTCGAACGTCTGCGGGGGTCGGTGCTTCTGACCCGCTTACTTGGGGACACGAAGAGTGGACCCCCTCTATAAAACCGCGATGACGAAGTGGCCGTCTGTGATCGTTAAACGACGGTCCAGCTTCCCTTCCTTTGTCTCGGACCGGGGACAGCGAATATTCAGTTTTCAAGCTGTGCGTTCCCCCAGGGGATGTCCGGCGTGGACCGAACGAGGGAACGGCCACCGCACAAGCTCACCCACCGTTGATGGTGGGCACCCGTTGGAGGTCCCCAGGCTGCTTTCAACGAACCGAAGCTGGGAACCGGTTAAGGGGCGACACGGGTCACCTCGGCCACGAGCCACCCCTGGTTTTTTCCCTGACTTACCACCGTTTCCGGTGGCAATCAACGCCTATGGGAGTGCAACAGTACGCCCGTATGTTGGGGCTGTCAAGAGGGTAGTACTACCTATTGTAGCCCTAGCAATTAACCGCCCGGGTGCACCTTATTTCCACAGAGGTCGTATCGACTGTTCAGCCCGATTCTGGCCGCACTAGGGGGAAGGTCTTAGGCTCATGGAATCGAGCCTCAGTCGTGCGTCCTCATCTCCGGTTCGTCCTCCTTTCGGTATGGATTCAACTCCAACGGGGTCAAGCTAAGCAGACTTGTGCCGCGCTGCCGCCGCGCACTGCGTGTTGCGAATGCATTTGTCGTGATTGTGGTGATCTCGCCGACGCGGGTTGCGACAGAACGGATTGCGAGGACGTGTGAGTTGATGATGATGAAGAGAGGGGCGTCCTCGCCTGTCCAGCGGGCGCGGCCTCTGCCGCTCCAAAGTCCTGCAATTGCTCTGCTGCAGTTTGCTGCGATGGCAGCGTGCGAGAGACTGGTTGCTCCACCTGCGAATCCTCGTTCGCAATCTGGGCCCATGCGGGCCACGGCCCGGCGTCCTTCATGGGAACGTAAATGTCCTCAAAAATTTCACGCGGTGCGATGCGCTGGGATCCGTCGGAGGAAAGAACAAGATAGTCGCCTTTCCGTCCGGAGTGTTCGCGGCCGAGGCAGTCGACAAAGGTAAGGGGCGCGTCAAGTTGCCGGGCTTTGATTAAGAAGCGAGTGCGATAGGTTATCCATTCACCGATCATTTCATTCACTAGATCTGCATCCTTCCGGGGGAGGAGGATGGGATTGCGGATTCGGGTTGTTTGGATTGGGCCGCTTGCGAGTTCAGGTTGTAGGTTGGTGATATGCCGAGTGCGGGTCTGCGGACTCGAGTTGCCTGGCTGGGCGGCTCACGCGGCAGCGGAGAATCTTGTGATTAGTGTGGCGACTGTACTCGCGGGCGCAGGGAGGGTCAATTCCATATTGTTGGTGCAGTGGGCAAAAAGTAGCAGAGGAATTTGTGGAAGAGCAGGCCCGAAGAAAAGTTCAACAGAAGTGATGAAAAGTGCGCTATAGCAGCGTGATCCGCATGACGCCAACTCGGCAGCCAAATCTGCTACACTCGCCCGCCGGATTTCCACAGGCCGGCCACAGGAAATGCAGAAAAACAGTCGACAGTCGTCCAGTCGTCAGCGGCCAAGGTTGGGTCGTTGATCGTCGGTCGTCGTTAATTTGCCTCATGGGTTGGAGCAGTTCAGGGTTGATAGGGAGAGTCGAACATGATTCGTCGGCAACTGATTGCTTTATTCGGCACGGTGCTCGTGACGACAGCGGTGACCTTCGCACAAAAAGAAAATGCCCCCGCTGATCAACTCGTTTTTGTGCGTTGCGGAGCGCTGCTCGATGGCAGATCGGAGACTGCTCGAAAAAACGTCGTTGTCGCGATCCACGGCGAAAAGATTACCGAAGTCAGCACGAAAGAACCGACGGGTGCGCAAATCGTCGACCTCTCGCGCGAAACCTGTCTGCCTGGATTGATTGATACCCACACACACGTGCTGCTGCAGGGCGATATCACGGCGGCGGATTATGACGAGCAGTTGCTTAAGCAGTCACCCGAGTATCGGACGATTCTGGCGACAGTGAATGCGCGGCGGGCGCTGGAATACGGCTTCACGACCATTCGTGACGTCGAAACCGAGGGCGCCGGGTATGCCGATGTGGATGTGAAGAAGGCCATCAATACCGGAGTGATTCCGGGTCCGCGCATGCAGGTAGCAACGCGAGCTATGGATGTAACCGGTGCGTATCCGCTGTTGGGCTATGCACCCAATGTGAGCGTGCCGCACGGTGTTCAGGTTGTGGACGGCGCGGACGCCGCCCGCACGGCCGTGCGCGAACAGATTTCTCACGGGGCCGACTGGATCAAGGTGTACAGCGATCGCAGCTACCGGGTACGCGAAGATGGCGTGCTGGATGATATCCCGACATTCACGCTGGAAGAATTGAAGGCGATCGTCGACGAGGCGCATCGGGAGCGCCACAAAGTAGCCTCGCATGCGATGGCGCTCTATGGGGTTCACAATTCGATTGAAGCGGGTGTTGATTCGATCGAGCACGGAAACTACATCGCTGACGAAGACATGAAGGCGATGGTGGCGCATGGAACTTTTTATGTGCCGACGATCTATGTGGGCGCGTATGTCGCCGAAGGACGGGCCGCCGCGGGAGCTCCGGTGTGGGTGCAGATGCTTAGTATCCACGAGGAAACTTTTCGCCGCGCGATGAAGGCGGGCGTGAAGATCGCGTTCGGCACAGATGCGGGTGGCTTCGCGTGGACGGTGAATCCCGCGAAGGAATTTGCCTACATGGTGAAGTGGGGCATGACGCCGGCACAAGCTTTGCGTTCCGCGACCACTTCTGCTGCGGAATTGCTGGGGTGGTCCGATCAGGTTGGATCGATCGAGGCGGGGAAATTCGCGGATATCGTCGCAGTGCCCGGTGATCCCCTGGCGGACGTCTCGCAGCTTGAGAAAGTGGATTTCGTGATGAAAGGTGGGAAGGTTTACAAGAAGCCTTGATGGACGTGCGCCTCATCCGGCAATAAGGCGGAAGAGCGAGTGCTCGCCGCTCATCGCTGCTGTTTGAATCAGGAATCAGTCGGTGTTGTACGCAATTTTTCACGATTGCGTGCTCGCGCATCCAAGGCCTCCAGAAGCTCTTCAAGCAGCGCATTGAGTTGCTTAGCATCCTTCGTGCGCAGTACTTCCTCACAGATTTCGCGCCAGTCTCTGCCATTAACTGGACCCATGAAATCAAGCCCTCCCCGTTCAAATCGCTGTTTGAAAAAGCATGCGGCGTACCAAAGTCCTAAGTGATTGCGCGTGGGTGCACTGTGAAAGGAGGGCGTGTAGTATGCGCTCGAATACAGGGCACAATCGGGACTCGTAAGGCAGTCCCGTACTGTGCGCATGGGCACAGGTGGGGTGATTTGCTTATCAGGAAGTCCGGAGAAGGAAATACAGTCTTTCTTGTATCGACTGGTCTGTAGAGTGGACCTTAGGGTCACTGTACTCCAACTGCAGGGTTCTCACCGTTGGACCACAAACGCCTTGAGGATCGAATTCACGCGTTGCTCGCGAAGGTGATCGATACGACCGATACTGAAGAACTCGAGTCCCTGATCACGGAACTCAGGTCAGCGCTGAACGAACATATAAAGCGGCTGAGAGAAATGGCGGCCTCCAGAACGGGCCTGCGCCGGCGCGCCACAGATTTACCCTAAACGGAGACCTTTGATTCTCCGGGAACGACGCTCCTCCTAGTAAAACGAAAAGCCCCAGACTCGTGCTGGGGCTTTTCGACTTGCATGTAATTTCGAGATCCGCTGACAGGAACTCCGCCGCGGTTAGCGGTGGGCCATCGCGGGTTCTTTTGCGCCCTTGAAGGCCTGGTAGCGCTTGTTGACCTCGTCCCAGTTAACCACGTTCCACCACGCTTGCAGGTATTCCGGACGGCGATTGTTGTACTTGAGATAGTAGGCGTGCTCCCAAACGTCGTTGCCAAAAATGGGATGCAGGCCTTGCGTCAGGGGATTGTCCTGGTTGGGGGTGGTGACGATCTGGACTTCGCCCTTGGCGTTGCCCGCCAGCCACACCCAGCCGCTGCCGAACTGTTTTGCGCCGGCATCATTGAACTTGGTCTGAAAATCCTTGAAGTTGCCGAACGTCTTGCTGATCGCTTCCGCGATCGGCCCGCTGGGATCACCGCCGCCTTTGGGTTTCATGATTTTCCAGAACATAGTGTGATTCACGTGGCCGCCAGCGTTGTTGCGCACCGCGGCGCGAATGTCTTCCGGGATGGCATTGAGATCGCGAATCAGGTCTTCCGCGCTCTTGGATTGCAAGTTGGAATGTTTTTCGAGCGCGGCATTGAGGTTCTTTACGTAGGCCCCGTGGTGCATGTCATGATGCAGGTGCATCGTCTTCTCATCGATGATGGGCTCAAGGGCGGTGTAGTCGTACGGCAGTGCTGGTACTTCATGCGCCATGATTTTTTCCTCCAAAACCTTAAAGATGACGGGAAATAGAACGGGGATTCAGATGCCCACATTATATAGGAGTTGCATACAGGAGTTGCGGTGTGGGAGTTTGAAGCAAGCAGCCGACGGGCAACCGCTATCAGCCATCAGCTATCTCGTTACATAGATCGGGTTCGCGAAGATCCAGAGCGTCCAGCGGCGCCAACCGGTGAGGCCAGGTTGGCGCAAGTAGGCTTCCGTCCGGTAACGTCCGGGACCCAGGATGGGAAGATCGAGAGATTGCGTTTCCTGACGCGCGATTTCGCGGCCGTCGCGAAGAACACGGATCACTGCAGAGTTTGCAACTGACGGAACTTTGACGTGCAGGACTTCGCCTTCTCGCCACGGAATCGTGTTGCCCGGTCCCGCGGAAGCGGTCGCGGAGGAGACGGTCTGCGTGAATCCCTCCGCGGGCGCCAGGGCGTCCACCGCGCAGAAGGAGTTCCCGGACTTGATTGCCTCCAGAATCTCGTCGGCTCCTGCTTTGTCGGGATCCTGGCCTGCCACGTCGGGCACCAGAACGTGCTGCCGAGCGAGGCTGAAAACCGAAAGATAACTTGGGAAGTGGGCGACGCTGAAGCGATCGAACAGGAGATTCGCGTGCGCATCGGAGCCGCAGATGCCGGCCACTGGCCGTTCCGCGAGGAGTTCGTCCCACTTGGCGAAGTTCTCGTTGGGCGTACGCGCAAGCCGCAGCAGCGCCAGTCGCGAATTCACAGGATAAATAAGGGCAGCGATAGCGATATCGATGATCTTGTTCTTGCGCCAGATGGCGTCGTCATTGAAGATTTCGATTCCGTCGTAGTCCTGAGCGCCCCAGTCGGACCAGCGATCGCGGAGCCCGTAAGGGTGAGCGATGAAGTTCACCGCACCATGCGCGCGTGAGGAAGCCATCAGCGCACGTGCGTCGTAACCGGGACCGCGAATCCAGCGGCTGTCGGAAACACCCAGCGCGAGGTAATGTCCCGAGGCAGTGCTGACTTCTTCGCCATCAATGACGGCAAACTCGGGCGGATCCGCGGCCGCGACCTCGGCGTCCGAAAGAGTGAGATTGTGGTCGGTGATGGCAAGGAACGAGAGATCGGCTTCTTTAGCCGCGGCAATCACCTGCGAAAGAGTGCCGCTCCCACAAGATGCATTGGTGTGCACGTGAATGACGCCAACACGCTCGCCTCTCGCCGGTGCGCCCGCGAGGCTGGGAAGACGTGTGAGGAACCCATCCAACCAGACGGTGAGAACGAAGCCGACCAACAAAAGTCCAAAAGAATATAGGACACGGCGAAATATCTTTCGTTTTGGAGCAATGCTAGGGTAGGCTCCGGCGTCAGGTTGCTGCGGAGCCGAAGGTGAAGGGGTAACACATACGCCCTGGAGCGTAGAACTCAAACTTTGCCGAGTGTGACCTCGCGCATGGATTGGTGTCAAGGGAAAACGGCATGAATGAACCAACGATCAAGAGCAGGTACGGCATGAGCAAAGCTGCGTTGATGGTGTGGATGGTTGCAGCCATCGCGCATTTGCAAGGGCAGGTCGTAGCAGACCCGTCACTGCTCGCCGAAATCGATAAGATCAAAGCGGTCGACAATCACACGCACGTGGTGAAGGTCGTCGCCCCGATGGAACAGGATCGGGATTTTGACGCGCTCCCCTGTGACGTGATTGAGGGCGGCGCGGACACGTTGGCGGCGCGCGCAGATAATCCCCAGTTTCTGGAGGCGTGGCGAACTCTATACGGATACAAGTACAACGACCGGGAACGGCCGCACGTTCAAGAATTAATCGCCGCCCGCGAGAAGGTAATGCGCGAGCAGGGTGACAATTTTCCATCCTGGGTTCTGGACCGGCTGGGTATCCAATATATGTTCGCGAACCGCGTCGCGATGGGCCGAGGTCTGAACCCTCCCCGCTTCCTGTGGGTGCCGTTCGATGATGCGCTGATGACGCCGCTCGCCGCCGATTCGGTCGCGGACACGCCGGACAAAAAAGTCTTCTACGGCCAGGAAACGAAGCTACTGAAGACGTATATGTCGCAGGCGGGAGTGAGCGCACTGCCGGACACTCTGGACGAATACGTTGGGAAGGTGATCACACCCACGCTCGAAGCGCAGAAGAAGGCAGGCGCACCGGCGATCAAGTTCGAGGCGGCCTATCTGCGCCCGTTGAGCTTTGGGCATGCGCCCGGAGCCGAAGAGCGAGCGGAAACTCAGAGAATTTACGGGCGCTACGCCAAAGGGGACCTGGCGTCTCGCGCGGAAGTGCTGCAGGTCCAGAATTTTCTTTTCCGCACGATTGCCCGCGAGGCCGGTCGCCTTGGAATGGCGGTGCACATTCACACCGGCCAAGGATGCGGAAATTATTTTGACCTCGCCGGATCACGGCCAACCCAATTGGAATCGGTGCTGGACGATCCTTCGCTGCGCAAGACGAATTTCGTGCTTCTGCACGGAGGCGCCGGTCCTTACACACACGAGGTGGCCGCGCTGCTGGCAAAACCCAATGTCTACGCGGATTTCTCTGAGCAGGACGCCCTCCTTCCAGCGCGCCCGTTGAGTGCAGTGATCCGTGAATGGTTGGAGTGGTATCCGGAGAAAGTGCTTTATGGCACCGACCTGGCGCCCGGACCGCCGCAGCAAGATTGGGACGTCATCGGATACTCCACGAACCGAACCGCGCGTCAGGCGCTCGCCATCGCGCTGACCGGCATGATGAACGACAAAGAAATTACGCGTGCGCAGGCTTTGATCCTCGCACGAATAGTGTTGCGTGAAAATGCGATCAAGCTCTATGGGCTCAAAGAGATTGAGTAATTCGGCGATGGGGAAATGGAGTGATTGGGAGATTTGCCGGTTCAGAAGCTGTCATCGTGAGCGAAGAGAGGCGCCAGCCGAACGGAGTCGAACGATCCCACTAAGCTCAGGAACGCCACTGACCTGGACGGTATTTTCTATACCTGCCATGACAATAACGAGTCCAGAAAAGAATTAGGGTGACCTTTCGGCCACCCTGAGAAGTCGAACAAGTCTGAGGCGCTAGTAGCGCAGCAACAGACCGGTGGAGATGCGCATGTTGTTGTTATCAGAGTTTCCATTGGAATGCAGTGAGAGCCAGTCGAACTGGATCGCGCGCACGCCGACATGCCGCGTCGCTTTCACGTCCACTCCACCGCCGAACATCATGGCGAATCCATTAGTGGAACCGGACACTCCGCTAAAGGAAGCAGAGGCACGGTAGCCACCCGCCAGGAAGTGCGCGAAGGGAGTGAAGGTCTCGTTGTGACGATAGGAGACCACCGGCCCAAAGGTGTACGTATAGTTGTTGAAACTCACACCATTCTGAGACTTGTAGGCACCGCTGAAATCACCAGCAATGCCGAACCAGTTGTTCAGATTTCCTGTGACGGCTCCATTCCAGCCGTTGGCGTTCGTGCCGCCGTCGAACCGGGTGTACTGATAGCCGCCGAAGATTTCAGCCTTGGGCGCTGTCGCCATCTCTTGTGCGAAAGCTGACACCGCAAACATCCCGAGCAACAAGCCGAGCCCTATGAATTTACGCATCTACTGTGCCCCTCCAAACTGAATTTGCACTTTTCTCCGAACGCATGGCCACGGGGCCAGCCAATCAGAGGCGTCCAAGTGCTCGGTCTAGTGAAATTCAGTACGGCAAGACGGGCAAGTAACTGAAGACCCGACCTTTGGTAACTAGCGGGAGAGTATCCGCAACGCTGTGTTGTTCCAGCTCTTCGGAAGGATGACGGCGGAGGACGGGACCATTGCTGGGGCCATCTCCGGGCTGATGCCGCCGCAGTATCGGACGATCGGACCAGGTGAGCCTGGCTTTGACTTCCTGAAACGCGCTGGTATCGATGATGTAGTCGTTTTTGTTGGGGAGGAGTTCCGGGATTTCCGCTTGCAGCTTTTGAATGCGCTCTTCGGTGGGCGGATAACTCGAGAAGGCGTGGCCAATCTGGGTATGCAATGGCACTTTGGCCACGACTGGCATGGCCTTGGTGACGCGCGCTCCAATGGCGGTCTCTTTGCTGTGCAGTTTTTCTAGAGCCTCCACAAAAACCTGCGGATCGTAGCCGGCGGCGTACTGGTACTCGATCCCGAGCAAGTCAGCTTCGAGTTCCGAGTTGCGGCTGAATTTCTTCAGCGAAAGCGGGCCGATCTGTCTGGTTGCCAGAGAAGCCGGTCCGGCAAAGAAAGTGAGCGGAATCGAGAGCAGGCTCCAGCCGTACTGCCGGGTGGCGAAGCGAGTCGCGTGGCGCGCGGCCACATGGGCAATCTCGTGTGCCATCAGGGCAGCAAGTTCGGCTTCGCTGTCCATTTCCATAATCAAGCCCTTGTAGACGTAGAGAAAGCCGCCCGGCAACGCGAAAACCTTGCGATCGGGAGAATCGATGACCTTGACAGTAAAAGGCACCTCGGCGTCGGAGTAACGCCCGATTTTCTGGGCAAGCCGTTCTATATAGTCCCTGGTCTCCGCATCGTCGATGAACTTTGAGCCGCGATCCACCTGCGCCGCCATGGCCTCACCCAAGGCACGCTCTTTTTGCAGGGAGTACATATTGAGTCCGTGGCCGATACTTCGCTGTCCGATGCGGTTCACGTCGTACTTACCGGGTTTTAGGGGTTTTTCTTCGGCGATGGACGGGCTGGAAGCGGCTGACGACTCGGATTTCGATGCTTGCGCCGTAGCTTTGGCCAGGTCAGGCGCCTTTGGATCGGAGGCTAACAGGTGCTGCGAGCACAACAGCAAGCCGGTGCAGAGAATAAGCCGTGCGCAAGGACGAACGGGAGAAGAAAGGCGTTTCATCCGGGACCCCTGGGTTGGTCGCGAACTATATACCACCTCCGGGCCAATTACCACCGCTATTGCACTACTCAGGCCTGTGAAAGTCCTTTCACATTTAGGCGAGGTCCCCGGGTTTGAAGCCCGCGCATTCTTCAGACGTATTATCGGCTCAGCCTGTTGGAAAGACGGGAAATCGAAGGCCCGAAGAAGCATTTGCTCACCCCAACGGCAGTCTCCGCAGAGTCCTGCACGTTCCAGCTCTGGAAGGGTGTGGAGCACGGGGAAGTCCAAAGCTCGCTTTTGTTCGTATCAGGGCACGCCTTCACGGGCTCGGGGAAAACTCGGCTTCGTTCGCTTCGCGTAGGAGCAGACGCCCCGCCAGCCCAGCCGGGCGAAACTCGGCTTCAGTCAGTCGCCCACCAGCGGTGTCGCCTTGGACGGAAAACAGGTAGGAATGATGGCTACTTGCCAATTTGGAGAGCCGAGCTGGCTCGAAGCAAGCTGCCGCCGGCTTGCTCCCGGCCGCCCAAGACGAGGGCATCTCGACCCCCTCAAGCCAAAAACGGGCTTGATGGGGACCCGGCGTCTGGGCTTACGTGTGTGCATCGCGTCTCGCCGTCCGCGCCACTATGAAACTTGCAGCACGCCAGCGGCTTCCAGGTGGCTATGCTTCAAGTCCTGCAGGGCACGGTTGGCATCGGCGAGTGGATAAAGCTGAATACGAGGTCGAATGGGAATTTCGGCAGCCACGCGCAGGAATTCCCGGCAGTCCTCGCGCGTGCTGTTAGCGACGCTGCGCACAACCCGTTCTTGATAGAGAAGCGCGTAATCGAGGGCTGGGATCTCGGTCATAGTAATTCCAGCGAGGGCCAGCGTGCCGGCTTTGCGAAGCACGCGCAAGGCTTGCGGCACCAGCGATCCGGCGGGCGCGAAGATAATGGCGGCATCGAGCGGCTGCGGTGGAGTGTCCTCGGCAGCGCCGGTCCAGACAGCTCCGAGTTCTTCCGCCACCTGGCGGTGCGCAGGGCTTCGCGTGAATACGTATCCTTCACATCTTTGATGACGCGCTAATTGCAAAACCAGATGTGCGGAGGCTCCAAAACCGTAAAGTCCTAAGCGTTGGCCCGGCTGGGCACCGCTCAGGCGGTACGCGCGGTAGCCGATCACGCCCGCACAGAGCAGCGGCGCGGCGTACTCGTCGGAGAAGGCCGCGGGCAGCGGGTGCGCAAAATCTTCGCGCACGACGCAGTACTCGGCGTAACCGCCATTCTCGTGGTATCCGGTAAAGCGGGCTTGCTCGCAGAGATTTTCGCTGTGACGGAGGCAGTACGGGCAAGTGCCATCGGTCGAGTACAGCCAGGGAATGCCCACCCGGTCTCCGGCCTTCAGCGTGTGAACGCCTGAACCGAGGGAGTCGACGGTGCCAACGATCTGATGTCCAGGCACGAGGGGGATTTTGGGGAGGGGCAGGTCGCCCTCAACGATGTGCAGGTCGGTATGACAAATCGCGCAGCACCGAATGCGCACACGGACTTGGCCGCTCGCCGGTTCGGGCATAGGAAAATCCGCTAGCCGGAGGGGCGAGTTGTCCGCGGGCTGCGGAGATTCGAGCACCAGAGCGCGCATGCCGATATTTTAGTACCGTCGATCTGGGCCTGCTTTCGGAGGCGAACAAGCTGATCGTTGGAGAGTCGGGCGTCCTCGCCCGAGACTGGACGGACAAGATGCCCATCGCTTCACCCCTGCGGCTGGCCTCAGGTTCCGTAGTGGGGGGACTGGTTATTATTGGCTCTGGAGGTACATGACCTTTCTGCGGTTGAGCAAGATGCAGAGTTCGACGAGAATCAACCAGAGATCACCGCGGAATTGCCGCTGGAGACTGCTTTGGTACTTCGACGTGCACTGATCACTGCCGTATTGCTGGCCGGAACACAGCTGGTGCTGGCCAAGGACGTCGCCCTGATTACGAACAAGGGCAGCGCGGTCTCGGCGATGACGATGCCAGACCTGGTGAAGCTCTGCAAAGCTCAGGTCGGACATTGGCCGGATGGCAAGTCGGTGACGCTGGTGATGCGGGATCCGGCCTCGCCGGAAATGAAAATGGTGCTGGAAAAAATCTACAGCATGACGCCGCAGGCCTTGAACGAGTTGATCGTAACCGCGAATCATGCGCGAGCGGGGCATCCGGCAATTATCGTTGTAGGGTCGGACGACGATCTGGTGCACAAGGTGGCTTCCACCCCCGGCGCTGTCGGCTTGGTGGACGTATATGCCATCAACAGTTCTGTCGACGTGATGAAGGTGGGCGGCAAGCTCCCCTTCGAGCCCGGGTATCCGCTCCACGGGAATTAGGCTGGTTTCTGGTAGTTCGCGTCGCGTTTTTGACGCGCTCACGAAAACAGCAAAAGCTTGTAAGCGCAAAGTTCGCGAAGAAAAGCCGCGAAGGACGCGAAGAAAAATTTCCGGCTCAGAACGCCGTATTCTAGTCCGTTGCAAGCTGTCACAGTACACCCATAAATTGAATGACTAGCAGCGCGCCAGGACGAAAAAAGACTGCTTCGTATACGCGAAGATACCCGCGCCATCCCATGGACGTGCGCATGAACGTGCAGGTTTTCCGCGCGGGTCAAGTGATTTACTTGTGGGGACGGTCGACGGAGTTGGGACAGGACGGAATCGGCGGCACGCTGACAGGAGATCTGGAGCCTGGAGAAGTGGTGTCGATGGAGTTTCCTCTCCCGTTAAGTCCCTACCCTCTGAAGTTGCGCGCGATTGTGCGTTACCGTATTGGCTTGCATTATGGATTCGAGTTCCTGACGCCAACGCCGGAACAGCGCACCGCCCTCGATCGCGTGTGCCAATTGCTGGCCGCCGGCGGCTAGATCCGCTTTCAAACATTCACCCGCAAAGTCCGCCAAGAACACCGCCAGGCACGCAAAGATAAACCTCTGCCGGGCCGACCTACCTTGTTTCACCCTCCTCTTAGACGCGCACGGTCTCGAATTACCTCCGTAACTTTCTGGTAGGCGGAGTGGATTTTAAGATTTGTGGCAGTCCGTTCGAGAGGAAAACCCGAATGGGTGAGGACATCACCCAACCCACTCAGTCCGCCGGGTTCGTGCGCGCCAAGTACTTGAAAGACGCGCTCCGTCGCGGCTCTCCGCCTGCGATGAGCGGCACGGGGCCGCTGATGCAGGAGGTCGCCGCCTGGGGAGAAGACGACCCAGTCATCCAAAAGGCGTACCTCGATCAGTTGGTGGAGTGCGCTCCAGAAGCGATCACCATTCTGGATTCGTGTCACCAGGTCACGCGCATCAATTCCGAATTCACGCGCATGTTTGGCTTCACGATCGAAGAGGCCTTGGGCAGGCCGCTGGATGAACTGGTCGTGCCTCCAGATCGCACTGCCGAAAGCGATTGGATTCAAGAGGCGGTCGAAAAAGGACAGAAAGTCACGCTCGAGACCAAGCGTCGACGCAAAGACGGCACTCTGGTGGACGTCTCCGTATCGTGCGCTCCCGTCATGGTAGGCGCCAAGCGGGTCGGTATTTGCGTGCTCTATCGGGATATCGAGGAGCACAAGCGCGCCCAGACTCTGAGTTCCGCGCTGTACCGCATCGCTGAACGGACGAGTGCCGCATCGCACTTGCAGGGGTTTTACGCGTCCATCCACAACATCGTTGGCGAGCTGATGAACGCGCGCAACTTTTATATCGCGCTCTATGATCCTGCGACAGAGTTGCTGACCTTCCCGCATTTTGTCGACGAGCATGATCCGGCGCCTGCACCCAAGCGCCTGGGGCGGGGCCTGACGGAATATGTTCTGCGCACGGGTGAGCCGCTTCTGGCGACTCCCAAAGTATTTGAGGAACTCGTAGCCAAAGGTGAAGTCGAGCTGATTGGAGCTCCTTCGCTCGACTGGATGGGAGTGCCACTACGTGCGGGCGGTCAGACATTCGGAGTGCTCGTGGTGCAGAGTTATCGCGAGGATGTGCGTTTCGGAGAACGCGATAAGGAAGTCCTGACCTTCGTTTCGCAACAACTCGCCAGCGCGATCGATCACAAGCGTCATGAAGAGGCGCTCCGCCAATCTGAGTCCCGCTACCGATCGCTCGTTCAAAGCGCCGTGTACGGAATCTACCGATCGAGCGTCGACGGACGATTTCTGGATGTGAATCCTGCGCTGATCCACATGCTGGGCTACGATTCGGCGGACGAGGTGGTGAAACTCGATCCGCAGCGGGAAGTTTTTGTCGAACCGGCGGAGCACGAACGGCTACTTCAGGAATTTCAGCGAACCGGATGTCTCGACAGTGCGGAAGTCCGTTGGAAACGGAAGGACGGCAGCGTCATCACCGTAAGACTCAGCGGACGAGCGGCAACCGAACTCGATGAAGCCGACCAGGCGCTCGAAATCATTGCCGAAGATATAACTGAGCGGCGCGCGCTGGAAGATCAGTTCCGGCAGGCGCAAAAAATGGAGGCTGTCGGCCGTCTCGCTGGTGGCGTGGCCCACGACTTCAACAACCTCCTGATGGTGGTCAGCGGGTACACCGAAGTTCTGATGGAAGCGCTGGATCAGAACGATCCTCTGCTGGTCAAGGTTCAGGCCATTCAACAGGCCGCGGATCGGGCAACCACGCTCACCCGGCAACTGCTCGCCTTCAGCCGGAAGCAGTTGCTGGAACTCAAAGTGGTGGACGTGAATTCCATCGTTGCCGATATGGAGCGACTGTTGCGTCCTTTGATCGGCGAAAACATTGACCTCACCACCAAGCTGACTCCGAACGTGGGACATACGCGCGCGGATGCCGGCCAGTTGGAACAGGTGATCATGAACCTGGTCGTCAATGCCAAAGACGCGATGCCCGATGGCGGCCGAATTCTGATTCAGACCAGCGAAGCAGACCCGGATACCGCGCGCCGCGAACATTCGTTGATTGAGCCCGGCACCTATATCCTGCTTTCGGTTTCGGATACCGGCGCAGGCATGGACAGAGAAACCCAGTCGCGCATTTTCGAACCTTTCTTCACCACCAAGGAAAAAGGCAAAGGCACCGGCCTGGGGCTTTCGACGGTCTACGGAATCGTCAAGCAGGGCGGAGGCTACATCTTCGCGCAAAGCGAACCGGGATGCGGCACAACCTTTCGCATTTACCTCCCACGCGTTGCCGATCCGGCGGATTCTCCGCGTGTGGACAAGCACGCGCAAACCGCCGCGGGCGGATCGGAAACGGTGCTGCTGGTGGAGGATGAAGAATCCGTGCGCGAACTGGTCCGCGAGACGTTGAAAACGCGAGGCTACAGGGTGATCGAAGCGAGCGATGGAATCGCGGCCATGCGCGTCTCGGAAGAGTATCAGGGCAACATCGAAATCTTGATCACCGATGTTGTCATGCCCGGAATGAGCGGACGCGAATTGGCCAAGCGCGTGGCGGCGGCGCGTCCCAATATCAGGGTGCTTTATCTCTCCGGCTACACCGAAGATGCCATCATCCACGAGGGCGCTCTGGAGCCCGGCACTGGCTTCCTGCAAAAGCCGTTCACCCTGCAAGTGCTGGCGAGAAAAGTGCGCGAAGTTCTGCAGGGCGAGTCCGACTGATCGCTGTCGTTAACCACATCATTCCATCCACGGAACAGTCCCGAACGCTGGCGGACGGGCGCCGCAGCATGCGCTGGACAAACGAAAGGAAACGATATAAAAAGAAAGTCGAAGGAAAGCAGACGGTAAGCGCACGCGCTCGCATTGTGGACCCAGGAGCTGGTTTGCTGAACGAAGAGCGTCGCCGGGCGATTCTCGAAATTCTCAACCGGGAGAGCCGCGTACTCGTATTGGACCTGGCCAGGCGGTTCGAAACCTCGCAGGTTACGATTCGCAAGGATCTGGAGACGCTGCACGCGCACGGACTGATTCACCGGACGCATGGAGGGGCTCTCCCAGCGCATGAACGAGCACTGGAAGATCCGACCCTCCGCGAAAAGGAAAAGCTCCATCGGCAAGAGAAGATGCGTATCGCCGAAGCGGCGGCTGGCAGAGTGCAGGAGGGCCAGGTGGTGATCCTGGATTCCGGAACCACCACTACCGAGATTGCGCGCGCTCTGCGCAACTTTCGCAATCTTACGATTGTGACCAACGCCGTGAATATCGCGGCCGAACTCTCGGGCACGGCGCTCGAGGTGATTCTGACCGGAGGCACGCTGCGCAAGAATTCGTTCTCGCTGGTCGGACCGATCGCGGAAGAAACGCTGCACCGTCTTCACGCCGATCTGCTGTTTCTCGGAGTCGACGGATTTGATGTGCAATATGGCTTGAGCACGCCTAATTTGCTGGAGGCGAAAGTGAACCGGGTCATGGTGGAGATCGCGAAACGGAAGGTTGCGGTGTGCGATTCAAGCAAGTTCGGCCGAAAAAGCCTCTCGCTGATTGCTCCGCCTTCCGCCCTGGATGAAGTGATCACGGATCATGGAATACCGAAGGCGGATGCGCGCGCTCTGAAGAAGACTGGGATTGAGGTGACCCTTGTCTAAGAAGCGAAGCAACGGCCGGACGAGAGAACGAAAAACCGTGTCTGTCGTATCTTCTGCAGCCTCTTCCCGCTCGTCTTCTCCGGGAGCATCCACCCTCATCGAAATCCTGAGCCAGCCGTTGTGCTGGACAACTTGCCTCAAGGACCTGCATGAGAGCGGCACGTTGAAGAGCATCGCGGCGAGGTTTTCGGGAGCACAGGAATGGCTGTTTGTCGGATGCGGATCCAGTTACTACGTGGCCCAGGCTGCGGCCGCCACCATGACGGCCCTCACGGCAAAGCCTTCGAGAGCAGTGGCGGCATCGGAGATCCTGCTATTTCCCGAGTTGATCCTCATTCCCGAAGGGTGTTTGCCCGTGCTGATTTCGCGCTCGGGACGCACTTCCGAAGTCTTGAAGGTGGCCGAGTTGTTGCGAGCGCGTGGTATTGACACCCTGGGCATCAGCTGCGCGCCGGGACAGAAGCTCGAGACGCTGGTGACCACCGCGATTGTTTTACCGCCTGCTGACGAACAGAGCACCGTAATGACGCGCTCTTTCACATCGATGCTGATGGCATTGCAGGCGCTGGCCGCAACCATATGCCGCCGCGAGGACTTTCTCGCGTCGCAACAGGCAATCATCAGGCCGGCGGAAAAATTGCTTGATGCTTTGCCGCGGCGGGTAAGCAAATTCGTGCAGCAACACCAGTTCGCCGACTACGTGTGTCTGGGACAGGGACCGCTGTTTGGTATTGCATGCGAATCGGCGCTCAAGTTGACCGAGATGTCGCTGTCTTACGGCCAAAACTTCCATACGCTGGAGTTCCGGCACGGACCCAAGTCGATCGTCAGCAAAGATACCCTGATCATGTTTCTTCTATCCGAGAGCGGATTCAAGTCGGAAGTAGAAGTGCTCGAGGAAATCAAGGCACTGGGCGGCACAATCATGGTGGTTGCGAACCGGGCCAGTGAGCGCGTTCGGGCCGCCGCCGATTTGCTGATCGAACTGGACATCCCGGCTCCGGAACTGGCGCGGCTGCCACTCTACCTGCCGCCCCAGCAATTAATGGGGCTGTATACCGGTCTCAAGAAGGGCCTCGACCCCGACAATCCCAAAAATTTGAGCCGGGTCGTGTTGCTGGCTGACGAATCTTCTGAAACATCCGAACATGCCACGCTTTGACGTCACGCTGGCCGGGGAACTGAATCTCGATCTGATTCTTTACGGGCTGCCGGCGGAACTCCCCGCGGAGCGCGAACTCCTCGCGCGCCACATGATGCTCACGTTGGGGAGTTCGGCCGCGATTGTTGCGCACAATCTGGCCGCGCTCGGATGCCGGGTAGGATTTATCTCCCGCATCGGCGACGATCCTCTCGGTCAGGTTGCGATCGATCGGCTCGCCGCCGGTGGCGTGGATATAAGCAAGGTCCGAAGAGTTGCCGGAGAAAGTAAGACGGGACTCACGGTAATCCTGCAGCGCGAACTGGAGCGCAATATTCTCACATATCCTGGAACGATTTTTGATCTGACGCTTGCGGACCTGGATTTCGACTACCTCACCGACTCACGGCATTTTCATCTTTCCTCGTTCTACCTGCAGCGCGGGTTGCGGCCGCAAGTGCCGGAGTTGTTCCGCCGGCTGAAGGCCGAAGGGCTGACCATCTCACTCGACACAAACGATGATCCTGGTGGCAAGTGGGAAGGCGGATTGATGGACGTGCTGCAGTACGTCGATGTATTTCTGCCCAATGCGCGCGAGGCCCGGAGAATTACGGGGATTGAGGATCTCGAAAAAGCGGCGGCAAGGCTCGCCGAAATGGTGCCCCTGCTGGTCATCAAGTTGGGCGAGCAAGGAGCGATGGCCCTGCGCGGAAGAGAACGTTTTCAGAGTGACGCGGCAAAAGTCGACTTCGTGGACCCAGTGGGAGCGGGAGACAGCTTCGATGCCGGATTTCTCGCACAGTACCTCCAAGGGGCGGATTTGCAAACCTGTCTTGCATCGGGAAACCTGGCAGGTGCCTTTTCAACCACGATGGCTGGCGGCACGGAGGCGTTTCGGGATCGAGAGTGTCGGGAGAAGTTTTGGAGGGAACGCGGCTACTAGCTGCTGGCTGAGCTATCGTGTCGCTCATGTTTTTGTCATTCCCACGCCGCGCAGCGGCGGAGGAATCTGCGACGCCAAGAGGCGTGCGTATGCGACCAATTCAGACGGCGCACGCAGCTGTGGCAAAAAAGATTCCTCCGCCGTTCCGGCTTCGGAATGACAAGGCTTGAGGAAACCTGTCCCGTCGCCGGGTAACACGTTACTCTCGCCCTTGCACTCTGGAGTCAAGCCACAGAGCCCACGCGGCGCAACCTTTCTGCTAAATTCCTATTCTATATACAACATATTTGGGGACAGCAAAGACGCCGGGCGTGGGGCGCGTGCTGATGGCATCGTGCGCAACTTTGCTCTCAACCTCGGGTTCAATCCATTTACTTTCACTATGAGAGGCGGAGGCGTCGTCGTGTCCATCGCTAGTGCTTCAGGGTCTTCCTTCAAGATTGTTTCTTCCAAATTCACGAACAAGATCATGGTAGCGGGCCTATGTGGATTGCTCGCGTTCGCGCTCGGATGCGGCTCGAGTAGCAGCTCGAGCAGCAGCGGTCCATTTAGCAACGCCAGCCTGAATGGTTCGTATGTATGTCAATTGGTCGGGAACGACTCGTTTATCGACTCCGCCAATAATCTGCAGAGCGAGTCTTACACCGAGACCTTGGTTATCACGACCGATGGAGCCGGCCACCTGAAGGGAGTAGAGGACTTCAATTCGAGCCTGCCAGCCACGGGATTCGTAGCGGGAACCGCGTTCACCGGAACTTACACCGTCGGGCACGACGGAAACGGGTCGATGACGATCAACTTCAGTGCGCCCTCCAGTGGGCAGATTAATTTGTCGATCACGATGGAGAACACGTCGAAGTTCTACGCGGTGGATGCCGATGCGTTCGCGAACTTCAGCGCGAATGCCGCTGGAGAGGGTGTCAAGCAGAACAGCAGCGCACTCAGTACTCCGCCTACCAGCGCCAGCTTCGTCATGCGTGCGCACCAGGAACTGCCATCATCTTCGGCAACGGTGGGAACGTTGAACACTAGCAGTGCCACGAGCATTACCGGAACCATCGATGTGCTTCGCGCGGGCGCGTTGCTGCCCCAGTTGACGCTGACGTCAGGGACGCTCTCGGCTCCGGACTCGAATGGCCGTGGCACGCTGGTGTACACGGATAGCGCATCCTCACCGGTGACGACCCACTACGAGTACTACATCCTCGACACAAACACATTCTTGTTGATGCAGTCCGACCCGACGTTGCTGGGAACGGGACTCGCGGAAGCGCAGGCGAGCGGCGCCTTGACGCTCGCGGGAAATTACGCCTTCGGAAGCCGTGGCGACACGGATACAAGCATTGGAGGCGTGCGCAGTGTCGGAGTGTTCACCGCGAGCGGAGGATCGATTACCTCCGGCAAGCTCGATTCCGCGCAGGATGGCACGTCGATCTTCTTTAACCAGGATTTCACTGGAAACTATACGCAGGGCTCAAACGGGCGAGTGCAGGTAACCTTGATCCCCTCAGGTGGGGCTTCGGTGATGATTCCGGAAGTATTCTGGATGGTCAGCCCGTCACGCGCTTTCTTTCTCGTCAATGCCAATAACAAGGTCGAGGATGGCACCGTCGACGTGCAACAGCAGAGCACATTCGCCGCCGCCGACTTGAAGG
>Ga0209806_1000784_pt1 | contig 21549 bp, 19 predicted proteins | sample GraSoiAngelo_152_FD_186166 | JGI IMG/M metagenome (GOLD analysis project Ga0209806, IMG submission 186166) | Grasslands soil microbial communities from the Angelo Coastal Reserve, California, USA - 14_1009_12_30cm (SPAdes) (version 2) | ecosystem: Environmental > Terrestrial > Soil > Grasslands ... | reverse complement strand
ACGGTCAGCACCAGCGCGGTCAGGATCAGCTTGGAAGCGGAATTCATCGTTATGCCTCTCTTTATCGAGCTGTGGAACTGGTTTGCATCACTCGGAGCCCTTCCGGCGGCCCCGTTGCTGGTCCGCAACAGGGGCAAGGGGCGTGCCATGAGTGGCCAGTTCCTGGTCATGTGTCAATTTCTTTGACGAACCCCGCCCCGAGGGGGAGCCGAAGATAGTATCGAGAGTTACGAATAACAATGGTGGCCGTCGTCAAAAAAGCTTACAGTTCCGAGTCTTTCCCAGCGCTGACTATTTTTCATAACGATAACAGTAGCAACATCATAGCCGGATGAGCCTGCCGGTACGCACAATGCCTTGGTGGGGGTCAGAATCGGAGCACCTACCCTCTCAGGAGCTGGCTGTGGCGGATCGGCGGATGAGCTGGACCCTCAAGACCCTGGCACTGCTGGCTATCCCCGCTATCGGGACTGCCCTTCAGCCGCGCGCCGCAGAAGCCCAAGCTCGTGGCACTCTGCAAGCCGTAGCCACTGTGGTTGATACGCGCCCGAGCTTTGACGGACTTCGAGCCGCTCAGGCAGCCGTTTCCTCCTGGAGCGGCGCAGTTGAGACGCGCCGCGATACTGTACAGACAGTGGCGCAAGTGTCGGTCGAGCCGAGACACACGGGTGCACCCGAAGCGCCCGGTTCGCAGCCCAGCGCGTTGGTCGTAACGGTGGATTTTCTCAGAAACTGATCCCGAGCTTCTGCCGGAGGGTGGAAGGAAGCAGCGGGATGGCGTGCTTGATGGGCACCGATAGCGCGAAGCCGGGGGCCTGCGGCAGCCCGGCCCGATGGATAGAGGTCACTTCCCCGTTGGCGTTGAAGACCGGGCTCCCCGACGATCCTCCGATCGTCATCCCATCGAACTGGATCACGTCCTCGGTCACGCGTGAAATGATGCCCGCCGTCATCGACGTGCGCACGACCGCCGAGCGGTAGCGAGCGAAGCCCGCCCCAACCGCACCACCGCCTCGCGCAGCTCGATCGCGCGCAGGCCGGGGGTAAGGATGAGTTTCAGGTAAGGCACCGGGCGATACTACGGGGCCGCCGCCCCAGCGTCAACGCGGCGGCGAAGCGACGGGCTTGTGGCGGCGATCGGGGAGCAGACGGCGCACGACCAGACTGCGTCGCAGCGCCAGCCGTCGGTCGGCGCGCACGCGGCGATCACCGCTGTTGCGACGCTCGGCGGCGAAGGGGAGCGCGGCGCTGCGGCGGTCGCGGAGCCCGCGCCGGTCCACGCCGGAGCGCCGGTCGGTCAGCGCACGGCGTTCGGCGGATTGTCGGCGGTCGGAGGCTGCGATCGGGCGCTGCATACGGTCTCCTGCGTAAACACAAGAAAAAGGGCCCGGAAGTTCCGGGCCCCAATAGTATCGACCGTGGCAGGTCGGGGCTAGTGCTCCTTCAAGCGCCCGTCGATGCCCTCGATCACTTCCCGCGGCGGACCACGCCGCTCCCAGCCGCGGTGCCGGCCGCGATCACGCGCCTCCCACAACCCGCGCACGGCGACGCGGTCACCTTGCGGCGTGACGAAGATGCGGACGATCTCGTCCGGCCCACGCCGCGCCCAGATGACGCGGTTCGGACCGCTCTCCTGGACGCGGTACACGACCCAGCCCCGTTGCACCAGCACCTCGCGCGTCACGACGACGACGCGCTCCGGGGGAGCGACGTAGACGTACTCGGCCGGCTCCGCGTACACGATCTCGGCCCGGGTGTACCCCGGGACGCAGGCCGCCGCGGCCAGCAGCGGCATGAGGCCAATCGTTCGTAGCATAGAGTGTCCTCCGTGTGAGGAAGACTCCGCCCGATGGGACGGGGTAACGCCGGTCGCGTTAAGCCGAGCGTGACGCCCCTGGTGCGGTGTATTATCGGGAACCATGGACAACATCGCGCACACACTGGTCGGCGCGGCGCTGGGGCGGGCCGTGGCCGACCGTCGTGCTCCCTACCCCGCCCTGGTCGGGGCGTTCGCCGCCAACCTGCCGGACATCATCGAACGGATCATCGCGCCGGCAGGCCGCCGTTTCGACTACCTCACGATGCACCGCGCGATCACGCACTCCTTGGTGGGCGCGGCCGGCCAGATCGCCGTGCTGACGCTGGCGGTGGGCGGCGCCGCGACGTGGTGGGCCAGACGCCAAGGGCGCGCCGCGCCGTCGTGGCGGTGGATCCTCGCGCTCATCGCCGCGGCCGTCTCGAGTCATCTGGTGATGGATTGGCAGGGCTCGTACGGCCTGCGGCCGTTCCTGCCGTGGAGCGACCGGTGGCACTACGGCGACTGGGTTGCGATCGTGGATCCCTTCTTCTGGCTCGTACCGCTCGTGGCCCTGGTGTGGGGAGAGCGACTGCGGCCGGTCAGCCTCCTCCTCTTCGCGACCGCACTCGCCGGGTGCAACGGGGTGGTACTCTCGTACGATGACGCCGCGTCGTGGCTGGGACCGGCGTGCGTCGCCGTCTCACTCGCAGGGCTCGCCGGCTGGGCGCGCCTACAAGTCGGCCCCGGCGTCCGACGCGCGATCGCGGCCGGAGCGTGCGCGCTCCTCGTGATCTATACGTTGGCGCAGGCGGTCGCGAGCATCCCGGTCAAGCGCGCCACGCGCGCGGCCGCCGAGCGGCGCTTCGGCGCCGGCGCCCAATGGGCGACGCTGACCGACGTGGGCCGACCGTTCGACTGGGAGCCGGTGGTCGCGAGCCGCGACACCGTGGCCGGCCCGGATTGGGCGTTGGCGCGGCATCTCGACGATCCCCGAGTGCGCGCGGCGCTGGCGACCGAGCGTGGCCGGGCGATCGCCGCGTTCGCGCGGTTTCTCGTGGCGGACGTGGACTCGAGCGGGACCGGAGTGACGGTGTTCTTGCGGGACGCGCGCTACGCGCGCACGGGACGGCGAGGTTGGGCAGCGGTGACGGTCAGGCTGGCGGGCGAGTGACGGACTCGCGGCGGTCGGCTGCGCTGCGCCGCAAGCCGAACGCGCGCCGCTCGCGGAGCCGGCGGTCGTGGCCGGAGCGGCTGTCGGCAGCTACCCACTGAATCAGGAGCCGCCGCTCGGCGACGCGGCGGTCGGCGCCACCGCGCCGGTCGGCGTGGAGACGTCGTTCACTGGTGCGCTGCTCGACGAAGCCGTCGCTCATACGACACCAATCTGTGACCTGCGGCGCGTTCTGGCCAGCGGCGGGCGTCGGTTAGATTCCCCCGCGCCATGATTGCCGACACTCCTCCGGTCGATGTCCTCGCCGCCCTTACGCCGGCGCTCGAGCCGGCGTTCCGCCTCGACCAGCTCGTGGCGCTGTCGCCGGAGCGCGCGCTGTACAAGGCGTGGGATCGAGCCTTGAAGCGGTTCGTGGCGCTGCGGCTACACCTGGTCGCGGGCTCACCCGGACGCGAGTGGTTCCTGCGGGAAACGGAGACCTTGGCCGCGCTCGATCACCCCGCGGTGCGGCACGTGTACGCACTGGGCGAGGCCGCGGGCTTCGCGTATCGGACGGCGAACTGGATCGACGGGGAGAGCCTCGCGGAGGCGATCCGCCGGGGCGTCCGACCGATCCCCTCGGTGATGTCCATCGTCCGTGACCTGCTGGGCGCCCTCGAGCACGCGCACGCCCACGGCATCATCATGCGGCGGATCGCTCCCACCACGCTGATGCTCGATCTCGCGGGGCGCGCTATCATCACCGATCTGCGGTATTCCAACTGGTGCCTGGCGCACGCGCCGGCCGACTTCGGCCCAGGGGCGGCGTTCGGCGCGCCGGAAGTGCGCGGCGGCGGCGCGGGGGATCCGGCGGCGGACGTCTACACCGTCGGCGCCCTCGTCTATTTCGCGCTGACGGCGCAGGAGCCCGCCGCCGATCCGGAGGCGATCGTCCCGCCCCGGCGACTGCGCGGGACGATCCCCGTGGCGGTCGAGCGCGTAATCCTGCGGGCGTTACGCGCCGCGCCCGGCGACCGCTACTTCACCGCCACCGAGATGCTCGAAGACTTCGTGGCCGACGCCGGCACGTTCCGGGCGCCGACGGCGGAGCCGCAGCACGGCGAATCGGGCTTCGAGCGGCGTCTGCGCCGCGCCCTGGGCGACGACTACGAGCTGCTCGAAGAGATCGGCGCGGGCGGCTTCGGGCGCGTGTACCGCGCGCGCGATCTGGGGCTGGAGCGCGATGTCGCCATCAAGGTGCTCCACCCTTCGCTGACGGCGGACCTCGGCGTCGTGGAGCGGTTTCAGCGGGAGGCGCAGCTGGCGGCGCGGCTGCGCCACCCGAACATCGTGAGCATTTACGACATCGGCGGGCGGGCGGGCCTGCAGTGGTATACGATGGAAATGGTCCCCGGCGCGAGCCTGGCGCAGCTGACCGCGACGCACGGCGCCTTACCGGTGGACCGCGTCGTCCGGATGCTCGACGAAGCCCTCTCCGCGCTGGAGCAGGCCCACGCCCTCGGCCTCGTGCACCGCGACCTGAAGCCGGAGAACCTGCTGCTCGAGCCCGATGGCCGCGTCCGCATCACGGACTTCGGCCTCGCGCTCGCCCTGCGCGGCGACGGCCGCTACGGCGGTGCCACCTCACGCAGCGGCACCCCGCAATTCGCCAGTCCCGAGCAGCTGCTCGGCGAGAAGGTGACGCCCCGCACCGATCTGTACTCGCTGGGCGCCGTGGGCTACTTCGCCCTGCTGGGGCGGCCGCCGTTCGAAGGGCCCACGGTGGAGGCGATCCTGGCGAAGCAGACGACGGACGCGGTCCCCGATCTGCACGCCGAGCGGCCGGCGGTGGAGCGGGAGCTCGAGGTGGTGCTGCGCCGGGCGGTCGCCAGCCGGCCCGAGGAGCGGTTCCCCACCGCGGCCGCGTTCCGGTCGGCGTTGCGGGACGCGACCGGCGGCTGGTGGCGGCGCCTCTGGAAGCTGTTGCGGCCCGACTGACGCTCCTGCCGCTCAGCGCCAGCGGAAAATCCGCAAGGCGACGGTGAAGCTCACCGCGCCCCAGAGTAGCACGATCGCCAGCGGGGCGCCGAGACTGAAGAGCGACGTCCCGTCGATCATCACGGCGCGCAGCGCGTCGTTCAGCGCGGTGAGCGGCAGCGCCTTCACGAACGGCTGCATCCCCTCGGGGAAGCGCGCGTAAGAGAAGAAGGTCCCCGACAAGACCCACATCGGCAGCATCACCAGGTTCATCAACCCGCTCGCCGCCTCGATCGTGCGCGCGCGGCTCGCGACCAACAGCCCGAGTCCGGCGAAGCTCAAGGACCCCAAGACGCTGACCAAGGCCAGCGTGAGCAGCGAGCCCCGCACGCCAACCCCGAACATCAACCGCCCGAATCCGACGAGCGCCGCGACCTCGAGGACCAGGAACAGCAGGCGGGAGAGAATGAACCCGAGGAGGTAGTGACTGCGTCGCATCGGGGTCGCCATGAAGCGCTTGAGCAGACGGTTCTTCCGCGCCAGCACGACGGTGAACCCCACGCCCCAGATGCCGCTGCCCAGGAGGTTCATTCCCAGCAGGCCGGGGATGAGGAAGTCGATGTAGCGGGATCCGGCCGCCGCGACGCGATCGTCGCGCACGGCGACGACGTCGGGGCGGCCGTGCGCCGCTTGGACGGCGGCGTTCACCTCGAGCCGCGCGAGGCGGCTCTCGGTGCGCGTCGAATCGTAGCGGTAGACGAGCGGCGCTCCCGGCATCACGAGAATGGCGATGCGCCCCGTCCGCAGCCGCTGGCGCGCCTCGGCGGAGTCGAGCACCGTCGCTCGCAGGCCGTGCCCCCCGGCGAGGGCGCCGACGACGGCGCTGTCGCCCGACCCGCGCAGCACCCCGATGTTCAGCTCGCCCGGCCCGCGGTTGCGGAACGCGATGCCGAGCGCGAATGCCAGCACGAGCGGGAAGCCGAACACCCAGAACACGGCGTCGGGCTCCCGGTAGAACTCGCGTAGCCGCGCTAGGGTGAGCTGAAAGAGCGGATGATCACGCATCGCGCAGCTGGCGTCCGGTGAGCGCCAGGAAGACGTCATCGAGGGTGGCGTGATGCGTGACGAGCAGCGACAACTCCGCTCCACGGCGCTCGACGAGGGCCAGGAGCGCCGGCAGCGTCCGGTGCACCTCGCGGACGGTGAGACTGACGCGGTCGGTCCCTGTACGCACCGACCGCACGCCCGCCAGCCCTTGCAGCTCCGGCAGCAGCGCGCTGGTCTGCACGCCGTCGGCGAGGGCGAACTCGACCACGTGGTCGGCGCCGAGGGACGCGATGAGCTGACGCGGCGAGCCGAGCGCGATCACCCGCCCGTGGTCCATGATCGCGACGCGATCGCAGAGGCGCTCGGCCTCTTCCATATAATGCGTGGTCAACAGGACAGTGTTGCCGGCTGCTCGGAACGTCCCGATGATCTCCCAGAGCTGGCGTCGCGACTGGGGGTCGAGCCCGGTGGTCGGCTCATCGAGGAAGAGCAGCTCGGGGCGGTTGACCAGCGCGCAGGCGATCGCGAGCCGCTGTTTCTGCCCGCCGGACAGCGTGCCGATGCGGGCGCGGCGCTTTTCCTCGAGCTGCACGAGCGCGAGCACCTCGTCCACCGTGTGGGTGCGCCGGTAGAAGCTGCGGAACAGCGCGACCGTCTCCGCGACCGTGAGCTTGTCGCCGAGCTGGGTGTCCTGGAGCTGGATGCCGAGACGCTCGCGCAGCGCGCGCCCCCGGGCCCCGTCGTCCCAACGCATCCCCAGCACCTCGACCGCTCCCGCGTCGGGAAGCGTGAGCCCTTCGAGGATCTCGATGGTGGTAGTCTTGCCGGCGCCGTTGGGGCCGAGCAGGCCGAAACACTCGCCGGCCTCGACCGTGAGGTCGAGACCGGCAACCGCCACGACGTCGCCGTAGCGCTTGACCAGCCCTGCACACTGAATCGCCGGCACGTCAGGCGGCGGGGGGAGGTCCCTGACCCGACGGGCGCTCGTCCTTCTCCTCCCCTTCCATCGCCCGCTTGAGCGCGTGCTCGAGCTGGATCAGGAGGTTGTTCACGCCGTCAGTCAGGCCGCGGATCTTCATGTTGAGGCCGCCGCCGCGCGCGGCCATGACCGCGAGCGCGCCGGCGACGTCGGCGATGGTGCCGATGTTAGCGGTCAAGGCCCGCTGGCGCAGGTGCGTGAGGTCGCGGGCGATGCTGCCGCAGAGGTTGTCGATGAGTTGAGACCGGGCGGCGCGGTTCGAGTCGAGCTCGGTGACCATGCCCTTGACGTGGTTCGCCACGTGCAAGAACGCGTTCACCTGCTCGATGCGCGCAGCCTGGGCGGGACTCACCTTCTTGCCGGCCATGTCAGTTCCCCGGCGCGAGCGCCTCGGTCAACACGCGACCGTCGAGCAGGGACAGGGGCGAAATGCCGAGGAGGCGCGCCAACGTCGGCGCGATGTCGACGGTGTTCGCCCGCCGCCAGTAGCGCCCGGGCCTGATCCCCCGACCCCACAGAATCAGGGGCACGTGGCTGTCGAGCTCCGAAGGCTGGCCGTGCTCGGCGATGCTGTCGGGCATCCACACGGAAAACGGCTGCAGCGTCACCACGAGCAGCGCGCCGGCGTCCGCCGGAAGCTGATGGCGCCAGCGACGGGCGACCGCATCGTCGGCGGTATCGGCGCGGGCGAGATCCGCCGGGTCGTCCGCCCGGGCGACGCCGCCCACGCGCCGCACGCGCGCCGCCAACGCCCGGCCGATGCTGTCCACGTTCGCGCCGACCGCCGAGAGCCGGCCGTTGTCGCGCAGGAACAGAATGCCCGTGTCGAAGAGCAGCCACGCCCGCGGGGTGCCCGTCCCGACGGCGCGGTCCAACTCCGCGTTCGCCGCGCTCACGAGCGTGTCCAGCGCCACCGCGTGGGCGTCCGGATGCCCATGCGCACGCGCGTACGCCGTGAAGGGCGTGACGCCGTGATCCGCCGTCAGCACGACGAGGAGGTTCTGCCGGCCGTAACGATCGATCAACCGGCCGAGAAACCAGTCGAGGTAGCGGTCGAGCCGCAGCACCTGGTCGTGGATCTCGCGGGAGTCGGGGCCGAACGCGTGGCCCACCGCGTCGGTTGTCGACAGGCTGACGGCGAGCAAGTCGGTGGAGCGGCTGCGGCCCAGCTTCAGCGCTTCGACGCCGCTCAAGGCGAACGCGAGCGTGAGCGAATCCATCAGGGGAGCGCCCTGGAGGGCCGTGGCCGCGTTCGCGCTGTCCAGCGGCAGCGTGTGCGGGAAGGTCACGCTGCGCCCGGTGTTCTCCCACGCCTGATCGTCGACCTCGGAGTACGCCGAGTCAGGGAGCAGCAGCGTCCATTTCCAACCGGCGGCTTTGAAGGGTAGCCGCAGGGCGTTGAACGCCTGCACCCAGACGGGAAGCGAATCGGCGTAGTAGCGACTGGTGGTGAACAGGCCGTCGGCGTACCAGTAGACCTGCTCCTTCGCTTGGCCGACCGTGAGAATCGCGCCACGATCCTTGCGCGACACCGACAGCGCGCGGGCGTTGGGGTCGGTCGTCTTGAGCCAGTCGAGTAGCGCGGTGCCGCGGAAACGGCGCGGAGACGCACCGGGGCCGCGGGCGCCGAGCAGCGGGGCGGTCGAGTCCTGGACCCCCTCGAGGTTGATGACGATGCCGGTATGCGCGGGCCAGCGACCCGAAAGGATCGTCGAGTGACCGGGTGCCGTCTCGGTGACACCGTGGTCTTGATAGGCCGAGTCGAACACGGCGCCGTCGAGTGCCAACGTAGCGAAGCCGCCGGTGAGCTGGCTCTTCCATCGCGCCAGGTAGTCGGGACGCAGCTGGTCGACCGTGATGACGACGACCAGCTTCGGGCGCGGGGGCGGGGGCGGGGGGGGAGAGCCGGATCCTCCGGAGGACGCTGCGCCAAGCAATCCCAGCGGCAGCGAAAGCAAGGCAAGGTGCATGGACAGCAAAGCTAACTGAACTTCGCCGGCTGCGGGGCCGCGGGGATCGGTGCGGGCTCCCGCACCAGGCCGGTGAGCAGGAGCGCCAGCGCGATCACGCCGGCGGCGCCGTAGAACGGGACGCGGGGACCGTAGAACTGGTACGCGAACCCGGCGAGAATGGGCGCGATCACGCTCGAGACGCCGCGGAGGGCCTGCTGGACGCCGAGCATCAAGCCGAACTCGTGGCGGTCCGCGTGGTGGCTGACGAGGGCGGAATTGGCCGGGAAGAGCAGCGCTGTCCCAAGTGGCAGCAGCGTCTGGAAGATGAGAAAGAGCGGGACGGACGAAGCGCGGGGAATCAGCACAAAGCCGAGCGCGTACAGCACCGCGCCGACCCGCATCGTCCGCAGCTCTCCGAGACGATCGTTCACCGGCCCCACCACCCACAGGCGCATAACGACGCCTACGCCGCCGAAGACCAGGAAAAAGTAACCGATGTTTTGCTCCGTGATCCCGAACCGCTGCGACAGGTAGAGCGCGAACACGGGCGGGGTGGCGTTGTACGCCAGCATGGCGACGGCGTAGATGATGATCGTCAGCGCAAGGGGGCGCAGCGGGTGGCGGAGCACCTCCCACACCGCTTGCGAAACAGGGCGCAGCGGACGGGGTGCCTGAGGACCCGTGGAGGCGGGATGCGGGACGCGAGACTCCGGCAGCCAGCGCCACGCGAACGCGAAATTGATCAAGCACAGGCCCGCGGCGACGAGACCAGGCGCCGCCTCACCCGCGCGCCTCGCGAACGACCCCAGCGCCGGCCCGATGATCACGCCGAGGCTTGTGGCCGCCGAGAGCCAGCCCAGCGCCTTGGCCCGCTCCTTCGGCGCCATCGTGTCGGCGACGTAGGCCTGCGCCACGCCGGTCGTGCCTCCGCCCAACCCCTGCACGAAGCGTGACACGAACAGCTGCCACAACGTGCCCGCGAAGCCGAAGATGACGTACGCGACCGTCGAGGCGGCGAGACCGACGAGCAACACCGGACGGCGTCCGTGCCGGTCAGAGAGACGGCCCCAGACGGGGGAGGCGGCCAACTGCGCCACAGGGAACGAGGCCGCGAGAAACCCAATGAGGGAGGGTGTCGCGTGCAGCCGCGTGGCGTACAGTGGCATGAGCGGAAACACGATCATCAACCCGATCATGTCCACGAAAGCGACCGCCATAAGCACGAGCAGCTTCTTCATCGCCGCGCCCCCACGCTGAGCACCGCCGCGCTCACGAGCATCAGGATGACTCCGAAGGCCGCCGCCACGCCGATCTCGTTCACCCGGAGACTCGACATGATCTCGATGGAGATCGGCCGGTTGTCATACGTGTACAGCACGATGGACGTCACGAAATCGCCGAGCGCCGCGACGAAGGCGAGGCTGCCCCCCGCCATCAGCGCCGGCTTGAGCAAGGGCAGCGTGACCCGCCGGAACGCGGTCCAGCGCCCCGCCCCCAGACTCGCCGCCGCTTCCTCGAGGGCCGGATCGATCTGGCCGAACCCCGCCAGCACCGCGCGGCCGGTGAGCGGCAGGTTGCGCACCACATACGCCAGCGGCAGCAGCACCACAGTGCCGACCAGCACCCAGCGCAGGGCGAGCGGCTCGTGCACGGCGAACGTCGCGGCGAGGGCAATCGCGAACACGGTACCCGGCAGCGCCCAGGGCAGCGCGATCAGCGTCTCGATCGGCGACCGCCACCGCCACGGGAGGCGTCGGCGCACCAGCGCCCCAACGGCGAGCGCGATGGCGATGGCCGCGGCCGTGCTCGCCGCCGCCATCCACAGCGAGTTCAACAGCGGGGCCAGCCGATCCGGCTCGGCGAGCAGGCGTTGATAGTTCACGAGACTGACCCGCGGGGGCAACGTCTCGGTGGTCCAGGTTCCGTAAGGAACCAGGGACACGAGGAGCAGGGTGAGGTGCGGCAGCAGTAACACGAACGCGAACAGCCAGCCCGCAGCCGCCGCGAGCCCGCGCACCGCGGGCCGGCGCAATTGGCGGCGCCGCGGCGCGATCCCCTTCCCCAGGGCGAAGAGCACGTCACTCCCCTCGGTGCGGCGGATCAAGGCCAGCGCCACGATCGCGACGAGGGCCAGCGCGACCGTCTCGACGGTGGCGAGCGCGAGCTCGCCGTTCAGCTTCGACGCGACGATCTGGGTCGTCATCACCCGGAACCCGCCGCCGAATACATACGGCGCACTGAAGGAGCCGAGGGCAGTCATGAACACCAGGAGCGCGGCCCCCGCCAGCGAGGGGCGCAGCAACGGCAGCGTCACCCGCCGCAGCGTGGCCCACGGGCCCGCGCCGAGGGCCTGCGCCGCCTCGAGCATCGACGCATCGAGCTTCGCCAGCCCGGCCCGCGTAAAGAGGTAGAAGTACACGTACATCGAGTACGCATGCACCAGCAGGATGGCGCCCGCGCCCTGCAGCCGCCACGGCGGCTCGGCGAGGCCGAGGAGCTGCTGCACCGCCCGCGCCACGAACCCGGACTCACCGTACAGAAAGAGGAAGGCGATCACGCCGACGAACGGCGGCAGCACCGCCGGGAGGGCGATCAGCGAGCCCAGGGTCTTGCGCCCCGGGAACTCGAGCCACTCGAACAGAAACGCGAGCGGGATGCCGATGGCCGCGGCCAGCGCCACACTCGCGAGGGAGATCCACACGCTTGCCCACAGCGCCTGCCACTCGCCCGGCCGCCTCGCAAACGCCGCAATGGCGTCGCCGTGCGCCGCGTCGACCCCCACCAGCAGGATTGGATACAGCACGAGCCACGCGAGCAGCAGCGTCAACCCCGCGGCCGCCAGGACCCGTCCCCGATCGCGCGCGGTCATCGCGGCTCCGCGAAGGTGAGCACCTTCACCGCCTCCAGGTGCACTCGCTCGCCGACCCGGGCGGCGTCGGGGGCGGCCAGCACCTCGAGTCGCTCCCCGCCCTCGGTTTCGACCTGGAAGAACGCCGCAGCACCGGTGTAGCGGCGCTCCCGCACGACGCCGGCGAGGCCCTTCGCGCCGAAGCGGAGCCGCTCCGGCCGCACCACCAGGACCTGCCCGTTCGCCGCCCCGAGGGCCTGCGCCGGTGCGCCGCGCAGCACATTCGCCCGCCCGACGAACGTCGCGACAAACAGCGTCGCGGGCTGCTCGTAGAGGACGTCGGCCGTGCCCACTTGCTCGACCCGGCCGCGGCTCAGCACGGCGATGCGATCGCCCAGGTCGAAGGCTTCGTCCTGCTCGTGCGTGACGAACAGGGTCGTGATGCCCAGCCGCTTGATCAACGCCCGCAACTCGCGGCGCGTGCGTTCACGCAACGTGGGATCGAGGTTGGAGAGCGGCTCGTCGAGCAGCAGCACCCGCGGCTCGGGGGCGAGCGCGCGGGCCAGCGCCACCCGCTGCTGCTGGCCGCCCGAGAGCTCCTGCACGCGGCGGCGTTCGAAGCCGGCCAGGTCTACGAGCGCCAGCGCGGCGGCGACTCTCCGTTCAGCTCCTGTTTTCGGGAGCCCAAACGCGACGTTCGCCCCCACGTCGAGGTGCGGGAATAGCGCGTAGTGCTGAAACACCATGCCGAAGCGCCGGCGCGCGGGTGGCAGCCGCGTGACTTCCTCGCCCTCGACCTGGACGCTCCCAGCGTCCGGCGTCTCGAAGCCGGCGAGGAGGCGCAGCAACGTGGTTTTCCCGCTCCCCGACGGACCGAGCAGCGCCACGAACTCGCCGCGGGCGATGTCGAGCGTGACCGGGCCCACCGTCACCTCGTGCGCCCACCGCTTCGCGACCCCCGCGAGGGCGAGGAACGCCGTCACCGGGCCACCGCCCCCCGGCCCCGGACGTGCTCGTCCCAATACCGCATCCACTCGCCGCCCTGCCCGGCGAGCAGATCCCAGTCCACGTCGGCGGGTCGCATCCGCCGGCGCACCTCGCGCGCCCAGACGGGGAGCGAGTCCGCGGGGATGTCGAGCCGGGCGGGGAGACGGTAGACCTCGCGCGCCGCGAGGAGCTGGGCGTCCACGCTGCCCACCCATTCGACGAAGGCGCGCGCCGCCGCGCCGTGGCGTGCGCCGCGCACCACGGCGATGGCATCCTCGATCACCGGAGTGCCGCTCTTGGGAAACACGTAGCCGAGCTGCAGGCCGTCGCGACGGTTCAAGAGGATGTCCGGGAGATCCCACACCGTCACCAGCCCCTCCTGGCGCACGATCTTCTGGTCGAGCAGCGGCCCGTTCAAGACGTATTCCTTGGTCTGGGCGTCCAGGCGCCGCAACCACTGGAAGCCCGCGGCCGTGTCGCCCGTCTGCTTCATGCCTCGCTCGATGATCATCCCCCAGACGGCGCGCATCGTGCCGCTCGCGAGGGGGTCGCGGATCAGCACCTTCCCCCTCCAGCGGGGCGCAAGAAGGTCGTCCCAATCCTGCGGGGCGTCCTCGGGCCGCAGCGCCTGCTCGGCGTACACGATCACCGCGGGCGTTTCATACACGGCGAAGTAGCGATCGCCGGGGCCCCGGCCGTGGGCGTCGATCGCCCCCGCCCACGATGGCCGGAACGCCTCGAGCAGCGAGTCCTGCGCGGCGCGTGCGAAGATCGTCGCCGGTCCGCCGAACCACACGTCCGCCTGCGGATTGGCCCGCTCCGAGCGCAGGCGGTCGTAGACCTCCTGGGAGCCCATATCGAGCCAGCGCACGTCCACATCGGGATGGAGCTGCTCGAAGCGACGCTCGAACAGGGACAGCAGATCGCGCCCGTGGGGGGAGTAAATGACGAGGGGGGTGCGGCTCCCCCGCGAGCATGCGAGCAAGACGGGCGTGAGACACGCCAGCCAGCGAAGAATGCGGAGTGCGGAATGCGGAATGCGGAATTTCAGTGGAAGGTCGAGCCTCAGCACTTGCTATCTCTTCAGCGCCAACAGGTTGGCGAACAGCCGATAGGCCCCCGGCACGCCGGCCGGCAGCTGCCGGAAGAAGCTCAGGCCCGTGTACACATAGACGCCTTTCCCGAGCGGCGCGACCAGCAGGCCACCCTTGAGCGGGGCCTCGCCGGGATCGTGGGTTTCCAGGACCGGAACGTAGGTCGAGTCCCAGTCGTGGGCGAAGTACAGCCCGCGCTCCTGCACCCAGCGTTCCCAATCCGCCGGGCCGATCGCGTTGGGGAACTGGAAGACCGGACTCCGCGGGTCGAGCGGCGTCACGGGGGCGGTCTCATCGGTGACACGGTCGTGGGGCCGCGCGATGGTGAGCGGATAGGGAGCGTAATTGCCCTGGATGAACGGATACTGCTGGTACTGCACGATCACGAGCCCACCGGCGCGGGCGTAGTCGAGGATCCGCGCGTTGTTCGCCACCAGGGCGGTGTCGGTCTCGTAGGCCCGGCTCCCGATCACGATCGCGTCGTACCGCGACAGATCGCCCCGGGCCAGCGAGTCGGCGCTGAGCAGCTCGACGGGCACGCCCACGCCGGCGAGGGCCTCGGGGACGCGATCGGACGCGCCGCGCACGTACCCGACCCGGGCCAGCGGCGGCAGCGCGATGCGCGCGACGCGGATCTCCGCCGTGGAGGCGTGCACGACCGGGCGAGGCCGGATGTGCGGGTAGTCGATCACGGCGAGCGCGCCTTCCACCCGAGCGCCCGCGGGATCCGTCGCCGTCACCCGCGCCGCGTAGACCCCCGGCTGGACGGCGGCCGGGGGGGTCACCGCCACGCTCACCAGCCGGGTCTCGTCCTCGCGCGCGAACACCAGCGTCTCCGCGGCGACGGGCGCCCACCCGCGCGGCACCGCGACGCTCACCCGGGCGCTCGAGGCCGCGCGCGCGCGGTTCGTCACGGCGATCGTGAAGCGGCGCTGGGCTCCCACTGTGGCGTCGATCGGCCACACGACGAGATCGGGCGAGACGCTCACGTCGAAGACGTTCGTGACGAACAATGGACGGCGGATCTCGCCCATCGCCTGGTCGCGGATCCGGTACGCCACCTCACGGCGCAACGTCAGTGGCACGCCGGCGACGGTCAGCCGCGCGACGAGCACGAGCGGCGGCGGCTCGAACGGCTCCCCGCGCACGCTGTCCGGCACGCCGGTCCAGTCGTACAACGCGCCCACCAAGGGACGCCGCAGGAAGTACGGCTGGGACCGTTCGGCATTGGGAGCGACCGCGACGGCGAACCGCCGCGACAGCAGGGTCCCGGGGCCAGCCGCGCCACCGGTCAGGTCGAGCCGTTGCACCGACCAGCCGGCAGGCGCCGCCACGTCCAGGACATCGACCTGAACGGTTGCGTCGCCCGCGTTCCAGACGGTGCCCTCCACCTGCACGCGCTCGCCGGGCACGAGGATGTCGTCGTCGGCGACGGCGTCGAGGACGACGCCCGCCGCGTCGGCAAGCGCGGTCTCGAGGAGGCGGCGCTGATCGTCGGCGTCGGGGGGGAGCGCCCGGGCGGCACGCGCGAGGAGCGGGACGAGCGCGGCGGGACGCCACGGGTTGAGCTGGCGGCGCGCCGAATCGACGATGGCCGCGAAGGCGGCCCCGCCGCGGAGCGTCGTGTCCACGCCGGCGAACAGGTCGCCCCCCCCGGCCACCCCCGCCTTCGTCTCAACCAACGCGAGCCGGATGGTACTGGGCCCGGGGCGCTGCAGCTGGCCCATGTCCTGAGAGCGGTGGCGGCTGCGGCCGGCCATGGCGATCTGGTAGTAGGACTGCCCCGCGATCGGGTCGAGGGCGCCGGCCGGAATGCGCAAGGTGGCCGCGGCGGTGTCGAAGAACGCCGAGCGATACAGCTTGACCGGTCCCCAGGTCGAGTCCTTGAGGAGCTCGAACACCTGCTGCGCCACCAGCCCCGCGGCCTGGTGCTGGCCGTGGCCGTCGCGCGGGGTGCCGCTGAAGATCGACACGATGATCTGCGGCCGGAACCGCCGGATCACCGCGACGACGTCGGTGCGCAGGGTGTCGCGGGGCCAGAAGCGGAACGTCTCGGCGACGGTCTTGGAGTAGCCGAAGTCGTAGGCGCGGGCGAAGAACTGGTGGGCGCCGTCGAGCCGGCGCGCGGCGAGCAGCTCCTCGGTACGGATCACCCCCAGCTCGGCGCCGAGCTCGGGCCCGATCAGGTTCTGGCCCCCTTCGCCGCGGCTCAGCGAGAGATAGGCGGCCTGCGCGCCGAGACCCTTGGAGAGGTACGTGAGGAGCTGCGTGTCTTCGTCATCAGGATGCGCCCCGATGACGAGGACGCGCTTGGTCGCGCCGAGCTGCTCGAGGAGGTCCGCCAACGCCGCGACGCCGCCGGTGCCCGGGGGAGCGAGGCCCTGTCCCCAAGCGAAGCCGACGGCGCCGATACAAAGGAAGAGGGAGACCCCGAGCGCGCGGCGCACTATGGCGAAAGATAGACGGTTCCGCCCTTCATAACGAACCGGACGCGCTGGAGTTCCGTGATGTCCCGCAGCGGGTCGCCGGCGACGGCGACGAGGTCCGCGTAGAACCCCACGGCCACCGCCCCGAGCTCGTCCTGCTCGCCCAGCAGCTCGGCGGCCACCGTCGTGCCCGACTTGATCGCCTGCATCGGCGTCATCCCGTACTGCACGTAGTACTCGAATTCTTTGGCCTGGTTGATCTCGGTCCACGGAAAGCCGCCGACGTCGGTGCCGAGAGCGATCTTGAGGCCTTTCTGGACGCCGCGCAGGAACGCGCGCTTCTGATGCTGGAGCATGGGTCCCCACACCCCGCCGCGCGGCCCGGCCACGTACCAGGCGACGGTGACCGTCGGCACCCAGTAGGCGCCCTTGGCCTTGATGACGTCGAGCAGCGAGTCGGTCATGCCGTCCCCATGCTCGATGGTGTTGACGCCGGCACGGAGCGCCGCCGCGATGCCGTCCGATCCGATCGCGTGGGCCGCGACGCGCCGGCCCAGGCGGTGCGTTTCGTCCACGATGGCCCGCGCCTCGTCGTCGGTGAAGTTCACCCAGCTGTGCAGCCCGCTGTCGGGGGTGAAATAGTAGCGGCGGTCCGAGTAGTACTTGATCCAGTCGGCGCCGTTGGCCACCTGCTGGCGCACGGCCAACCGCGCGCCGTCGACGCCGTCGACCGGCTGGACGCCGTGCGGCATCTCGATCTCCCAGTTGCTGCTCACGATCGGGTACATGCCCGTCGGGGCCATGGCGCGCGTGGACACGAACAGGCGCGGGCCCGGCACCTCCCCACGATTGATGGCGCGCTTGACGTCCGCGTCGGCGTACATCGCGCCTTCGGTCTCCACGTCGCGCAGGGCCGTGAAGCCGTGCTCCAGCGAGAGGCGCGCGTTCCGGGCCGCGAGGATGGCGCGGTAGGGGATCGACTGGTACAAGAGCTGCGCGTCGTACGACTCGGAGGTGGGATCGCCCTGCAGCAGCAAGTGCGTGTGCGTGTCGATGAAGCCCGGCAGCACCGTCATCTGCGAGAGATCGATGACCCGGGCGTTCTGCGCCTGGGCCTGTACCTGGGCGAGCGGCCCGACCGCCCGGATGCGGTCGCCGTCGATGAGGATGCCGACGTTGGCTTGGGCCTGGTCGGCGCGGCCGTCGATGAGGCGGCCCGCCTTGATGAGGATGGGCTGGGGCCGGGGCGCGGGCGGCGGGGGCGGCGCGGCCTGGGCCGCGAGCGGGAACGCGCGGAGCGCGAGGACCGCGCTGAGCAACATGGAACGGTGCATGGGAGTACCTCCGTCGGAGCGAGCCGAATCTCCCTCTGACCGCGGGACTGTCAAGGCGGTTAGATTCTCGGCATGGCCACCGCCACCGAACCCCGGCGCCCCGTCAGTGCCGCCGAAGCGCGCGACGTCGCGGAAGCGGCGCGCGAGGCGGAGTGGGCCGCGCCCAGCTTCGTCCGCGACCTGTTCCTCGGCTCGCTGCGCCTCGATCTCATCCATCCCTATCCCGAGCAGGATCCCGCCGAAGTCGCTCGCGCCAAGCCGTTTCTCGATCGGCTCACGCGCCTGATGCAGGAGGTCGACGCCGATCGCATCGACCGCGAGGGCGAGATCCCCGGCGACGTCATCGCGGCGCTCAAGGCGATGGGGGCGTTCGGCATCAAGATCCCGCGCGAATACGGCGGGCTCGGTCTCGCGCAGCTGTCGTACATGAAGGCGATGGAGCTGGTCTCGAGCGTGGACGGCTCGCTAACGGCCCTGCTCTCGGCGCACCAATCCATCGGGGTGCCACAGCCGCTCAAGATGTTCGGGAGCGAAGCCCAGAAGCAGAAGTACTTACCGCGCCTCGCCAAGGGCGCCGTGTCGGCGTTCGCCTTGACCGAGCCGAACGTCGGCTCGGACCCGGCGGCGATGGAGACGACCGCGGTGCCGAGCGAGGACGGGCAGGCCTGGATCCTGAACGGCGAGAAGCTGTGGTGCACCAACGGCACCATCGCCGAGCTGCTGGTAGTGATGGCACGGACCCCGTCGCAGGTCGTCCGGGGGAAGGAGAAGCGGCAGATCACGGCGTTCATCGTCGAAGCGAACACGCCCGGCGTCGAGATCCTCCACCGCTGCCATTTCATGGGCATCAAGGCGATGTACAACGGCGTGATCCGGTTCACCAACGTGCGCGTGCCGAAGGAGAACGTGCTGTGGGGTGAGGGGAAGGGCCTGAAGCTGGCCTTGATCACGCTCAACACGGGACGGCTCACGCTCCCCATCGGCGCCGTCGCCGTGGGCAAGCGCTGTCTCGAGATCGTCCGCGACTGGGCGAACGAGCGCGTGCAGTGGGGTCGCAAGATCGGCCAGCACGACGCCATCGCGCAGAAGATCGGCACGATGGCCGCGAACACGTTCGCCATGGAAGCGGTCGCCGAGCTGTGCGGCGCCATGGCCGACCGCGGCGGCTACGACATCCGGCTCGAGGCGGCGATCGCCAAGCTCTACAACTCCGAGGGCGGGTGGCGGATCATCGACGATACCGTGCAGATCCGCGGCGGCCGCGGCTACGAGACCGCCGACTCGCTGCGGGCCCGCGGCGAGAAGCCCTACCCCGTCGAGCGCATCATGCGCGACTTCCGCATCAACCTCATCTTCGAGGGCTCAAGCGAGATCATGCACCTGTTCATCGCCCGCGAGGCGCTGGACAAGCACCTCGAGGTCGCGGGCGACGTGGTGCTCCCCGGCAAGACGCTGGGCCAGCGGCTCGCCGGGCTGGTGCGCGCGGGGCTGTTCTACGCGCGCTGGTATCCGTCGCGGTGGCTGGGGTGGGGCTTCTGGCCCCGCTATCGCGAGTTCGGGCCACTGGCGCCGCACGTGCGCTACGTCGCCCGCGGGGCGCGGCGGCTGGCCCGGGGGATCTTCCACTCGATGGTGCGCTTCGGCCCCAAGCTCGAATACCGTCAGGCCGTGCTGTTCCGGCTCGTGGATGTGGGGGCGGAGCTGTTCGCCATGGCGGCCGCGTGCAGCCGGGCGCAGTGGCTGCTGGGGCGCGACCCCGAGACGGGAAAGCGGGCGGTCGACCTCGCCGATCTGTTCTGCCGGCAGGCGCGGGGGCGGATCAATGCCAAGTTCGGAGGGCTGTGGCGCAACGAAGACGCGCACACGTATCGCGCCGCACAGGATGTTCTAGCGGGGAAGCACCGGTGGCTTGAGGGGGGAACGGTGGATGTGAAGTTCTAGGGACCTAGGCTGCTTGGTGTGCAATCATGATACTCTTCAAGCGCTCGGGGGCTTCTCCTACCGAATCAGCGTAGGGCATCGGGTGTCCGTCGGGCTCCATCACGATGGAGGGACAGACGAGCGGATAGTGCCGGGCGCGGATGCGCTCGGCGGCCGGCTCCGTCGCCACCGGAGTCGCGACGACCACGTCGCGGGCGTCCTGCTGCTCGGCCGCTTTGGCGGCGGCGAGCACCTTCCACGGATAGATCACCTGGCCGTCGACGATCACCGCCGTGCGCCCGGCCAGGCTCTTGAGGGGGCGCTGCATGCGGTAGAGGATCAGGTCCTGCCGCACGCGCGCGCGCGACTCGTCGATCGCCGACGCGAGCTTGTCGATGAGGTTGCCGCCGGGCTGGAAGTCGGGATCGATCTCGGCGTCGGCGGCCTCAGCCATCGCGCCGATGGGAGCGAGGTTCGAGCCGAGGCGGATGAACGCAGCCACGATGACGTCGAACTGCGCGCCCATCGCCGTGGCGGCATGCGCGGCGACCTCGACGCCTTCGGGCGTGATGCCCAACAGGACGCAGGACTGATAGCCCCGGGACGCGAGCTGCTGCCCGAGGATCGCCCCCGCGCCGGACTTCGTCGGGTAGAGGCTGGTGCGCGGCTTCGACGGCCTGGTCATCGCGCCCCAAAATAGGATGACCCTATTAGCTTTCGCCAGCCACTTTCCAGGACCCCGCGGTGCCCAAGGATTCCCTGACCGTCATCGACAACCGCACCGGCAAGCAATACGAGCTCCCGATCCAGGACGGCACGATCCACGCGACCGACCTGCGGCAGATCCAGCTCGCGCCGGACGACCACGGGCTGCTCAGCTACGATCCGGCGTTCATGAACACGGCGGCGTGCCGCAGCGCGATCAGCTTCATCGACGGGGACAAGGGGATCCTGCGCTACCGCGGCTACCCGATCGAGCAGCTCGCCGAACAGAGCACGTTCCTCGAAACCGCGTACCTGCTGCTGCACGGCGAGCTGCCGTCGGCGATCGAGCTGGACCGCTGGGTGTTCGACATCACGCACCACACGATCATCCACGAGAACATCAAGAAGTTCATCGACGGCTTCCACCACGACGCGCATCCGATGGGCGTGTTCGTCAGCACGGTGGCGGCGCTGTCGACGTTCTATCCGGAGGCCAAGCACATCGAGGACGAACGCTCGCGGCGCGATCAGATCTTCCGCCTCATCGCCAAAGCGCCGACGTTGGCCGCCTTCGCGCACCGGCACACGGTCGGGATGCCGTACGCGTACCCGGACAACGACCTGAGCTACACCGGGAATTTCCTGAACATGATGTTCAAGGCGACCGAGGTGAAGTACACGCCGCACCCGGTGCTCGAGAAGGCGCTGGACATCCTCCTCATCCTCCACGCCGACCACGAGCAGAACGCCTCGACGAGCGCGATGCGCGGCGTCGGCTCGGCGCACGCCGATCCCTACTCCGCGATGGCCGCGGCCGCGGCCGCCCTGTATGGGCCGCTGCACGGCGGCGCCAACGAGCAGGTGCTGCGCATGCTGCACGAGATCGGCTCGAAGGACAACATCCCCGCCTACATCCAGCGGGTGAAGAACGGCGAGGTGCGGCTGATGGGCTTCGGCCACCGCATCTACAAGAACTACGACCCGCGCGCCACGATCATCAAGCAGACCGCCGATCAGGTGTTCGACCTGACGGGGAAGAACCCCGTGATCGACATCGCGCTCGAGCTGGAGCGCATCGCCCTGCAGGACGACTATTTCGTCTCCCGCAAGCTGTACCCCAACGTGGACTTCTACTCGGGGATCATCTACGAGGCGATGAAGTTCCCGATCGACATGTTCCCGGTGCTGTTCGCGATCGGCCGCACGCCGGGGTGGCTGGCCCAATGGCAGGAGATGCTGCTCGACAAGGAGCAGAAAATCGCCCGCCCGCGGCAGGTGTACATCGGGAGCCCGCTGCGCGACTACGTGCCAATCGAAAAACGGTAAGGCGTC
>Ga0209806_1000783_pt1 | contig 21564 bp, 20 predicted proteins | sample GraSoiAngelo_152_FD_186166 | JGI IMG/M metagenome (GOLD analysis project Ga0209806, IMG submission 186166) | Grasslands soil microbial communities from the Angelo Coastal Reserve, California, USA - 14_1009_12_30cm (SPAdes) (version 2) | ecosystem: Environmental > Terrestrial > Soil > Grasslands ... | reverse complement strand
CCAAAACAAATAAACGCAGATCACCAAGATCTCGCTCTCGCGGCTTAATTGACCGTGACGTTTGGAGTTGGACGCCTGCTACGGCGCCAAACGTGGACAGCAGGCTAATCGGACGGCGGAGCGACCGCGCTGGACGGTGAAGGAAATTCGTGGACGCTCGGAAGTCGGTAGTGTGCTGGTGCAACGTCGGCTTCTCAAAGACCTCACCGGATAAACATGTAGATGTTTGCGTGGATAGCGACGAGGACAGGGGTTCAACTCCCCTCGCCTCCACTTCCAAAAGCTTTCGGGGCTGTCACGCGTCGGAGCAGCACGTAGGCGGACTTTGCTTTGCAAGATTTCTGCCTGCCTCAAAGACTACGGCTTGGCAGGCCAGTTTTTTCTGGCTCAGGCTCGCCATGTAGAAGCCGCGTTTGGCTAATCCAGAATCTGCAAGCTAGGACATCAGTTTGCAGTCGAGTTTAGCCATTCGCTCCAGAGCTGCGGCCGACCATTCGGATTAACGTTAGCGTAGTTATAGAAAGCGCGCACAAACGCGATCCGGTCGTTGGTATAGGGTGCCCTCCAGTCTCTCGGCTCAGCAGGCCGAAGCACATCGTAGTCGTAACCAAGCAGTTGCTGACGGCGCACAATGTCCTCCATCGGGACGCGCGCGGCGTTTCGCAGCATGTCGTAAAGCACCATGAAGGTGGTCGTCCGTCCGCGGCCCGCTTCACAGTGAAAATGCGCCCACCCATTCTCCGGAAGCGCGCGCACCGCGAGAATAAATCCATCGACTTCATTATCAAGGGGCCGGCAATGATCCGTTACGGTGACCCGCACATAAGCCGCCTGATTGGGCTTAACAAACTCACGTTCCGTGCTCGCAGGCCCGACGATCACATTCTGCGGCGTACTCGGAGTAACACCGGGTTTTTTAACGGCAGCGCCCGGCCTAACAACGATTTTACTCCCAAGCTTGAGCGATTCTACCCGTGCCCTCTCATCTGCCTCGATTGCGCCTTGACTGCGCCCGACATTCGCCCAGTCGCGTGTAGCAAACCAGCTAATAGGCAATCCGTTGACAAATATGTGCGTCTCCTGCCGCAAATCGAAGACGGTCACTGGGCCGCGCGTACGCGCCAGCAAAAGCTTGAGACCATCAGCCGTAAACTCTCCGCTTCCAGAAGCATGAAGATCGGCCAAGCCGGTCTCTGCAGGAATTTGGCCCTTGTCCGTCTTAAGCCGATCGTCAGTTGTGCGGAAGTTTCGCGGCAAACTCTTCTCCAGTTTTGGATCAACGTCCCAAATCAACACCGGAGAGTCCGCATCAGCAGGCCTGACCGGCGGATTTTTCTGCACGAGCGTGGCCGAGAACAGCGCTGCGGGAACTAGAAGTAACGCCAAACAAACCCGTCGACTGCCAAATGGAGAGATAACAAAATTCATGATACGAGCGCGATAATTGGAGTCAGACAATGCTTAGGAGCAAGAGATTTCCGACAATTGGCATTGCGAACTCGCAATTCGCGCACAGGACGCCAGAAAGGCAGCGGCAGGAAGATGTTTGGGTGAATAGCGGCGAGGACAGGGTTCAACTCCCCTCGCCAGTTTCGAAAAACGTTCGGAAACTGCCACCTAGCGGGCTTATGTGTCTGCCGGCCACGGCACGCCCCAGGACAACGGACCAGGCAGGCACACCGGCTGCCCGAACACTCCGAAATTCAGTGCGTGTGCAATTTTCTTGCAGCGGTGGAAAATAAGACTTCACATCCGAGTGTAAGACGTGCTATAAAATCTATAAACCTAATAACCGCAGCCACTCCCGCGTTCATGAATTATCGCGCCCTCGTTAAAGTATTTTATCACTCCGCCATCTTGCTCGCCTGTATCACCCTCAGTTGCCGCCCCCAGCAAGCTGTCATTCTTTCCCCGGGCGAGAGTGACCTCGTCATTTTAAACGGCTGCGTTATCTCAGCCTGCAATTATTTGGCAGTTGTTAAGACCCAGCATGCTCTGGACGAGAGTTTTTGGGCAAAAATTCTTCTCGTGCGTTACACCGATCATCCCGCCGGCCACGCCTACTGCGTGTGGGAAACCGACGGCGCCATCTACGGCTACGACCGTAATGCCGGCTCGTTTCCCATCCCGGTTTACACTCGAGACGCTCGCTCCATCGCCATTGTTCTGGCGCAGGAATTGGGCAAAGTCCTGAACGAGCCGCTTTCAGTCGACCGCGCCGAGTTCGTTGAATCGCAGCAGACAGAAGTTTACAAATTCTAGGACGGAGCAACCGACAGGCACGGGGCACTACTACGGCTTGTCGCCCCAGTTTTTCTTCTGGAACGACACTCGTCCGGAGCCATGTTCGAAGGCCTCGAAGTGTTCCGGGTTCTGTTGATAGTATTTTTGGTGATACTCCTCTGCCGGATAAAATTTCATCGCCGGCAAAATCTCGGTCACAATCGGTTTTTTGAACTTGCCGGAGTGCGCCAGTTTCTCCTTCGACGTTTCCGCGACCTTTTTTTCCTCGTCGCTGCCATAAAAAATCGCGGCGCGATAACTCGGACCGACGTCGGTGAATTGGCCGTCGGACTGCGTCGGATCGATTTGCTTCCAGTAGATGTCGAGCAACTGCTCGTATGAAATTTTGCCCGGATCGTAGGTGATCTGGATCGACTCTCGATAGTTTGTCTTCTCCGAGCCGACAAGTGCATACGTCGGATTGGGTTCTGTTCCGCCGCAGTAGCCTACTGTTGTCTTAAGCACTCCCGGCGCTTTGTCGAAGGCCGGCTGGATGCACCAGAAACAACCACCAGCAAAAACCGTGGTTTTCGTCGTTGCCGGCGGTGAATTTTGCGCCTTCGCCGCAGCAGCCAGACACAACAGTAAGAGATAAGCGAAACGGAAGAGCCTCATATTGTCGATCTTAGACAGCTCTGGCGCGTCGCCGTTGCGAATAAATTCCAGCCACCTTTTGGCTTGCCAGCGTTTGGTCACGCTGCCATAAGCGTAACGTCTCGAAACCAGCAGGAGGTCACTATGGCTAAAACATTTGGAATGCTTTTTGGTATCATCTTCTTGGCGATTGGAATCCTCGGGTTCGTTCCCGGAATCACCACTAATGATATGCTTCTTGGCATTTTCATGGTGAACAAGGCTCACAGCATTGTGCACATCGCTTCGGGCGCAATTTTCCTCATCGCTTCAATGTCGGGGGCAGGAGCTGCCCGCTTGTGGTTCCAGATCTTTGGTCTTGTTTACGCGGTCGTGGCCGTCATGGGCTTCGTCGTCGGCGACGGGATGATCTTCAATCTCATCGCGAACAATCAGAACGACACCTGGCTGCACGTCGCGCTCGCCGTAGTCATGCTCGCGATTGGTTTCGGCACGCCAAAACAAGCCGCCTAACTTGTCCGCGATCCAGCTTTAGCCGTTGCGAGGTTGAATCGCTTCGCAACCGCTCCATTTTTCTTCTGTGATCGAACTGATCCCGGAGACATACGTCGCGCCTCTCGACCTGGTTGCGATCTTTGGGCGCGTCGCATCGCTGCGTGTCGATCTGGGCTGCGGCGACGGTTCGTTCTTATGGGAACTGGCGCGACGTTATCCCGACCAAAACTTTCTCGGGATGGAGCGTTTGGTCGGGCGCGTAGCCAGGGCATGCCATAAAGCGGCCGCACCGGAAAATGTCCGGGTTGTAAACGTCGAAAGCTCGTATGCTGTTCGCTATCTCCTGCCGGAAGCATCGGTCGAAACATTTTATTTGTTGTTCCCCGATCCCTGGCCAAAACGGCGCCACCGTCGCCGGCGAATCGTTAGAGCGGATTTTCTCGATGCAATTCATCGCGCGCTTACGGACGACGGCTTTTTCCGAATCGCTACCGATCAATTGGATTATTTTGAACAGATTTGTGGTATTGCCCGGAATCATTCCGGTTTCGCGATTGTCGATGTAAATGCCAGTCCAGCTCGGACCGACCTTCCGTTAACGAAATTCGAGCGGCGATTTCGTGAGCTGGGCGCGCCGATTTACCGATTGGCGCTGCGAAAAATCTCGCCCGTGAGATAGGCGCGTGCCTGCCACTCGCGCTCGCCGAACTCCAGCTCCACCGCGCCGGTCTCATCCTGGCGAAACAATTTTATATCACGCGCTCGAACCTGCTCCGCCCATTCATCTGAGATTCGCTCCTGCTGGGGGAAATCCCGCGACGTCGCCACGATCAATCGCGGCCGGACTGCGTCGAGAAAAACGTCCGAGCCGGAATTTCCCGAATGATGCTGGCCTTTGACCAAAACATCGCTGCGCAAATCAGACCGCGATGCAAGCAATGATTTTTCAGTCGCGCAACCGCTATCGGACACAAACAAAATCTTCGTCGTTTTGATGGAGAGTTGAACTACGAACGCCTGATCGTCGGCGGTGGCTGCAGTGAAGTCCGCTGGCGGAAACAAAATTCGCCCGCTCACATCGGAAGAAATGGGAAAATTCTCACCTGCTTTTAAAGTCAGGAGATTCAATCGATGAGTTCGAAAAATTTCGCGAATCCGCCGGTGAACGGTTGAACGATCAGTCGCCGAATTGTCGATCAAAACATGCGGAACAAAGTCGCGCAAAAGATTCTCCGTGCCTCCAAGGTGGAGCGAATCACCGTGGGTCAGCAACAGTCCGGTGATTCGATTGATTCCCGCCCCGTGCAAGTATGACCGAAGGACTCGTTCGTAATCGCGGCCGCTGCCGCAATCCAAAAGCCAATCAGCTCGCGAAGCCCGAACGTGGACGGCGGCACCCGCGCCGACATCCAGCACCGTGATCTTCGCGGGTAGTTTTTTCGGCCAACCAGGTTCGGCGACGTAGTAATGACTTCCAGGAACCTGCGCGAACCATTGAATGAATGCGATCACCGCCATCGCGAGCGTCCAGTTCGCATTGTTGAAAATGAGCGACAATCCGGAAGCGATAGGCGCCACGACCAGCGACAGCAGCGCGATCGCCAAGATGAAAAATGCGATCGGCACTACGACAAGATTCGCGAAAAGCGAGCTCGGCGTTACCAGATGGAAATACCAGATGATCAATGGCAGCGAGCCGAGCCACGCCGCCAGCGAAACCGAACCGCCACGGCAAATCCATTCGTAGCCGACTCCGATCATGCGCCGCAAACCACTCACCAGTCGCCGCGGCAGGAATGGATCAGGCGCGCCAATCGGTCGAAGCCATCCAGAAAGTGGATCGGCCAATAAAATAATTCCGCCTACGACCGCGAACGACAGTTGAAATCCAGTTGAAAAAAATTCATTCGTGTTCCAGCAAAGAAGAAAAAACGCCGCCGCGGCCAGACTGTTTAGCGCGAATACTTTTCGCTCGAAGAAAAAGCCACCGAGCAGAATCGAGCTCATGACCGCGGCGCGAATGCTGGAGACATGAAGGCCGGTGATGGCAGCATAAAAAAGTAGCAGCGGAATGATGAGCGCGGTCGCCCATTTTCGGGAAAGCCGCGCCACCATCGCGAGGACCCATAAAAGACGTGCCACAATTCCGACGTGCAAACCGGCGACGGCGAACAAGTGTAACGTGCCCGTTTGCTGGAACGGCTCTTCGATGTCTTCCGGCGTTTGATGGCGCAAACCGAGCGCAATGCCGCTCAGGAAATTTTGCACCTGCGGCGAATCATCCAGTCCCCGACAAATCGCACTCTGCATCCAGGCGCGTGACTTTTGCGCTGCTTGGAGGATCGGATTGCCCCCGCCTTTGCGAATCGAAACTCCATCTTCCGGATAACGAACAAACAAACTTCGCCTCACATCCTGACGGGCGAGATACGAACGCATATCGAACTCACCCGGATTGCGTGGCGGCGCAATTGGCTCGGCAATCCCGAAAAGTTTCAGCTCATCGCCGAATTCCGGATTACCGCGCCAGCGAACAAGCAACGTCGCATGAGTCGCCCGAGTCTTTCCTTCGAACTCAATCGATTCGAGCTTGAACAAAAAACTCGCGAATCCGTTCGGCGCCACCTTTGGCTCCGAAGTCACGAAGCCAACCGCGTTCACTACGCGCGGCCGATCGCTGAGATTAACCGCCAGTTGCAGGCCGGCTGTATCGCCGATCTGAAGATTGTGCAGCAAGAAGAACCCGCACCCAACCAGCAGATATGTCGACCCTAGGTTTGGCCAGCAACAAAGCGGGATTGCCAGCAGCGCGAATGCAACCGCAGCGAACCACCAGCGAAACACTGCAATTGGAAAGAAATCTGCAACAACAATTCCCAACGCCGCCATCAGCGCCAGACCGACAAATGGTTGCCGCGGGATATTCATCGCGACGAGAGAACTCGTCGGTTACGTAATACGGCGTTTGCTTCATGAAGTTCCGGTTTTTAGGTAGGGCGATTGACCCCAATCACCCGACCAAGGTGCATAATCCCCACTCCCGTCGTATTTTTCCTCCGTGCAGGACCTGTTCGAAGAGAAAGATGTCGATCCCTTGCTCGCGACGAATGCCGGAGTTGCAGCGGTTAACGAAGCTGCGCCGCTCGCTACGCGGATGCGACCGCGATCGCTCGAGGAATTCGTCGGCCAGGAGCATATTCTCGGACCGGGAAAATTGCTTCGCCGTGCGATTGAAGCCGATCGTTTGCCATCGGTGATTTTGTCCGGGCCGCCGGGCACCGGAAAAACCACGCTCGCCCATATCATCGCCGATATGACGCACGCCAAGTTCGTTCGGCTGAGCGGCGTGGAAAGCAATGTGGCGGAAATGCGCCGCGTGATCGCGGGCGCGACCAATCGCACCCGCACTTCAGGGCAGAAAACCATTTTGTTCATCGACGAGATCCATCACTTCAACAAAGCGCAGCAGGACATTCTCCTTCCCGATGTCGAAAGCGGAAACCTGCGATTGATCGGCGCGACCACTTACAACCCGTTTTTCTACGTCAACAGCCCGCTCGTGTCGCGGTCGCAGGTTTTTCAACTCGAACCGCTCCGTGTCGAAGAACTTGAAGAACTAATCGATCGCGCGCTGGCCGACAAAAAACGCGGTCTCGGCAATTACAACGTTAAGATCGACAAGAACGCTCGCCTGCATCTAGCCAAATTAAGCGACGGCGATGCGCGGAAATGTTTAAACGCGCTTGAGATCGGCGTGATGACCACGCCGCCAGATTCGAAAGGCGTTATTCATTTTACAATCGCGGTTGCGGAAGAAAGCATTCAGCAAAAGGCGATCGTGTACGATCGCGCGGGCGATGCGCACTACGACACGATCAGCGCATTTATTAAGAGCATGCGCGGGTCCGATGAAAAAGGCGCGATGTACTGGCTCGCGAAAATGCTGCACGCCGGGGAAGACTTTCGTTTCATTGCGCGTCGGATCGTGATTTTCGCCAGCGAAGACGTTGGCCTGGCCGATCCGGAAGCGTTGCCGCTCGCGATTGCGACGCAGCAAGCAGTCGAATTCGTTGGCTTACCCGAAGCGCGCATTCCGCTCGCGCACGCGGTCGCGTACATGTGTCGCGCGAAAAAAAGCCGCGAAGCCTACGACGCGTTAAACGAAGCGACGGAAAAAATCGAAGCTGAACAAACCAAACGCGTCCCGGAAAACCTCAAGAACAAACACTTTCCGGTAAATCCGGAACGCTGACGGTACGATCGCACGAGTGACTATGGTCAGGCTTGCGTGAAAGCGATTCCGTGCTGGTTCAAAAAAACCACGATCTCAGAAACGTATGCGGCAGCTCCTGCATTCAAGAATTGATGCTCTACGAATTTTTTTGCGTTTACCTCAACCTCTGGACTGAAACCTAGCGCCAGATGCTGAGTCCGACTTTGGAGACCCCAAACTACGCCATTCACGTCGAACCAAGGACCTCCGCTTTGTCCGCGTAAACCAGGACTCGACATTTCGACAAACTTAACTGTGCGTGCTTTGTCTGGCGCCTCCAAATTAATATAACGCGTCAGGATTCCGTCTAAGGGGTAACGGACAAAGTTTACAGGATCATTAATTACGAAGCTCGACGACGCTGGATCAAATTGTGTTTTAAATTCGTGGAATGGAAAACCTAATTTGCATAACGAAGTTCCTTGGGGCAGTTCAGTGTTTGGGTTTCCAAATCGCGGGAATTGTTGGTCCGGCGGCAGATTGAGATTATCGAGCTTGACAGCAGCCAAGTCAGCAAGTCCATCAACGTGATACAATCCAGCAGTAACATTTGGGCCCCACAGATATGACACGTTAGAAATCCAATTCGGGTCAAAGCCGAGGGCGCGGATTTTCTTTTGCTTTTTACCTTTCGGAAGCGTGTGATCGGCTTCAATTGCAGCTCGCGCCGCCACATATGCTTGGTATTTTGGGTTATCGTCGTTGAATTTAAGCAACGCCTGTAGCGCATGGCCCGCAGTCAACACCCACCCGTCGGCGTTCAGGAGGATATAGCTGCCGCAGCCAGTTTCCACTCTTCCGGAATGCAACCGGGTAGATATTAATGCCGCCCGAGTAAATTTAGCTGCTTCGCTGACAGCACTTGCAAACATCAATTCTGGGGGATACGACTCAACAGCGTATCACTCTTCAAACGCCGTCGCGACGAGAGTGGCGTTGTGGCCGCCGAAGCCGAATGAATTGTTCATGACGACGCGCACTTTCTTTTCTTTCGCTTTGTTGGCGGTGTAATCGAGGTCGCAGAGTGGGTCGGGATTTTCCAGATTGATCGTCGGCGGAATGACGCCGTCGCGGATCGCTAATGCGCAGGCAGCCATTTCCATTGCGCCGGCGCCGCCTAACAAATGGCCGGTCATGGACTTGGTCGCGCTGATGGAAACCTTGGCTTGCTCGCCAAAAACTTTTTTAATCGCCTTCGTTTCACTGATGTCGCCGAGACCGGTCGAAGTGGCGTGGGCGTTAATGTAATCGACATCGCTCGGCGAAATTTTCGCGTGCTCGAGCGCCAATTGCATGGCCCGCGCGGCGCCTCCGCCATCCTCCGGCGGCGCAGTCATGTGATAGGCGTCCGCCGAAAGTCCGTAGCCAGTGAGCTCGCAATAAATTTTCGCGCCGCGCTTCTTAGCGTGTTCAAGCTCTTCTACGATGGCAATGCCGGCGCCTTCGCTTATGACGAAACCGTCACGGGCGCGATCGAACGGGCGCGACGCGCGCTCCGGTTGGTCATTGCGCTTGCTGAGCGCTTTCATCGCGGAAAAACCGGCGAGACCAAGTTCGACGATCGCCGCTTCGGAACCGCCGGCCACAAAAATATCGGCGTCGCCGAATTTAATCATGCGCCACGATTCGCCGATCGAGTTATTGGAAGTCGCACAAGCGGTGACGATGCACATATTCGGGCCGCGCAATCCGAATTCCATCGAGATAACGCCGCTGGCCATGTTGCTGATCAGCATTGGAATGGTGAAGGCGGAGACGCGTTGCGGCCCTTTGTTCATCAACGCGCTGAATTGGTCTTCCAGCGTTTTCAGCCCGCCGATGCCGCTGCTAACGATCACGCCGAAGCGATCGCGATTGACCTTCTCCAGGTCGAGGCCGCTATCCCGGATCGACATCTTGGCCGCAGCCATCGATAACTGAACAAAACGATCGGTCCGCCGGACGTCTTTGGCGTTGTTGAAAAAGTTTTTTGGATCAAAGTCGTGCACTTCACCGCCGATTTTGCAATCGTAGTTCGCCGTGTCGAAGGCTTGAATCCGGCCAATGCCGCTTTTACCTTCAACGAGATTTTTCCAAAACGTCTCGAGATCATTTCCGATGGGCGTGATAACACCGAGGCCTGTGATGACGACTCTGCGTTCGCTGTTCATTGAGTGATTTAGCGATTTGGTGAATGAGCGATTGAAATCATTAAATCACTAAATCGCTCAATCGCTAAATTCTTCTAGCTCGTGCCCATGCCGACGCTTTGCACGGCTTGGAAAAGTTTCCCTTCGGTTTTGATCGATGGGGCGATGATGATCTCGGTCTGCTGAAACTCGGCAATGTTGCGCGCGCCAACGTTGCCCATGCAAGTCGTGATCGCGCCGACCAGATTCTGACTTCCATCGTCAACTTCGGCAGGACCGAAAAGGATTTGTTTCAACGGACCGGTGGTACCGACCTTGATCCGCGTACCGCGCGGAAGATTTACATGCGGCGTAGCCATGCCCCAATGATAACCGGAGCCGGGCGCTTCCTGAGCACGAGCGAACGCGCTGCCGACCATGACGGCATCTGCGCCACAAGCGAGCGCTTTGCAAACGTCGCCGCCTTTGCTCATGCCGCCATCGGTGATGATCGGAACGTAACGCGATGTCTTTTTGAAATAAGCGTCGCGGGCGGCTGCGCAATCGACCGTGGCAGTGACCTGCGGCACGCCGAGTCCAAGCACGCCGCGCGAGGTGCAGGCTGCGCCGGGTCCGACACCAACAAGCACGCCAGCTGGGCCGCATTCCATAATTTCGAAAGTGACGTCATAACCAACAGTGTTTCCGACGATCACTGGAATGCGCATGTCGGCGCAAAATTTTGTGAGATCGAGCGATTTGTACTCGCTGGAAAGGTGGCGCGCGGTCGAGACCGTGCTTTGGACGACATAAACCTCTGCGCCCGCTTCCTGCGCGATCGGACCAAACTCAGCCGCCCGCTGCGGAATCGAACTGACGGCGGCGATCCCGCCTTCATCTTTGATTTGTTTCACGCGCGCTGCGATCAAATCGGGGTGGACCGGTTCCTGATAAATTCGTTGCAGCAGCGAAGTGACTTCAGATTTCTCGGTTTCGACAACCTTTTGGAGAACTTCCTGCGGACTTTTGTAGCGTGTTTGGACGCCTTCGAGATTCAGAACAGCCAGACCGCCGAGTTTGCTCATGGCGACGGCGAAACGAACATCGACGACTCCATCCATCGCGCTCGCCAGGATCGGAATTTTTAACTCCAGGGGGTCGGCATTCTTGCGGGGCAGACGAAAACGGATGTCGACTTCGTTTGGATTAATCGTGACGCGTCCCGGCACGAGCGCGATCTCGTCGAACCCGTAGGTCACGCGCGCTTTTCGATTTCGGCCAATCCACATTCCCATAATTAAATCTGCTCCAATCTAAATCTTTCGTTCAAACTGCCGCAACGCGGACAGCGTGGGAGTAACGTCGCCGTTCGATCTTCAAACTCGAACGCGCAAATCACGCACCGTAACCGGTAGCGCAATGCACGTCGCTCACGCCGGCGCCGATTCCACTCAGCTACTATCCAGAGAAGGAAAATCGTGGCAAGGGAAAGGAGCAGATAAATTATGACCAGCGCGGCCAGACTGACTCGAATCACGGCGCGCCCGGTGACGATTTTGCGCTCGGCTGCGCAATATCATTTCCCCACTCGATCGTGGCGATTCCCCAAACGAGCGATTCGCCGTTCGATGTCGATCCTTCGACTTTGCTCCCGCTTCCGTCCAGACTACTGCGGGCAAACAAGACAGGCCTTCCAGGAAAACGGCAGAGCGCGAGATATTCTCTCGCCTGCTCGTCCAAAACAGCATCGCCGGATGAGATCAACCGGAAACAATAAACAACCGCGCCTTGTCGATCGACGCCGATCCGAAATTGGGCATTTTGTGCCGGCTCGTGAGTGGAGGCTTTGAAATCTGTCGGGGCAAACTTCGGCTGGCCGAGTCGATCGAGTTCGTTTGAAAAAGTCACTTTGGTCGGGACCACTCCGATCGGGTTCGCCGGAGCTCGAAGTGATGCAGGGACTGGCCCGGGTGTTTGTGCGCTCGGAATCCGAAGATCGACCGTCAACGGCGGCGCTTCTTTCAGCGCCGGTTCACTGGCGGAATAAGAGGGAATGTGTTCGACTTTCCCGATTTCGCGGCGGCGCATGTAGGGCGGCCTTCTCGTGGTTGAAACGAGAGCGGGATCTTCCGCGTCAAGCCAGCGTAACAGCGTAACAGCCTGTTCCGAATTCGCGCCGATCAGATTCACTCGTTTCGGCGCCGGCGTCAGCGAAACAGTTGATGGATAAACAATTTGGAAAAGATAAAAACCTGCCGCGTGCGCCGCCAACGAGACAATGAGAAAACCAGTTATCGCGAGATTGCGCCGGCGTGGCGCGTCCCAGTTGAATAACAACGGCGCCGTGATCGAAGCATTCATTTCGGCGGAGCGCCCGCCAATGAGACCGATGAGATTCCATGTTCGAGCGCCGCATTGGTCACGGCGACGACCAACTCGTACGGCGTCTGGCGGTCCGCCTTAATAATAATGGAGCGATTTTCGCCCTTGGCCACATCGAGCAACGGCCCGAGCCGCTCGAGCGAGAGCCTTTGGTCGCGAAAATAAATCGCCGGGACCGCGCCGCCGGTGATGCTAATGATTTGTTGATTCTGCTGCGCGCCGAGCAGGAACGGCGAGGCTGGCGCCGAAACGGCGATCCCCGGTTGGAAAACAAAGTTCGAACTCAACAGCAGGAAAAAGATGAGCAGAAACACGACATCGATTAATGGGAACACGACTAGCCAGCCGAAATTATATTCCTTGGTGCGGCTGAGCTTCATACTTGTGCACCGTCATTGTCGATCTTGCGATTGCTCGCCACGGCGAATCCGTCCTTTGGCGGACCGATCTAACGATCGCGATGCGCTTCCCGCGAACTTGTCAGTGTTTCGGGCGATTGCTGAAAACTGATGATGCCAGTGAGCGCTTCGCTGTCCTTCAACATGTGCACGATCTCGATGCCGGCGCGCTCCATTTCGTGCAACATCGTATTCACCCGCGACGAAAGATAACTGTAAGCGACGAACGTCGGCGCGGCCACGACAAGGCCGGCCGCGGTAGTAAGCAGACTTTTGTAAATGCCGCCGGAAAGTTCAGTCACAGTCGCGTAGCCGCCGTGGGAAGCGATCGTTCCGAAGGCATCAATCATTCCGGAAACGGTTCCGAGCAGGCCAAGTAAGGGCGCGAGAAAAGCCAGCGTCGCCAAAACGCCAAGAAAGCGTTCGAGCTTCGGAACCTCCAGCTGCCCCGCTTCCTGCACAATTTCACGCAGCTCCGATCGGGACATGTCGTGTCGAAGAAGCGCAGAATGAATAACGCGCGCGACCGGGCCGGGGGTGCCGGCCGATTCGTGTAACGCTTCGGCGAAATTCCGGCGTTGGACCAAATTCGAAAGTCCTTTTAGGAATTCGCCGACGTGGATGGTAGCGCGATGCAAATAGAAAAAGCGCTCAGCGAAGACAGCGATGGCGATAATGCTGCAGGCCAGAATCGGCCACATGAGCAGTCCGCCCTTTTGGATGTAGTCAATCATGGGGGTTACCTTCTTAGCTCTTTTTCGGAGCGGGAGCAAGCTACCGTGGATCTAATTCTGTTCGCAATTTCCGCCTCACCTCTATCCTCTCCCTCAGGGAGAGGAGTACGCGAAGAGCCAGCTGCGGGTTGACTCACAACGTTCGAAACTATTTCGCGAGCGCATGACGAGGTTTGGAGGACGCCGTAGGTGTCGGCGAAGCTACGCCCGAGAGTAACTTGCCAGTCGGATCGAAAACTGAGTAGCCGATCTGTTTCCCCTTTGCATCGTACTTGTAGACAATCTTGTTGATGACTGCGTCGTCTTTTCCGAGGTGCGTCTCTTCTTCGAGCCGGCCGGCCGCATCATATTTGTATACGCTTTTGAACAGGAACCTTCCGTCCGGTCCGAAGACAACCCCGCTGACGAATCGTCCGGCGTCACCGATCTGATAAACGATTTTGCCGCGCGGTTGTCCGTTGGGATCAGTCGTGGTCGCGATTCCTTCATGCTTCGCATTGTCGAACTGATAAATGGTGCGCGAGCCGTCGGCATTCAGCGTGACCGTCACTCGAACAGCGTCGTTTGCGCTGGTCGCTGGCGTTTGCGCGATGATCGGCAGAGTCGAAGGCAGAGCGATCGCGAGAAATAGTAAAAGTGAGTTGGGCACCATTATTCGAGATGCGGAGTTTAAATGAACAAAAACGGGCGGCAAAGCGGGCAATTAATTTTTATTGACGGCTGGCACGGAAGGTGGTTAAAAGTGGGGAAAAGTGGGTTAGAATGGAACACTTCTCCACCCGCCAATGCATACGTCCGACCAACGCTTCTACGCCGGCGAGTTTCGTCACTCCATTGACGAGAAAAATCGAATCACCATTCCCGCGCGCTGGCGGCGCGGTGACACCGAGGAATTCATCATTCTTCCGGAAGCGACTCACCAATTTCTTTTGGTCATGTCGCCTGAAGAATTTTCTCGTATGAGTGGTGCCGCCGAATCGGATCCGAATGTTTCCGCGCGCGATCGGCGCATTTTTTTCCGTCAACTCCACTCTCGCGCGCAGCATGGCGCAGCCGATAAACAAGGCCGCCTCGTTTTGCCGGAAGATCTTTGCAAAAAAGTTGAATTGAAGGGCGAGGTCGTGCTGGTGGGGGGCCGCGGCCGTTTTGAAATTTGGAATTTGCAGCGGCGGAAGCGCGCTCAGGAGGAAGAGACGCCCACTTATCAGCACGTCGCCAACGTCATTGGTTTGTAATCAACCCCATTATGAAGGCATTATTATTTGAGCGGCCAGTTTGGTTTGCGACCGGGCCGCTCGTTTGGGAAGAAGAGCCGCAGGAAATGGAGGATTTCACTTACCATCAACCGGTGCTAGCCGCCGAAGTGGTGGAATTGCTCACGCCGCATCCGGGTTCAGTCGTTGTCGATGGAACGGTCGGCGGCGGCGGTCATACCGAAATGATTTTGAAAACGGGCGCCGACGTTCTCGCGCTCGACCAAGATCCGGAGGCGATCGAACAGGCGCGGGAGGAACTCGCCCATTTCGGCGGCCGCGTCACCCTGCGCCAGGCAAACTTTCGGAACGCGGACAAGGTCCTCGACGAACTCGGTGTCCAGAAAATCGGGGGTGCCCTTCTCGACCTCGGTGTCTCCTCGCGTCAACTGGAAAATGCGACCCGCGGGTTCAGCATGATGCGCAACGGTCCGCTCGACATGCGAATGGACCCAAGAACGACAATCACGGCCGCTGACATTGTGAACCGCAGCACCGAAGAAGCGCTGACGCGATTGTTCCGCGACCTCGGCGAAGAACCGGCAGCGCGTCGCATCGCCAGCTTAATTGTGAAGATGCGCAAAGATTCGCCGTTCACGGAAACGCTACAGCTCGCGCGAGCGATTGAAAAAGTTGTCGGCCGCCACGGACGCAGACATCCCGCGACGCAGACATTTCAAGCGTTGCGAATGGAAGTGAACGACGAGCTGGGCGCGCTTGAACAAGGCCTGCGCGTCTTGACAGCGCGCCTCGAGCCTGGCGCGCGCATCGCGGTCATCACTTTTCATTCTCTCGAAGACCGGATCGTGAAAAATTTCATCCGCGATCACAGCCGCGAATGGCTGGACCGGCCGGAGTGGCCGGAGCCGCGGCGCAATCCGGAATACGACTTGCGCGCGATCACTTCGAAACCGGTCGAGCCGGGCGAGAATGAACAGAGACTGAATCCGCGCTCCCGGAGCGCAAAGTTGCGCGTGGCGGAGAAGGTCGGATGAATCGGTCCCGCCGAAAGAATTGGAACACGGTCAATGCCGCCTCGCTTGCGCGCTGGATTGTGCTGACTGCATTTCTGGCGCTAACGGGATTAAGTTATGTTTATCTGACCCTGCAACTCTACCATTTGGGTGATCGCAAGAAGGCGCTCGAGACAGAAGTGGCAAATTTGCGAATGCAAAATGAAGTGGCGAGCGCACAGATCGCCGCCCTCACCTCGCGCTCGGCATTGCAACGCCGCCTGAAGGAAGGTTATCTCAAAATGATTCCGATCGCGGAGCATAACATTGTTCGACTGACAATGCCGACACGAAACCAGGAAGACATTCTCCAGCCAGTTTCCAACCAGCGGGCCGCGAGATGAAGTGGAACAGCCGGACAAGATGCGCACTGGTTTGCCTCGGCTTCGTTCTACTCTTCAGCGCGTTTTCGTTTCGCTTGATCTATCTCCAGATGATCAAGCACGACCAGTACGCCGGGCTCGCGGCTGAGAAACACGTTTACAAGCAACCCATTTTTGCCGAGCGCGGCACGATTCTCGACGCTAATAACGAAGTCCTGGCGCACAATGTTCCGGTCGAAACCGTGGTCGCTGACGCGACTCATCTGACCGACACCGACGCGACTGTCGATCTTGTAAGCAACGAGTTGAAGCTTCCGCGCAAAGAAGTTTCGGAGAAGCTTCACGGCGACCGCCGTTACATCGTCCTGAAGCGCGAAGTGCCGAAAGCAACCAGCGATTCGCTCCGCCAAAAACTGCGCGCCCAAAATTTACGCGGCATTTATTTCGAACGAGACGCCACCCGTATTTATCCCAACGGCTTGATGCTTTGCCACGTGATCGGGTTCACCGACTTCGAGCATCACGGCATCCAAGGCGTGGAAGGTTCGCTCGATGAATATCTGCGCGGACAGGATGGCTATCGTTACATTGAGCATAACCGCGCCGGCCAGGAGCTCGTGCTTTATCGCGGCCAGGAGCGCGCGCCGCGCAACGGCTATCAGGTCCACCTGACCGTCGATCTAAATTTACAGAACATCGTGGAGAACGAACTCGACGCCGCCATGCGCGAGTATTCGCCGAAAAAAGCGACCATCATTTTGATGCGGCCGCAGACCGGCGAAATTCTGGCGATGGCCAATCGGCCCGCGTTCGATCTCAATCACCGCTCCGAGGCGAAACCGGAGCAAATGAAAAATCGTGCCATCAGCGACATGATGGAGCCTGGCTCCACGTTTAAGATTGTCACCGCTGCGGCCGCGCTCAACGAGCACAAGTTCCGCCTTGATTCCTACATCTTTTGCGAAAACGGAATTTGGAACTATGGCGGCACCGCGCTGCACGATCACGCCGCTTTTACCGACCTGAGCGTCAAAGACATTCTCGTTAAATCGAGCAACGTCGGCGCAGCAAAATTGGCTGTCAGCGTCGGCGACCAGAAATTTTACGAATACATCCGGCGCTTTGGTTTCGGCGAGCGGACCGGAGTGGAGCTTCCGGGCGAAATTCCAGGACTAATCCGTCCGCCGCAATCGTGGAGCAAAATTTCGATCACTCACATTCCGATGGGCCATGAGATTGGAGTTACTGGGCTCCAAATGACTGCGGCCATGGCCGCGATTGCCAACGGCGGCAAATTAATGACGCCGCGCATCGTAAAATCGATCACCACCAGTGATGGAAAGACAGTCAGCACGCTTTCGCCGATTGTCTTACGTGAGGTTATATCGCCGCAGACCGCAAGCCAGATTGGGAGCGCACTCCGTGGTGTAGTCAGTGATCGTGGCACCGCCGCTGCCGCCGCTGTTCCGGGTTTCATAATCGCCGGAAAGACCGGCACCGCTCAAAAAGTCGATCCACACGGCGGCTATGAAAAAGGACAGTATGTCGTTTCGTTCTGCGGTTACTTGCCGGCTGACCATCCGGAATTTGTCGGACTCGTTGTCTTGGACGACGCACAAACAAAACCTGAGCTGAATTACGGTGGCCTTGTTGCCGGCCCGATTTTTTCCCGTATCGCCGAAAAGGCCGCCCGTTATCTCGATCTTGAGCCGCATGAGGAAATTCGCAAAGCCATCCCAGTCGAGCGAGTTGCCTTAACCAACGCCCCGCGCCATTGAGTCCTTGGCATAAGAATGGTCAATCCTCATGCAGCTCAAAACTCTTCTCGCCGCGATTCCCGTTCGCGAAATCATCGGCCCAGTTGGTCGCGCGGTGGAAAGCATCGCGTATGACTCGCGCCGTGTGCAGAGGGATGGGCTATTCGTGGCATTGCGCGGTGAAAAAAGCGATGGCCACGACTTCATCGGCCAGGCCGTTGAAAAAGGCGCCACGGTGATTGTTGCCGAGCGCGCTCAGAAACATCCACGCGCCACCTGCGTCGTTGTCGAAAATACGCGCGGCGCGCTCGCGGATCTCTCCACGCGATTTTACAATTTTCCCGCGCGAAAATTGAAGCTCGCCGCCGTTACGGGCACCAACGGCAAAACGACGACCACTTTCCTGATCAAGCACATTTGCGAGAAAGCGGGAATGCGCTGTGGTTTGCTTGGCACGGTGCGCTATGAAATCGGTGAGCGCGTTTTGCCCGCGGCCCGTACGACACCCGAATCGCTCGATCTTCAGGAATTGCTTGCCCAAATCGCGAACGCTGGTTGCCGCGCCGCCGCCATGGAAGTTTCCTCGCATGCGCTCGCTCAAGAGCGCACGCGCGGCATCGAGTGGGACGTCGCCGTCTTCACCAATCTGACGCAGGACCATCTCGATTATCACGGAACGATGGAAAATTATTTCGAAGCGAAGGCGAAGTTGTTCAAACAACTCCAGTTGCAGGGGAAAAAAAAGAAACCGCTCGCGATCATCGACATCGACGATCGTTATGGACGGCGGTTGCTCGAGAAGATCGACAAGAAAGTTTCGGTGGTAACTTTCGGAATGGGAGCGCTCGCCGATTTCCGGGCATCCAATTATCGAATGGAATTTGGAGGAACCTCGTATCAGCTCGATGCGCGCGGCAAAAGTTATCTCATCCGCGTGCCATTGATCGGCCGGTTCAACGTTGCGAACTCGTTGGCTGCGCTCGCCGCCGCCAACGCGCTCGGAGTCGGCTTGCGCGAGGCCGTGATTAGTCTCGCTAAATCGCCGCAAGTTCCCGGTCGTCTCGAGATGGTTCCGGCGAAACGACAGTTCCAAGTTTTCGTTGATTACGCGCACACGCCCGACGCGTTGCTTAATGTTCTAAAAACTTTGCGCGAACTTGGCCCGCGGCGCTTGATTGTCGTCTTTGGTTGCGGCGGCAATCGCGACCGCGAGAAACGGCCGCTCATGGGTCAGGTTGTCGATCAGAATGCTGATTACGCCGTCATCACTTCTGATAATCCGCGCAAAGAAGATCCGGACAAAATCATCGCCGAAATCGAAAAAGGATTTCGCGGTAATCATTTTGAAAAAATCACCGACCGCGCATCCGCGATTTCACGCGCAATCGAAATCGCGCAACCGCGTGACATCGTCTTGATCGCGGGCAAAGGTCACGAAAATTACCAGGAGTTCTCCGATCACACCGTGCCGTTTGAAGACATTCAAGTGGCGCGTCGGGCGCTCGAAAATCATCCGGTAGAATTTAAATGAATCCGGTGTCGATCTTACAGATTGTCGATCTTTCCGGCGCGAAGCTCGAACAAGGCGACGGAAAAAAAGCGGTCGAAAGAATCAGCACCGATTCACGAACCATTAAAAAGGGCGAGCTTTTCGTAGCGCTGCGCGGCGAAAATTTCGATGGTCACAAATTTGTCGGGGCGACGGCAAAGGCCGGGGCCGCCGGCGCGATTGTCGATCTTAAATGGAAAGGCAGAGTTCCAAAGAAGTTCGCCATCATTCGGGCCCAGGACAGTTTGCTCGCCTATCAAAATCTCGCCGCGAATTATCGGAAATCGCTGCCGATCAAAGTTCTAGCCATCACCGGCAGCAATGGAAAAACGAGCACGAAAGATTTTGGTGCGTCGGTGCTAGGTCGAAAATTTCGCGTCACGAAAACGCAAGGCAACTTCAACAATCACGTCGGATTGCCACGCACAATTCTGGAAGCCACAGCGCGGGATGAAGTCGCGGTCTGGGAAATTGGGATGAACCATCCGGGCGAAGTCGCGCCACTCGCGAAAATTGCGGCGCCTGATGCCGCCATCATCACTAACATTGGCATTGCCCACGTTGAGTTCATGGGAACGCGGGAAGCGATCGCGAAAGAAAAAGGCGCGCTGGCCGAAGCTGTCGGTGCTGAAGGAACAGTGATTTTGAATGCAGACGATCCTTTCAGCAAAGGCATTGCCGGGCGTAGCCGCGCCCGCGTGATTTTCGCCGGCACAAAAGACGGAACTATTCGCGCGATCGATATTCAACAAAGCGCTGATGGATCAGAATTCACAATTTTGGAAGGAGCGCACCAATGTCGCGCGCAATTGCCTGTTCCTGGACTGCACATGGTGCAAAATGCGCTCCTCGCCGTCGCGGCCGGGCGCACGTTCGGTCTTTCGCTCGAAGAAGCGGCAGCCGGTCTGGCTAGCGCTCCGCTCACGAAAGCACGTTTACAAATCAAAGAGATCAACGGCGTGCAATTTCTCGACGACAGCTACAACGCGAATCCGGATTCGATGAAAGCGGCGCTGCAGACGCTGGTCGAGTTGGACACGGATGGAAAGAGAATCGCGGTCCTCGGTGAAATGCGAGAATTGGGAGAAGAAACACAGCGGGGCCATGAAGAAGTCGGAGAAGAAGCAGCGGCGTTCGGCGTCGATCAATTGATCGGTATTGGCGAAATGGGTGCCGTCATCTCGCGAGCGGCAGAAAACGCCGGGCTAGAAAAGAGCGCCGCCGTCGGATCGACATCTGAAGCCGCAAAGTTGCTGCGGAACATCGCCGTGCCGGGCGACCTCGTGTTGATCAAAGGCAGTCGGCTCGCTCGCACCGAAAATGTGATTGAAGCATTCGCGAAGCAGAGTTCGCCAGAAAGCGCGCGGGTATGATGTATTTTCTTCATCGGCTAAGCGATCACGTCGGCGGATTCAACGTTTTCTTTTACGTTACGTTTCGCGCGGTCGCTGCCGCGATCACAGCGTTCGTAGTGTCGCTCCTGTTCGGAAATTTCGTCATTCGAATCTTAACGGCGCTCAAACTCGGCCAGCCGATTCGCCAGGCGGCTGAGGTTCACCGGCTTGCAGAATTGCACGGGGGCAAACAAGGAACGCCGACGATGGGCGGCGTCCTGGTAATTGGCGCTGTCTTCATTTCCAGTCTTCTCTGGGCGCGTCCGGACAATCGGTTCGTCTGGCTCGCTCTCTTCGCCATGGTCTATCTCGGCGTGCTTGGCTTCGTTGATGATTATCTCAAAGTAACAAAGAAAAAATCCGACGGCGTAAGCGGCCGGATCAAACTTCTTTTCCAAATCGCCCTCGCTTTGATTATCACGGCGGTCTTTTTGACGAGCCCGCTTTTGGAAGTGCAGGCGCGCTCCCTTTATGTCCCATTTTTCAAATCGCCCGTGGTCACGAACATGGGCTGGTTCACGATCCTGTTTTTCGCGCTCGTGATTGTCGGGTCATCGAATGCCGTGAACCTGACCGACGGCTTGGACGGTCTCGCCATCGGCTGCACCGTCACGGTGGCTTTTGCTTATGCGTTTCTTTCCTATGCGGCCGGGAATTTTCGGATCGCGGAATATTTGCAGGTCCCATTCTATCCTTACACAGGCGAGCTGACCGTTGTTTGCGCGGCGCTCAGCGGCGCCGGTTTCGGATTTCTTTGGTTTAACTGTCACCCGGCGAGAGTTTTCATGGGCGACACCGGTTCACTCGCGATCGGCGGCTTGATCGGCGTCGTGGCGATCTGCTGTAAACAAGAATTATTACTCGTCGTTGTCGGCGGCGTCTTCGTCATTGAAGCCGTCTCGGTCATTATCCAAGTCCTGAGTTTCAAACTGACCGGCAAACGCATTTTTGCGATGTCGCCCCTTCATCACCATTTCGAACTCGTGGGTTGGAAAGAAAACACCGTGA
>Ga0209806_1000779_pt1 | contig 21650 bp, 16 predicted proteins | sample GraSoiAngelo_152_FD_186166 | JGI IMG/M metagenome (GOLD analysis project Ga0209806, IMG submission 186166) | Grasslands soil microbial communities from the Angelo Coastal Reserve, California, USA - 14_1009_12_30cm (SPAdes) (version 2) | ecosystem: Environmental > Terrestrial > Soil > Grasslands ... | reverse complement strand
CTACGACGGAATCTGGGTGCACGGCGACTGGGCTTACGTCGACCCGGAGGATGGCCTCTGGTACGTGCTCGGGCGGTCCGACGACACGATCAAGGTCGCAGGCAAAAGGCTCGGGCCGGCCGAGGTGGAGTCGGTGCTCGTGGGACACGCGGCGGTCGCGGAGGCGGCCGCGATCGGCGTACCCGATGAGCTCAAGGGCGAGGCGCTGGTGTGCTTCGTCATCCTGCGGCCGAATCAGAAAGCAACGGCTGAGCTCGCCATCGAGCTCCAGGACCTCGTGGCCGCCGCGCTGGGCAAGCCGCTGCGGCCGAAGGCGGTCCATTTCGTGGACGACCTGCCGCGCACGCGCAACGCCAAGATCCTCCGCCGCGTCGTGAAGTCGGTCTACACGGGCAAGGACCCAGGAGACCTGTCGTCGCTCGAGAACCCCAGCGCGCTCGCTGCCATCGGAGCAACTAGAAGCTGAGGACTTTGTCGGCCTCCATCGTCAGCCTCACCAGGTCGGGCGGCGTGATGTATTTCATGTTCGGGGTGAGCATCTCCGGTAAGACCCCACGGGCCTCAGCACAACCTTTTCAAACGTAGACCGGGATCTCTTGATCGAGGCATTTGTCGAGGAGATCGCGCAGCGGTGGCAGGCCCAGGCCGAACACGTTGGCGATGACGTCCGGCTTGACGAGCTCGGCGGAGTCTCCCGCGAGTGCGACCGCGACCTCGGTGCCGGCCGGCTTTGCGCCATTGACCGCGATGTGGAACGGCACGCTCGCGCGGGTCGGTTCCTCAGGTCCCGCTGCAGTGACGATCAGGAGGCCAGGCACTGGGCCATCAGTATGGTCGATGACGGCGTGAACGCTTGCGGCTGACGCGCGCCGACTGGGTGCGCCTGCTGTTGCTCTGGCTCGGCGGGATCGACCTCCGGCTGACCATGCTGGCGGTGCCGCCGCTCATCCCACTCATCCACCGCGAGCTCCACCTCGATGAGAAGGCGGTCGGCGCCCTGGTCTCGGGCCCGGTGCTGCTGCTTGCGGTCGCGGCGGTTCCAGGCTCTCTGCTCATCGCAAAGCTGGGAGTGCGCGGAGCCCTGGTCACGGGTCTTGGCGCGATCGCTCTGTTCGGGGCCCTGCGCGGATTCGGACCGAGCGTTCCAGTCCTCTTCACAGCCACCTTCCTGATGGGCGTTGGCGTGGCCGTGACGCAGCCCGCGTTCCCGGCGATGGTGCGGGAATGGTTTCCGCGCCGGATCGCCATCGCCACCGCGGTCTATAGCAACGGCATCCTGATCGGCGAAACGCTGCCGACCGTGCTGACGACACCGTTCGGAGTGCTTCCGCTTTCTCATGGCGACTGGCGCTGGGCGCTCGCCTCGTGGTCGGTGCTGGTTGCTCTCAGCACCATCGCGATCGGGGCGGCGGCGCCCAGGCGCGCCTCTCGGGTCGCGGCGCCGGCGCGGTGGTGGCCGGACTGGCGGCAAGGCCAGGCGATCCGCATCGGGATCGTGATGGGCATGGCCTCGGCCGCGTACTTCGGGGCGAATGCGTACATCCCTGACTTCCTCGACCAGACCGGACGCCACAACCTCATCTCCCCGGCACTCGCGCTGCTCAACGGGTCGCAGCTGCTCACCGCGCCGGCCGTCGCCTTGTGGCCGCAGCTGCTGACCGGCCGCGCCGGCTTCATCGGCTCGGCCGTGATCATGGCGGTCGCCCAGCTGGGCCTGGTGCTGACGCCCGGCGGCGGCGTGCTCGTCTGGGCCTTCGTGCTCGGCTTCGCGACCGCGCTGGCGTTCGTCGTGGTGCTGAGCCTGCCGCCACGGGTGGCGCCGGCTGGAGACGTGGCGCGCATGAGCGCCGCGATCTTCACCATCCAGTACGCGACTGCATTCATCGTGCCACTTGTGGCCGGCGCGTTGTGGGATGCGTCGGGTAAGGCGCTCTTCGCGTTCCTACCCGGAATTGCGGCGGCCGGGGCGATGGCGTGGGGCGCCATGTCTCTGCGCATCCCCGACCGGGTGCAGTCCGCGCCTTAGGGCAAAATTCCCGCTTTGTAGTCGTTCAAGATCTCGCCCGCGGCACGAGCGCCTTCCTCGGCGCCGCCTTCCATGAAGCCCTGGAAGTTGGAAGAACAGTGCTCGCCGGCGAAGTGGCACTTGCCGGTCGTCGGGTCGGGCTGCCGAGCGCCTTCGTAGCCGCTGAACGACGTGTACTGGCCGACCTTCCAGTAGGAGTAGGAGCCAAGCAGGAAGGGGTCGGTGAGCGGCACGTCCAGCGTCGCGCGGCCGTTCCACTGCTGGGTGATCCCGGGAAAGACCTGCTCGATCTGGCTCAGGAATGTCTTCGCGAACCGGCTCGCCACTTTCGGGTCGGAGGCGTCACCGGTGAATGAAGCAAGCGGCACGCCACCTCCTGTGTAATCGACCATGATTCCCGTGGCGCCGTCCTGCGCGCGCGTGACGTCCCACGTGTTCTGGTAGCCGGTATCGGCATACGTGCTGCCGTTGCCGATGCCCCATGGGCCTGACGAGTTCCAGTACCGCGAGTTGAACTGCAGCTGCAGCTTCGCGTTCTTGCCGTAGCCAAGCTGCGTGATCGCTGTCTGCTTGAGCGGGGTGAAGTCCGCCGCCGCGTACGCCTTGTCGGAGGTGAGGATCGTGCGCAGAACGGAAAACGGGATGGCCACGATGACCCGGTCGAAAGACTTCTGGGTCGTGACGTTTCCGGTCTTCAGGCTCAGCGTGTAGGACTTGTCGGGGTTGTGGACGATGCCGGTCAGCGCCGTGTTGAGCTGCACCGTCCCCGGGGCGAGTGCGGCCGCGATGGCCTGAGGCAGCTGCTCGTTTCCGCCCACGATGTGGTAGCGCTCGTCCGACGCGCCGAAGATCCGGAAGTTGCCGGGCACCGGTTGGAAGCCCAGCAGGTAGACGAGGTTGAGCGAGCTCTGCTCCTGGGTGACATTGCCGTACTCGATGTTGTACGCGACGTCGAGCAGCCGGCCCATCGAGCTGGCGTGACCGCCCGCCACGCGGGTCTCGATCCAGTCGAAGAGGCTCAGATGATCGAGGTCGAAGCCCGCCTGCGTGAAGCTCTTGTAGGTCGTCGGAAACGGAGCCGAGTTCAAGTCCTTCTTGACCGCGGTCCAGACAGGGCCAAAGTCGTTGTTGGCTTGGGTTGTCGTGTAGTACTGGCCAAAGAAGAAATCCGTTTCGGTGGAGTGGACGGGCTCGGCGGCCAGCAGGTCGACCGTTGGAAGTTTGAAACGGCTCGCCAGCCCGAGGATCGTCTTGTGCTTGCTGTCGATCAGCTCGCCGCAGTGCTCGCTTGTCTGAGCGTTCAGCCATGAGGTGGTGTCGGAGTGCATGCGGCCGCCAACGCGGCTCGACGCTTCATAGACCGTGGACGTGATGCCGGCGTCCTGCAGCGTGAGCGCGGCATTCAACCCGGCGATGCCGCCGCCGATGATCGCGATCCGACCCTGGGTGGCGGACGGTTTGGATGATCCAGCAAGTGCCGCCACCGGCCCGCTGAACGCCGCCGCGCCGACCGCCGCCCCGGTCACCTTCAGGAAGTCGCGGCGCGTGAGCCGCATCTGCTTGCGCTCCTCCTGGACTGCCCGCAGCGGACGGCCTGATCTTTCGGCCTCGTCGAAATCCTCGAACAGGGCCTGAAGACGTCTCAGCAGCGGCGTCCGCGCCATGGGGACACTCTCCTTTCGCGAAGAAAACAGGGCCCCCAGTCTATGGGAGCCCCGTTTTCAAATGGTTCGGTTAACTCAGCTCGTCGGAATCGTCAGTTTGGCGACGACCTGCTGCTGAAAGTGGCCCGGGTTGTGGCCGTCATCGTAGGTACTGATCGACGTCGTGTAGTCGATCGAGCCGCTGGTGGTGTTGCCGAAGTAGTCGCCGATGAAGGTGGCATTGGGCGAGCAGACGCAGAACCGCAGCGGCGCGTTCAGCTGTGGGTCCCAGGTATTAAGGCTCAGCCGGATGTTGCTTCCCTTCGGCGCAAGCTTCGGCGTGAAGAACTGGATGCTCGTGTTGATGCAGTAGTTCGTGGCGCCATAGGGCGGCAGCATCCCCGCGAAGTTCACGTTTGTCTGGTCGAGCGCCAGCCCTGCAGCGGAGGCCTCCGCCGTTCCCGCAGCCGGGCACGCGAGTCGCCGGTCGTAAAAGTTGACGCTGACAGTGCCGTTGGCTGAGACCGCGAGGTTGGGCTGGAACTCGTCTACCGGGTTCACATTGTCGTTGACGAGAATCGACGGCGTCCATGTCGTGCCGCCGTCATAGGACGCGGTGAGAAAAACGTTGGAGATTCCGTTCGTCTGCTGGTTGTAAGCGATGTAGAGGGGGTAGGCGCCGTTGACGCGCGTAGTGCCGGTGGCGAATGTGTTGTCGATGCCGTCGGTGAAGGTTGTGTTTGCGTAGCCGCCTACGAAGGAGGGCACTGTGATGTTCGAAATCGCCGTCGGCAGGCCGGTCCAATTCAGGCCGCCATCGGTTGACTTCACTGTCGAGACTGAGATGCAGCACTTGCCGTGCTGTGACGGAAAGTTCGTCACCGATGTCCACACTGTGCCATCAGGCGTCACGTGTGGAAGGAGGTAGGTGTCGCTCGCCGTGTTGTTTACGGTTGGCAGGACCTGCGGCGTCGACCAGTCGGTGTGGGTGCCGTTCTTATTCGCGTGAGCCGTCGCGACGTAAGGCTTGCTGTTGAGGCCGTCGAACAGCGCCCACATTGCGTAGATCGTGTTGTAGTGCGGGCTGTTCGGGTTGGTGTCGATCGCGATCCACTGCTTGTCCGGTTCGCGTCCCTTGGCCGGATAGGGAGCCACGTAGTCAGGCCCACCGTTGTGGGTCGTGAGCCACTCCTTGGCGGTGGACGAGCCGCGAGGATGTACCGAAACCGAGATCACTTCCGCCGGGACAGCTGGGTTCGGTTCTTTGTTCTGGTTGATCTGGTAGCTGTGCGAGCCGCTGGAGAGGTAGAAGAACTGGTAAGGCAGTATCAGCTCGTAGTAGTTGCCGAACCCGTCGAAGGCCCCGACCGGATCGGTGTTGTCGGTCCACCCCTCGTAGCCAGGTATGTGCCCCTGCACCGGCCACGTCGTACCTCCATCCCACGACTCGTAGAAGCCGAGCAAGTGGTTATAGCCTTCTGCGCTGGCAAACCATTTGACCGAGCCGATCAGATGATTCGGATTCGTCGGGTCGACCCTGATGTCGGACTCGGAGTGGTTCTTGGCCAGGACCGCCGGACCGACCGCAAAGCCGGGATTGCTGCCGACCTGGGTGGGAAAAGGGGCCGATGCGCCGGTGTCTTCACCGGTGTTTGCTCCTTGTGAAGGGCAGGCCGACTCGCCGCTGTAGCCGTCGTTCGGCCCGGCATTGGCCGTGTACGGGACTTCTGGTCGGTAGCAGCTCGTCTGCGTGGTGGCGAAGACGTTGCTCACGCCATGCGTCAACCCGCTCATCGCATAGGCCGAGTCGGACTGGGTGCCGGGAGGTGAGTTTCCAGCGGCGACCGCCGGAAGCGAACCGATGGTCAGGACGCCGAGGAGCAGCGGACCGGCAAGAGCAAGCAGTCGATGCCGTGGCATTGAAAGATCCCCCACAAATGCGAAGCGAGAACTTTAACGACACTAAGCGAACCGGGTTAAGAATTCAACCACGGTAGGCATCGGCGGCCGGTTTGTGTCCGGCCGCCGGTGTCACTGCTGCCTCAATCGTCCTCGTCGAAGAAGACTCCACTGCGCTGCCGGGCCAGTTGTGCGAACACGACCCTTTGCGAGCCCGCGGTCGTGTGAAAAGTGTCATCGCCCGTCCGGCCGTGCCAGCTGATATTGGCGCCCGTCTGAACGAAGTCCATCGTGAAACGCTGGCCCGCGTTGCTGAAACTGCCGTGGCTCGTTGCGCCAGACCAGCGGATGTCGAATGAAACCATTCCACTCACGGGTGGTGCGATGTGGAAGAGTCCGTTGACGATGGTGCCGTAGTCGGGGATCGCGAGATCGGACAGCTTGAATCTGGCTTTGCCGTCCTCGATCTCGGAATCAACCGAGTCGTCAGGCACCGCGATCGTCCAGAAAAGGCCGCTGCTCGTGATGCCAGGGTCGTAGTCGTGGATCTGCGTGGCGAAGGTCGGGTCCACCGGACCCGTGTAGACGTCGAGTCAGATGAATCCGAATGTGCCGTGATGCTGCTTGCCGTCCGTGCCGACATAGACGCCTTTCATGAACCGGTTGTCCGAGCCGAACTCCGCGCTCGCCGCGAGCGCCGCGCCGTTGTGGACGCCGGCTCCTGGGCCTTCGATGTTGGCGACCCCAACTGTGCCCTTGAAGTCGTAGATGGACGACTCGTCCAGGTTGGCCTTGGTGCCCTGGAAATGGAAGAGCTCGCCACCGACCATGGTGCCGTACGGAATTGGTCTGGGTGCCGGCGCCGTCTTGGCGAGTACCGGCATCCATGCGCTCGACGTGACGACGGCGCCTCCGGCCAATCCCGCGGCCGCCATGAAATCGCGGCGGGAAAGTGCGCGCTCCCAGAAATGAGAGTGCGCATGCGGATGGTTGGCGATTGGTGAGGCGGCCAGAATCTCGAGGCCTTCGTCGGATAGGTTCATAGGCCCACCACCTTGCCCTTAGGCAGCACGCCCGGCGCGGGGACGCGCCGCGGCGAGGCCAGCCTACACCCGCATCGGGATGCGTGGACGGCGAGGTTGGGAAGGTGGAGCGGGCGACGGGACACGGCGCCCCGGTAAACAAACACTGTGTTGATTCGTCTACCGACTTGGCAATTGACCTGGCATGCCGTCGGTGGGCGCGTTAACTGGCGCTGCCGCTCCCGTTCGCGCTGACGAACGTCTCGAGCTCGTCGATGGCACGTTGCACCGCAGCGGTCATGCCGAAACTCTCTTCGAACAGGAGCTTCTCGACGACCAGCCGACGGGCCTGTCGATCGAACCTCACGTCGGCTGATCCGATGAGGCGGTCGCCGGACAGGATCGGTAAGACGTAATAACCGCGCTTGCGCTTGGCGGCCGGCACATAGATCTCGATGCCGAAGTCAAAATCGAAGAGCATCTTCGTCCTCACCCGATCGGCAATCAAGTTGTCGAATGGAGACAGCAGGACCGTCCGCCCCCGCCAGGGCGCAGCTTCATGGTCGACGTGGTCTCGGTGGAGGTAAAAGCCGCGGCGACCCGCCACGCTCGCGGGTATGGCTTCGCCGCGGTCCACCAATCGCCGTAACGAGCCTTTGAGGTCCTCGTAGGCCCAGCGCATGAAGTGCTGGTAGACGTGACCCTCGGTTGCCACGCCCAAGGCTCTCAGTGAAAGCTCAACGGCGCGGTCCGAGCGCGCCTTGGCAGACAGCCTCTCGCGCGGGGTCCAGGCCGGAAACCAGCGATTCGCGAGGTCCCACAGCCGCTGACTTCCGTCGCGCCCGACCACGGTGATCTCGCCCTCGATCCAGAGGCGCTCCAGCATCTGGTTGACGTTTCGGCCGGCGGTCCAACCGGTCGACTGCCAGTGCTCGGTGGCCGTGTCCTCGATATCGCGTGATCGCAGCGGTCCGCGTTGCCGGATCGCATTGAGAACCTGCCGCCGCAAATGGGCGTTGGCCTCCATCCATTCCGCCACGCGAATCGCCCACTTATTGCTTTGTTTGGAGTACGGCCGCATCCTGCCGGCGAAGATCGGGAAGTCCTCTGTCAAGACCAGGGACGCGGCATGTGCGAGGTAGTGGAACAGTCGGCGGTCCTCGAAAACGAGCCGGTCGAGGATCGCGCGATCGTATGGACCCAATCGCGAAAACGGCACCAGATACTGTGTCCGCGCACCCGCCGCGGCGATGGAGTCGATCTGGATGACCCGGATCGAGCGGGCAATCTCCATCAAGCCCTCAGCTGTGGCTGGAGGCCGCGGGCCGGCCAGCCTCTGGGAGCGGATGGCGATGCGCCGAGCGTCCTGCAGCGACAGGTCCACCGATTTCACTGGGTGCTGGAGATTAACCACTTGAACCGATGACCGTCAGCAGCGAGAGCGAGATCAGAAATTGGAGCGGGCGAGGAGCCTCGAACTCCCTACCTCAACCTTGGGAAGGTTGCGCTCTACCAGGGTGAGCTACGCCCGCTCGACCGAGTAATCGATTCTAGGTCTCGACAACCGCCTCTGCCTGCGGCGCCGCCTCCGACACCACCGAGCGGACGAGCTGCGAATACTCCTCCACCAGGCTCTGCGCGTGACCGGCGTCGAGCGTCGACGCGATGACGTAATACTCGGGCCGGTCGGCGTCCGGTGCGACCAGGACCCATCCGTCGTCCACGAAAACCTTCACCCCATCGGTCAGGTCGACGCGGTCTTTGAGGTGCCGCTCCATCATCGTCCGCATCACCCGGCCCTTGACCTCCCAGGGACAGAACTCGACCGCCGTCCTATGCGTCACCTGCGGAATGCGCGTGCGGAGCGCGCCGATCGATCCGCCGCTCTTGGCCAGCAGCTCGAGCACGCGCGCGATGGTGAAGATGGCGTCGAACGAAACCGCGAAATCGGGCCAGCAGTATCCGCCCGTGCCGTCCGACGCAAGAACCGCCTCGGCATGCTGGGCACCGCGCAGCACAGCTCCGGGTGTGATCTTCGTTGGGACAAAGCGGCTGCCCAGCCGCTCGGCGATCATCGAGAATGCAAGCGACGTAGAGGCCGGGCCCAGGACCATGCCCGGCTTGCTGCTCAGCGCCAGCTGCGCCAGGACCGCAAACGCCGCATCGTGCTCGAGGACGGAACCTGTCTCGTCCACGATGAAGCAGCGCTCGCCCGGCGTGTCGATGAACACTCCCAGCTTTGCCTTCACGGCCGCCGTGATCACGCCCATCTCCTGCAGGTGCCCGCGAAACGTCGCATCGTCTTGCTCCATCACGATCTCGGCCGGCGCGGCGTTGAGCGGGATCACCGTGCAGTTGAGCTCGCGCAGGATCTGCGGCAGAACCATCGCCGCCGCGCCGTTGTTGTAGTCGATCACGACCTTGAAAGCCGCGCCGCGCACGACCTCCAGGTCGAGCTTGGCCAGCATGTCCTCCATGTAGCGCTCGGTCTGACTGTCGCGACGCGTGATGCGACCCATCTCGTAGTGCGACACGCGCCGGATGTCCTCGCGGAAAAAGAGGCCCTCGAGACGGCGCTCGCTCCGTTTGTCGACGTCGAGGCCGTGGTCATCGAAGATGCGGACGTCGGCTGACCGAGGATCGACCGGCGACGTCTGGACGTGGACTGCAGACACGTGGTTGTGCCTGGCCCAGTAGCGGCACACCGGCGCGGGCAGCACCGAAAGGTCGATCACGTGCGTCCCGGATGAGATCATCCCGGACATCAGCGCGCGGCCGATCATGCGGGCGGAGCGCGTGTAGTCGCGTGAAAACGCGATCTCGGTTCCCTTCGGCGTCAGGGCACCGATCGCAGCGCCCAGGCGCGAGGCGAACTCGGGCGTGATCTCGATGTTGATCAGCCCGTTGAGCCCATACGAGCTGAACAGCCCACGCTTCCACGAGCCGGCCCAGATGATCGACTCATGAACGACCGCGCCCGGCTCGACCTCCTTGTTGGGCCAGATCCGCACGTTTGCGTTGACGCTCGACCCCGCGCCGATCGTCACGTCGCTGCCGATCACGGTTCCTTCCTCGAGCAGGCATCCGTTCTTCACGGTCACCGACCTGCACACCACCGATCCACGCAGGCGCGAGTTGAGGCCGATGTAGCTGTGGTCCCAGACGATCGAGTTCGAGACCTTCACCCCCGAGTCGACCGTCGTGTACGCGCCGATGACGGCGGGGCCGTTGATCCACGCGCCCACCCGCACCTTGGCTCCGGCGCCGATCAAAGCCGGCCCGTCGACCCGCGCTCCCGGATCGATCTCCGCATCCGGATGGATCCATGTCGACTCGCCATGGCGATCCCCTGGCAGCTGGACCTTGACCTTGCCCTCGAGACAGTCGAAGTTGGCCTTGACATAAGCAGCGTGGCTGCCGACGTCCTCCCAGTAGCCATCGGCGATCCAGCCGAAGACGTGCTCGCCCTCTTTGAGCAGCTTGGGGAACACGTCTCCTGACCAGTCGGTGACCTCGCCGGGCCGGAAGAACTCGAACACCGCCGGGTCGAGGATGTAGATACCGGTGTTCGCGAGGTCTGAGATGACCTCGCCCCAGCTCGGCTTTTCGATGAATCTCTGCACCGCACCGCCTTCGTCCACGACCACGACGCCGTACTCGAGCGGGTTGGGCACGGGTTTGAGCACGATGGTCGCCAGTGCCTTTCGCTCGCGGTGAAAACGGGCCGCCGCGCCAAGGTCGATGTCGGTCAGCGAGTCGCCCGAGATGACAACGAACGTCTCGTTCAGCTGCGCGCGGGCCAGCATGACCGACCCTGCGGTGCCGAGCGGCGAATCCTCGACCGAGTAGGTCAGTGCCACGCCTTGCTCCGAGCCGTCGCCGAAGTAGTTGCGGATCGAGGCGCCCATGTACTGCACCGTCGCCACCACGTCGCGCAGCTGATGCCGGCGAAGGTGGAGAAGGATGTGCTCCATGATCGGCCGGCCCGCCACCGGCACCAGTGGTTTGGGCATGCTGCTGGTGAGTGGTCGCAAACGCGACCCCTCGCCGCCGGCCATCACCACCGCCTTCATATCCCCTTCCTCACTAGGATCTTAATTCCGTGCTGGAAGAACTAAACGAGTTCGCCTACGACCTGCTCTGGACGTGGCAACCCCGAATCGAGGCATTGTTTCGCACGCTCGACCCCGAGCTCTGGAAGTCGACGCGCGAAAACCCGGTCCTGCTGCTCAACCAGCTGGGCGAGGACGGGGTGCAGCGAGCCTGGGAGCGGCCGGAGGTAGGGCATGCGTTCGAGGGCGCAAAAGCCGCCTACAAGGAGTATTACGACCGGCACCCGCGCTTCATGGACGCGCAGGCGCCTCTGGCGATCGCGTACTTCTCGCTCGAGTTCGGGCTTTCCGAGTGCCTGCCGATATATTCCGGCGGACTCGGCGTGCTGGCCGGCGACCACCTGAAGGCGACCAGCGACCTCGGCCTTCCGCTGGTCGCGGTCGGGCTGCTGTACAAGCAGGGTTTTGGCCGCCAGGACATCGACGCGAGCGGCCGGCAGATCGAGGTCTATTTCGAGAATCGGGGCGACGACCTGCCCGTGCGCAAGGTCGAGGGCGTCGAAGTCGAAGCCCCGATCGGGGCCCGCAACGTGAAGATCGCGGTCTGGCGGGCCCAGGTCGGACGGGTGCCGCTGTTCCTCCTCGACACCGACCTCGAGGCGAACCCGCAGGACCTCCGCAACATCACCGACCGCCTCTACGTACCCGAACCCGACCGCCGCCTCCGCCAGGAGATCGTGCTCGGCATCGGCGGCGTGCGAGCCCTGCGTGCCTTAGGGATCGACTCCGGCGTGTTCCATCTCAACGAAGGTCACAGCTTTCTCTGCGCGATCGAGCGCATCCGCGAGCTCCGTGCTTCACGCCAGATGACCCTCGAGGAGGCACGCCTCGTGGCACGCGCGGGCATCGTGTTCACCACGCACACCCCCATCGCGGCAGGCAGCGACTACTTCGACTCCGGCCTCGTGTGGGATCAGCTGGGACCGTACCTCAGTCAGGTCGGCATCTCATTCGACCGTTTCATGGACCTCGGCCGCCAGCGACCCGGAGATCCGCGCGAGCGGCTGTGCACGACGTACGCCGCCCTACGCCTCGCCGACCAGTCGGTTGGTGTGAGCCGCCTCCACGGCGCCGTCTCACGCCGCCTCTGGAAGGACGCGTGGCGCGGCCTGCCCGAGACTCAAGTCCCCATCGGCTCGGTGACCAACGGCGTGCACATGCCGACCTGGGTCGCGCCCGAGATCGCGGCCCTGCTGAGCCGCTACGTCGGTCCCGACTGGTGGGACCTCGATCCCTCCGACGGCCGCTGGCACGCCGTGCACGAGATACCCGCGGCCGATCTGTGGGCCGTTCACGGCGAGCTCAAGCGGAGGCTGCTGTCGTTTACGGACGAACGAGCTGAGACGCCGCGCGAGCTCGACCTCAACGCGCTGACGGTCGGTTTCGGCCGCCGCTTCGCGCCCTACAAGAGAGCCAACCTGCTGCTCCGAGACAGGGCCCGGCTCGCGAAGCTGCTGCGCAACTCGAAGCGGCCGGTGCAGATCCTGTTCGCGGGCAAATCCCATCCCGCGGACCAGCCCGGAAAAGACATCGTCGCGGGGATCGTCGCCCTCGCCCGCGAGGAGCCTCGTGTCGTGTTCCTGAAGGACTACGACATCGCCCTCGCGCGCCACCTCGTGCAGGGCACCGACGTGTGGCTCAACAATCCGCGCCGCTTTCTCGAGGCCAGCGGGACGAGCGGCATGAAGGCGGGGGCGAATGGCGCGCTGAACGTCAGCGTGCTCGACGGTTGGTGGGACGAGGCGTACCGACCGGAGCTGGGCTGGGCCATCCCTTCAGGTGCGACGCTCGACCGGCAGGAGATCGACGACGTCGCGGAGGCGGAGGGCCTCTACCGCTTGCTCGAGCGCGAGGTGGTGCCCGCGTTTTACGACCGGGATGAAGCAGGCATCCCGCGGCGGTGGGTCGAGATGATGAAGGCGTCGATCCGCAACGTCGCAACGCAGTTCTCCGCGCGACGGATGGTGATCGACTACTTCAACACCGCCTATGGCCCAGGGGCCCGCCGGGTGGAGCAGCTACGCCTACTCCCCGACTGGGGTGGCTGAGGGGGAGCTGGTTTCCGCCGATGCGACTCCCCGGTGCTCGCGCCGGGAGGCCATCGCCGCCAGGTAGAGCTGGACGTACTTCTGCGCCGACCTCGACCACGACACGTCCTCTTTCATCGCGTGCTGGATCAGCCACGCCCAGACCGACGGGTGCCGGAAATTCTCCGCCGCCCGCACCACCGCGGCGAAAAACTGCCACGCGTCGTACGGCCCGAAGCGGAAACCGTTCCCCGTATGCACCGCCGGGTCGAAGTCCCGAATCGTGTCGGCCAGGCCGCCCGTGGCACGCACCACGGGGATCGTTCCGTAGCGAAGGGCGATCAGCTGCGCCAGGCCGCCCGGCTCGAAGCGCGACGGCATCCACAGCATGTCGGCGCCGGCGTAGATGCGCTGCGCGAGGGCCGCGTCGAACCCCACGGCCACGGCCACCTGGCGCGGCACCTCTGACGCCCAGCGCCGGAACATGTCCTCGTATCGCCGGTCGCCGGTGCCGATGACCACGATCTGCAGGCCGAGCTGAACGAGCTCGGGCATGGCCTGCTCGAGCAGGTCAAAACCCTTGACGTCGTAGAAGCGCGACACGATCGCGCAGAGCGGGGCTTTGACCTCCTCCAGGCCGAGCTCGGCGCGGAGCGCGGTCCGGTTCAAAGCCTTGTTCTGCGGCGCGTCGGCCGAGTAGTGATGCGGAATGTTGGGGTCTCGCTGCGGGTCGAACGTCTCGTAGTCGATCCCGTTCAGGATCCCGTGCAGCTTCTGCGTGTTCCTGCGCAGAAGCTCGTCCAGGCCCTCGCCGTACTCCGGCGTCTGGATCTCCTTCGCATACCGTTCGCTGACGGTGTTCACGACGTCCGCGAAGTGGATGCCGCGTCCGAGCACGTTGACCACGTTGTCGAGACCCGGGATGCCCAGCTTGATGAGCCCCCACTCCTGCAGACCCGCGAGCATGAGCGCGCCGAAACCGAACACGCCCTGGGCGGAAAGGTTGTGGATCGTCAGGGCGGTGGCGATGTCGGCATAAGGCTCGGAGTCGTAGACCCGGTCGAGCAGGTTCGGGATCAGCGCTCCGTACCAATCGTGAACATGGATGACGTCAGGGAAGAAATCGAGGGCCGGCATCATCTCGAGCGCGGCCCGGCAGAAGTAGACCGAACGGGCGTCGTCATCGCCGAAGCCGAACATTCCGTCGCGGTCGTAGAGCGGCGGGCAGTCGACGAAGTAGACCACCAGCTCGTTGAGCCGGCTTTCGAAAATCGTCGCGGGCAGGATGTCGGTACCCAGCGGCACCTTGACGTCCGTCGCGACCGGGTGCAAACCGAATCGCCCAATGTCGACCTGGCGGTAGCGGGGTAGGACGACGCGCACATCGTGCCCGATGCGCCGCAGCTCTTTCGAGAGCGAGGCCGCGACGTCCGAGACGCCGCCCAGCTTGGCAAAGGGGGCCAGCTCCGCCGTCGCGACCAGCACCTTGAGGTGCTTGGCGTGCTCGACCTCGACCGCACGGGCCTGGCCGGGCACTCGAATGCCAAGGGCACCCGAGGGCGGAACGACCTCTATGTCGCGGCCCTCCCGGCTCACCACCAGCGCAAGCTCGAGCGCGTCTCCCGATCGCTTGCCGAGCTGCCCGAAAGGAATCGCGACGGCAAACGGGTCATCGGCCTCCCAGTTCGACTCGGCGACGGCGGTGGTCTGCGGCTCCAGCACCCGCGCCACGGCGATGCCGGCGCCATGCGAGCGCGGCGTGATGCGCACCACATATGCGGGCTCGAATCCCAGCTCGGCCACCGCGGACCTCGACAGGGGCAGCTCCAGGTCGCCTTTTCCGTCTACCGCCGGGGGACCGGAGACGTACAGCCAGAACTCGATGGTCTGCTGCTCGAGCTCGGATCCCGAGCGCGGCGAATCAATCCGGAAGTAGAGGTTGTGATCGTCGTTGCCGTAGTACACGCGCTCGACCACGCCGGCCGGACGGTGCAGCGCGCCGAATCCGGAACCGACCAGGTAGTAGCCCGCCAACGCCCAGGCCGGGTCGTGCCTGGACTTGGGGCTGATCGCGGCCGAGGGCACGCCGCGCTCGGGAGCCGGCGCGCGCTTGATGATGGGTTGGAACAGGCGCGCCGGCGCGCGCGCGCCCATCAGCTTGTAGACGTTGCGCAGGTGCAGCCGAAACTGGTTGTCCCAGATGGGGTCCATGCCAGAGTCGTGCTTGCGGCTGAACCACCAGAACCAGTCACTTCCCTCGGTGATGAGGATCTCGCGCCACGCCAGTGCGGCCTGTTGCGATTCCTTGGGCCGCTGCTGCGACTGAGCGTCGAGCCAATCGCGCGTTTCCGCGAGCAGGTCCCACGCCACGTTGTGCTCGGGGTCGCCGATCCACGTGTCGAGGCTCGCACCGATCCAGCTGCCCGTGTGCAGGTGATGCAGCAGCTGCTGCGGCGGATGCTCGGCCAGGAAGTCGGAGACCGTGGTGGTGACGATGTCGGAGCCCGACTCGAGCTCGGTGTAGACGGCGTTGAGGAAGTCGTGCCCGTCTCGCGGATAGAACTCCCACGCATTCTCGCCGTCGAGCGCGATCACGGCGAGAAAATCACGGTCGCCCTGCACGTCGCGGATCCGGCGCAGGCGACCCATCAGGTCGCGCGCGGCGTCGAGCGAGCTCATGCGCTGGTAGTCGAAACCGATGACGTTGGAGAGTTGCGAGTCGCGGAACACCATCGACACCGCGCCGCCCTCGCGCGCGACACGTTTCGGCTGATAGAGGTTCTCGTCGCGGTTGAACTGGCCCTCGAGCGAGCGAGCGAGCACTTCCTCATCGCTGATCATCCAGTCGATCTTTGCCTTCTCGGCGAGCCCGATGACCGCCTCGCCCACGGCCATCTCGGACGGCCACATGCCCTTGGGGCGCCGGCCGAGCATGCGCTCGAAGAGCCCCATGCCAAGCTCGATCTGGCGCTCCGCGTCCTCGCGATGCGAGAAGTGCCGTTCCGGCAGCTGGATCTGCGGATTCGCACTCCGCGCCGAGTCCACGTGGCAGATCAGCGGGAGGATCGGATGGTAGTAGGGCGAGAAGGTGAGCTCCGCCTGGCCGCGCTCGGCGAGCTCGCGATACTTCGGAATCACGCTGCGGATGCGCTCCAGCTGCGCCTCGAAAAGGATCGCCTTGTCGTCTTCGGTGAAGTCGCGGTCCTTGCGCTTGAGCTCGGCCAGGCGCGGATCCTGCTCGACCCACACGGGGTCGCACCACGCAAGGTTGAACCACACCTGGAGGTCGCGGATGTCGGTCGTGGTGAACTGCGCATCCGGCGCGCGCGACGCGAGCTCGAGGTAGCGAGACGACTGCTGCACACGCAGCGCCCGCGGCGACTCGCGCATCCATCGCAGCACGAAGTCGCGCTCTTCGCCCTTGAGGTCTTCCGCGGCGCGCTTGCTCAGGTTGAGGAACAGGTCGACCGACTCCTCCTTGCCGTAGTCCTCGATCTGCGCAAGCAGCGAGGGCACCAGGTTGAAGGTCGCTCTCACCTTGGGGTAGGCGTCGAGCAGCGCCGGCATCTTGTAGTAGTCCTTGGCCGAGCGCAATCGCACCCACGGCAGCAGGTAGGTGCTGGTCAGGTCGTCCTTGTAGTACGGCTGATGCATGTGCCAGACGAAGGCGACGTGAAGTGGCTTCATCTGTTACTTCGCAAGATCATCCAGGGCACGGATGAAGTTTAGATAGACCTGCTGCTGCTCTCGGATGATTCCCAGGTCGCCGAGCTCCCACCACTCCGACGGTGTGAAGTACGCGCTCACCTCGGCTTCGCTGCCTGAACGCCCGAACCACTGGATCAGGTGAAGGTTGTCTGACTGCAGGAGCCACTTCGCGAGGTCCATCAGCGCAGGGTCTCCGGTGAGCCTCGCCTTCGAGTACGCATGGTGCATCAGCCGGAAAACGCCCTGCTGCGCCTGGTTGCCCAGGAAGAATTCCATGCCTCCCTCTCCGGCCCAGGTGGTGCCGTACTCGCTCACCGGCGCTTCGTGGCCGGAGTCGCCGAGTTCTGCGATCGCCTCGGAAGGAAGCAGCATGCGGACCTTGCGCCGGCGCAGTTGCGTGTTGAGCGCGCGCATGAACTCGAAGATGCCCGAATCCCTGCGGTGGTGCTCGCCAAAGGTCTCGAAATCCCAGCCGAGGGTGACCACGTCACCCCAGCACTCGCGTACCCAGTCCGCATACACCTCCGGCGTGAGCGGCCACATGCTCCAGGCCTGGTTCGAGAAGCGATAGCCGACGTCGTCCGAAAGCTGGTGGTGCCGCGGCAGCAAAGCCAGGTCCTGCATCGGGTGGCGGTAGACGTGAGTGGGATCCCGCCAGCCGAGCTGCCAGTCGCGCCCCTCCATGAACGCGCCGGCAAAGCCGCACTGCTGGAGGGCGAAGTAAACATCGTTCGACATGAACATCTCGGTCGTGTCCGTGAAGACGACGGACTTCTGGAACAGATCCTCGAGACGTTTGCGCGCCGAAAGCATCGCCTCTTTGAAGGCGACGATGTCGACGTAGAAAAGCCAGGAGTGATAAGGCTCGACGCACACGACCTCCACGTTTGGGCTCGCGCACAGGCGCTTGAATCCATCCAGCACCTTCTTGCTCCACCGCTCAGCCTGGAGCAGAAATGAGTTGCTGAAGCCGATCGACATCCGCCATCCGCGCCGCGCAAGCTCGCGAAACGCCGCCGTCGCGGGCAGGTACGAGTACTCGGCGACCTTGTCGAAGTAATGCCGATCGAGCTCGTCGTCGAAGAGGTAACCCGCGAGCCGGTGGGCGGGCGTGCCTGCAGGTATCAGCCGGGCGGGCAGCTTCAAACGCCGCGGCTGGTGAACCACGGTGTACACGACCACTCGCTCAGCCACGCGGTGGGGTCGCTCTCGATGCGCGCCGGGCCGCGGCCCTGGGCTGAGGCTCTTCGGGACCCGTCACCGCCTGGCGGGCTGCGGCAAAGTCGATCCTCAGCAGAAGCTGCTCGATCACCTTCTCCCAGACGTAGTCGCGCGCGGTGGCCCTGCCGCGCTTGCGCAGTCCCGCGACCAGGCGCGGCTTCTCCTTGAGGACCGACAGCTCGGTGACGATCTCGATCGGGTCGTCGGTCTCCAGCACGACGGCGTTGCGGTATCCCTCGGCGTAGTCCTCACCGGTCGAGCCGGTCACCGCGATGCCGCCGGCGGCCATCACCTCGAGCCCGACCAGGCCGAACGGCTCGTGGCCGGAGTTGGCGAGCACGGCGTCGCACGCCGCGTAGACGTTCATGACGAGCGAGTCCTTGAGAAAGCTCGTCAGGTTGATGAGGTCGGCTTGCTTCGAGTCGCGCAACAATGCGGCCATCCCCGACGCGTCGGGCGGTCCAGGCGCGTTCCGCACGACCAGACCCTGATGCTGCGCGTGGTTCATGACCTCCGCGCCGTGCGGCTCCTTGCCCCCTCGCATCACGAGCTTCACCGTGTTGCCTCGGCGCTTGAGCTGGGCCGCAGCCGAAACCGCCATGAGCCAGCGCTTGTCGGGGTCGAAGCGGCCGATCTTGAACCAGAAGTGATCTGCCCCGGCCGACGACCGCAGATCTTCCACCACCTGTGGGTCGGCTTCCACGATCGACTCTCGCGAGATGCCGTTCGGGATGACGATCGGGTTCTGCCCCCACTCCCACATCCGGAACTTCATGTACCGGCTGACGGTGGTCACGGTGCTGGCGAAGTTCAAACCGGTCCAATCGATCCGGTTGAAGCCATATGTGTTGTTGGCGTTCCAGAGCATTACCACGCGATCGCGCAGGCCTCGGTAGTACAGCGCGTCCGAGATCAACTTCATCGACCACGAGGTGTGCCACTCCTCGCCCAGCACGACGACGTGGTTGCCGGCCGAGATCGCGGGCGCTATCACGTTCTCGATCAGGCTGGGCGGGAGGCTCGAGTTCCAGTCCCGGATCTTGCCTTCCTCGCCGTCGTAGACGCCGCCACGGTGCATGGCCGAGATCCACTGGCACCACCGCCGGTACCGCAGCCGCCCCCCTTCCTGCTCCTCCTCGCCCGGCAGGTCGGGGTCGCCACAGAAATAGAGGTAGGTCAGGTAGCCGGCCCGGGCCAGCGAGCGGGCAAGGCCTTTCACGCGCACTCCCAGGCCGCCGGCCTGGCTGTAGACGTCGGGTCCCTCAAAGCTGAGGATCACGAACACGGTGCGGCGCGGATCGAGGTTCACTGCCGAGCTCGGAGGATCTCGATCGCCTCGTCGTGCAGCGCCCGCGTGGGCGCGCAGAGCAACGTCGTCCGGGTCTCGAGGTCACATCGCAGGCCGTCCAGACCCTCTCCGCGGACGTCGCTTGCGACGCCCCCCGTCTCCCGCAACAGCAGCAGGCTCGCGGCCATGTCGAACACCCTGACGGGGATCGGGGCGCAGAAGACGTCAAATCCTCCAGCGCTGGTGAGCGCGATGGAGATCGCCATCGAGCCCAGTATGCGGATCTTGTTTGAACGGTCCACCAGAGGCTGAGCCAGCTTGAGCGCGCGCGGAGAGCTCTCGAGGCCGAGAAGCTCGATGCGCCGCCCGTCCGATCGCTGCAGCGCCCTGAGCGGCTTGCCATCGCGCCACGCACCCTGTTTGCGCACAGCGCGCCATTCCTCTCCCGTGTTGAGGTTGAGCACCAGTCCCGCATACGTGTCGGCCACCGTCGGACCGTCCAGCACCGCGAGCATCAACCCGAAGAGCGGGACACCTTGCTTGGCGTTGAGGCTTCCATCGACCGGGTCGACGAGGACGAGCGGATAGTCCGCGCCAAAGCTGCGATGGCCCGCTTCTTCGGACAGGACCGAGAATCGCTCGCCGCGCTCCGCCAGCGCTGCCAGCTCGGCGAAGACGACGACTTCAGCGGCGCGGTCGAGCTCCATGGTTGTGTCACCACCCGCGCCGACGCTCAGCTGCGCGCGCCCCTCTAGAGTGCCCGAGAGCGGAAGCACCGCGCGACGTACCTCGGCGCCGATCCGGGAGAAGACGTCGAGCCAGTTGCCGGGTTTCAGTGAGCTTCGGTTGCGCTGGACTCGGCCGAGACCTTGCGGCGCCTGCGGCGCCTTCGCTCGACGACGATCGTGATCAGGTATGGCTGCTGCATCGCCCAAACCCGCTCGATCAGCTGTGGGATCGCGATCGAATGCGGCTGCTCGATGCCGAGCATGACCAGCGCTTCCGCGACGTGGTCCGGCAGCTCCGTCTTATCGTGAAGGTTTAGCTGCTCGAGGCTCTCGAGAATGTCGTCGAGCCGGCGCAGCCCACCTCGTCGTTCCGACTCACCGGGGCGCAGCATCGGTGCAAGCTTACTTTGTGACGACTTGCACGAGCGAACGGCTCACTTCGTCCGGCCGCTCGAACTGAAGCCAGTGTCCTGCGCCCTCCAGGACCTCGAGTCGATAGTTCGCAGTCATGTGTTGCGCGGTGCTCTCAGCTTGCAAACGACCGAGGGCGGGATCCTGGTCCCCCCATATGAGCAATGTGGGCGCGGTGACGTTGATGTCCTGCGCCAGCGCCGACCATCCTCTTCCAGGCGATAGATTGGCGCGGTAGTAGTTGAGGCCCGCGGTCAGGCGACCGGGCCTCGACATCGAGCGGACGAAATGCTCGACCACCGCGCGAGGCACCGCCTCGGGGTTGGGTCCGATCGAGTACATACCGCGGAGCCTTCGGTAGTCGTCGCCGGCCAGCACGGCCTCCGCCTTGCCCTCCATCAGAAACAGCCCGATGTACTGCGAGCGGGATTTCTGATCGTCGTTTTGCGCCGCCGCGACCACGGCTGCCGGATGTCCCACGGACAGGGCGGTGAGCGACCTGGTCATCTCCGGATGGCGACCGGCGAAGAACCAGGCCACGATCGCCCCCCAGTCGTGGCCCGCGACGTGGGCGCTGTCGCGCCCGAAGGCCTTGACGATTCCGGCGACGTCTTCGACGAGGTGGGAGATCGTGTAATCCTCCACCCGGCCCGGCGCGTCGCTCAAGCCATAGCCCCTCATGTCCGGCGCGACGGCTAGAACGCCGGCCTTCGCCAGCGCGTCGACCTGTTTCGACCAGGACTCCGCGCCCTCGGGGAATCCGTGCAGGAGGATTGCGAGGTCTCCGCTCGCGGGTCCGTCGACCATGGTCCGAAAGCGAAGGCCGTTGGCCTGCACCATGTGCTGGCTCGCCGTCACTTGATGTTGTGGATAAAGTCGGCGGCGACGTCGAGCGCGTCGTCGAGGACCTTGAGCAGTCCATGGCCCTGGCCTTTGAAGATCTCGAGCCGAGCGTTGGGAATGATCTTGATCTTCTCCTTCAGCAGCGCGAGATCGGCGAACGGATCCCTGTCGCCGCTGAGGAAGAGCGTCGGACAGCGAATCTGATTCCAGTGCGCGGTGCGCAGCTGGTCCTTGAACCCTGGACGATGCAGCGGATAGGAGAAAAGCACGAGTCCGCCGAAGTCAGCCTCGACCGCGGCCATGCTCGCAACCCTTCCACCAAACGACTGACCGCCTCCGACGACCTCATGTCCTCTGCCCGACGTCTTGATGAAGACCGGCACCGCTTTCTCCGCTCCTCCGCGAGGAAGATCGACCGCGACGGCATCGATTCCACGTCGTTTGAAACCGACGACGTAGGGCTTCATCGACGCCGCATCGCCTGATGCTCCATGACCCAACACGACTCTCATGTTGTCTATCGTCGCAGTCTTTCAGAGGTCGCTCATCGTCATCATCAGCGCGACATCAGCGGAAATTTCCACAAGCCCTCGCGAAAAAAAAATCTCCACGAGGGTTGACGTGAGTGGGGTTCATCGAGTATCACAACACCTTGTATGGCGATGCGACTCGTGGTTGCCACCACAGAGGCAACGGACCCGACGCGAGAAAGCGGACCATTT